>Ga0209860_1000149_pt1 | contig 8811 bp, 8 predicted proteins | sample GWRWS2_40_50_FD_187243 | JGI IMG/M metagenome (GOLD analysis project Ga0209860, IMG submission 187243) | Riverbed sediment microbial communities from areas with vegetation nearby in Columbia River, Washington, USA - GW-RW S2_40_50 (SPAdes)... | ecosystem: Environmental > Aquatic > Freshwater >... | reverse complement strand
CTCGAGATCCACACCAGTTCGAGGAAGTAATCGTGCATCGTCCGGTGCATCTTCGAGACGTCGCGAAGGCAACCGGGGTCCCCTTCCATGAACTTCGTCGTCTAAACCCGGAGTTGCGAAGGGACGTCACGCCTCCGACCGATCCCGAATACCACCTGAAAGTCCCTGTGGGGACGAAAGCCGGTCTTGAGCAGATGCTCGACAGTATCCCAGCCTGGACCCAGTCTGCGTCCACGCAGAGGCGGGGGGCTCACGGTGGCCAGTCGCCTGAATGGTATCGAGTCCGTGTGGGAGATAGTCTCGCGAAGATTGCAAAGCGCTTTCACCTCTCCATCCCGGAACTCAAGGCTCGAAACAACCTGACGAGCCATCTGGTCAAACCTGGGGACCTGCTCGCCATCGGCCATTGAGCGGCGGCTCTTCCTCCCACTTTCCTACGAACGTGCACACTATTTCCCCGGCTCGACTACCGTCGCTGTTCCTTCCCGGCTTTCCGTCGCGTCGCCCTCGTGGTCCCGTTTCACCTGCAGCGCCTTGATACGAACCGCAGCTTCGCTCGCAAGCGGTGAGTTGGGATAGCCCTTCGTCAACTCTTGATAGCGAGCCAAGGCCCCTTCCGGACGAGACTGAGTCTCCTCGAGTTTTCCCAACTCGAAGAGCGCGTGATCCTTATTGGAGGCTCCCGCCACATTCAGCACCGCTGCAAATGCCTTGGCGGCCTGGTCCGGGTCTCCATTGAGCAGGTAGGCGTACCCGAGCCGCTGATAAACCAACCCAAGCAGGGTCCTGTTGGCGCCATAGGAAGCGATGAACCTTTTGTAGGCTTCGATCGCCCCGCCGAGATCGTTCGCCTGCACCAAGGCATTGCCCAAGTGATACAGGGTAAGAGGAGCACTAGGAACTCGTGGGTATTGCTCCACCAACTGGCGAAATACGTTGATCGCTTGCTTCAGATTCTCATCAGCCTTGACTCGTTGATCCGCCGGTCGGTCCAGATAGAAGCGCATCGCCTGCCGATTCAGTTCCAGAGCCTGTTCGGCATTACGATGGTCAACCCAGATGACCGCCGCCACCGCCGCCACCGCCCCGAGCAGGACGATCAGCCCCATCACAATCCCTCGACGATGCTCCTGAACGAGCAACAGGAAGCGTTCCATCCGGTTCAGCAGATGGGCCTCATCAGCTGGTACATTCTTTGATCCGACTCTGATTCGGTACGACATCGTGTCCGTGCCTTTCTGTCGTCGCGACGTGCGACCTTATACAAAGGTTGCTCAATCCTTGTCAATGATATGATCTGGCCCTTTCAACGATCCAGAGGTCGTTGACAGGACGCTCGAGCAAGGTATAGCGTGGTTTACAGAACAGCCATCCAACTATACCCGCATGTTCGAAGAGCGACTGCACCAGCTGGAAGAGCAGCACCTGCTTCGACGGTTGCTACTGATCGAATCGGAGCCAGGGACCGTGGTCACCATCGAGGGGCGTCGGGTAATCCTGATGGCCTCCAACAACTACTTGGGGCTCGCCACGCACCCCAAGCTGAAGCAAGCGGCCGTCTCAGCGACCGAACGGTTCGGCGTGGGTTCTGGCGCTTCGCGGTTGGTGTCCGGCACCCTGCCGCCGCACGAAGAGCTGGAGATGGCTCTGGCCCGGTTCAAGGGCGTCGAAGCGGCGCTCGTGTTCAGCTCAGGTTATCTCGCCAACATCGGCCTCATTCCAGCCCTCATTGACTCAGGCGGACTTATTCTGGCCGACCGACTCTGCCATGCCAGCCTGATCGATGGATGCAGGCTGAGCGGGGCCAACCTTCGCATCTTTCGTCACCGGGATACGGATCAGCTCAGAACTCTGCTGGCCCGACGCTCCGCCGGCCGCGACACGCTGATCGTCACCGACGGAGTGTTCAGCATGGATGGCGATCTGGCGCCGCTTCCGGAATTAGTCGAGCTTGCCGACCGTCACGGAGCGCGATTGCTGGTGGATGACGCGCATGGCACCGGCGTCATGGGGCCACAGGGGCGTGGAACCTTGGAACACTTCGGCTTGGAGTCACGCCTTTCCTTCCACATGGGAACGCTGGGGAAGGCGCTCGGCACGAGCGGGGCCTATGTCGCAGGACCAGCCAGTCTGATTCGCTATTTGGTCAGCACCGCGAGATCGTTCCTGTTCAGCACAGCCCCGCCACCGGCAACCGCTGCCGCCTCACTCACGGCGCTCGACATTCTCCGCTCCGAGCCAGACCGACGAACCAGGCTCTGGGAAAACCGAGACCACTTCTACAAGGGACTGAAGGCGCTGGGGTTCCGGACCACCGACACCGTTAGCCCTATCATTCCGGTTCTGATCGGAGACCCAGACAAAGCGCTGGACATGGCCCGCCTCCTGCTGAAGCAGGGGGTCTATGCGCCGGCCATTCGTCCACCCACAGTCCCCAAAGCGACGAGCCGCATCAGGGCCACGGTCACCTCGGAACATACCAGTGAGCAACTCAAGACGGTCCTCGCCGCCTTCCAGACGGCGGGACAAGAGCTGGACCTGATTTAGCCGCGGCCGGGGAACGCTGTGCTATGCTATTTTCTTGCAATCGGGAATTTCTATGGCATGATGTCATGACAAGACTCCAACAACTTGCCCGACAGGACCGTTCAATACCAGATTTGGGTCAGAGTCTCCGGCCCGCCGTGCCAGCGAGGAGGGGGTAGATGGATATTACGCAACTGCTGACGTTTGCCGTCAAGGAGGGAGCGTCGGATTGCCATCTGAGCGCCGGCGAACCGCCCATGGTGCGCATTCATGGAGACTTGAAGAAGTTGGACCATGCCGCTTTGAACAAGGAAGCGGTCCATACCCTCATCTACGACATGATGAGCGACCATCATCGCAAGGTCTTTGAGGAGACACACGAATGCGACTTTTCCTTTGAGATGGGTGACATCGCCCGTTTCCGCGTGAACGTCTTCCTGCAAGCCCGCGGAACTGGCGCGGTCTTCCGCAGCATCCCGACCAAGATCGTTCCGCTCGAGCAATTGGGCATGCCTCCGATTCTGAGACAGCTCTGCGATAAGGAAAAGGGGCTGATTCTCGTGACCGGGCCAACTGGCTCCGGAAAGTCCACGACACAGGCCGCCATGATTGATTACCTGAACAATACGTTCGAAGGCCACGTGGTCACCATCGAGGACCCGATTGAGTTCGTGCACAAATCCAAGAAATGCCTGGTCAACCAGCGAGAGTTAGGCACCCATACCCACTCCTTCGCCAATGCGTTAAAGTCGGCCTTGCGCGAAGACCCAGACATTATACTGGTCGGTGAAATGCGAGATCTGGAGACTATCCAGCTTGCCTTGACGGCGGCCGAGACCGGGCACCTCGTCCTCGCAACGCTGCATACCTCCAGCGCTCCGAAGACCGTTGATCGTATCATTGATGCATTTCCTCCCAACCAGCAGGCCCAGGTCCGCGCTCAGCTTGCTGAGAGCCTCGAAGCGGTCCTCACGCAGACCCTGCTGAAGAAAAAGTCAGGAGGCCGGGTGGCGGCTTTGGAGCTCATGGTCGGCACCACGGCGGTGCGGAACCTCATCCGCGAGGCTAAACTCCACCAGATCCCGGGGGTCATGCAGGTCAGTCAAAAGGACGGGATGCAGACCATGGACATGGCGTTGGTTGATCTGGTGACGCGCGGACTCGTCACGAAGGCGGAGGCCCAGTCCAGGAGCATGACACCGAATCTCTTCGGGATGCCGGCCAGCGGCGCGGCCTGAGCTTCATCAAGCGTTTTTCCTTCGGAGGACCATCTATGGACGTTCGGAGTTTACTGAAGGTGATGGTGGAACGGGAGGCATCCGATCTCTACCTGACGGTAGAGCGTCCTCCGACTTACCGCATCCATGGGGTCACGCAATCCCTCGCGGAGGCCCCCTTCACGAACGAGCAACTCGAGGCTGTGGCCCACGGACTCATGCGGGAACGGCAAAGGGCAGAGTTCGAAGAAAAAATGGAAATGAACCTGGCCCTGTACTATCCGGACTTGGGCCGTTTCCGCGTCAATCTGTTCCGCCAGAGAGGCAATGTTGGGATCGTCTTCCGCCTGATCAAAGTGGAGATCGTGCCCATTGAGGAGCTGGGCCTTCCGCCCATCATCAAGGATATTTCGATGAGTAAGCGCGGGCTGGTCCTTGTGGTGGGAGCCACGGGATGCGGCAAGTCCACTACCCTGGCGGCGATGATCGATCATCGGAACTCGATCCAACCTGGGCACATCGTGACGGTGGAGGATCCCATCGAGTTTGTCCACCAGCATAAGAAATCAATTATCACCCAGCGGGAGGTTGGGTTCGACACCCACTCATTTCAGGCGGCGCTGAAGAATACTTTGCGACAAGCCCCGGACGTGATCCTCATCGGCGAGGTCCGTGACACAGAAACCATGGAGGCGGCGATCACCTTTGCTGAAACCGGCCACCTCTGCCTGGGAACCCTGCACTCCAACAACGCCAATCAAGCAATCGAGCGAATCATGAACTTTTTCCCCATGGAGCGCCATGCCCAGATTTATCTTCAGCTCTCTCTGAATTTGCGGGCCATCATCTCCCAACGTTTGGTGCCCTCATTGGATGGCAGACGAGTCCCTGCGTTGGAAATCATGATGGATACCCCACGCATCAGAGATCTCATCAAGAAAGCTGAGATCGATGTTCTCAAGGAAGCCATGGAGCAGGGAGTTCAGGAAGGCTGCCAAACTTTTGATCATGTCCTGTTTCTGTTCTACAAGGACGGAAAGATCAGCCTCGAGCAGGCGCTGATCAACGCGGACAGCGCCAACAACCTGCGTTTGAAGATCAAACTGGCAGGCTTAAAAGGAGAGGAAGCGATCTCGAAGCTCTTGGAACGAGACGATAAGGACAAAGGAACATCCTTTCAGATTAAACACGGGACGCCATCAGGCAGTTCGGTTCGCAAAGTCTAACTATCCTTAGAGAGCCTAACCGGAATATTCCCTCCAACTTGCCCCTCAGTCTTGCTCGGTGTAGATAAGTCTCACTTGCAATGACCGCAAGCACAATGAGGACAGTCCAGGTTTGCTCGTTGAGGCAACGCCTGGGATCCCGGAGTCGGTCTGGCTTCATGGCTCGACCGGCTCATCGACCCCGGTCAGCAGCCTCCGCCGACACTCCCGAGCCGTGCGTCGGAGCCCAGGGCTGATGAGGACGGGATAGAGAGATGCCTCGTCTAGTCTGCGCAGCTTGAACGGAAGCCGCATCCGCTCTGCCGCCGCATGCCGCCGGATGGACGAGAGAGAGGGAAGGGGACCCACCAACCGACCTTTCCTCATGACTGGTTTCAGGAGAGGATGCCCTGCAACCGGTTCATGGTTTAGCGCCAGGATATCTCCGACAAACTGCTGGCCCCGTTCTAAACGGTAGACCTGCTTGCGTCCCGGATAGGTCTGCTTGCCTGCGCTCAGCTTGAGCGTTGGCATGCTGGTTCCTCCACAGACAACCTCGCTCAATTTGTACACGATGTCGAGGCTTGGCGCATCCGCCGAGACGCTCAGCTCGGTTCCAACCCCGAATGCATCAATGGGGGCACGGCGTCGCACGATCTCCTGAATTCGGTATTCCGTGAGATTGCCGCTGGCAAGGATGGTGACATCGCGCAACTTCTGGGCATCGAGGATGCGACGCACCAACCGGCTGACAGCGATGAGATCCCCGCTGTCCAGTCGGACTCCGCCCAGACGATGCCCATGACGAGCGAGTTCTCGCGCCACGATCGCCGCGTGTTGGGCACCATCCACGTCATCATAGGTATCAATCAACAGCGTAGTGCCCGAGGGAAAGGTCTTGGCAAAGGCGCGAAACGCCTCCAGCTCGGACGGGAATGATTGCACAAATGAATGGGCCATCGTGCCGAATATGGGGATCCCGAAGAGCTGCCCTGCCAGCACGTTGGACGTTCCTGCGCAACCAGCCAGATAGGCTGCGCGCGCACCTTTGAGGCCGGCATCCGTTCCCTGCGCGCGACGCAGTCCGAATTCCACCACTGAGCGCCCCGCCGCGGCGTCCACCACCCGTGAGGCCTTCGTGGCAATCAAACTTTGCAGGTTGATGGTATTGAGCAGAAGGGTCTCGACAATCTGGGCCTCGATGATATTGCCTGTCACGCGTAGCACCGGTTCATGAGGGAAGAACACGGTCCCTTCCGGCATGGCATCTATATCGCCGCGGAACCGAACGGTCTTCAGATACGACAGGAAGGAAGAGGGAAAAAGCCGCATCGCACGCAGGTACCGGATTGCGTCCGGACTGAATGACAGATGCATCAAGTAGAACAGCGCCTGCTCCAGACCGGCGAAGACCAAATAGGAGCGATGGGGCGGGAGTTTCCGGACGAACAGATCAAAGGTGGCTCGGTCATCAGGACGATGCTCGTGGTAGCTGGCGGCCATCGTCAGCTCATACAGGTCTGTGAGCATCGCGATGTTGTCTGGAGTGACAAAACCCGGTTGCACGTGCCTCCCAGCTTCCTTAATCAGTGGAGAATCAGCCGCTGGTATCGCGCGCTCGCTGCGAGGGCGCGAGGGGGTAGCTCCATAGCAGAGGGGGGTGGAGGGGTCAATTGATGCGGAAACGTGCGACGAGCCCGGGAAGAGCTCTCAATGCGCCCATTTGATAGTGCAGCCAATCGCATGCGTCGTGGGTTCCGCCGGTTCGCCGTCTCGGAGAATAGCCTCCAATGCCTCTCGAAGATACCGGCGCTTCACCGAGTCGGGATGTTGCCAGTTGTCGTCGATCTTCCCCGTATAACGCAATCGGCGATGGTGGTCAAAGACGAACAGGTGCGGGGTATGCGTGGCGCCATAGGCCAGTGCGACCTGCTGGGAGGCGTCCCTCAGATAGGGAAAGTTGTAGCCTTTGGCCTTGGCTCGCTTCACCATATTCTCGAAGCTGTCCTCCGGGTAGTTCATGTCATCGTTCGAGTTGATGGCCATGAGTTGCACTCCCCGGTCCTTATACTCCCGTTGGATCTCGATCAAGCGGTCTTCATAGGCCTGTACATAGGGGCAATGGTTGCACGAGAACAGAACCACGAGCGCTGGCTTCTCTACAAAGCTTTGTAACTGGTAGGTCTTCCCATCCACGCCAGGCAGGGAAAAATCAGGCGCTGGGTCGCCGCCTCTCAGCACCGGCTGATTCACAGCTATCTACCCACCGTCTGCTGCGCTTGTTTGGAGGCATCCATGGCACAGCGAAAGCCCATGCTTTGGTCCTGGAAAGTTGGATCGGCAGAGGATCTGCCCGTCACACGGAGGTTGCGCGGAGGATCGTTCCAGCTCCCTCCCCGGAACACTTTCCTTTCGCCACTTGGCGGCCCGGTCGGATTGTCTTTGGAACTTTTCGAGTAGTAGTCACGGCCGTACCAATCAGCCACCCACTCCGAGGCATTTCCAGCCGTATTATACACACCGTAGGGACTGCGTCCCCCTTGTTTCGTCCCGTGTCGAATACTCATCCCCTCAATTCCGTAGGTCACCGGAGCCAAGGTAACCGGATAGCTGACCCAAGCACCTCGGTTATAGTTGGCGAGGTCGGGATAGGGCGTCATGTACCCCCATGGATACCGTCGTCCATCTGTCCCACGAGCCGCTTTCTCCCATTCCGCTTCGGTAGGCAAACGTTTGCCGGCCCATTTACAATAGGCGTCGGCGTCTTGCCACGTCACGCCAACCACAGGCCTATCTCCGGCAGAGGTGACTGCGTCCTCATCCCAGAGCGGAGGCGGACTGTGCTTTGCGGCCTCCATAAACTTTCCGTAGCGCTCAATCGTGACTTCGAGCTGATCCATGTAGTAGGCCTTCAGGCAGACCACATGCTCGGGGCCTTCGTTCGGGAACCCCTGGCTCTGCTCCTGTCCAATATTGTTCGTCCCCATGGTGAAGCACCCATCGGAGATCGGGATCATCGGCGCGCTGTCTTTACCCATTGGAACGGCCGGGGGGAACGGAACCGTATCCTTCATATCTTGTTTATCCTGCGGCTCCTCGGCAGCCATGGTCAGCCCACCGATCAGGATCAACGCTCCAATTAAACCTATTGCCCGCACTTTTCTCATCACGGCCCCCCACTCTCAATAGCCACCAATCTGGTAGGCCTCACATGATAAAACGATCGTGACACAACTCCATGCCCGAGTAAACCCTCATCCTCACAACTGCACCGCCGCCTAGCCGCAATCGGAAAGACCCGCGACGCTCTATAATGATGGTGTCCCCAACGGGATTCGAACCCGTGTTGCCGGCTTGAAAGGCCGGCGTCCTAGGCCAGACTAGACGATGGGGACGCAACGCTTCTGTCTGAAACAACTTTAGAGTCCGGCTGCTCTCACGCATGTTCACGAACGGTGGTGAGCCGCCTGGGACTCGAACCCAGGGCCCTCGCCTTAAAAGGGCGATGCTCTACCGTCTGAGCTAGCGGCTCACCGAGATGATGGTCATTCGTCAATCGTCATTAGGCATTCGTTAAAACGAGAGAACAGCTTTGATAACTGCTCAATCATACCATTGGCCAATGACCAATGACTATTTCCTTTTTAGCGCGTGGCGAGCCGACGCCATCGGGTTCCTGAGCATGATCGTCTCGCCACGTTTGGAGCCAGTGGAAATGATGTCGATGCGACAGTCAGCTAACTCTTCGATCCGCTTCAGATACCGCTTGGCCTGGACAGGCAGCGCCTTGTAGGACACGATTCCGGTGGTGGCAGTGGCCCAGCCTGGCAGCACTTCATAGACCGGTTCGCATTCCGTCAGCA
>Ga0209860_1000146_pt1 | contig 8920 bp, 9 predicted proteins | sample GWRWS2_40_50_FD_187243 | JGI IMG/M metagenome (GOLD analysis project Ga0209860, IMG submission 187243) | Riverbed sediment microbial communities from areas with vegetation nearby in Columbia River, Washington, USA - GW-RW S2_40_50 (SPAdes)... | ecosystem: Environmental > Aquatic > Freshwater >... | reverse complement strand
CCACCGGCGCCGGTGCGGTCGGGTCGGTCTCGATCGGCGCCAGGATGTCGATCAGCGCTCGCGAGAGCCGCAGGATGCGCTCGGGCCCGGGCTCGGCCGTCACGCGGTCGGCCTCGCCGTTCGTCGACAGGCCCAGGCCGGCTCGTTCGAGGAAGAACCCTCCCTCCCGGTACCCGGCGAGAAGATCGAACGCCGGACCCAGCCGCGTCGCCCGCGCCGCGAGGTCGGTCACGGGGATGGCCGGCCGATCATCGGCGTGTCCCGACCAGCAGCTGCGCCACCCCGCCGCCGAGCGGGATCCGCTCGATCCCCGCGAAGCCTGCGTCGGCGAGCATCGAGAGCAGCCGGGCGGGTTCGGGCAGGTACGCCATCGATCGCGGCAGGTACCGGTAGGCGTCCCTGTCGGAGAGCGCTCCGCCGATCAACGGGACGATCCGCTTGAAGTAGACGGCGTGGCCGGCGCGGAGCAGGCGGCCGTCGGGTTCGCTCGTCTCGAGGAACGCGACGCGGCCTCTAGGCCGGAGCACCCGTGCGGTCTCGGCGAACAGGGCGGTCACCTCGGTCACGTTGCGGAGCGCGAAGCCGCAGGTCGCGCCGTCGACGCTGCCGTGGGCGAGCGGGAGCCGGAGCGCGTCGGCGAACGCCTGGACGTTGCGGACGCGCGCGGCGGCGAGGTCGACGACGACCATGTCGGCGGTCGCCGACAGGTCGGCCAGCAGCCGCAGCAGCGCGGCGGCGGCGCCGTCGAGCGTCCCCGCGGGCCGTAGCACCGCCGTCAGCCAACCCGCCGGGGAGGCGGCGGCGTGCTTGCGGTCACGGCTGACCGGTCGGGTGCTCCGGTGGTCCATCGGAATGCTCCTCTCAGGCGGCTACCGCGATGCTCGCGCCGCCGCCTGCGAGGGGGCATCGGTGGCGGCTGTGAGGTTCCGGCGGGCGATCGGCGCCCGCCGCCGCGACATCGTCGCCCAGTTCCTCACCGAGGCGACCGTGCTCAGCGTCCTCGGCGGCCTGCTGGGGGGCGCCGCAGGGCTGGCCGTGGCGGTCGCGCTGCCCAACCTCACCGACCAGCGCACCATCGTCAGCTACCCGGCGGCCGTGCTCGCCCTCGGCATCTCCGCGCTGGTCGGCATCGTCGCCGGGCTCGGCCCGGCCAACCAGGCCGCCGCCCTCGACCCGGCCACGGCGCTGCGCTACGAGTGAACGCCCCTCGCCGGGTCACCCGCCGCGGAAGGCCTCCTCCAGCCACGCCCCCACCACCGTCGGGGTGACCTTGGCGTCGACCACGAGCGGCCGGTCACGGTGGGCCAGCCAGGACTCCACCGCGTTCAGGTCCTGCAGGCCACGCACCGTGACGCCGTCGGCGCCGACGGCACGACCGATGGCGGCGATGTCCGTCTCCGGGAACCGGACCAGCTCGAGCCCCTCGGCCTGGTCGACGAAATGATGGACCTCCGCCCCGTAGGCGTCGTCGTTGTAGACGACCAGCAGCAGCGGCAGCCGCAGCCGCGCCGCGGTCTCCAGCTCGCCGAGCGACATGAACGTCCCACCGTCCCCGAGGGCGGCGACGGTGACGCGCCCGGGGTCGGCGACGGCGGCGCCGATCGCGGCGCCCAGGCCGAGGCCGATCGACTGGTAGGCCTGGTTGAACACGAACGCCCTGGCGTCCCTGACCTGCAGGTACATCACCGGCCATCCCATGAAGTGGCCGGAGTCCACGGCCAGCGCGCGGTCGGCGGGGAGCAGGTCGTCAAGGGCGATCGTCAGGGTCCGGGGGTCGATGGTGGACTCGGTCGAGGCGTCCTGGTACGGCTGGTCCCGCCAGCGGCCCCGGGCGATGCGGGCCGCCAGCGCAGGCGAGCGGAGACCCTGGCCTCGGAAGCCGCGGCGCCGGAGCTCGTCCAGGAGGCCGCCGGCGGCCTCCGCGGCGTCCGCGACCACGCCGACGTCGACCGGCCGGCGGGCCCCGATCGCCTCCTCGTCCAGGTCGACCTGGACGACGCCGGCGTCGGGCGCGATCAGGGCGCCGTGCTTGGTGGTCCAGTTGTTCAGCGACGCGCCGAACCCGAGCACGAGGTCGGCCCCGGCGAGCAGGTCGGCGGCCGTCGGGGAGGCGAAACTGCCGCTGATCCCGAGGTCATAGGGATGGCCGGCGAACAGCCCGTTGGCCACCGCGGAGGTGGCCAGCACCGCCCCGATCGTGTCGGCCAGCGCGATCAGCCGCTCGCGGGCGTCGCCGAGGACCGCGCCGCGGCCGGCGAGGAGGGCCGGCCGCCGCGACCGCTGGATCAGGTCGGCGGCCTCGGAGATCGCCGCGGGCGCCGCCGCCGGCGGCTGCGGCAGCAGTCCGGTGGCCGCCGGCGCCGACCGCGGGAGCTCCGCCGCCTGCACGTCGAGCGGGAGCAGCAGCACGACCGTGCGCCGGTGGTTGCGGGCCCGCCTCCAGGCGCGCTCCACGTCATCCAGCGCGCTCTGCGGGGTGTGGACCCGCTCCACGACGGCCCCGACGGCCGCGCACGCCATCGCCTGGTCCACGCGGAAGTTGGAGTGGACCGCCGCCGCGGGCGTGTCCGCGGCAAGCAGCAGCAGCGGCGTGCGTGACTTGGCCGCCTCCGCGAGGCCGGTGAGCGCGTTGGTGAGGCCCGGTCCCTGATGCACCGAGGCGACGCCGACGCGCCCGCTGGCGCGGGCGTAGCCGTCCGCCATGCAGACCGCCGCCGACTCGTGACGGGCGGCAACGAAGCGGGCCCCGCGGGCGTCCATGGTGGTGGTCACGACGTAGTTCCCGCTGCCGATCACCCCGAAGACCCGGTCGACGCCCAGGTCGACGAGCGCGCCGGCGACTGCCTGCCCGACGTGCACTGGCTCAACTCCTCCGTGGTCGAGATGCCTGGTCGCCAGTTTGCCCGAGCGGGAGGAGTTCCGTGGCGCTCACCGCGGTGCCTACCAGTAGTACCAGCGGCGCCGGGGGGTGCCCGGACGGATCACCCAGCCGAGCAGCCACAGCACCAGTAGGATCAAGCCGATCCACAGCAGGATCTGAGCCGCATCCCCGAGAACACCGAAGAGTAGCAGCACCAGCGCGACGACCAGCACCAGCCAGAGCATGGGTCCTCCTTGTCCGTAGCAATTCGGGCCCCGGCTACCCTCCGAGGGGACGCTCCAAGCGTCACTGCTTCCGGTGCCCGGTGGCGTCCAGGTCGCGGTAGCTGGCGGTGATGCCGCGCCAGGCGCTGGCGCCACGCAACACGCAAGGGGGCCACACCGGGACAATACTCGCTTCAGCCGTCCTCCGGTCCCGGCCGTTCGGTCGCGGCCCGCAACGCGTCCAGCAGCCGGTCCAGCAGCACGCCGCGCAGGCGCGCCTCCAGCGCCAGGGCGATGAGGCTGGCGGCCACCCCGGCGTAGACCATGGTGTCCGCGATCTCGGCCATGTCCCAGTCCCGCGCCCGCGAGGCGAACACGTCGAGGACCCCGATCGGCCCACCGTGCGGCAGGGTGAGCGGCGCCGACAGGACCGCCCGCACGGCGGCGGGGTCGATCAGGTGGCGGAGGTCCGGCCAGCGCCCGTCGGTGGTGACGTCGCGGCAGGCCACGGGCACGTCCTGGGCGAAGGAGTCGTGGGCCGGGCCGGCGCCCAGCCGCTCCTGCGCGGTGGCGAGCCGCCGGCCCGGGGACCCGGAGGCGGCGGCGCAGCGCAGCACCTCGTCCTCGTCGGCGAGCATCACGCTGGCGCCGTGGGCGCGCAGCAGCGTCGCCGCCCCGTCGGCGACCCGCTGCAGGACCGCGGTCAGCCCCTCCCCCGCGAGCTCGTCGGCGCCCTGGAGCAGGAGCTTCAGCTCCCTGGTCGTGGCCCTCCGGTCGCCCGGCATGCCCAATAGATAGACATGCTGGTGGGCTGCCAAACCGCTTTCGCTACGGTCAGGCGAGCTGCGCCGCCAGCGCTCCCGGGTCGGTCACGGGCAGCTTGCAGACGAAATGCTCGCAGACGTAGGCGGTCGCGCGACCGCCGAGCGCGGTCCGCTCGGCCAGCAGCGGGATCTCGGCGACGGCGGCACCGTCGCCGGGGGCGGCCATGGCGACCACCCGGTTCGGCTGGTAGGCGCGCCAGACCTCGGCGAGCAGGGCGCCGGTGTCGTCCGCGCCCGGCCGGCCGACGATCGCGACCTCCCGGACCCGGCTGAGCGCGAAGTCGACCGCCCCGAGCGCGTGGCCGAAGCCGGTCGGGGCACGGGCCACCACGCCGAGCACGGGTCGCAGGGCGGCCAGGCCGGCCTGCTCCCACGCCTGCTCGCCCGTGAGCCGGCCGAGCCGCTGGAGCACGTCGGCGGCGACCGAGGAGCCGGCCGGCACGGCGTTGTCGAACAGCTCCCGCGGCCGGACGACCAGCGGTTCGGCGTCGGCCCCCGTCTGGTAGAGGCCGTCGCCTCCCGGATCGGCGAACAGCTCCAGCAGCGCCGCGGCAAGCCGCTTGGCCTCGCGCAGCCAGCGCAGGTCGAAGGTCGTCTCGTACAGGGTCAGGCACGCCTCCGCCATGCAGGCGTAGTCGTCCAGGTAGCCGGGGCCGCCGCGGCGCCCGTCCCGCCAGGAGCGCAGCAGGCGCCCGTCCGGGCCGCGCAGCGCGCCGAGCACGAACTCGGCGGCGGCGAGCGCGGCATCCAGGTAGCGCCGCTCCCCGAAGGTGCGGCCGGCCTCGGCCAGCGCCGAGATCGCCAGCCCGTTCCAGGCGGCCAGCACCTTGTCGTCGGTCGCCGGGTGGACGCGGGCCTCGCGGACCTGGAGCAGCCGGGCGCTGGCGTCCGCGACCTCGCGCTCGAGGTCCTCGACCGACAGGCCGGCCTCCCGCGCCACCGCCGCGGCGGGGTGGGGCGTCCACAGGACGTTGGTCCCCTCCCAGTTGCCCTGCTGGGTGGCGCCCAGCCAGCGTGCGGCCAGCTCGCCGCCGACGCGGACCAGCTCGTCGTGGTCCCAGACGAAGAACTTGCCCTCGACCCCCTCGGAGTCGGCGTCCTGCGACGAGAAGAAGCCGCCGTCCGGGTGGCGCAGCTCGCGCAGCAGGTAGTCGGCGGTGCGGCCGGCGATCCCCCGGTAGCGGGCGCGACCGGTGAGCTGCCAGGCGTGGGTGTACACGCGCACGAGCTGGGCGTTGTCGTACAGCATCTTCTCGAAGTGGGGCACCAGCCAGCGCCCGTCGGTGGAGTAGCGGTGGAAGCCGCCGCCGAGCTGGTCGAAGATGCCGCCGGCGGCCATCCGGTCCAGGGTCAGCGCGGCCATGTCGAGCGCGCCGTCGAAGCCGCGGAGCTGGCAGCGCAGGAGCAGCTCGAGGGTCATCGGCTGGGGGAACTTCGGCGCCGGCCCGAAGCCTCCCCAGGTGGCGTCGAACGACCGCCGCAGGCCCTCGAACGCCTCCCGGAGCACCGTCTCGTCGGGCTGGCCGTCCCCGTCGGTGCCGCCGCCGGGCAGCTTGGCCTGGGCGGCGATCAGCTCCACCAGCTCGGCGCCCTGGCGGCGGGCGTCCTCGCGCCGCCCGGCCCAGGCGTCGGCGACCGCCAGCAGCACCTTCCGGAAGCTCGGCAGGCCCGGCCGGTCCAGCTTCGGGTAGTAGGTGCCGGCGTAGAACGGGCCGCCCTCCGGGGTCAGGAACACCGTCATCGGCCAGCCGCCATGCCCGGTCATGGCCTGCACCGCGTCCATGTAGATGCCGTCCAGGTCGGGCCGCTCCTCGCGGTCGACCTTGACGCACACGAAGTGCTCGTTCATGAGCGCGGCCGTCTCGGCGTCCTCGAACGACTCGTGCGCCATCACGTGGCACCAGTGGCAGGCGGCGTAGCCGATCGACAGCAGGATCGGCTTGTCCTCGGCGCGGGCCCGCTCCAGCGCCTCCGGCCCCCACGGGTACCAGTCGACCGGGTTCCAGGCGTGCTGCAGCAGGTACGGGCTGGTCTCGTCGGCCAGCCGGTTGGGAGTGGGACGCTGCTCCATCGGCCCAGTGTTCTCCTGACGGTGAACCGGCGCCAGTGGTCGCGCGAATGAGGTGCAGCGCGGGAGGTCTGCCGATTGCAGCACAAAGGGGGCGTTCTCCCGTGTTGTCCTCGTCGCTTCGGCGTGCGGCCACCGCCTGGCTGGTGGCGCTGCTCGCCCTCGTCACCGTCGTCGCCGCCCACGCGCCGGTGGCCGCCTCCGGCGCCGGCCGGGCCCGGGTCCCCGCGGCACGGGACAACGTCGTCCTGCTCTGGGACGAGGCCGCCCTGCAGGCCATCCGCGACACCAGGCCGGCGCCGACGGTCACCGCCAGGGCGCCGGCTGGGCCGCCGGGTCGGCGCCAACGCCTGGTCCAGGGCCCGCGCCTTCTTCGACGGCACGGCCTCCTCCCAGGAACGGTAGGCTCGGCCGGCCCAGAAGGCTGGACGAGGGGAGGAACCGTGGACGAGCGGGCGGTCGCCGAGTGGCTGGACGGTTACGTGAGGGCCTGGGGCAGCTACGACCCGGACGAGATCGGGGCGCTGTTCAGCCAGGACGCCGTCTACGCCTACAACCCGTTCGACGAGCCGGTCAGGGGCCGCGAGGCGATCGTCGCCTCCTGGCTGGAGGACCGCGACGACCAGGGCACCTACGAGGCTCGCTACCAGCCCGTGCTGGTCGCCGGCGACCAGGCCGTCGCGCACGGCTACAGCCGCTACTTCGATACCAACGGCACCGTCGCCGACGAGTACGACAACCTGTTCGTGCTCCGCTTCGACGCCGCCGGCCGCTGCGCCTCCTACCGCGAGTGGTACATGCAGCGGCCGGGGGAGGACGACTCGGCCTGACCGCCGCCGTGGCGGCGTGCAACCCGGCTGCAACCGGGCCTGGCACGATGCCCTGGTCCGTCGCCGATCCCGGGAGGAGTCCGCGGTGACCTCGATGCTGGCCGGGGCGATCCGCCGGGAGCCGCTGGCCGCCACCGACGGCCGCTCCGGCAGCCTGCTGGAGCGGGTGACGCTGGCGGGCGGCGAGGCCGTGGTGGTCAAGCACGCCCGCGCCGCCTCCGACTGGATCATGCGGGCGACCCACGACGACGGCGGGCGGGTCGCGACGCTGTGGTCGTCCGGGCTGCTCCGGCGGGTCCCCGCCGTGATCGAGCACGCCATCCTCGCCGTGGAGCGGGACGGGGACGGCTGGGTGGTGGTGATGCGCGACGTGTCGGCGGCGCTGCTCCCGGATGCCGCCCGGCTGTCGAGGGCCAGCAGCCGCCGGGTGCTCGACGCCGCCGCGGCGCTGCACGCGGCCTTCCGCGACGAGCCCCCGGTGGCGCTGTGCTCGCTCGCCGACCGCTACGGGTTCCTGTCGCCGGCCACGGCCAGGCGCGAGGCCGGCGGCCCCGACCAGGTCCCCAAGCTGATCGCGCGCGGCTGGGAGCGCCTGCCGGAGCTGCTCCCGGCCGATGTCGCCGAGGCCGTGCTGGCCGTCGCCGAGCGGCCGGAGCCGTTCGCGGCCGAGCTGGCCCGGTTCCCCGCCACCCTGGTCCACGGCGACCTGAAGCTCGGCAACGTCGGCTTCCTCGGCGAGCGGGTGGTGCTGCTGGACTGGGGCACCCAGACCGGCTGGGCGCCACCGGCGGTCGAGGCCGTCTGGTACCTGGCGGTCAACGCCAGCCGCATCGACGCCTCCCGCGAGCAGGTCCTGGACGACTTCCGCGCCGCCGAGGGCGAGCGCCACGACGAGGACGCCCTCCGCCTGGCGCTGCTCGGCGGCCTGGTCCACCTCGGCTGGGACAAGGCGCTGCACGCCACCGGGCATCCCGACCCGGCGGTGCGCGCCTGGGAGCGCGCCGACCTGGCCTGGTGGACCGCGCGCGCCCGCGACGCCCTGGAGCGGTGGTCGCCGTGAGCCCCGCAGCCGACGCCACCAAGCGGCTGTTCGCCGAGGCCTACAACGCGTCGGCGAGCGGCTTCGCCCGCAGCGCCGACCGGCTCGTCTACGCCTACCTGGCCCGGCCGCTGGCCAGGGCGCTGGCCGCGGCGGGGCCGGTGCTCGACGTCGCCTCCGGGTCGGGCGCGCTCGGCCGGCTGCTGCCCGCGGCGGTCGCCCTCGACCTGTCGGCCGCCCAGCTCCGCCACAACCCGCTCGGGCTGCGGGTGCTCGCCGACGCCGAGCGCCTGCCGTTCCGCGACAGCGCGTTCGCGGCGGCGGGCTGCGCCTTCGGCATCAACCACTTCCCCGACCCGGCCGCGGCGGTCGCCGAGATGGCCAGGGTCGCGCCGCTGGTCGGGCTGCTCACCTGGGCCCGGCCGGAGGAGCCGTACGCGCCCAAGCTCGCCGTCATGGAGGTGGTCGCCGGGCACGCCGGGACCGACCGCACCGTCGCCGGCGCCGTCACCGACGAGCTCGGCGAGCGGGTCGGCTCCTCCGCCGCCGTCCACGACCTGCTCGCCGGGGCGGGGCTGCGGCCGGAGGTCCGCGAGGTCGAGGTCGACCTGCCGTGGCCGGGCGCCGCCGCCTTCGTCGACTACCGCCTGGCGACCGTCGGCGTGGCCGGCCTGGTCGACGACCTGGCCGCCGTCCGCCGCGAGGCGATCGCCGCCGTCGCCGCCCTGCCCCGGGAGGCGCTGCCGTGGCGTCCCAGGCTGGTCCTGGGCGTGGGCTACCCTAGCTGATCGACCACGTCCGCCTGGGAGGAGCCGACGATGTCCACGCTCGCCACCGATGCACCCCTTGCCGTCGCGGTCACCGAGGCGATCCAGACCGGCGATCTCGCCGCCCTGCGGCGGGTGCTGCGCGAACACCCCGACCTGGCCGCCGCCCACCTCGGCGACGAGGGTGAAGCCCGGACGCTGCTGCATGTCGCCACCGACTGGCCCGGCCATTTCCCCAACGGTCCCGCGGTGGTGGCGGCGCTGGTCGAGGCCGGCGCCGACGTGAACGCCCCGTTCGTCGGCCCACA
>Ga0209860_1000145_pt1 | contig 8934 bp, 9 predicted proteins | sample GWRWS2_40_50_FD_187243 | JGI IMG/M metagenome (GOLD analysis project Ga0209860, IMG submission 187243) | Riverbed sediment microbial communities from areas with vegetation nearby in Columbia River, Washington, USA - GW-RW S2_40_50 (SPAdes)... | ecosystem: Environmental > Aquatic > Freshwater >... | reverse complement strand
GGACGCGTCCTGCCCCAACCCCTCCGTCACCGTGTATGACACCTCCGGTCCTTACACTGATCCCAGCGAGATGATCGATGTCCGTGCCGGGTTGGTGCCCAAGCGCCGAAACTGGATTCTGGGTCAAAACGACGTGGAGGAATTACCCCGCGTCTCGTCAGAGTATGGGCACTCGCGGGCCGTTGACCCCAAACTGGCCGGACTGCGCTTCACACACATCCGCAAGCCGCTCCGGGCGAAACCAGGGAAGAACGTCACGCAGCTGCATTACGCCCGCAAGGGAATCATCACCCCGGAGATGGAGTACATTGCCATCCGGGAGAACCAAGCCTGCGAGTCGGCGCGCGAACTCGCCTCATCCAATGGCAATGGTGGCGGACAACCAAGCGGTGACAGCCAGCTATTGGTCCAGCATCCAGGTCAGGCCTGGGGCGCACGCATTCCCGCTCGGATTTCGCCCGAGTTCGTCCGGGACGAGGTGGCGCGAGGTCGCGCGATTATCCCGCTGAACATCAACCACCCGGAGAGCGAGCCGATGATCATCGGCCGAAACTTCCTGGTGAAAATCAACGCCAATATCGGGAACTCCGCCGTGGCCTCCTCGATCGAAGAAGAGGTCGAGAAGATGGTCTGGGCGATCCGGTGGGGAGCGGACACCGTCATGGACCTTTCCACCGGCAAGCATATCCATGAGACCCGCGAATGGATCATCCGGAACTCTCCGGTCCCGATCGGTACCGTCCCGATCTACCAAGCCCTCGAGAAGGTGGGCGGCAAGGCTGAGGAACTCACCTGGGAGCTCTATCGGGATACGCTGATTGAGCAGGCCGAGCAGGGGGTGGATTATTTCACGATCCACGCCGGTGTCCGGCTCCGGTACGTGCCGCTGACCGCCAAGCGGATGACCGGCATCGTGTCCCGCGGCGGTGCGATCCACGCGAAATGGTGTCTGGCGCACCACCAGGAGAATTTCGCCTACCAGCACTTCGAAGAGATCTGCGAGATCATGAAGGCCTACGACGTGTCGTTCAGCTTGGGTGACGGTCTGCGGCCCGGCTCGATCGCGGACGCGAACGACGAAGCCCAGTTCGCTGAACTGGAGACGTTGGGCGAGCTGACCCGGCTGGCCTGGAAACACGACGTCCAAGTCATGATCGAAGGGCCAGGTCATGTCCCGATGCATCTGATCCAGGTGAACATGGAAAAACAGCTCAACGAGTGTCACGAGTCGCCGTTTTACACGCTGGGTCCGCTGACGACCGACATCGCCCCGGGGTACGACCACATCACCTCCGGCATCGGCGCCGCCATGATCGGCTGGTACGGATGCGCGATGCTCTGCTATGTGACACCCAAGGAGCATCTCGGCCTCCCAAATAGGGAAGACGTCAAGGCCGGAGTGATCACCTACAAGATCGCGGCCCACGCAGCCGATTTGGCGAAAGGGCATCCCGGTGCACAGGTACGGGACAATGCTCTGTCGAAAGCTCGGTTTGAGTTCCGGTGGGAAGATCAGTTCAATCTCTCTCTGGACCCTGACACGGCCCGCGCCTACCACGACGCGACGCTGCCAGACAACGCGGCCAAGGTCGCGCATTTCTGCTCGATGTGCGGGCCACATTTCTGCTCGATGAAGATCACGCAGGATGTCCGTGACTATGCCGCGCAGAAGCAGCTTGATGAACAACAGGCTCTCCAGATCGGGATGAAGGAAAAGGCTGAAGAGTTCCTGAAAGGAGGAGCGGAAATTTACCGTTAGATCAACGTTAAACGAGGTTTCACCATGTCTAGGCCAAAGCCGGCGCCATTAAGAGAACGGGACATCACCCGACAGATTGCGCGGGAATACTACAAGGAATTTGATCAGCTCATCGAGAGTGATGTCATCATTGTAGGAGCCGGCCCTTCCGGACTGATCTGCGCTCAGGACCTCGCTGCCATGGGCTTTCGCACCCTGGTGGTGGAACAGGCCCTTGCGCTAGGAGGCGGGTTCTGGTCGGGCGGCTATTTGATGAACAAAGCCACGATCTGCGCGCCGGCAAACGACATCCTGGAGGAGATGGGTGTCCCTTGCAAGCAGGTCAAAGATTGCGAAGGCATGTATATTGTGGACCCGCCCCACGCGACTGGAGCCTTGATCGCCGGCGCTTACAAGGCCGGCGCCAAGATTATGAACTTGACCCGCGTGGTGGACCTCATCTTAAGAAAGGACGGTATACTGGAGGGGGTCGTCGTCAACAACACCACGGCCGAAACAGCGGGGCATGATGTAGTTCACGTGGATCCGATCGCGCTGGAGAGCCGGGTGGTCGTGGACGCCACAGGCCACGACGCGGTTGTGGTGAACCTGTTGCACCGCAGGAACTTGTACAAATCGGTCCCAGGCAACGGCGCCATGTGGGTCTCCCGATCAGAGGAACAGGTCATGGAGCACACCGGTGAGGTCTATCCCAACTGCTTCGTGGTGGGTCTGGCCGTGGCAGCAGTTCACGGCACTCCCCGTATGGGACCTGCGTTCGGATCCATGCTGCTGTCAGGCCGATATGGAGCGGAGTTGATTAAAAAGAAGCTCAAGCAGGAATAGGGAAGCATGGATCTTCAAGACTTTTTAATTCAGGGGGAGGGCAGCGAAGAAGAGAAGAAAGAGGCCTGGGACTATTTTCAGAAGGCTTATGAACACCAAATGAAAGGCGAACTGGAAGAGGCGGTCAATTTGTATAAGCGCTCCATTGGGAGTCATCCGACCGCGGAGGCCTATACCTTCCTGGGCTGGACCTACAGTTTCATGGGCAGGCTGGATGAAGCGATCGAGGAATGCCACCATGCCATTGAGGTGGATCCCGACTTCGGGAACCCCTACAACGACATTGGCGCCTACCTGATCGAGAAAGGTCAGTTCGACGAGGCAATTCCCTGGTTCGAGCGAGCCATGAAGGCGAGTCGCTACGAAAGTCCGGCGTTTCCCCACCTGAACCTTGGTCGGGTCTATGAACGAAAAGGAGAGTGGAGCCAGGCTATCGAGTGTTACAAGAAAGCGCTCGCACTCAACCCGAATTACGCGTTGGCGAAGCGCGCCCTAGGGCGGCTTATCAGCATGCTCAACTGAGCTGGTTGTTTGGTTTTTCTGGTTTGTCTTATTTCTTTGGTAGAAGAGGGCAGCAGCATGACTCAGAGATGCTGCGCGAGCTAGAAAACCATGGCGATCAAGACTAACCAGACAAACCAAAGAGACCAGACAAACGAGATGAACCAGATGACCGTCCTCGTCGCCGTGAGTGACGTTTTCTTCTACACCAAAATTCGCGACGCGCTGCTCCCACGCGGATACAGGCTGGAGCGAACCCGCTCACAGCAGGAAGTCATGGAGAAAGCCACTGCCCTGCGTCCGGCCGCCATCATCCTGAACATGAACGACGAAACGTTGGATGCCTTCCGGGCGCTCGAACAGATTAAAGGCGACGACCGTCTGAGGGCTATTCCCGTACTGGCTTTTGCCAACCATGAGGAAGTGGAGACCTGGAAACGCGCCAAGGAATTGGGCATCACAAAAATCGTCTCGCGTAACGAGTTCTCCTCTCGAACACGGGGCTTAGTCGAGGAAATTCTCGCGTCAGGCGTAAGGGGTAAGGGGTGAAGCTGGGATGAAACAATCACGTTTGCATGAACAACATCTGAAACAAGGGGCTGTGCTCGCTGAAGTTACCGGCTGGGAAATACCAGTCCATTATGGCGATCCCGTAGCCGAGTACACCGCCGTTCGGAGTGGCGTAGGCATTACCGATTTGTCGCATCGCGGCAAAATCCATGTCACGGGCGAGGATCGGGTGAAGTGGTTGCAGAGCGTGATCAGCAACGACATACTTCCGCTGACCACAGGACAGGGCCTCTATTCCAGTTTCCTCACCCACAAGGGGAAAATGCTGTCCTACTTCAGAGTCTATGCCCTCCCAGATTCCCTGTTCATAGAGGATGTCGGTGAGATCGGCGAGACGACGTTTCAGGCTTTGCGCAAGTTCCTCCTCTACGGCACCAAGGCCAAGATGGAAAATTGCGCCGAGACCTGGGGACTCGTGCTCATCAGCGGACCGAAGGCTACAGGACTCATCCAGACCGCCTTCGGAACCGATGTTAACGGCCTGAAGCCACTCTCATTCGTGACGCTGGACATCGGCGGTACCCCTGCCCTGCTGATCAGGACGGAGGAAACCGGCGAGACGGATATTGAAATCCTGCTCCCGGCCGGTGGGCTTGCCACAACCTGGGAGCGGCTGTGGGCCGTTGGAACGCCGATGGGCTTAAAACCGTTCGGCGCCCAGGCACGAGAGATGCTCCGCATTGAGGCAGGCCTGCCGAGGGCTGGCTTAGATTTGACCGAAGAGGTCGTCCCCCCGGAGGCAAACCTGGAAGGCATCGCCTTCAGCCTGACCAAGGGCTGTTACCCTGGCCAGGAAGTGGTCGCCCGCATGGACACGTATGGGAGTGTACGCCGCCACTTAGTGGGCTTGCTGCTCCAGGATGCGGTGCTACCTCCCAAAGGAGCCAAACTCTTCAGCGGTGATCGGGAAGTCGGCTGGGTTTCCAGCTCAGCCCATTCTCCGTCCGTGGGCTGCTCCGTTGCCTTTGGCTTTCCCCTGCGCGACTTCACCGCGCCGGGCACCGCGCTGACCGTGGAAGTTGAAGGGCAGCGCCACCACGCGATTGTCCGAGCCCTCCCCTTCTATCCGCGCGCCTAACCACATAGACGCGCAAGGCTCAGAATGCGACCACATCCTGGACCGGAAGGCGTCGTATCCGAAGCGCGGGCAGGGTAAGTCCAGAGTCGAGTAACGATTCGCCGAGATCCTCCACCGCCTTCTTGAGATTGAGCCCAAGCTGGACTTCTTTTTTCTTGCGCTCCTCTTCGGGAACTTCCTTCAGCCGCCCCCACAAGTAGATCGCAATCTCGGTGTCATGCCACACAGTGTCGCCATCGATGGGGTCCACCGCTGACGCCTCAACCCGGACAGGGCGGAATGCCACGCCGAAGAGATAGCCTCCGCCGAACCAGACTGGCGTGCTCGTCAGCAGCTCGAACCCAACGTTACCGAAGATGACAGCTGGATTCCAGGAAGTGGCGAGACCTAAGGCGATGCTTTCCCAGGTCATGTCCGCCAGCATCCCCGCGGCGAGCCACTGCCAGCGGACTTTTCCGTAGTCCTGTACGATGCCGGTGACCAGAAGGTCCGCTCCGAGCCGCGTGCGCAGTCGGCTCAGGTGCTCCGGCGCGAGCGTCTCCGTTGTCGTCATTCCCAGTTCCTCCAACGCCCGATCCGTTTCTTCCGACGGGATCAGCTCAAACGACTGCTTGTTCGCCAGCCGCTCGTACATGAGCCGGCGTGCGTCTTCCCGGACCTGCTTGACCGCTTGCTCGACTAACTGTGGTTCCTCTTCAGACTTCAGTACTCCATTCACACTTTGGATGGAAGACAAGCTCGTGATCTCAATGCCCATGTCGAAAGGCAGCATAGCCACTCTTGGCCGGTCAGCCGGCGGTGGATCCGGCTTCAAGTCGGACTTGAACCATCCGCAGGCCGCCAAGCTGAGGCCCGCTCCAAGAGTGATGACACAGACGCTCGCGCGGAACACGTTTCTGGCGTTCATGACACAATTCCTTCCAAGCTCACGGGAAATTCTAGGCAGATGAAAGCTGATTCGGCTCGAAGGGACGTGAACGCCGTCTCAGATGCGAAGGGGCGGGAGGAAACGTACTGATAAGGGTGGCAACGTGCGGTTAGAGGGAGCGACAACCAACTGGGAGAACAGGAGGACCGACGGGAGAGCCTCAAGACCACCAAATCCGACAAATCCAAAGCCATGACCGGCTGTCTTCGCATCCGGCACATGACCACCGACACTGGGCACCGTCATGTTTTCGGCCGGATCTTCGACATTCTGCTGAGGAAGCGAAGATTCAGCAGTCTCTGCTTCAAGAGGCTCGAAGACCAGGTCCTCTACCACATCGGCCGAGGCAGTCGCAGCGAGGAGGATCGCCAGCCAGGAGAGGGTTCGCAAGAGGCTGCCCTTGTGCAGGTGTCTCATCGACTCGTTCCCGGGAAAGATTCAAGGACCTCGTCAAGAAAACTATACCCGATTAAGAACCCCCACGCAAATGTTTGCCGGAAACCGAGAGCGGAGTCCTAAACCGCTTGTCGCACATTCGATTCGTGTCGGCAGCCCCCTGCTCACCGCTCCGGATGGCGGGCTGCGGTTACCGCATCGGCGAAGGCGAGCAGGCTCTTGCGTTCGTCGTCGTTCAGCGCCAGCAAGAGATGGGTTTCGTCGGCATGCATCAGTCGCAGGCTTAGAAATGGCTCCTCTTGGCGTTTTTCCCGGTTCTCCCAGACCGCATCAATGACTTGGACCTTATCAAGATCGCTGACTGACACCACATCGTACCGGAAATAGGAATCACCGATAACGATGTCATAGAGTACCTTCCCGCTGGTAAGCACCAGAATATTGAAGCGGCCCTGCTCCTCGTACCCCTCAGGCAGAAACCGATTGATATGCACCCGTGCCACCTTGCGATCGCCGAGGGCCGCTTTAATTTGTGTCGCCAGCGCCGCATAGTCGATCTGCAAGGCTCGCTCGTCGGGACCAGTGGCGGTCACTGCGGCGCCTTTTACTTTCTCCAACACCTCTGCTGCTGTCATGAGCCCAACCATAATCTGCTCCCCTTTCGCAATGAACCAAGGAAAATCGTTTTTAGACGGAGGTACGGTAACTGGAGTGCGCGTCCCAATGCAAGGGATTTTGGGCACGCCGGCCACTCGCCTCGGGCGAGCACTGAGCCAATTTACCGTTGAGCAAGAAATGCTCGCTCAAAACGCACCACCCCCGCCTCGTCGATAATTTGTAACCGCAGGCTGGCCCCATTCACCGTCATCAGGCCGAAATTCGAGAATCCGCCCTCGCTATACAGTGTTGTCGGACGAAAGGCAGGATTGGGCGGGATTGGGCGCCCCTGTATCGCTGATAGCGGACCGCAGATGAATTCGTGAAAGTCCGGGACGCCATCTCCACTCGGATCGTATGCATTCGCCTGGGCATAGTGGACATCGGCTGCAAGCCAGACCACGTTGCGGATCTTCCGGTCGAGAATCGTTTGCACGATGGCGCGCAACTCTGCCTCAAACCCGGTTCCATCCACCGCCCTCGCCCAACTGTCATTCCCGGGGACAAGCGTCGTCCCACCCTTCGGGTTCGACAGCGGCACGCTGGTGGCGATCAGCTTCCAGGTGGCGGTCGAGCGAGCAAGTCCGCCCAGCAGCCAGTCTCGCTGGGCCGATCCCAACATCGTCTTGCCTGGTCCATCCGGCTCCGCATTGGAGCTGCGATATTGCCTTGTGTCCAGGATGAAAAGTTCCACATCAGCTCCTCGACGGACCTGCCGATACAGGCGGTATGGATCGTCAGGCGGAGTTCTGATCGGCCAGTATTCCAGGAGGGCTTGGCGACCAACCGGCATCAAGGGTTCGTGCGGCCCGGAAAAATTGTTTCGGACCTCATGGTCGTCCCAGATGGCATAAACCGGTACGGAGGCCAGAAACCGTTGCAAGGCCGGGGCCTCGCGCTGATATCGGTGCTTGGCGCGGAACTGGCTCAAGGTCGTCGCGACGAAGTCGCCACCAGGCGCATTGGGAGGTGATGGACAGACATCATCCCCGTAAATGGTGTCGCCTAACAACAAGGCAAAGGCCGGCTTCACGGCCAGCATCTGATCGAAAATCGGGTAGCCTCGATCTGTGTCACGGCACCGCTTCTGCCCACCCAGGTCTCCGCTCCACAGAAATCGAACGGGTTCCGAGATATTGTCCTCGGCTGAGGTGACAAAGCGACCCTCTTCACCTTTTTCGGCTTGCTCGCTCTTCACCCGATACCAATAGCGGGTGGCGGGCACCAAGCTTTCCAATCGGATGGTCGCTGTGAAATCATGGTCGGCATGAGTGATACTGGGGTCCGAAGTTCTGGGCAGTTGCCGAGGTTCTACGTCCGGGGCCCACTGAACGATGACTTTCGCAGGACCAGTAGTACGAAACCAGACCAGCGCCGAGTGACTGGTGACATCGCCGGTCGCAACACCGTGAGCAAGAACATGATGCCCATCGAAGGGACTGTCCGGGGGCAGGCCTGGTCTATAGGTCGGCGCGCACGTCACGAGGAGCGCTAGCTGTATCAGGAGTCCTACAGCCAAGTGACTGGTTCGTTGAGCGTTCTGCACGGACCCCCCAGATACCGGAAATCATGTGTGACCGTCAAGCAATGACTCATCTGCCATTGCATTCCAGAAGGCTGGTCCGGCATACTCTCCTTCAAAGCTGACAAGCGACGAGTGAGGGCGGTCTATGAGCGAACAGGCTTGCTTGATTGATGGATGTAAGGCGCGCGGCTATGCACCGGCTGGAACCGGCTCACTGTGCAAAGAGCACTTCCTGGACTTTGTGAAGTGGCGGAGGCGGAAAGGATCGGGGATGTTTCACAAGTACGGTGCCATGACGATGGATGAACGGGATTCAGTAATGGTCGAGTGGCGCAAGACTGTCACCCTAGTCGAGTAGTCTTACTGGCATTAGCCAAGCAGTGCAAACTCCTCTCTTTCCTTTTCCTTCACTTTACAACCTACCCTGTCCCCATCACGGGCGACCCATGATGGTGGATGATCTTCCACTGCTCCCCCACCCGCTCGTACAGATTGGTGGCGAGGACCCGGCTTTCCTGAGTAGTTTCTCCCTGCCGACTGGTGATGTTCTCCGTACAGATCACCCAGGCCACATCTCCGGCCACCTGGACCTGAATTTCGGTAAGATCGAACTTCATCGAGAAGGTGTTGTTGAAGATTAAGACCCAGGAATCTCGCACAGCGGGCCAGCCAATTCGCAGGGTCCAGCCCGGATG
>Ga0209860_1000142_pt1 | contig 8967 bp, 7 predicted proteins | sample GWRWS2_40_50_FD_187243 | JGI IMG/M metagenome (GOLD analysis project Ga0209860, IMG submission 187243) | Riverbed sediment microbial communities from areas with vegetation nearby in Columbia River, Washington, USA - GW-RW S2_40_50 (SPAdes)... | ecosystem: Environmental > Aquatic > Freshwater >... | reverse complement strand
GCCGCGTGCGGGCACGCGGCCCAGGTTGGCGAGGTTCTCGATGCCGTAGCGGTCGGCGCCCAGCAGGCGCGAGTGCACCTCGAAGGTGGTGGACGCGCCGACGTCCAGGCTGAGGGTGTCGACCCCGATCGCGCGGATGTGGCGCCGCTCCAGCAGCCACTCGACGGCGTCCAGGCCGAAGCCGGGGAAGTGGAAGGTGCCGTCGGGCCCGGGGTTGCGGTAGGCGTCCGGGTCGCCGACGCGGCGCTCCCAGCCGGAGAGCATGCACACCGCGGCGTGCCGCGGGATGCGGCCGTGGTGGCGCTCGTAGGCGCGCAGGTCGCGCACCTCGACCTGCGCGTCGGGGTCGCTGGCGGCGCGGTCGGCGATGTCGATCACCGCCAGCGGCGCGAACAGCTCCTCGGGGTCCAGGTCGGGCGTGAGCCGGCCGCCCGGGGTGAAGTGGCCGGGGGCGTCCATGTGGGTGCCGGAATGCTCGCCGAACGTCCACGCCTGCGCGTAGAAGCCGTTGGGGTCGAAGTCGAAGATCGTGCGCCGCGCCGGCGGGTCGCCCACGTACATCGGGAAGCCGTCGCGGAACAGGTGGGTGAGGTCCCGGACCCGGTCCCGGTCCCGGTCGCGGCGGCCGGCGAGGGCCACGCCGGGCGTCGCCATGGTGAACGCCGCGGCGCCGGCGCCGAGCAGCAGGCCGCGCCGCGAGACCGTCCCGGCGCGCGCCGCGTGCCGGTGGCCGGCCTCGAGCGTCTCGGAAAGGCACATTTGGGGGCTCCTCCCATGCGAGGGTGCGAGGTATCTTCGCATACGCACAAGGACTCGCCGACCCGAGCCGGGAGGCCGCCGTGGACAGCTACGACTACGTGATCGTCGGCGCCGGCTCGGCGGGCTGCGTGCTCGCCGCGCGGCTCAGCGAGGACGCGGACGCCAGCGTCCTGCTGGTCGAGGCGGGCCCGCCCGACACCGCCCAGGAGATCCACGTCCCGGTCGCGTTCGGCCAGCTCTTCCAGTCCAAGTGGGACTGGGACTACCTGACCGACCCCGAGCCCGGCCTGGACGGCCGCCGCCGGTACCTGCCGCGCGGCAAGATGCTCGGCGGCTCCTCGTCGATGAACGCGATGATCTACATGCGCGGCAACCGCGCCGACTACCGCGACTGGGAGGCGCTCGGCGCCGAGGGGTGGGGATGGGACGCGGTGCTGCCGTACTTCCTGCGCGCCGAGGACAACGAGCGGGGCGCCAGCGAGCTGCACGGCGCCGGGGGCCCGCTCACGGTCAGCGACGGGCGCTCCAGGCACACGCTGATGGACGCCTTCCTCGACGCCGCCGAGCAGGCCGGGCACCGGCGCAACGACGACTTCAACGGGCCCGAGCAGGACGGCGTCGGCTACTACCAGCTCACCCAGCGCAACGGCATGCGCTGCAGCGCCGCCGTGGCCTACCTGCATCCAGCGCTGCAGGAGCCCCGCGGGAACCTCACCGTGCTCACCGAGGCGCTGTGCACCAGGGTCCTGCTCGACGGCGGGCGCGCCGTCGGGGTGGAGGTCGAACGTGGCAACCAGCTCTCCGAGCTGCGCGCCGAGCGCGAGGTCATCCTCTCCGCCGGCGCCTACAACTCCCCGCAGGTCCTGATGCTGTCGGGGATCGGGATCGGCGCCGAGCTCCAGGCCTACGGCATCGCGCCGATCGTGGACCTGCCGGTCGGCGAGAACCTGCAGGACCACCTGCACGTCGGCCTGGCGTTCCTGACCGGCACCGAGACGCTCATCGCGGCGCAGACCGAGCACAACCTCGGCCTGCTCCTCAACGAGGGCCGCGGCCCGCTCACGTCCAACATCGGCGAGGCCGGCGGCTTCTTCCGGACCCGCGACGGCCTGGACGGCCCTGACTTCCAGCTTCACGCCGCCCCGGTGATGTTCGTCGACGAGGGGCTCGCCCTGCCCGTCGACCACGCCTACGTGTTCGGCGCCTGCCAGCTCCGCCCGACCAGCCGCGGCAAGGTGTTCCTGCGTTCGCTGCTGCCGTCGGCCAAGCCGCACATCCTGCATGGCTACCTGACGACCGAGGAGGACCGCGAGGCCGTGCTCCGGGCCATGCGCGTGCTGCTGGAGATCGCCGAGCAGCCCGCGCTGGTGGCGCATCGGCGCGAGGCGTTCAACGCGCCGGCCTCCGACAGCGACGCCGACCTCCTCGACCACGTCCAGCGCTACAGCCACACGCTCTACCATCCGGTCGGCACCTGCGCGATCGGCGCCGTGGTCGACAACGAGCTGCGCGTCCTCGGCGTGGACGGGCTGCGGGTGGTCGACGCCTCGGTGATGCCGTCGCTGATCCGCGGCAACACCAACGCGCCGACCATCATGATCGCCGAGAAGGCCGCCGACCTGATCCGCGGCCGTACCGCCCCCGCCGCCACGGCGGCGCGGGTCCCCGGCTGACCGTCAGTCGCCGGCCGCGGCCGGGACGGTGACCCGGAGGCTGGCGCCGCCGTCGGCGTTGCGCTCGACCCGGACGTCGCCATCCATGGCGGTGAGCAGCTCGCGCACGATCCAGAGGCCGACACCAAGGCCCCCGGTCTGGCTGGGAGGGCGCTCGCCGAAGCGGTCGAAGAGCTGCGGGAGCTGGTCGGAGGGGATGCCGGGCCCGCGGTCGTCCACGGCGATCTGGACGGTGCCCGGGTCCGGGCCGGGGCCGGCCACCACGTCCACCGGCGACTCCGGCGGCGAGTACTGCAGGGCGTTGCGGACCAGGTTGGCGAGCACCTGCGCGAGCCGGTCCTGGTCGGCCCAGGCGCGCAGCCCCGGGGTGGTGTCCACGCGCACCCGCGCGGCGCTCTGCCGGTCCAGCTCGGCGACGACGGCCTCGACGACCAGGTCGACCCCGACCCGGGTCGGGTTGACCAGGATCCCGCTGTCGCTGTCCTTGGCGACCACGGCGAAGTCCTCGACCAGGCGGGCGAGGCGGCGCGCCTGGCGCGTGCTCGCGGTCAGCAGCTCCTGCGCCTGCGGTGGGAGCTGGTCGGGTGCGCACAGCCGCTCCAGGGTGACCAGCGACCCGAGCAGCCCGGCGACCGGGGTGCGCAGCTCGTGCGCGGTCACGGTGGCGAACTGCTGCTCGCGCCGCCGCTGGTGCTCGCTGGCGCGGCGGGCCTCCTCGGAGACCTCACGGGTCTCGCGCTCGCGGCCGAGCGTCTCCACCAGCTTCTCCAGCAGCGGGCGGGTCACCTGCCCGGCGATGCGCGCCTCCCCGGCCACCGCCCCGGCGATCGCGTCGGCGAGCTCGGAGGCCGGCGCGCCCTTCAGCAGGTAGCCGCGGGCGCCGGCCATCAGCGCCTCGATCACCAGCGACTCGTCGCCGTAGGCGGACAGCATCAGCACCGACACGTCGGCCTGCCTGGCGACGATCTCCCGGGTCGCCTCGACCCCGCCCATGTTCGGCATGCGCAGGTCCATCACCACGACCTGCGGGTCGGTGACGCCGGCCAGCTCGACCGCCTCCAGGCCGTCGCCGGCGATCCCGACCACCTGGATCCCGCCGAGCTGGTCAAGGACGCGGGCGAGGCCCTCCCGGACCTGCGGGATGTCGTCGACGACGAGCACCCGGACCGGTTCGGCCGGCGCCCTGTTCATCGGGCCACCTCCCTGGGGCCTTTCCGACCGGGGGGCCCCCCGATCCTCCGGGGCACCCCCTCGGGGTTCCCCGGACCCCTCCGTGGGGTCCCCCGGACCCCCCCGGCCGAACCCCTCCGCGGGAGGGCGGGTCACGCGGGCACTCGCCGGCGGGGGAGGCGGACCCGGATGGTGGTCCCGTCGCCCGGCGCGGACAGCAGGCGATGGGTCCCGCCGGCGATCTCGACGCGCTCGCGCATGCCGGCCAGGCCGAAGTGGCCGTCGGTGACCAGCCCGTTGACCCTGGTCGCGTCGAAGCCGATCCCGTCGTCGTGGACCTGCATGTCGACGCGGTCGTCGTCGACGCGCAGGTAGACCCAGACGTGGCCGGCGTGGGCGTGCTTGGCGACGTTGGTGAGCGCCTCCTGGACCACGCGGTACAGCACCGTCTCGATCTCCGGCTCGACGCGGATGCGGCTCTCGCCCTGGAGGGCGCAGTCGATACCGGTGCGCCGCTCGAACGCCTCCAGCAGGTCGCGCAGCGCCAGCGTGAGCCCACGCTCGTCCAGCACCGGCGGTCGCAGTGCCGCCATCAGCCGCCGCAGCCCGGTGATCTCGCCGTAGAGCTCCTTGCGGACCCCGGCGACCAGCTCCCTGGCCTCCCGTCCGTCGTCGGCCTCCAGCAGGAGCTGCGCCTCCTCGAGCTGGTAGCCGACCGCGGTCAGCCGCTGGATCGGGCCGTCGTGCAGCTCGGCGGCCAGGCGGGTGCGCTCCTCCTCGGCGCCCTGGACGGTCCTGTCGAGGAGCTGCTTGCGCTGGGTCTCGGTCCGCTCCAGCTCGTCCAGCGCCGCCTGCAGCTCGGCGCCCTGCTCGCGGAGCTGGGCGGCGTTGCTCTCGACCATCCGGACCAGGCCGAACATGCGGAGCACCACCAGCAGGAACAGGCCCATGCAGGCGATGCCGACGACCCAGGTGTCGCGGCCCTGCCCGCGCAGCTCCTGCAGCACGATCAGCGCCAGCGGCAGCATCGAGACCCCGGCCAGGAAGGTGAGGCGGCCCCAGCCCGACCGCGGCGTGGCGCGGTGGTCGCGCTCGGTCAGCGACCGCATCGAGGGATGCAGGGCGGCGGCGCCGAGCAGCAGGTAGGACGCCAGCCAGCCGGCGTCCAGCAGCCTCCCGCCCAGGCTGTCGAGCTGGTAGAGGCCGTTGAGCCGCAGCGCGGTGTAGGCGGTGTCGGTGGCCAGCAGCGCCAGCAGGCTGAGCACGAACAGCCAGTAGGCGGGGGGACGGAAGCCGACGCCGACGACCAGGCGGGCGGCCACCGCGAGCACCAGCAGGTCCATGATCGGGTAGGCGGCCGAGACGATCCGCATCTGCACCGGGATCCCGTGGGCGAGCACCGCCGGCTCGACCAGGAACACCCACGACAGCACGCCGACGCTGGTCGCGATGATCGCCGCGTCGTTCAGGCTCACCCGGTCGCTGCCAGGGGTCCGGCTTCGGACCAGCGCCACGACCCCGGCGATCATGAACGGGTAGTGGGCCAGGTACAGGACGTCCGCGACGGAGGGATAGGCTTCCGAGCCGAAGATCAGGTGCAGGGAGTGGAAGGTCAGGTCGGCGAGCAGGTACAGGACCTGTCCCGCCAGCAGCAGGTACCAGGGCAGGAGCTGCTCGGGCCGGTAGCGGCGCACGCCGAGCACCAGGCAGGCAACCGCCGACGCGCTGACGGCGCCGTACAGCAGCAGCTTGGGCATCCAGTCCGGCAGCACGGCGAGCGGCGGCAGCAGCAGGTAGGCGAACGCCACGACCGCCCCGCCCGCGACGTAGCGGAGCCACGAACGTGTGGCGGCAACGTCCGACATGGAGGACGGACCTCTGTGTGGGCGACGGGCTCGGCGAGGGGGTCATTCTCGGCCCGAATCCGCGTGGTTGGCAACCTTTGAGCGCTCCAGGGGATGCTTGACAAGGCAGGCGGCCGCCGACGAGTCTCACCGGGATGCGAGTCCAAATGCCCGAAAGGTCCCGAGGATGAGCGCGCCCCCGGCTCGCACCCAGCGCGAGTTCGCCCGCGAGGAGCTCGAGAAGGAGCTGCTGCACGACTACTCGACCAGCGGCACGGGGGTCGTCCCAGCGGGCGAACGCCGTTCGCGGTGGCACTTCGTGGCGCTGTGGATCACGCTGGCGGCCGGGTTCACCTACCTGTTCCTCGGGTTCGAGTACCACCGCGTCGGCTACCCGCTCGCGAAGGCGGTGGCGGCCGCCGCCCTCGGCGCGTTCTTCTATCTGTGCTACGCGCTGCCGGCGTCCTACCTCGGTTCCAGGACCGGCCAGACGCACGCGCTGCTGACCAGGTCGATCTTCGGGGTGGTCGGGTCGGTGCTGGTGTCGCTGCTGCTGATCGGCGTCGCGGCCTACACGATCGCGCTCGCCATCGGCCTGGTCCTGTTCGTCATCGGCGGCTGGATGATGGCGGAGATCTCCGACGCCGTCCTGTTCGACTTCGGGCCCGCCTACCGCGACACCGTCGAGTTCTCGCTGTTCGGCGCGCTGTGGCTCGGCGCCGTGATCGCCACCGTCCTGCAGGTCGCCATCAACGACGGCAACTACTACGAGATGACCAACGCCGGCCAGAACGTCCTCGGCGGCGTGCGCGGCTGGAAGCGCTGGTACACCTGCCTGATCATGGCCGCGATCGCCGCCGTGTTCACCTGGTGGTTCGTGCGCAACCCCAACGTGGAGCTGAACTTCTTCAAGGTGGCCGGCTGGTCGGCGATCGCGCTGCCGTGCACCACCGTGGTCATGTGCGTGGACCGGTTCCTGCTGCCGCGCCTGCTGGCGGTCGAGCGCCCCGTCGAGCCGATCCCCGAGTGGCGCGACGCCGGTGCCGGCAACTGGCCCGCGATCGTCGCGGTGCTGGTGGCGCTGCTGTTCGGCGCCTGGGGGCAGGGACTGTTCCCCGGCCAGACCGCGGCGCCGTCGCTCGGGCTGGTCCCGGTCGAGGCGTGGGTCCTGGCCGGCGCGCTGTACCTCGCCCTGGCCGCCGTGGCCGCGCGGACCGCCGCCGCCGAGGTCCTGCTCGGCTTCGCGCGGCCCCTTCGCCGTGGGGCCGGATCGTGAGCCTGCTGGACACCGTCCGCGGCGAGCTCGCCCCGGCGGAGGGCGCCAACCGGCTGGTCCCCCTGGTCGCCGAGGGCCGGCTGCCGCTGGAGCGCCTGGCCGCGCTCGCCGGCGAGGAGTACCGCATCATCCGCAGCGACCGGCGCAGCTTCCTGGTGCTGGCCGCCAGGTTCCCGGACCCGCCCGCGGTCGACTTCTTCATCGGGCTCGCGCAGGGGGAGACCCTGGCGCTGTCCAAGCTGCTGGCCTTCGCCGCGGCGCTCGGCATGGACGAGGCGGCCCTGGAGGCGTACGAGCCGCGCCCCGGCTGCCAGGCCTACCCGGCGTACGTGGCCTGGCTGGCGCTCAACGGCTCGGAGGCGGACGTGGCCCTGGCGCTGGTCGCCAACTTCGCCGCCTGGGGCTCCTACTGCGGCGCCGTCGCCGAGGGCCTGCGGCGCCACTACCGCCTGGACGACGAGGCGATCGGGTTCTTCGACTTCTTCGCCACGCCGGTGCCGGCGGTCGAGGAGCAGGCCGCCGCCGTGGCGGCGGCGAGCCTGCAGGGAGGCGAGCCGCCCGCGTCGGCGCGCCGGCACGCGCGGCTGGTGCAAGCGTACGAGCTGCTGTTCTGGAACACCCTCGCAGAAGGGATCTAGGTCATGGCGCTTCTGAGCTGGCGTGTCGTCCACGACGGCAAGACCCGCCCCCGGGGGCCGTGGTCCGGGCGGACGAGCGGCTGTCGTGGCCGCGGACGGTCGGCCTCGGCGCGCAGCACGTGGTCGCGATGTTCGGCGCGACCTTCGTGTTCCCGATCGTGATGGGGCTCAACCCGTAGCTCGCCATCATGATGAGCGGCATCGCCACGATCTGCTTCCTGCTGATCGTGCAGAACAAGGTGCCGAGCTACCTCGGCACCATCGTGACGATCACCGCCTTCCACCTGGTCCGCCTGCTGGCGCCGCCGCACCTGCGGGAGGACCAGCGCCTGGAGGGCACGGGCCGGCCCCGCGAGGGCGGCGAGGGCGCGGCGATCATCATCGACCAGCCGGGCGCCTACAAGGAACCCTGACCGCTCCCATCGACCAGCGCCAGCAGCCGCTTGGGGGCGGTGCGCCGGTAGGCGTCGAGGGCGAGCTCGGCGACCTCGTCCCAGTCGACGTCGTCGAGGTCCAGGCGGACCGCGACCCAGCCCCTCGCGCCGAGGTAGGCGGGCTTGTAGTACCGCGCGGGGTCGGCCTCGACCAGCGCCTGCTGCTCGCCCGGCGCCGCCTTGCAGCACAGCGCCACCCGCCCGTCGCCGTGGTGGTCCTCCAGGTAGTAGGCGAACGTCTTGCTCCGCACCTGGAAGGCGACGTGCTGGTCGCCACGGATGGTGACCTCCGGGAGCGCAGCGCAGATCGCCACGAGCCGGGCCCGTGGGTCGCCGGCGGCGGGCTGCGTCGTCATGTCAGGTCGGCCTCGTTGGCTTGTTGGCGGTGACGATGTTGTACCGCCAGACGGCCCGGTAGCGGTAGGCCTCCACCGCCGCCATGGCGTTGACCAGCCGGCGCTGCACCCCCAGCAGCCGGCTGAGCTGGTAGGGCACCCAGAACACCTGCGCCAGGCGCCGCAGCATCGGCAGCATCCGCTCGGAGACGTCCTCGACGGCGACGTCCCGGAACCCCGCCGCGTGCAGCAGCGCCGGGAAGCGGCCGTGGACGAAGCCGGGGAGGCCGTGCATCGCCGACTCGACGGTGATCGCGTCGAACACCCGCCGCTGCCTGGCGGTGAGCTCCCGGCGGGGAGCCAGCGAGTACTCGAACAGCACCAGCCGCCCGCCCGGCTTGAGGACACGGCGCAGCTCGCCGAGGACGGCCGCGCTGTCGGCGGCGTGCACCAGCGTCTCCATGGTGTAGGCCCCGTCGAAGTGGCCGTCGGGGAAGCGCAGCCGCCGGTAGTCCATGACCTGGAAGCGGGTGCGGTCGGGGGTGCCGCGCCTGGCGGCCTTGCGCCGGGCGCGGCGGATGTCGCCCGGCAGGATGTCGACGCCCTCCACGCGCAGCCCGAAGGTGGTGGCCATGCGCAGGGCGACGGCGCCCCGCCCGCAGCCGGCGTCCAGGACCAGCGCGGCCCTGGGGAGGTCGAGGGCGCGGCCGAGGCGGTCCTCCATCAGGGTGAGGGCCGCCCGCATCGGGAGGCGCTCGGACCCGGGCGGGTACCAGCCGAAGTGCTTGGTGCCGCCGAGCAGCAGCGTGTAGCCCAGCCGCGACTCCAGGCGCCGGTA
>Ga0209860_1000138_pt1 | contig 9092 bp, 7 predicted proteins | sample GWRWS2_40_50_FD_187243 | JGI IMG/M metagenome (GOLD analysis project Ga0209860, IMG submission 187243) | Riverbed sediment microbial communities from areas with vegetation nearby in Columbia River, Washington, USA - GW-RW S2_40_50 (SPAdes)... | ecosystem: Environmental > Aquatic > Freshwater >... | reverse complement strand
TCCCGATGTTCCTTGGACCCGGATTGCGGGACTCCGGGATGTGAACGCGATCGGCTGGAAACATGGAAAAGCACTGATGACTACCGCACATCCGCCTTCACCTGAGCTGTTTCTCGATACCGTCCTCGCCTACCAGCGGACCGCAGCGCTCAAAGGCGCGCTGGACCTGGACCTCTTCTCCGCGATCGGCGATGCAAGGGAAACGGCAGAGAGGCTGGCCGAACGATGCGGCGCATCACCACGCGGTATGCGCATCCTGTGCGACTATCTGACAATTCTCGGCTTCCTCACGAAGCAGGATGGCCGGTATGGCCTCACGCCGGAGTCGGCGATGTTCTTGGATCGGCACTCACCAGGCTACCTGGGTGGCACGGCACGATTCCTACTGTCGTCCCTGCTCACCGAGGCATTTCAAGATGTCGCGGCGGCGGTGCGCCGGGGAGGCACGGTGGTCTCCGAAGAGGGCACCCTCGCACCCGAGCATCCGATCTGGGTGGAGTTCGCCCGCGCGATGATGCCCCTCATGAAGATCCCCGCACAGGCGCTCGTCAGCCTCGTGAAAGTCGACCCGGCGCGCAGGCTCAAAGTGCTCGATATCGCCGCCGGACACGGGATCTTTGGTATCACCTTCGCAGAGCGGTATCCGCATGTCGAGGTCGTCGCCCTGGACTGGCCGAATGTGCTGGAGGTGGCGCAAGAGAACGCGCGGGCGGCCGGCGTGAGCAGTCGCTACCGCACGATTCCGGGCAGCGCCTTTGCCGTGGAGTACGGCAGCGGCTATGACCTGGTGTTGCTCACGAACTTCCTGCACCACTTCGATCGGGCGGCGTGCGAACGGGTGCTCAAGAAGGTCCGCGCGGCGCTGGCCGATGGCGGGCGCGCGGTGACGCTGGATTTCATCCCCAACGAAGACCGCATCTCACCACCCGATACGGCGGCTTTCAGCCTGGTGATGCTCTGTTCGACGCCGGGTGGGGACGCGTACACCTTTAGGGAACTCGAACGGATGTTTCACAACGCCGGCTTCGCCCGTAACGAACTCCATCCCCTCCCACCCTCCCCGCATCAGGTCATCATCTCCTCCAAGTAGGCAGGACCGGCAGGGCGATGAAGAGAGCAACGAAGAACATGGACGAGGATATACAAACAGGTCAGGTCACAGCGGAGCGGCAACTCCCGGAGAGCAAGGCGTCACGGCGAGGGAATGCCTGGCTTTTGAGTAGCGTCGTGATCCTCACCGGGCTCCTCATGGTCATGAAGACGGAGAGCCCGGCCGCGGACGCTGCCAACCCCACACCAGCAGCGATCGAGGGGCCTTTCTTCAAGCCGAACGCTCCGAGACGCACCTCGCTCCTGGAACCGGGAATCACCGGGACCAAGCTCGTGCTGACCGGACGGGTGCTCTCGACTGCCGGCAAGCCGATCGCCGGGGCCAGACTCGACTTCTGGCACTCCGACAGCAAAGGAGACTACGACAACGCCGGATACAAGCTGCGGGGGCACCAATTCACGTATCAGGAGGGCCGGTATCGACTCGAGACGATCGTTCCGGGACAGTACGGCGGTCGCACCCCCCACATCCATGTCCAGGTACAGGCGCCGAACGGCCGTATCCTGACGACACAGCTTTACTTCCCAGGCGAGCCGCGCAACCAAAGGGACTTTCTCTTCAGCCCGGACCTCGTGATGAAGGTGCAGGAGGCCCCGGACGGCAAGGTCGCCACATTCGACTTCGTTCTGAATGTCAAATAACGACCCGGAATCCCGCCGGTGGAAAGGGAGGCGAGCCGATTCTCTCCCGATCAGCGGGTGTATTTGCCGATGAGCTCGGACTGGGCGAGGATGTGGCGCCGCATCGTATCCTCGAGGACGCTCTTGGTGGTCTCGGGCGACAGGCTAAGCGTTGAACCGAGGGCGTAAAGCTTGAAGAAATACCGGTGGGTCCCAGAGGGGGGACACGGTCCGCCGTAGCCGGTCCGTTTGAAGTCGTTGGTTCCCTGCCTTGCGCCGTTCGGGAGCGACGCCGTCTTGGGGACGTTCTCTTCCAGGCCGCGGGCGGTCGCCGGAATATTCCAGATGACCCAATGGACCCAGGTGCCCACCGGCGCATCGGGGTCATCCATGATGAGGGCAAAGCTCTCCGTCCCGGCTGGCGGATCTGGCCAAGTGAGTGGCGGCGAGATGTCCGCTCCGTCACAGGTGTACTTGGCCGGAATCATGCCCCCCGGCCGAAAGGCTTGACTGTTCAGATCCATCGCGGCCCCCTATGCGATGAGCACGGGCAACAATAGCCCCGCACCCACCAAAACTAACCTACGCATCAGATAGCTCCTGCCCCTAAACGCTCCCCCCTCTCCTCCTGTGAACAGTGAACTGTGAACTGTGAACCGGTTACACCCCGCGGCGGAGGCCCCAGAGGAGACGATGGAGCTGGGGCAGGACGCGATAGGGGGTACCGCGATCGCGCACGAACTCGGCGAGACGGCGAAGGATGGCCTCGTAGTCGGGAGCGAGGCCATCGGGCTGCAGGATCACCTTACTGCTGGGGAGACCCCGGCCCTCGACAAATTCCTGGACTTCGGGGAGATCGATCGCGGGATTGCAGATGACGAACTTTAGATAGTAATTCTGCGCCTTCCCGAGCCAGTCGAGAGGCCCCCACGTAACATCCGTCATCCCCGCATTCTTCAGCTTCGGCGAGACGGCCCAGTGGCGTACCAGGTCGAGCAGCGCCTTCTCCGGCGTGTGCAGACCGTTGGTCTCCACCACCACCTGATAGCCCCGCGTATCAAGCGCACCGACGAGCGGGAGCAGCGGCTGAAGCATTGGTTCGCCGCCGGTAAGGGTGACGAGAAGAGCGCGGGGTTCCTTCTGAAGCCACGCCAGGATCTCTTCCATGGACATAGAAGCATAATCCTTCCCCTCGACGGCCTGATCCTGCCGAACCCAGGTGTACTTGGAATCGCACCAGGAGCAGGTGAGGTCGCACCGGTAGAGGCGGATGAAGTGGGAAGGGATTCCCATCACCTCCCCCTCGCCCTGGATCGAGGTAAACAGCTCACTGACTTGAAACCTCATCTCCATCGCATCCATCGCAGCAAAACTCTACGCCGCCTGCAGTCCCGTGTCAACGTGTGCTGTACCAGGCCGTTCACCGACGACCGATGACCGATGACAGAAGCAGGGCCATTTCGTCCCCCACGGTCGTCGGACATCGGTCACCGGTCATCGACACGTGTTGGCGGAAATGGTGAGAGGAGCACATCCTGAGGAAGGAGGAAACTGGTTTGCGTGCGGCCGGGGTCCCGCTCGAGGGGGCCAACGGATGGCGCCTCTTGGCTCACCGGCGCTGCGGGTCCTGTCGGAAGCCTCGCCCGTCCGTCCTCGGAGAATTAACGCGCCATCTATGGGAATAATTGGTTGCGAAATTCTCCTGCGGGCGGCCGGGCCTCAGCCTCCGCCACCCGCGAGCCGGTGAGGGGAGAAAATCCTGAGGAAGGCGGCGGCCTGGGAAACCGAGGCGCGATCCGGGTCGCCCCACGACGCCAGTCTCTAGTCTCCTGTCTCCTGTCTCCTCCGTCATCGGTCATCGGACGGAGGGCACAACTTGACACTCCGCGGGCCCATTGTTAGCTTCGAAAAGGCAGACGGCAACGTGCAGGGGGTGTAGAGACACGATGCATCGTCTCGATCCGCGTCGCGATGCGGTTATCGTAGTAGATGTGCAAAACGATTTTTGTCCGGGGGGCGCCCTGCCCGTCGCGGAGGGTGATCGGGTGATTCCGCCGCTCAACGCGCTCTTGCGTCGCGCCACATGCCTCAACATCGCCACGAGGGACTGGCATCCGAGGGAGCACCGCTCCTTCAAAGATCAGGCCGGGATATGGCCGGTCCATTGTGTGGCCGAGACCTGGGGCGCCGAGTTTCATCCCGCCCTGGACCATTCCCGACTACAGCTGATCGTCTCCAAGGCCACGACACCCGATCAAGAGGCCTACTCCGGATTTCAGGGAACCTCGCTGGCCACCCTCCTGCGCGAACGTGGGGTGGGGCGGCTCCTGATCGGCGGGCTAGCCACTGACTATTGCGTCAAGGCCGAGGCGCTCGACGCCCGACAGGCGGGTTTCGAAGTCATCGTCCTCGAGGATTCGATCCGTGGTATCGAAGTGAACCACGGCGACTGCGCCCGAGCGATCGAGGAGATGAGGCGGGCCGGCTGCATCTTTCTCCGGACCGACCAGCTTGCCTAGTGCCGTTCCAACTTTTCTCACCCCAATACAGAGTGTGCGATATCGATTTGCTTGGCCCGTTCCTCAGTTGGAACGGGCCTCGCCCGCTTTCGGGGCAATAGGTTGGAACGGCACTAGCGCATGAGAGCGAAGGGCGCCTACGGGAGATCGCCCCAATGACGCCGGACGAACACCATGATCCGATCCCGGTACAGATACCCCATCAGCAGGAGGAAGGCGCCGATGGCAACGAGGAGAACCCAACTGAACGAGTCCCCGGCCTGAAACTTCGCCCCCTGAACCGAGAGGAGCCAGGTTCCGGGCATCCGTCCAAGGGTCATGGTTACGAAAAAAACCCACACGGGGATGGGGGTTACCCCCAGGATATACGAAAGGGTATCCTTCGGAAAGCCCGGGATCAGAAAGAAGACGAAGACGGCGAAAATCCCCCGGGGCTCTTGCAGAAAGGCGAATTTCTGATACAGCGCCGGCCGAACGATGCGTTGAACGAAACGCATCCCGAGCCACCGGGAGAGCCCGAAGGCGATCAGGGACCCGAGGCTCAAACCGATGGAGGAGTAGACAAAGCCCTGCAGGATACCGAAGATGAATCCGCCCAAGAACCCTGTCGCCTCACCCGGAATAAACGAGATGACCACCTGCGAGATCTGGAGCCCAATAAAGACGACAGGGGCGAGATTCCCGTAACTGAGCACCAGGGCCCGAAGCCGTTCCCGTTCGGCAAAGAGTTCGACCAGATTCCGATACGCTCCGTACGGATCCGTTAGGGCGTCCGGGAACCAGAGGATATAGGCTACCACCGGAATCAGGAGGCCCGAGGCGATGGAGAAAATCACCTTTCCGAAGTAACCCTTCACCCGATATCCTCCTGGAGCCGCATCGCTTTCCCCTTCTCGCACCCTACCCTACAGCTGCCGCAGCCGCGGGTTAAAAGCCTCCCTCAAACCCTCGCCGAAGAGGTTGAAGGCGAGCACGATGACCAGGATCGCCGTGCCCGGGATAATAGTCAACCACCACGCATCAAAGAGGTAATTCTTCCCGTCCGAGAGGACGTTCCCCCACGTGGCGTCCGGCGGCGGGACGCCGAACCCGAGGAAGGAGAGGGCGGACTCGGTCAAAATGGCCCCGGCGATCCCGAGGGTCGCCGAGACCAGGACCGGGGCAACGGCGTTCGGGAGCAGGTGACGGAGGATCACCCGTGGCCCGGACACGCCCAGCGCCCGCGCCGCCTGGACAAAGTCCTGCTCGCGCAGCGCCAGAATCTCTGCACGGACAAAGCGCGCCGTCCCCTCCCAACTGGTGAGACCGATCACCACCATGATGTTCCAGATCGAGGGCCTCAAAATGGCCACGACCGTCAGGATGAGAAAGAAGGCGGGGAAGGAGAGCGCCACGTCAATCAATCCGGTGATCAGTGTATCCACGCTCATCAGCCGGAGGATCCGGACGCGACCGTAGTACCCGGCGATGCCCCCGAAGATGATCCCAATGGCCACCGCAATCCCGACCGCGACGAACCCGACCGAGAGAGAGACAAAGGCCCCCTCCAGCATGCGAGCAAAGACATCCCGTCCCAGCTCATCGGTCCCAAGCACGTACACGCCGAGGCGCGGCAGAGCGTCGATGGGGACTGCCTGACGATTGGGAAGCGACAGGGGAGGCCTGAACTTGTCCGCCAGTCGCACCTGGCGGGGGTCGAGGACTGGCTGATCCCCCTTGGTCACAAGCAGGCCGAAGAGGGCCACGACGAAGAAGAGGGCGCAGGCCATCATGCCTGCCACGGCGATCCGGTCCCGGAGGAACGACCGCCAGGCAAGCCGAGAGGGGGAGACCATCACTGCTGCGGGCCGCGTCGCCGCTCCTCGCGCCATCCTATTCGACCCCCTCCAGCCGGATCCGCGGGTCCACCACCATATAGAGCAGGTCCGAAAGCAACGTCCCCACCAGCGTCAAGAGCGCCGCGACGAAGTTGAGGGTAATCACGATCGGGTAGTCGCGGCTCAGAATCGCCTCGTAGCCCAGCCGGCCGATCCCCGGCCAGGCGAAGATCGTCTCGATGATGACGCTGCCGCCGACCAGCCCCGGGACGATCAGGCCGAGCATCGTCACGAAGGGGAGCAGGCCGTTGCGCAGGGCATGTTTATACAGGACGGTGTCCTCATCTAACCCCTTCGCCCGGGCGGTCCGCACGTAATCCGACGTAATGACCTCGAGCATCTGCGCACGGACGTATCGGGACAGGATGGCGATCCCGGCCGTCGCCCCGAGGACCGAGGGCAGGACCAGGTGCCACGTCCGGTCCATGAACGACCAGACGAGGTTCCGCCCCTGGTGCCCAAACGTCCTGAGGCCGATCACGTCCACGTGGAAAGTCTGGACGACGAAGATGATCAGGAGATACGCGAGGTAAAACCCCGGGATCGAGATCAGGGCGAAGACCACAACCGTGGTGACCTTGTCCAGGACGGAGTTGCGGCGGATCGCCGTGGTGATCCCCAGCGGGAAGGCAGCGCACCAGACGAGGATCGTCCCGGCCAGAAAGAGCCACAGGCTATTCCAGACCCGCTCGACGATCTTGGGCAAGACCGGCTGGTTGTCCTTGAAGGAGCGGAGCTCGCCCGTAAACAGCCTCCGGTAGAAGCGGAGGTACTGGATGTGCAGGGGCTGATCCAAGTCGAAGGCCTTCCGGTAGCGTTCGAGCTGCTGCGGGGTGAACCGCGGATTCATGGGGTCGATCTGGCTCGGCTCGCCCGGCGCCAGGTGGATCACGGCGAACGAGATCACCGAAATGAAAAAAAGGGTCCAGAGTTTCTTCCACCCGGTCCGCAGCAGAAACGAGAGCATCGCACCTCAGTTGGTCGTGAGCACCGGCTCAGCGGTCTTCACCCACTGGTTGAAGTGAAACGTGATTCCGCCCAGCTTATCGGGAACGATGGTGAGGTAGAGGGGTGTCCCGTCCGCGCCCTCAACCATGCGCACCAGCTTCCGGTCGAGGAGCGTGAGCCCCTTGCCGACGAAGAGGAAGGTATACGGTTGGTCCACGGCGATAAGCCGGTGCAGGCGTCTCGCCATGGCCACCTGCCGCTCGCGGTTATACTCCTGGCGGATGCGGACCATCAACGCATCCGCCGCCGGGTTGGCATACCCCACAAAGTTGAGCTGGAAGTGGCCCGTCTGGCTTGAATGAAAGATCTGGTAGAGGTCCGCATCCAGCCCCATGGACCAGCCGAGGATCAAGGCGTCGAAGTCCCCCTTGTCCACCCGCTCGTTGATGAAGACCGCCCACTCCATCGTGAGGGTCTCGACCTTGATGCCCAGGCGGCGCCAGGCGTTCTGGGCCACCACCATGACCGCCTTCCGGACGTCGTTGCCAGAGTTGGTGATGAGGGTAAAGGCCAAGGGCTGTCCGTTCTTCTCGAGCCACCCCTCGGCGTTTCGTCTCCAGCCGGCGTCGGCAAGGAGCGTGAGCGCCCCCTCGGGGTCATAGGGGAGCGGCTCGACCGTCGGATCGTAGAACTCGGTCTGCTTCGGGTAGGGACCGGTCGTCCGCTCCGCCTGCCCGTAGAGCACGTAGTCGATGATCTCCTGGACGTTGATCGCCATGCCCAATGCCTTCCGCACCCGGACGTCCTGGAAGATCGGGCGCCGCATGTTATACCCGATGTACGTGTAGCCCAACCCGAGCCGTGAGAAGCTCTGGAAGCGCGGGTCGTGTCGCAACCGCTCGACCTGGTGCGGCTGCGCGCCGTAGGCATCGCTGGTCCCCGCATAGAAGGTCACCTCGGCGGTCAGCAGGTCGGGGATGATGCGGAACAGATACTCGCGGAGGTTCGGCGCCCCCTCCCAGTAGCGGTCAAACCGCGTGAGACGAATGAACTGGTCCGTCTTCCACGCGTCGAACTGAAAGGGGCCGCTGCCGATGGGCGACCGGTTGAACTGGGAATGGCGCAGGGAAAAGTCCTTGGGATCACGGCCGGCGCGGATCGCCTCTGCCCGCAGGGCGTCCCGGTTGAGGAGGTGTTCGGGCAGGACCCCCATGGTCCAGCTCCCGAACCCCGGTTCGAAGAGGCGCTTGTAGGTGATCTTGACCGCATACCGGCCGAGGGGCTCGACCGCCTTGACCGGCTCAAAGTCGGGGACGCGGGGCGAGAGATTCTCGGGTGCCATGATCGCCTCGTACGTGAACTTGACATCGCCCGAGTCGAACTCATGCCCGTCGTGAAAGAGGATCCCCTTCCGCAGCCGGAAGAGGACGACGGGATTGTGCTCGGTCGGCGGGACGAGTTCCGCGGCCCGCTCCCGGGTGATGATGGGGTCAGCCGCCTTCACAAAACGCGAGGGATCGATCCGGTCCACGTACCCGCCGAGCAGGCGGTCAATCTTTGCAAAGAAGTCTTGATCGACCTCGCGGAGGGTGAACTTGATCCGAGGGGGCTGGCGCACCGTCACCTCGACCTGACGCTTGACGGGTTTGCGCCCCTCCGGTCCCGGTTCGGTCACCTCGATCTGCCCGACGCTCGGTCGGCCGGGCAGCAACTCGATCCGCTGGACGAGCGTGAGCGCGGGCTCGCCCGCCGTCCGCGCCCGCTCAAGAAATCGGAGCAGCCCGTCAGCGGTGGCCGGGGCGCCGTCGGGCAGGCGTTGGGTCTCATCCACGGTGAGATACGCCTCTTCAAAGATCTCCCACGCCTCGGCCAGTCGCCCGCGGAAGGAGAGGTCGAGGTCCCGATCGATCAACCCTTCGAAGACGAGGTTGTTAATCGCCGCGCTGGCTGAATCGGCGGCGAGGGTGGGATTCAGGATGGACGCATCGCCAATGGAGGTCTCGATATACCGGGTGAG
>Ga0209860_1000135_pt1 | contig 9176 bp, 9 predicted proteins | sample GWRWS2_40_50_FD_187243 | JGI IMG/M metagenome (GOLD analysis project Ga0209860, IMG submission 187243) | Riverbed sediment microbial communities from areas with vegetation nearby in Columbia River, Washington, USA - GW-RW S2_40_50 (SPAdes)... | ecosystem: Environmental > Aquatic > Freshwater >... | reverse complement strand
CTGGGTTTGGACCAGAGAAGGAGACCCGGGGCTGCGCCCAAGAAAGGAGTCACCACCAACATCAGCAACGGATCGGTCCATGTCTCTATCACGGCAGCCATCCTACATCGTGCTTATCTAGGCGATGGGCCACGCGTATCAACCCTTGGCCGAGCCTGAGATACACCAGGTCCACATAGAGCCGGTTCATGAACAGGACGTACAGGCGGACCCGCAGCGCCTCGACCCAGCCGGGGATCCGAATCGTTGGTACATGAGCACGCGCATAGATAAGGAACCAACCCAGGATGATGAGCAGGGTCGTCGCCACCACCAGAAAATCAAAAAGCCAGGCAGGCAGAGCAGCCGCCTGGAAGTAAGAGGCCACCTCATCCGGAGCCGGATACAGGAAGTAGGTGAAGCTCTCCGCCGCAAGCAAGTAGGTCAAGATAACCAAGAGCAGGGTCAGGAGCATGGCGACGGCCACCTTCCAAAAGGCGACCGCTCGCAAACGGGTGAGCGTCAGGATGGCCTGGGAGGAGGTGACCCAGCTAAAAAATAGAAAGATCACAGCCCCCTGGGAATCCCTTAACGGTATTCTCAGGACACCGTGGGCGGCCAGCAGGATGATTAGCGGAAGGACGAGGGTTGCGATAAATCCGGTGAGCCAAGTGAGGAGCGAGAACTCCCCCCTATCTGCAGCCTGGTCTTTATAAGGGAACTTCGGTTCCTGGCGGGCCGCATGGATCACGTGGCCGCAGTTTAAAAACACGGTGGCCTTAAATAGCCCATGCGCGATGAGATGGAAGACGGCGAGGGCGAAGGCACCCAAGCCACACTCCATAATCATATAGCCCATCTGCCCGATGGTAGAGTACCCGAGCGTCTTCTTGATGTCATTTTGGGTCAGCATCATGCAGGCTCCCAGAAACGCTGTGAGCGCCCCGATGACAAAGACCACGTGCAGGGTGGTGGGACTCAGACCATACAGAGGGGCCAGACGGTTCAACAGAAAGCCTCCCGCATTGATGATTCCTGCATGCAGGAGGGCATGGACCGGCGTGGGAGCGTACAGGGACTTCGGAAGCCAGATATGAATCGGAAACTGGGCGGACTTACTCATGGCCCCGATGAAAATGAGCAGCGTGACGGCCGTGACCCCGCTGATCTCCAGCCCGCTCCCCGGCCCCAGCGAGAGGATAACCGGCGTTGCGGCGGCCCGGGCAAAGAGCTCCTGGAACTCGATCGTCCCGTACAAAGCGTGGGCCAGGACGATGCCCGCGAGAAAAGCCACATCGCCGACCCGCAACAGGGTGAAGGTCTTGAAGGCGCCATCGAGGGTGGCCGGACGCGTATGATTGTGGGCCAGGAGATAGAGCAGCCATGACAGGAGTTGCCAGAACACAAACAGCATCACGAGGTTGGCGCTGGAGACCATGCAAAGCAGGACAAAGGTCGTGAAGGCCAGCAGCGCGAGAAACCGGCTATGGCCGCGATCCTGATACATGTAGCCCACGGAATAGATATAGATGATGGTACTCACTACCGTGATCAGCACCATCATGACCGCGCTGAGACGGTCGATGTAAAAGCCCATCGGCAACGCAAGATTGGCGACGGATCCCGGCTCATAGAAGCGGACGCTGATCGGTCCCTGCGAGGAAACCAGCACTAACGTCACGACGGCCCCAAGGAACGCCGTGATGATAGGCAGCACTCCGGCCTTGGCACTCCGTTCGCGCAGCCTGCACCCGGCGACCCCGATCACGATCGCGGCCAGCAGAGGGAGCAGCGGCACGAGGATCACGTAAGACGACATGCCTTACCTCACACTTTTCGCAACGCAGAAGGCGACACGCGCCATCACCATACACCCAATTCAAAGCCCCGTTCACGCACAAAAAAGCCAGCCCCTTCGTTCGGATGTACCGAACGAACGTCGGCTGGCTTGTACTGCTCCGGCTCTCGTAAGATGAGAAAGCCGGGCGCCCTACAGGCCCCTATTCATGAGAAGGTTCCGTCCGTCTTGACCGAGGCGCGGGACGATCGGCACCCTCCTAGTTGCAATCAACCGGCGGCTTTCATACCATGAACGGCGCCGTTGCTCAACAGACTACAAGGCTCAACGTCATAGGTCTTTGGACTCATTCGAAGGAGCGATTCGTGGGAAATGGACAAACCAAGGGCGAGATGGAAACAGCGATCCGCAATGCGATCATCAAATTTGAACAGGAATTCATGGGTCGTGGACCGACGGACGTCCGGGCATTCATTCTCCGGGATGTGATCCTGGTCAGGCTCAAAGGGGTCCTCACGCAGGCTGAACGCCAACTCGCAAACAATGCTGACGGGGTCGAAATGGTCAAACGCATGCGACAGAACCTCATCGCGCAAGGCCGAGAAAATCTCTGCGGCGAAATAACCAACATCACGGGCGTCAAGGTCACGGGATTGTTCACGGATATTGACGCTCAGATCGGCGAACGCGTCATCGTCTTTGCCCTGGACCGGGACTTGGACGTCGCCATTTCATAACAAGAACCACACCGTCCCGTCTCTGCCGCTCCTGCGAGGCGAGCCTGCCGAGACGGGGTCCACATTCAACCGGGAGTCTGTCGCCATGAAGACGTTGATCGAAGGATTCAAAAAATTCCAATCGGAGGTGTTCAGCGCGAAAAGAGAATTGTTCACTCGACTCGCGCGCGATCAACACCCCCGGGCGCTGTTTATCACCTGCTCCGACTCACGCATCGACCCCAGCATGCTAACGCAAACAGACCCCGGCGAGCTGTTTATTTTGCGCAATGCGGGTAATCTCGTGCCTCCCTATGGCTCACAGATCGGAGGAACCACCGCCACGATCGAATACGCGATCGGGGTACTCGGAGTACGGAACGTGATTCTATGCGGGCATACTGATTGTGGGGTCGTGAAAGCGATTCTCGAACCGGACAAGGTTGCAGACCTGCCTTCGGTTAGGGAGTGGTTGCTTCAGGCCGAAGCCACGCGCCGAGTCATCAAGGAAAACTACTCGCACTTAAAAGGAGAAGAACTCCTCATCGCCACAATCCAGGAAAATGTGCGAATGCAGCTCACCCATCTGTGGACGCATCCTCTCGTAGCATCCAAACTTCGCAGCAGATCGATTGAACTCCATGGATGGGTCTATTCGATACACACAGGACACATGTGGGCCTATGATGATAAGAAAGACCGGTTCGTTTCCTTGCTGGAATTTCAGCCCTAACACGGGAGGTCACGCCGGAGACAGGTCAATGCAGGGGGACTCCAGGCGCAAGCCAGAGGTGCTCAGTTAGATGGCTGGCGGCGGCTCCCAGGAGACCGCCGCCCAGCCCCCTTGGTAATATACGCAGCGTCAGTGAGCTTGTGATAACCGGAACCGCCCAAAGCCAGCGGGACATCGGGTAATGGCTCGCCGTCGCCATACAACAGAGCATCGGGAAGGACAGCACGAAGTTCGTGCGTGATGCCAGGAACGCGATTCGCGCGTGTTTTGCCATCTCTGGAGGCGGAGACGTCTTGGCCTACGACGACGAGAAAGAGGCCTTCGTGTCGTTGGTGGGCTCGGCGACCTGAATTCGTGATGCCCGAACCCGAAGCAGACCATTCATCAAGGGGCGCTCAGTCATTCCGTTCCCTGCCACGCGATTGATAGAAGCCTAGCTGGGCTGTGGTCGGATAAGAAGCAGCCTGCACCTCCGCTCGATACGCCGTCCTATTCAGGCCCTTAAGCGTAGCCGTGGGCGCGGAACCACCGCACGGCTTTCTCCAGCGCAAGTTCGACTGGGGTCTGTGGCAAGCCCAGTTCACGCATGGCTTTGCTGCAGTCGTAATGCATCCGGTACTTGGCCATTCGAACTCCTTCCAGAGGGATCCTCGGCGACTGATGGGTCAGGTAGTCGGCAATCCAGCGGTTGAGATGCGCGAGCGGCAGGATCGCCTGCCACGGCAGTTTGATGCGAGGCGCCGTGACGCCTGTCAGGTTGCTAAGAGTCTCGAAGATCTCGCGAAGGGACAGGTTCCGGTTGCCGAGGATATACCGCTCGCCCGCACGGCCCCGTTCCATGGCGCGGAGATGGCCCACCGCTACATCGTCCACATCCACGAGGTTCATGCCAGTTTCGATGTAGGCCCACATGCGGCCTTTCATGAAGTCCACGATCATCTGACCGGTGGGGGTCGGTTTAATGTCCCCTTGACCCACCGGCGCGCTCGGATTGACGATCACGACGGGGAGCCCCGCATGGGCCAGTTTCAGCACCTCCTGCTCGGCCAGATATTTGGAACGTTTGTAGTCACCGGCCATCCGAGAAAGCGAGACAGGGGTTTCCTCAGTTCCTAACCCCCCTCCAATTGGCAGCCCGATCGCCCCAATGGTGCTCGTGTACACGATTCGTTCGATGCCGAGTTCGCGCGCGGTCTCCAGGAGTGTGCGGGTACCAGTAACGTTCACCTCGTAGAAAACCGACGGGTCCTTGGCCCAGAGAGCGTAATGGGCCGCCACATGGTAAAGCTGCCGGCAGCCTGAGAGCGCGCGGCGGAGGGAGTCCCGATCCCGCAGGTCGCCATAGGCCTGCTCCACCTTGAGTCCGCCCAGGTTGCGGAGATCGCTGTCGCGTCTGATCAGGACGCGCACCTCTGTGCCGGTCGCGTTCAAGGCGCGCGCGACGGCCGCCCCTACAAATCCTGTTGCACCGGTCACGAGAGCTTTCATTGGCAAGAGCCTATGGCGAATGGCTGATGGCTAATGACCAGGGAACAGGAGGGGCTGACACCTCCCTTCTGATGTCCCGTTATCATTCATTTTCCTTTGTTGTTGGCCATTGGCTATTCGCTATATGCCATATGCTTCTAGCTATCAGCCATATGCTCTTCAGTTTCGGCGCGCCGTGATGTACTCGGCGAGCGCGCGCAAGGGGTCTGCCTTTGGGTCGAACCTTTCCAACCGACTGATCGCTCGCTTCGTACATTGATCGGCGAGCCCCCGGGCGCCTTCGACACCATAGAAGGTGGGGTAGGTCTTTTTGCCGCGCTGGACGTCCGTGTTGGGATTCTTGCCCAATTCCTCGCGGGTGCCGGTCACATTGAGCACGTCATCGGCGATTTGGAACGCCAGGCCCACGTCTTCAGCGTACCCAGAGAGGTCATCCAGTTGCGCGGGACTGGCGGACGAGACGATCGCGCCCATGCGCACGGCTGCGCGAATGAGCATGCCGGTCTTGTGCTTGTGGATGGTCTGGAGCGTAGCGAGATCAATATCTTTATTCTCGGCTTGGATGTCGAGCACCTGGCCGCCGACCATTCCTAGATTGCCGGCTCCCACTGCCAGTTCGTGAATGAGCTGCACTTGCCGAACGGGGTCGAGGCCCTTCACGAGGTCGGAGTTGCTGCAGAGGTCGAACGCCAGCGTCAGCAAGGCGTCCCCGGCCAGGATCGCCATTGCTTCGCCATAGACCTTATGGTTGGTGAGCTTGCCGCGACGGTAGTCATCGTTGTCCATCGCAGGGAGGTCGTCGTGGATGAGGGAGTAGGTATGGATGAGCTCGAGCGAGGAGGCCACCGGCAGGATCGCCTGCGGCGGGGTTCGCACCGCCTCCGCCGCGGCAATGGCCAGGATCGGGCGGATGCGCTTCCCACCGGCGAACAGGCTGTAGCGGATGGCTTCGTGCAGCGTGGTCGGGGCTAGCGTTCTTTCGGGCACCACGCTGCCCAGGAACCGGTCCACCTCCTCGCGTTTGCGGTCAAGATAGAGGCGAATGTCCATGCTCAAGGTGACCCCAAGGTTGAGGTCGAGGTTTAGGTTCAGTTGGGCCGAAGAATTCCTAGCCTTAACCTCAGCCTAAGCCTCAACCTGAAGTTCTTGGATCGTGACGCGGCGAGAGAGTAGCAAATGGCTTTCAAACGTGTCAAACGGTCGACCATGGCTAGAGGCACCCGGCTATAGGCTATGGGTAAGTACTCGAAATCTCTCCCATGGCCTCGCGCCCATCGCCTCTCGCCAACGCCCTGCCCCTTGCCTCGCGCCTGCTGGCTTGGCTATACTGCCGCCCATGAGTATACGGATGGCTGGCGGCGACTGGGAACCGATGCTTCTGGGGATCAAACCCCAGACCTGCAGGGTATGCGGCAAGGGCCTGTACCGGAATGTCACTCTGTTCCGTGGCGGGTGGTCGCGCTGCACAGTCTGCGACGAGTTTGTGCATTATAGCTGCCTGGCACGCGGCAGGTTCAAATTCCTCAAAGTGCGCCCTCGAGTGTGCAAAGCCTGCCAGGCGGAGCGGGAACGGTTGGGGACCACCAAGACGGCCATGCTGGCGGTCGGCTCGTGAGCACTGGTTCTCCCCCCGATCAGGCTCAAGCGGGGAGTGGTCAGCCTGCGTGGTTTGCGGAAGCGGTCCGAGTCGTGATCGCGCCCCTGGTTCTGCTCTCGAGCGGATTCTTCACCGCCGATTTCCTCCTCAGCGGCGTCTATACCTGGCCACGTACCAGCCGAATCGTGGGACTGACCATCACGCTCGTGGTGCTGTCCTATGAATTCGTATACAAAGAGCAACGGGCACGGCATGCAGGTTTACGCGGTGACCGTCCTCTCAGCGCGCTCCTGTTCTCCTGCGTGATCCCATACACGATCGGCGCCCTTGCGCTCGTGGCCCTTTCGCGGCTGGCACCGTAAGGCCGTCTGGGACCGGGTTCGTGTTTCTGCCGACCCCGAGCGGTATGTGCTGAATTCCGCATTCATCATGGGCATGAAACTATGGACGAGCCGATTCTCTTCACGCCAGACGAACTCAGCCTGATGGCTGACGAGAAATTCTTCCGGGCCAAGGCTAAGGTCATGAAGAAGGTGCGGAGCACGCTGGATGGGCTCCATGCCATGCTCAAGAGCGAACTGGCAGGCCTGGACCTGTTGGCTCCCAAGGACTTCGACCCTTCAAGTTTCCAGTTCGTGAAGGGGGAGCACCTGGAGGACTTTCCCTACCAATATCTCGACTTTCCCAAACACTTCGTCGACGACAACAAGTTGACCTTCCGTTCGCTGTTCTGGTGGGGTCACCATTTCGTCTTTGCCCTGATCCTGGAAGGGGAGGGGCTCTTGCGTTACAAGCGAAATCTGATCAACCGGTACCATGACGTGGCAGGCCGCCAGCTCAGCCTTTGTTTGGGGCCCTCCCTCTGGGAGTGGAAACGGGGGGAGGGCTATACATTGCCGCTCAGCCATGATCGCAAATCGGAAGTGGCGGCCGTCTTGTCGGACCGTCCGTTCTTCAAGGTAGCGAGATTCGTCGGCCTGGATGATCCTGCCGTCTCGGAAGGCCAGATCGTCGGGATCGGTCGGGAAACATTTCGGGCTGTCTTGCCTATTCTCGCACCATAAAACAGGCTTCAGGTAGTGTTTGTAATCCCCCTCCCAAGTTAGATAGACTCCCCACCCAGCAGCGACGCTCAACCAAGGAGGGACTCGTGGAAACCCACAGCTTTCGCCTGGCCTTCGGCATAGGGAGCATCATTGGTCTCCTCGCGTTAACAGGGTGTGCAGCCAAGGGGGAGGTCGTCTACCTGGAGATTCAGGCGGTGCCGGCTGCTCCCCTCTCGGCAAAACAGGAAGGGGGACAGAAGGAGGAGATCAAGGTGGCCGTGGAGGTCTTTGAGGATCAACGGCCGGAGAAAAATCATCTGGGTGTCCGCACGCACATATGGGGCGGCGTCACCTACTTCAACGTCATCGGCGGCAAGGAGGGTGACGTCGTCGCGCAAGTGGTCGCTGATCATCTAAAGCAGAAGGGCTGGAGGGTCTGGGTGAGACGGCGTGGCAGCCCGACGCCGGAGGGTGATGCGGACGTCGTCCTGACAGGGCAGGTCCAGGAATTCTCAGCGCATGCCAAGAGCCGGTTCTTCTCAACCGAGCTGACGGCCAAGTCCAAATTGGCGGTCCTGGCGCGAAATGCCGCGGATGGGAGCACGACCAGCATGAGTCTGGAGGGGACCAGTACAGAAAGCGTGTTCTGGTTTGAGCCCAAGGATCTACAGAATCTCGTCAACCTGACGCTGAAGGAAAGCCTGGATAAGCTGATGGCTGACACCAAGGTCGAGAAACGAGCCTTGCGGCTGCGGTGAATGAACAGAGGCATGCTGGCCGTGTGGCCGGGGCGGAACAGCACTGATGCGTGAGCGACGGTGGGAGTCCCAAGCGAAGCTGGAGTTCGGAGACGTGCTGGCCTTGGGAGAACGGTTGGCTGGACTTGGGTTGGAACCAGCCGCCCCGGCGAGGGACATCATCTGCTACATTGAAGAATGGATGGTTGAGGCGCCGGAGGATTTCGATCGGCTGGACCCCTGGGCAACGGAGGACGTGACGCTGGTGCACCTCCGGGAGGCCTGGCGCGGAGACTTCTTCCTGCTGGCTGGCGGGTACCACACGGTCTATCAGCGGCACCAGGCGGTCGGGACCTACTGCTCCGTCAGCCATCCCTGGAGAATACGGGAGGTCTTACGCACGCATCATGCACGCGCCATGTTCTGGCTCGGGTTCCGTCATACCCATGGGTTCATCCGGGTGCGGCTCCATACCACCGATGTGCTCACACCGGGTGAGACGCGGGCGGACGACCAGCGTGATCTCTGGATCGAAGAGCGACAGCGCGCATTTCTGGCTGCCATCACTCTGCTCGACTTGCCGATCGAATCGGAAGTTCAGAATGGCAGCGTCCTGTTGCGGACCTCAGACCAGAGTGTCGCTTTCTTTTGCTCCTGGCCGGACGCGTTCGGGCCCTGCCAGTTCGAATACAATTCGTCCGATGCTTTTGAGTTCCTGGTGCCGGCTAGCCGTCTGGCTGCCACGTATGGCGGCGAACCGGCCACTGCGCGCGCCTATCTGACGGGGTTCTCCGAATCGGCGCTGGAGGAATTTCAAGCGGTGGAGCCAGGAGCCCGATCTGCCTATCGGTGCTCGGCGCACTGTCCACTGGACGAGCTGCCGGAAATTCTGCAGGCCATCGCGCCGGCAGGCCGGCTGTACGCGACGCTTTGCGAGTTCCAGACCCAGCACCTGCTACCTGACGGGGTGGAGGCCTACGCGATCGTCGGCATCCTGGGGAGGGAGGGAGGATTTCAGGTGGAAGTGAGACTGAACCGGGCGCCGCTGCCGGAGGACGACATGCCAGAGTGGCTGGAGAAGC
>Ga0209860_1000133_pt1 | contig 9212 bp, 8 predicted proteins | sample GWRWS2_40_50_FD_187243 | JGI IMG/M metagenome (GOLD analysis project Ga0209860, IMG submission 187243) | Riverbed sediment microbial communities from areas with vegetation nearby in Columbia River, Washington, USA - GW-RW S2_40_50 (SPAdes)... | ecosystem: Environmental > Aquatic > Freshwater >... | reverse complement strand
AGGTCCGAAAGGACCCCCTTTTAAGTTTACTTTCCCTTCCTCCAATGGTATAAGTCGCGCGTTGTCTTGAAAGGCCGGGGGTCCATTTCCATCTTACAGGAAAGGTTGTCGATAGATGGAGCGAACCCTACGGACTGTCTTCTTTTTGTCTGCTGCCTTCCTCCTACTCCAGACGTGTCCCGCCGTCGCCTGGGGTCAACAGGCACCCGTGGTCAAAGAGATCGACATTCGGGGGAACCGGAAGATCGAGTCTGATGTCATCCGTCAGCGCATACAGACGCGCGTTGGTGATCCTTTTTCGCCCGAGAAAATCCGTGGGGATGTCGAGCTTCTCTTTAAAATGGGCTTCTTCGATGATGTCAAGGTCGAGGCGGAGGATCTGGAAGGGGGACTGCGCCTGATCTACGTGGTCACGGAGAAACCCAGCATTCGGTCGATTCGGATTATCGGAGCTAAGGAGATTGAAGAAAAGGACGTTCGTGAACGCATCGACGTTGCGCCCGGGACGGTGTTCGAGCCCCAGGCCCTCGGTCGGAATGCCGACAAGATCCGGGCCTACTATGAAGGCGAGGGGTTCTATACCGCGCAGGTGATGGGGAGGTCCGAGAAGGTCTCGGACCGAGAGGTGGACCTTGTCTTTGACATCGAGGAAGGTGCGAAGTTTTTCGTGAGGGACATTACTTTCGAAGGCAACAAGGGGCTCAGTGCCGGTACGATCAGGGGGGTGATGGCCACGAAAGAGCGGTTTTTCATTGGGCTTCTTCGGCCTGGGGTCCTCAAACGGCCGGACCTCGACCAAGACGTGGAGCGGATTAAGGCGCTGTATCTCGACCGGGGATATCTGCAGGTGAAGGTTGCAGAGCCGGAGATTCGAATTGATAAAGCGGCGAATCGTCTGGACATTGTGATCCAGATCGAGGAGGGTTCTCGGTTTCGCACGGGAACGGTCAACGTGAAGGGAAGCACCATCTTCCCTCCGGAGGAACTCCTGGCCGGCCTCAAACTCCCCAAAGAGGAGTTCTTCGGTCGCGATGTCCTCCGCAAGGACCTGTTGGTCCTGTCTGGGAAATATGCCGAGCTGGGATACGTCTTTGCAGATGTGGTTCCGGTCACTCGGGTGCGGGCAGATGAGACGATTGTCGACGTGACCTTCGACATCACCGAGGGGACAAAAGCCTATGTGGAACGGATCGAGATTCGGGGGAATACGAAGACGCGGGACAAGGTGATCCGGAGACAGCTGGAATTAGCCGAGGGGGATGTATACAACGGCAAGCTCCTTCAGGAGGCGCGGGCAGCACTGGGCCGTCTCGGGTACTTCGAATCGGTGGATATCAAGAGCAGTCAAGGGTCTGCCCCCGAGCAACTCGTGCTCGGAATCGACGTGAAGGAGAAGCCCACCGGTCGGCTGGGGATCGGTGGAGGGTTCAGCACCTCCGGGGGGGCCATCGGGACGGTCTTCTTGACCGAGGATAATCTCTTCGGGCTCGGGAAGCGGATCCGTATCGCGGCGTCGCTAGGAACCATCAACAGCTCACTGAACTTTCGGTATGATGATCCCTTCTTCTTAGACTCGGAGTATTCCTTCAGCCTGGCTCTCTTCGACCAGACCTCGGACTTCGACGATTATACCCAAGAGCGGCTCGGAGCCGAAATCGCATTTGGCCGTCGATTCCTCAAGTACAATTACGTGAGTCTCGGGTACCTGTATGAACAGATTACAATCTCTGACGTCAGTTCGACCGCCGCCAGCCAAATCCAAGAACAAGTGGGGACCTCGGATATCAGCTCATTAAACCTCGGGCTGGTCCGGGACGTGCGCAATGATCCCAGCAACCCCACGACAGGATACCGGGTGGGTCTGAATGGTGAGTGGGCGGGCGGCTTTTTGGGAGGGGACAACGATTTTTACAAGATCATTCTGGATGCCCGATATCACTTTCCCATCTGGGAAGACAAGGAGATCATCGGGTGGGTCGGGGGGCGCGCAGGGTTCGCCGAGCCCTATGGGGATACCAATGTGATCCCGCTTCAGGAGCGGTTCTTCCTCGGAGGGCCCAACGCTTTTCGCGGGGCTAAATTCCGGGAGTTCAGCCCCGAGGACCCGGTGACCAGGGAGCGGATCGGGGGGAACCAGTTTTACCTCTTCACCGCGGAGGCGGGATTCCCCATCTTCAAGGACTTTGTCGATCTGCGGGGGGCGCTTTTCATTGACGTTGCCAAAAACATTGCCACGGACCAAGAGGCGCTGAATTTCGACATGGAATATGCCTTTGGGGTTGGGCTGAGCGTGGTTACCCCTTTTGGTCCAGTCCGAATCGACCTTGGATATAACCCGGATCCGCAGCCGGGCAATGATAATTTTGTCATCCATTTCAACGTGGGACGCACGTTCTAGATGAGGGGTGAGGAGGTGGAGGAAATGCGAATGAGACGCGGGATATCGAAGGGGCTGCCGCTGCTGGTGCTGGTCACACTCTTCTTCGGAGTGGATGGGGCCCCGGTGGGTGCCGAGGCGGTCAAGATCGGTCTCGTGGACCTGCAAAAGGTCCTGGTGGAATCCAAGAAGGGGAGGGAACCCCTGGCAAAGCTCAAGGCCGACATGGACGCGAAGAATCGAGATCTTGATACGCAAGAGAAGAAGATCCGCCAGATGGTGGCCGATCTCGAGAAACAGCAGTCCGTGTTGAGTGAAGCCGCTAGGAAGGATAAGGAGAAGGCGATTCAGAAGGCGAAGGTGGACCTCAACCGGACCGCGGAAGACCTTAATCGCGAGTTTGGCGAGCGCGAGCGAGATGTGCGGCAGCGGTTAGTCCGGGAAGTGACGACCGTGGTCCAGGACTACGGCAAGAAAAACGGATACGTCCTGATCATAGAGGTGAGGGCCGCCGGCGTGATGTACAGCAGTGAGGGAGCCGATATCAGCAAGGAGATCATCGCCGCCTATGACGGCGGCGCGGGTTCGCAGAAGAAATAACTGATCAGGGATCGCGCACCTTATTTCCTTGATTCTCAGATGTCTTCGTGGTATGAAGGCTCGGCTGTCTGGATCCGGTTGCCGTGAAGTCGATGGCGGTCATGAGGTTGGGGCGATGGCGGAAGACGTCATGGACATCCCGGAGATTCAGAAACACATTCCACACCGCTACCCCTTTCTGCTTGTGGATCGGATTCTGGAGGTTGAGAAGGGCCGCCGGATCGTGGGAGTCAAGAATGTGACCATGAACGAGCCCTTTTTCGCCGGCCACTTCCCCGGGCGTCCTATCATGCCGGGAGTTCTTCTCATCGAGGGCATGGCACAGGTGGGAGGGGTCTTGTGGAGCAAGACGATCGATCTGCCTCGGGAGGACGTCTCCCGGTACTTTTATTTTGCCGCGATCGACAAGGTCAAGTTCCGCCGGCCGGTGTATCCCGGCGACCAAGTGCGGTATGAGCTCCAGATCCTGCACCTCAAGAGTCGACTCTGCAAGATGCGGGGTCATGCGTATGTGGAGGGCCAATTGGTGGTGGAAGCGGAACTGCTGTCGATGCTCGTGGAGTACGAGCAGTGAGCCGGCCGGCCGGGATAAGGCGAGGCAGTCGAACCGCATCTGGAGGGGACGTCCCGGTCCGCCTCCATCCGACGGCGATCGTGTCCCCGTCCGCCACGATCGGTCCGGGGGTGACCGTCGGTCCCTACGCCGTCATCGGGGACCATGTGAGCATCGGGGAAGGGACCAGCGTCGGGTCCCACGTGATCATCGACGGATGGACGGAGATCGGCCGGGGGTGCCGGATCTTCTCCCATGCCGTCCTCGGCACCCAGCCACAGGATCTCAAATTTCAGGGTGAGAAGAGCAGGCTGGTGATCGGCGATCACGCCATCATCCGGGAGTTCACGACCATCCATCGCGGGACCGCGGGGGGCGGCGGCAAGACGGTGATCGGGAATCATGTGTTGATCATGGCTTCCACGCATGTGGCCCATGATTGCATCCTGGGGGATGGAGCCATCCTCGCGACCGGCGCCGGACTGGGCGGTCATGTCGTCGTCGAGGAATCTGCGGTGATCGGAGGCCTCGTCGGCGTGCACCAGTTTTGCCGCATCGGGAAGTATGCCCTCGTCGGTGGCTGCTCGGCCGTGAGGCAGGATGTCATTCCTTTTTCCAAGGTCTCCGGGGACGGTCCGAAGCTGTACGGGCTCAACACCATCGGTCTTCGCCGTCACAACCACCCCAAGGAAACGATCCGCAGTTTGCGGAAGGCCTACCGACTCCTCTTCCAGTCCGGGCTCAATACCTCCCAGGCCGTCGCGCGCATCCAGGAGGAGATCTGGGACTGCGTGGAGGTGCAGCACCTCGTCCAGTTCATCAAGACCTCGGAACGGGGCGTGGCCCGATGAGGGTCTCCTCACCATCGAGCCCCGAGGTGTCGTCTCCGTCCCGACGGCCTGCTGACCGGTGACCCCGAACAGCTGAGCAGGTGAGTCATGTCTCGGATCGGGATCATTGCGGGCTCCGGTCCCCTCCCCCTCTTGGCCGCCCGTGAGGCCAAGGCGGCCGGGCGGATGGTGACCGTGGTCGCCATCCGCGAAGAGGCGGACCCCGCGGTCGAGGCGGTGGCGGATCGCCTCCACTGGGTCGGAGTCGGCGAACTGGGGGCGCTCATCCGGGCCCTCAAACGGGATGGCGTGACCGAGGCGATCATGGTCGGCAAGGTGCAGATGAGTCACCTGTTCAGCCAGGTCCGTCCGGATGTCCGGGGAGCGCTACTCTATCTCCGCCTGAAGGATCGCCGGGGCGATTCCATCATGGAAGCGGTAGCCCAGGAGCTCGAGCGCGCCGGGATCACCCTCCTCGAGTGTACCCGGTTTCTGACTGGGGTCCTGGTCGAAAAGGGGATCCTGACCCGGCGGGCTCCGACGGAGCGGGAATGGGAGGACATCCGATTCGGTCGGGAGGTCGCAAGCACCCTGGCGAACGTGAAGGTCGGACAGACGGTGGTGGTAAAGCACGGCACGGTCCTCGCGGTCGAAGCGGTCGAGGGGACCGACGCCGTGGTGCGGCGAGGGGGCGGGCTCGGACGGGAAGGGGTGGTGGTTGTCAAGGTGTGCCGGCCCCAGCACGATTTTCGATTTGACGTCCCGGTGATCGGGCCGACCACCATTGCGGTGCTGCGCGAGGTGCGAGGGACGGCGCTGGGGGTGGAGGCGAACCGGACGCTGCTCCTGGATCGGGAACAGGCCCTTGGTCTCGCGGATGAGGCCGGCATCGCGGTCGTGGCCGACTGAGAGAGTTCAGAGTTGAGAGTTCATGGTTCATGGATCGGATGAGGGGCCTTAGACCTTTGTTCGTGTCCTCTCGCGATGAGCCATGATCTCTTGACCCTGAACCCTGCACTATGAACTATGAACCCTGAACGAAACATACGGGTGGCGGTCATCGGGGTGGGCCATGTGGGTCAGCACCACGCCCGGATCTACCGGGAACTCCCTGGAGTCGAGCTGGTCGGCGTCGTCGACATCGATCGTGCGAAGCTCCAGGAGTTGAGCAAATCCCTGGGCGTGGCTGCATTTCAGGATTACCGGGACATGTTCGGCCGGGTGGACGCCGTCAGCGTTGCCGTCCCCACGGTTCTCCACGCCCCTATTGCCCGCGAGTGTCTGGAGCGCGACCTTGACGTCCTCGTCGAAAAGCCCCTGGCCGAGACCTTGGAGGAGGCAGAGGAACTCACAGATCTGGCCAAGCGGCGGGGCCGGATCCTCCAGGTGGGCCATGTGGAGCGGTTTAACGGAGCGGTCCGCGCCCTTCATCGGATGGTCAAGATGCCGGGCTTCATTGAGTGCCATCGCCTCAGCCCCTTCCCGCAGCGCAGCACCGACGTGGACGTGATCCTCGATCTCATGATCCACGATATTGACATCATCCTCAGCCTGGTGAAGTCTCCGGTCACCCAGGTGCGCGCGGTCGGGGTGCCGGTCCTGACCGATCGCGTGGACATTGCCAATGCCAGGATTGAGTTCGCGTCAGGATGTGTGGCCAACGTGACCGCCAGCCGGGTGAGCGCCGAACGCGTCCGCAAGATCCGCATCTTTCAGCCGGACACGTATATCTCCCTCGACTATGCGAGTCAAGAGATCAGCCTCTACCGTCGCCTGCCGGGAGACCCTACGTTTCATCCCCCCCAGCCTCCCCAGATCGTCAGGGAGGAGGTGGTCGTCGAGAAAGAAGAACCCCTCCGCCTACAGCTCGCGAGCTACCTCAGGTCGGTCCGGGAGCGGACGCGGCCAGAGGTCTCGGGGGAAGAGGCGGTGGAGGCTCTCCGGGCCGCGTCCCAGATCCTGGCCAAGATCTAAGCTGATGTCCGAAGTTCACAGTCCAACGTCCAACGTCGAATGCCCCGAACGGTCACGGAGGACGCGAAGCCAGTCCGACCTTGGACTTTGGACGTTGGACGAGAGACGATGAATAAGAAAATATTCATCGTGGCCGGGGAGGCCTCCGGAGACCTCCACGCCGCCGATCTCGCGCGGGCCCTCCTCTCCCTCGACCCGGAGGTCACCCTCTTGGGGATGGGGGGGGAGCAGATGCGGCGGGCGGGTGTCACCCTTCACGTGGATGCCGGCGAGTTGGCCGCCGTCGGGATCACCGAAGCGCTCTCGCGCATTGCGGCGGTCCTGCGCGCCTTGGGGCGGGTCCGGTCGGCCCTCGAGGCCGAGGCCCCCGGCCTCCTCGTCCTGATCGACTTCCCCGATTTCAATTTTTGGTTGGCGCGGGCTTCCCGACGGATGGAAATTCCGGTCCTGTACTACATCAGCCCGCAGGTCTGGGCCTGGCGCAAAGGGAGGATCCGGACGCTGAAGCGGCTGGTGGAAAAGATGCTGGTCATCTTCCCCTTTGAGGAGTCGCTGTATCGCGAGGCGGGGGTTCCCGTCGCTTTTGTCGGCCACCCCATGCTGGACCGTCTGCGGGACATTCCGAGTCGAGAAGAGGCTCGTCGCCGCATGGGGTATGATCTTTCGGATCGGATCATCGGCCTTCTCCCGGGGAGCCGTGAGGGCGAGGTCCGACACCACCTTCCCGTTCTCGAAGAGGCTGCCGCCCAGATTGTTCACGCCGAACCTGCGGTCCGGTTTCTCCTGGCTGTGGCCGATTCGCTCCCCCCCCGCCTGGTCGAGACCCTCCTCCAGGGGAGCGATTCACCCATTCGGCTGGTCCGAGGCCAGACGTACGAGATCATGCGGGCGGCAGACCTGTTGATCACGGCGTCAGGGACGGCAACCCTCGAGGCAGGGCTTCTCGGCACCCCCATGGTCATCATCTATCGGGTCTCCCGCCTCACCTGGTGGGCGGGCAGGCTCTTGGTGGATGTTCCCGCCATAGGGATGGTAAACTTAGTCGCAGGAAGGCGCGTGGTGCCCGAGCTGCTGCAGTGGGACTTTACCCCTGAGCGGGTGGCCAGGATCGCCCTGGAGCTCTTGCAGAGTCCTGAGGTCCTCGGGTCGATCCGCCAGGAGCTCCAGCAGATTCGAGGGAGGCTCGGGGAGGAGGGGACCTCTCTTCGCGCAGCCCGGGAGGTCCTCAAGACGCTGTATGAGGGGAGAGCCAGGAGTCGGATGTGAAGCGATCCTGGAAGAATCTTCGAACCAATCCGGTTGTCATCGCCGTCATCACCTGGCTGTCGACGTTCCTGCTCCGGAACCTCTTCCGGTCCCTGCGGATGAGCTATGTGGGGCGCGAGGTGCTCGACCGGCTTATCCGCGCCGAGGGGAGGCGGGTCATGGCGGCCTTTTGGCATGGCCGACTCCTCATGATGCCCTTTGCGCATCCTGAAGTGTCGTGGGCGGTGATGGTCAGTCGGCACCCGGATGGGGAGGTTATCAGCCGGGTGGCGGAGCGATTCGGCATTCGGCCGGTTCGGGGCTCGGCCCGCCGAGGCGGTGGGGTGGCCCTTCTCGGGATGGTGCGAGCCTCCCGAAGAGGGTATCATCTGGCCATCACCCCCGACGGGCCTCTCGGCCCGAGGGAACAGGTGAAGACCGGAACGATTGAACTCGCCCGCTTGGCGGGCACCCCGATCATTCCCGTTGCCTTCGCCGCGTCGCACGGAAGGTTCGAGCGAAGCTGGGACCGACTTCTGATCCCGTATCCCTTTGGCCGGGGGGTGTTTGTGTACGGAGAACCCGTCGTGGTCTCTCCGACGGCCGGCCCCGAAGAGGTGGAGAAGGCGCGGGGCGTCCTGGAGGAGGGCCTGCGTCAGGTGACGGCGTTGGCCGATGCGTACTTCAAGAATCAGCCATCAGCCGTCAGCCACAGATCGGCTAGGAAGCTAGGAAGCTAGAATGCTAGAAGGCTGTGTTTGATCCGTGGTACTTTCCAGCCTGGTAGCGTTCCAGCATTCCAGCAGTCTATTGGTAACTGCTGATCGCTGACAGCTGAGAGCTTATCTCATGAACACCCTGTACAGCATCGGACTCTTCCTCGCGTTGCTCACCTACCTGCCTCGTCTTCTCCGCCGCAAGGGCCGGAGAGGTCCGTTCGGGCTGGCGGAGCGACTGGGTCGATACCCTGAATCGCTCACCATCAGGCTGCGAGAGAAACGCCCGCTCTGGCTCCATGCGGTTTCGGTGGGGGAGGCGGTGGTGGGAGGCATTCTGGTTTCACGACTGCGCGCGAGGCGGTCGGGACTGCCCCTCCTCGTCTCGACGGTTACCGCCACGGGACGGGAGGTGGCTCGAGAGCGCATACCTCAAGCGGAGGGGCACATCTACTTCCCGGTGGACTTCCCCGGACCCGTGGCCCGGGCCCTGGCGGCCGTCAACCCCAGGCTCGTTCTCTTGACAGAGGGGGAGATATGGCCAAACTTCCTTGAGGCCTGCCACCTCCGAGGCGTGCCGGTCCTCCTGGTGAACGGCCGGGTCTCAGATCGGTCTTTCCGGCGCTGCCAGCTTGTCAAGCCGCTCTACCGGCGGGTGCTCAAGCACATCGCGCTCTTCTGCATGCAGGGCGAGGGGGATGCACGCCGCATTTTGGCGTTGGGGGCCGATCCGGAGCGCGTGGTCGTCACGGGCAACATCAAGTATGATGACGAGGAGGCGAATGACCAGTTTCCCGCGCGTCTTGCCCCTGTCGCGCGTCTCGTGGACGGTCGGCCGGTCTGGGTGGCCGGGAGTACCCATCGGGGAGAGGAGGGCCCCATCCTCCAGGCCTTTCACGAGATCAAGACAGAGATCC
>Ga0209860_1000130_pt1 | contig 9259 bp, 10 predicted proteins | sample GWRWS2_40_50_FD_187243 | JGI IMG/M metagenome (GOLD analysis project Ga0209860, IMG submission 187243) | Riverbed sediment microbial communities from areas with vegetation nearby in Columbia River, Washington, USA - GW-RW S2_40_50 (SPAdes)... | ecosystem: Environmental > Aquatic > Freshwater >... | reverse complement strand
CCAAAAGATAGATAATCTCCGTTGCACTCGGAAGAAATGAAACAATTCGATTATACATTAAAAATTGTGAAATCATTAATTATATTAAATAGCTGTTCTCAATAGTTGCTTTTCCTCCAAATAAAAATTCATGATTGTTAATGCTTAATCAGAAGATCTGATGTATGAATATTTTAATAATTGAAGAACAAGATATTGTTTGGGCTTATGAGCAAATTCACAATGAGCAATGGAATGGATAAGAATGAGATTGATAGACGTACTAAAAACCTTCTAGATCTATTTAAGAGAAATTTTATTGAAAGTAAAAGCGATGACTTTGTTTCAGACGCATTGGCAAACATGATTGTATGCAATTCTGTTTATGCAAAGATCTTTGAGGGTTACCTGGTAATGGCTGAAAAAAGAAAAATACCACAGGAAATGACTGATGGCTTTGCTAAATGGGTCTCTGATCAACTGGATGAACTTAAGATAAAGCTGAGTGAAAAGTACCAAAAAATCGATATGAGATAATAATAGTCATAACATAAACACAATATCCATTTAGCATTAATTTTCATTAAAATATTGTATCCAATAAGTAAAAGATTACTCTAGGAAATCAAATCAATAGAAAAGTCTATATGATTATTTTTATGGATTTTTAATATGAAAAACGGATTATTTATCATGCTGATTGCCATTATTTTCATGTTCTCAAATATCATGCTGCATATAGACAAATTCCAAATTTTTGCACAGACTGAAGATGAAAAAAAATCCATGTTGGCTTCAATTAGTAAGATCTTCAAGGATGTACAAGGATCAGTGGTCCAAATCACTCGCGAAAATAAGGAAGCCTCTCCGGACGATGAAAATGTAACCTCACTTGGATCAGGATTTGTGTTCGATAAAGAAGGTAGAATAATTACTAATTATCACGTTGTGAAGGATTCTAAGAATGTAGATGTTACTTTCATAAATGGCAATAGATATGTAGCAACTGTTATAGGGAGTGATCCATTCAATGATATCGCAGTAATAAAAATTACACAAAATATTTCAGAACAACTACGTCCATTAATACTTGGAAATTCCTCTGCTGCTGAAGTAGGCGATCAAGTTATTGCAATAGGGAATCCTTATGGACTAGCAGGATCCATGTCTCTTGGTATTGTCAGTCAAAAAGGACGTTTGATTTCAACTGAGGGATCCCAATTTAGTATTCCTAGCGTGATTCAAACAGACGCGTTGATCAACCCCGGAAATTCAGGAGGACCGTTACTTAATACTAACGAAGAAGTAATTGGAATGAACAGTGCAGGTGTATTGTCTGATTCTGGGAGTTTCTCTGGGATAGGTTTAGCGGTTCCCTCTAACACTATATCTAGAATAGTACCCATTCTTATTAGTAAAGGAAACTATACGCATCCGTGGCTAGGAGTTTCGGCCAGTACCTTAACCTCAAAATTGACAGAAAATTTTGAAAATTTAAGTAGAGATTTTAAGGGAATATATGTAGATTCAATAATAAAGGATGGACCTGCCGATGACGCGGGCCTTCTCGGGAGCAATACTGATCAATATGGGGATAAACATGGTAATGATATAATTACTGGGGTTGACGATAAAAATGTTACCTATATGGAAGATATGGTATCATATATTGATGAAAATAAACAGCCAGGGGAGAAACTAATTCTTACTGTTTTTAGAAACCAATCTTATTTGGATATTCCAGTTGTGTTGGGTGATCGCAATAACAGTACCAAATCCGAAGAAGCGTCAGATCCATATCGTTAACCATTCTGAACAATCGTTCTAAAATTATGATATTGGTTCCAACCGAGTTGATCTAAGTAATAATTGTCGTATAATTGATTTATGAATTCATAAAAAATTGTAATCCAATACTAACAATATACATACCTAAAAGTACTCCCCCAGTCTTAATTCCAATTTCTCTTCTGAATAATAAACCAACAGCAATTAATGTGACTACTGTTGTTAGTATCATTTGATTTGTCAAAATAGGAGTTCGATCTATGGTTACCCCAATACCACTGTGATAAATGGCCCCAATTACCGCAAACGCGAGTAACAGTGTATTGTTCAATATCTTTGATCCAAGTACATTTGCAATGGCAATCGAGGTACCATGAGCACCCTTCCTGGCAAGGAGCATCAAAGAAATTTTCTCTGGCATTTCACCGGCAATTGGGCTTATTACCACTGAAAGTATTATTGCTGAAACACCTATCTCAATAGATACCTGTTCTAATGACTTTATGAAAGGTTCTGCACCAAGAAAAATACCAATTGTTCCTATAATGAAAATTATGCCTGATTTTATTAACTGCTTTTGAGTATTGGGGAGGCTAACTTTTTCTGAGGCTTTACCATACTCTTTGATAATAGCTTCTTTATCTTTCAATTTTTCCAATCTCATTTCATAAAATGCCACAAACACGTATGCTATGAATAAGCCGGTAAAAATAATCCCATCAATAAAATCATAGCCGTCAATAAACAAAATTGCGCTTATTATTGCGGTAATCAGCAGAAAAATTTTGTCTAGTTTAAATGAGCTTACATCTATTTTCTTGATTGGTTTTTTTGAAAGACGTGTTGTTGCAATTAAGAGCATTATTGCTAATCCAAGTGTCATCATTAGGACGTTACTTCCTAATCCTGCCCCTAAAGCAATGCCATAAGAGCCACTCGACGCCGCATATGCAACAATCGCAATTTCAGGAATCGTAGTTGCTACACTCAGTAATGTTCTTCCTACAAATCTTGCACCAAATCTAGTTGCTAGGTGTTCAGCACCATATGAAAGTAACCAACTGGAAAATGTTAATTCTCCCAACCATAACAGCATGATTAGAATGTTATTTGCTTCCAAACAAGATGTGACTACTAAATTTATAGAATATAAATCATAATATGACTAATAATACATGTTTATGGCTTGGGTAAACTGATATTAAATGAATTACTAATTAATTATTAAAAACTATCAAAAATAACTATCTTTTCTCTAATTAAATCAACAGATCCAAAATTCCACTTACTACTCTAAGTAATGGGTACGTTGGTCATTTTGGATATCGGAATCCTGATTTTCAATACACCATTCGCATAATCTGCTTTACTCTTTACATTATCATCTTCAGGAATTGAATAGGGAAGAGGGATCTTTTTCTCAATCATGTTTGGCCGTTGGCTAAAGTGAATAGTATGTGATTCTATATCGATAATTCTCTTTGCTCTTAGCGTAAGAATATCTTTAGAAATATTTATGTGAATATCTTTTTTCTGAAATCCAGGAAGGTCCACTATAACCACAAGTTCTGTGCCATCTTCATAAATATCAACTGGCGGTAATACAAACTCATAAAATTCTCTAGAACGATTACCAATTTCCTTCATTATCTCTTTTGCGACGTAGCGACTTACACCCATAAGATATCTGTGGTCCTCTTTCTATAAATTCTTTATTTTAAATCCATCAAGTTTAGCAATATGAACACAGAAAAATCTCAGAATTATGAGTGGCAACATAATAGTTTCTTGAGTTAACAATATGGAAATGAAATTAACTAGAAAATACTAGTCTGTAATCATAATTGCATGATAGCCTGAGCTGCATTCGGGACAACAGGCGTGGTCGCATAAACATTCAAGACAATATCGGTGTGCATCATAAAAAGTGCATATACTGTCAGAGTGTAGGCAGTTTTCACAAATTACAAACTTTCTACATGGATTCGAATCTAATCTATCCACAATTTCAATTGTCTCAAATCATATATTAAGCTTTATAGTGGTATGTGTAGAAAGATTCAAAGCCACTTTACAGAACTAAGATGCCACAAGAAAACAAAATAATATGCTTGTCAAATCAACAAATTATGGATAAAGATGTCCCGAATATCGATAAGTTGGCAGGAATTGAATTATACTCTACAAAATTTGATGGGATTGGAGGTTCAATAAAGGCAAAGAATGAAGATTTTAAAGTCATAGAAATACTTGTTGAATCAATATCAAGTGACATATCTACAATTGCTGACAAGTCTTACAAATACCCAATATTGTTATTACAAAAAAATGGATTGGATTCTAACCATGCCATAATAGAAATACTCAATCAGCTTGGAATAAAGATTAGAGTATTGGGAATTAAGGATTCTAAAGCGGTTACAACTCAGTACGCTACTTGTGAAGGCAAAAAATTTGAAGGTAAGACAACTCATACAAAATTAACATTACTTGGATTTTCAAAGCATTCCATAAAAAAATCTCATATTATGGGAAACCAGTTTGAGATAAAAATTTCAAATCCATTAAAAAATGACATTTCGGAATTTATTACTGAAATCAAGAATATTCCAAATTATTACGGTCTTCAACGTTTTGGCAGTGAAAGACTTGTTACTCATTTAGTAGGTAGAGAGATTATTAAAAGAAATTTTAAAAAGGCAGTTGAAATATTTTTATGTCATACAACAGAATATGATACCCAATTTAGTAAAGAAATAAGAGAAAAGTGCAACGATCCAAAAAATTATGGGCATGTCATGAAGATTATTCCACGAGGTATGGACCTTGAGCGGAATCTCTTACGATCGCTTATCGATGGCAAAGGATACATAAGCACCTTAAGATCAGTTCCAATAAATATAAGGAGATTATTCGTTCATGCGTTCCAAGCGTTCATGTTTAACAAATGTTTGAGTATTATGATAAAAAATGGCGAATCAATTAGTTGTTGTATTAAAAATGATTTTTGCTTTAAGCTAGAAAACCATTTGACTTTAGGAAAATTGATGAAATATCAAGATCATAGTTTTACCAACTTAGTCCCTGCGATGCATTTGCCTGGTTATTCATTCAAATCTGCAGATGGACGTTTTGAAAGAAAACTATCCTCCTTAATGAAAGAAGAAAATATCTCCGCCAAAGATTTCTACATTAAGGAGATGCAGGAATTGAGTGTAGAAGGTGGATTTAGACAATTACCATTACTAGTAAATGATTTTTCATATTATGATAATTTATTTGTAAAATTCAAAATACCAATTGGTTCTTATGCGACTATCTTATTACGCGAACTTATGAAACCCGAAGATCCTATAAAATCTGGTTTTTAATTCTATAATAAAGCGCTTTAAAATATTTGGAATTAAAAATTTTTATATAGAAATTATTCATAGGGGGCCCACGTTTTGAAAGCGCTTAACTTTATCTATGCAATATAAATATGACCTTTATTTAATGAGGAACGATGCTCGGTGGCAGGAACTTCCACAAACTCATAGAAGATGAACTAGTCAAAATCTCTAAAAACCTAGGATCGAATTATGACCAAAACGGCATACATGTATTAGAAATAACCCATTGTAGTAGATTATCTTACTTTGAAAGAATGGATCCTCTCATCGACGAATTTTCGAATGCATTAAGTAATATATTCAAATGTTCGCTCCAAAAGTTGTTAAATGGAATTACAAGAGAATATAAGATTGATGATCTTGCCATCTACGCTACTGTAGATTTAATAAAAGATAACGAATTGATAATCAATTTTATGCCGGTTTCCGAAATACCAGATTATCCTCACCCAAAAGATCTTCTTTATACTAATGCATGCATGTATGTTTTCGACAAGGAAAGTGGTTTCATAGTTTATTTTACTCCTGAAGGCAAATACGTTGAATTTAATGTTTCTAAAAGCAAAAGAATGTTTGAACAAGTTGTAAGAAGAGCGAGAATTTTGAACCTCTTGCTTAAAGAAAAAAAAACACCGGTTGTAGAGCCAAGCGAATTATGTTTTTCATGCAAGTATTACGAAAGATGCTATGGCCAACAAAAAGAATCAGAACATCTATTAGATGTTTTTGGAATTGGAAAGAAAGATTAATTGTTTGAAGTTATTTGTCTTTCTTCCTTTGAAATTTCGATCCTTTGATTATTTCTTGTTGTTCTAACCCCAAACAAGATAGCGCTGAACATTACAAAAACTACTATTGTGATTCCATACATTAAGAATACGTCGGACATATCCTCAAAACTTTATATCATTAGCACTTATTTTTCTGAATAATTCATGTATTTTCATGGACGCGGGTATATAATACTGAAGTCTTTTTCACCACCTGTTGATTGAAAGCTACCCATTTGTTTAAAGAAATAACTTCCATTCACAAGGAATTTTGAAGTATCATTATTCCTACCAATCTGAGAGCCATTTAGATTATTGGCAGATTCGATTATTTTCTTATCCTTTAAGATAAGAGTCCCGTTTCCAATAACTGGAAAAATACTGTCTTGTGCATCTACAAAACCTTCCGGCCTTCGACCTATATCGCCTGAAGCAATTCTTGTAGAATTGGAATAGACATTATATGAAATTGATTCGACTATAACAGTACCCTTATTTGGGTTGAAAATATTAAAAATAATTGAAAAGTTTCCTTTTCCGTCATCAACTATTCCTGCTCTAATATCTTTAATTGATAGCTCTGGTGGTTTAGATTCTCTGATTGCCTCTTGGTTGAAAATCTTTGTGTTTGAAAAATTGAGATTGGCTAAACCTATTTTTGCAAAGTCTGTAGATTGAAAATTTCCAAGCAAAACTGCTGAAAAAATAATAATCGATATCACTGCAATAATGATAACAGAAGCAACAATCCTTTTCCCCATTATTTACAAGAGTCCTATATTCAAAAGATTATTTTAGTCTATGTTTATTATGTATGGATTTATCCTTGAAATTGTATTTAATCTGTTTAATTCTTGAATTTCTGGACTTAAGATTATATTTCTGGCCCAATAATCCTGTTTATGTTTATCGGGTCTAGAAGAGCTATTCTTATAGCCGCTATTGGCGCTATCGTCGCTTTTATCGTACTATTTCCTGCTATCCCAGACCTTCTTAGGGGAGGAAGTACCCTAAGAGATGTAACTATAAGTGTTGAGAATATTGCTGTGGAAAATTCAAGTATCGTTAACAATAGCATCCCAATAAAAGTAACATTTGAAATTCTTAATGGAGATGTTAAGACCATGTCAACTTCTAAATTTGAGTATTCAGTTAATGCAAATAATACTCATTTGGGGGATGGAATTCTTTCATATGAAGATGTACCACCAAATGGAAGACCACAATTGTACCCAAATTCACCCACAACTGTTCAATCAACATTCCTGCTTACCCGTTCAAGTTCAAATTCAGAATTATTTGATAAAATACATAGTGACAATTTTGTAGCCAACTCTACGGAATGGAATGTTAACGGTACTGCTCAAATAGACTCAGCGTTTACAATCTATCCAGTTGAATTTAACAGCAAACTAGGCTAACAAAAATTTTTTATTTTTCATTCTTTACGTACGCCTTTTCAAAACTAGTGACTATCCATTCCTCTAACCAAACGCATTTTGCTGGACTATAGGGGCTTGCTTCATCTTCAGAAGAACATGAGTGTTGATAAGCACAGCTGAAGCATGGAGCTCCTTCAACGGATTCAATTTGTATTGGTTTCCTATTATATTCCGCAATAGCTGATTTCTTCACTATTAGTTTGTATGTCCATCTGCCCTTGTGCAATATCTTTTCACGCAAGATGAGGGATTGTTTTTCGAGATTTCCAGCCAATCGTGATCCATCTCTGCTATCAAGAGAAAATTGCTTACAGATTTCAGTCTGAAAAACACCATCTTCACCACTCTTTAAAATTGCTTGAAAAACTTGCTCAAATAATTCATGTTTATTTTTGTACATCGTTCTTGGAAGATTAATAATTTGAGACAAAAGATAGATGTGTATCAAGCTAATAGTATAAAAATCTTGGTATTATCGATTCAAATATAATGTTTAATTGAGGGATACTGACATTTGCGGACTTTAATTAGAATTTTCTAAATCAACAATGCTTAACGCTTAACAGATGATAGTTCAAAATCACTAAATGTTTCATTTTTTGAGAGCTGTCTAATATTTTCACTTTGCGACAGAACAAAAGAAGATACCGACAAGTAAGGCCATACGGATTTATGTGCTAAAAAAATAGACCAGGGATCTTACTGATTATAATGAGAGACCCAGAAGAATAAATGTCCCTAACTCATAATACGGCATTTAATTTACAAGCTGTTATTACAAGATTTATTGAACAGATAAAGAAATGAAAGCTCCTGTATAAATAAAACAAGCTTTTAGAGCTACTTTCGTTGGCTGTTAAGCAATACTAAAGCAGTAACACGAAATTTTTTTGAACGTGCAGTAAAAAAAAGAAGAATTTAAAAATTAATGAAGCTAGTGAAGATCAGCCAATCTGACCGCGGATTGCTCCATCCTTATATTCTTCAGTATGTACATTTACATAGGTACTTGAATTTCTCATTAGAGTTATAAGATCTGAAATTTCCTTACCCTTCAAAGGACCCTGTAGGTCATCTTTTGTTATATTTCCATTCCACGATATAGTCGCATTCCCTCCATCTTCAGCAGATTTACCCTTTGAGAGAACGGCTACAATATCACCATTTTGTCCTTTAATTCCGTTGTGTATATGTGCTCCCGTTATTTCTTTCAGTCCAATAATACTAACAGAATATGCCAAATGTGAACCATTGTCAACAGACTGGAACTTGGCCCAAGCGCTAGCATTAGATATATTGGGGGGAACTTCCTCTTTACCCGAGAGGTACGTGATAATCGAATCACCATCTTGGGCCTGAATTTGTTGCATGACAGCAAAAGACGTTGCAATTAGTGCCAAAGTTGTCGCTAAAGTAGTCATAGAAGTATATTTCATTATAATCCCTTAATACAACCTGTCCAGATATGTTTTTCTATTCTCTTACTCCCTGAACAGAGCTTCAAGTTGATTTAAGATACGATTAAATCATTTTTTATGTGTGGTAAGGAAGGAATAATATCAGAACAAGATCGATAATTTGCCCGATTGAATCATGATATTTTCTAAAAACTGAAATTCCACAGCGTTTCCACGGAGCCTGATATAAAGTTCTTAACACACACTAACAGCTGATGGCATGAATATTCAATCAGACTGACATTGTGATTATAACTGGATACTATATCAATAGCTAAAACAGCATTCATGAGCAAACAAAACAAATTTAAAACTACATTCAATTTTTGGCGCAGAAAAAATTCGTCAGAAACTAAATGGAATTTTATGAGTCAATCTGGTAATTAGCCTCAATTTTTACATCGTTACCGAAGAAGTTTAGTCCGAACTTT
>Ga0209860_1000129_pt1 | contig 9263 bp, 10 predicted proteins | sample GWRWS2_40_50_FD_187243 | JGI IMG/M metagenome (GOLD analysis project Ga0209860, IMG submission 187243) | Riverbed sediment microbial communities from areas with vegetation nearby in Columbia River, Washington, USA - GW-RW S2_40_50 (SPAdes)... | ecosystem: Environmental > Aquatic > Freshwater >... | reverse complement strand
ACTACTTGACATTATTGAATTGTGCGTAGAGCCTTGTCCTACGACACGCAGGTGAGACTTTTCGAATCTAGACGTGTATTGCCCTGGCCTGGAGCGAAGGTACCGGCCACCTTTCACTCGCCGCCAGTCGTGTCAAGAAAAAAGCTTCCTGACACCTTTTCTCTTCTCTTTTCTCTCGCCTCCTCTACGTCGCCCAACGAAGCGCGCATGAGCTGCGGCGCCGAGCACGCGGGCGCACCGCGCGCTCAGCCATCACCGCGGGAGCGTTGGCGAACAACATAACGCTTCCATTAGAACACGGCGCCGCCAGCTCCATGCGCTGGTTAGGCGGCTGCATTGGACCAGGAATGGCCCCTATCGCCCTAGCAGGATGAAGGCGCCCGCGGCGATGGCGAGGATCGCCATGAGCGTGCCGAGTCCCGAGAAGCTGAGATTGAGCAGAGGTATTAGCCCACCTAGGATCAGCCAGATGCCGAGCAAGAGCATGCCGAGATTCTTGGTCAGTTTCATTGCCATGCGGAGGGTCTCCTTCTCGTGATGGGTTGAATGCTGAGGGCTGAGCGAGTGTTGGGACGCAGCCGCCTAACCATTGAGTATACTGGTCTGTGTATGACGGTGACTGAATTTGAGACCACAGGTGAAATTCTCCGGCGATTCCAAGGACGTGTCAACAATTTTTCGGAAGCCTTCCAGACGGAAAACACTGACCAGGATAATCCCAATATACCTGCCATGGGATTCAGCATCTACGCCAGCAGGGAATCGGCCGGGCTTCGGACCCCCCTGCCGCCAAGGTTCAGCACATGGGTGTAGATCATAGTCGTGCTGACGTCCCTGTGTCCCAAAAGTTCCTGGACTGTCCGGATATCGTACCCGTCTTCAAGGAGATGTGTGGCAAAGGAATGGCGCAGGGTGTGCGGGCCCGCGGGCTTCAAAATGCCCGCCTTGAGCCTGGCCTCTTTTACGGCCCGCTGGAGAACCGATTCGTGGAGATGATGCCGGTGCTTCTCTCCCGTGACCCGGTCGGTGTAATGGCTCGTCGCGGGGAACACCCACTGCCACCCCCAGGAACTACGACCAGATGCCGGGAATTTGGGTGTGGCAGGAGGGGCAGGTGCCGTCGGGGGTGAGTCGGTTCGCGGTGACGACAAACCCCACGCGGGCAATGAGCGGATCCTTGCACGTGGGGCAGAACGTATTTTCGTACTTTCCCACCCGGCCGGGGAGGTTGCCGGCGTAGGCGTACCGGAGCCCGGCTGACTGGCCGATCCGAGCGGCCCGAAGCAAGGTCTCGGGGGCGGTGTTATCCGGATCGGTCATCTTGTAGTCCTTGTGGAAGGCGGTGACGTGCCAGGGGATGTCGGGAGAGATCGAGACCAAAAACTCCGCAGCCTGTGTGAGCTCTTCATCTGAGTCGTTCCACCCGGGAACAATGAGGGTCACCACCTCCATCCAGAACCCCATGGCGTGCACCATTTGGACAGTCTCAAGGACGTGCTCCAGCACCCCACCGAGATAGCGATAGTTCTTCTGCGACATCGACTTGAGGTCGATCTTGTACCCGTCACACCAGGGCCTGAGATAGTTGAGGACCTGTTCGGTCGCGTTGCCATTGCTGATGAAGCAGGTCTTGAGCCCCGCCGCCTTGGCCTCTTGGAAGATCGCGACCGCCCATTCGGCGGTGATGAGCGGCTCATTATACGAACTCCCCACGAGCCGCGCCCCAGAGCGCAGCGCAAGGTCGACGAGCCCCTTCGGGCTCACCGATTCGGGCCTCGCCCCGGCCGCCGGATCCCGCAGGGCCTGCGAGGTCAGCCAGTTCTGGCAATACGGGCAGTGATAGTCGCAGCCGAGCATCCCAAAGGTGAGGGTATTCGATCCGGGGAGCATATGGTAGAAAGGCTTCTTCTCGGTCGGATCGCACTGGAGCGCCGCGACGTAGCCCCAGGGGACATACAGCGTCCCGTCCCTATTGAACCGGACCTTGCAGATGCCCCGACGGCCATCCGGGATGAGGCACCGGTGACCGCATGCGTAACATCGTAACCCCTTCTCCGGGAGCCGCTCATACACCTCCCCCTCCCGGGTCTGCCGGTCCAGAATCTGGGCCAACGGGAGGACCTTGAGATCCTCAGCCTTGAGGACCATCGTGTTCCCCTTCAGGGTGGGTCGGGATAAATCTACCTCCGGAAGGACGAGATTTCAAGGCCCACTTCCTCCAGGATCTTCTCAAAGTCGGGTGGGAGAGGGGCGATGCTCTCCACCGGCGCGCCCGTGCGGGGATGGGTGAACACGAGCTTCCAGGCGTGGAGGAGGTGGCGCCCTGCCTTCCACCGCGATTTGCGCTCGCGCCGCCCGCCGTAGAGCTTATCCCCGACCACGGGATGACCCATCGCCGCCAGGTGAACCCGGATCTGATGCGTGCGGCCTGTCGTCGGCATCACCTCTACCAGACTGCAATCCGGAGACGACCGAAGGACGCGAAAGATCGTCTCGGTCTCGCGCCCCTTGCGGGTTCGCACCCCCATCCGCTTCCGCTCCCGCTGATCCCGCCCGACCGGCAGGGTGATTCTCCCCTCTGTCGCCTTGACCGAACCATGGACCAATGCCAGGTAGGTCTTCTTGACCTGGCGAGCCTCAAACTGCCGGCTGAGATGCTGATGAGCGAGGTCCGTCTTGGCCACCACCAGGCATCCGGAGGTCTCCCGGTCGAGCCGGTGAACGATCCCGGGTCGCTCGACTCCGCCGACAGCGCTGAGCCCGGCCGCGTGGTGGAGCAGGGCATTGACGAGCGTCCCCCGCCGACGCCCCGACCCAGGATGGACCACGAGCCCGGATGGTTTATTAACCACCAGGAGATCCCGGTCCTCGTACAGGAGATCGAGGGGGATCGGCTCCGGTTCGATCCCGGGTGGCTCGGGAGGCGGCAGGGTGACGGTGACCCGGTCGCGAGCGGAGATGCGATAGCTGGCCTTTCGGGGTTCGCCGCCGATCCGCACCCGCTCCTGACGGATCAGGCGCTGAACCGCGGCCCGGGAGAGGCCGCTCGACTGCGCCAGGAATTGGTCGAGACGAAGCCCGGTCTCTCGGGCGGAGACCTCATACGTCCGCGTCTCCGTCACAGGTCATCCCTTCTCCCGTTCAGTCAGGATCTCAAAGATCATCAGGCCGACGCCGACCGTGATGGCGGAGTCTGCGACATTGAAGGCGGGCCAGTGATACGCCCCGTAATAGAAATCCAAGAAGTCCACGACCATGCCGAGACGCAGGCGATCGATCAGATTCCCCACGGCCCCGCCGAGGATACAGGCGAGGCCGACCGAAGGCAGGAGACGCATCTGGCGGTGCCGGCCCCGGTAATAGATGATGAAGAGAACGGCGAAGATGGAGATGGCCGTGAACAGGGGATGGCGAAGGGCGGCAGGGGCGCCGGATAGAAAGCCGAAGGCGGCGCCGGGATTCAAGACGTACGTGAGGTTGAAAAAAGACGGGATGACGGGAACGACTTGTCCTAATCGAAGGCTTCCCTGGACATAGAACTTGGAGATCTGGTCGAGAAGGGTAATGGTGAGGGCGATGACATAGAAGGACACGCTGTTCATGGTTCACGGTTCATAGTTCACGGTTGAGGCTTGAAAGAGGGTCCTCGCCAAATACGCCGGGGTTCGAGCGGTTCCATGAACCCTGAACCATCAACTATGAACCCTTCAGGACGGCGACACAGGGCTCGCAGACGGTCGGATACTCCGCAGACAGGCCGACACTCTCCCGGTACACCCAGCAACGCTCGCACTTTTTCCCTGGAGCCCGGTGGACCACGACGGACAGTTCCGGGCCACCCTCGGGCGCCGGTTTGAGGTCCACCGCGGAGACGATGAAGATCGTCGGCAACTCCTTCGCGTAGCCCTGGAGGAAGGGCAGCAACGCTTGACCTGCCAGAATCTCCACTTTGGCCTCAAGGGCATTCCCGATCAATTTGCGTTGTCTCGCCTCCTCCAGCACCTTCAACACCTCGTCGCGCACCCCCAGGAGTCGCTCCCACCGCTCGCCCAGCGCCTCATCGAGGACCGTCTCGTCCACCCGGGGGAATTCGGCGAGATGCACACTCTCTCCCTCATCCCCACGCCGCGGGAGGTAGCTCCAGACCTCGTCGGCGGTAAAGGAGAGGACCGGAGCCATCAGCCGCGTGATGCCCTCGAGGAGAAGGAACATGGTGGTTTGGGCTGCGCGCCGCTCTGGGGAGGCGGCGGCCGAGGTGTAGACCCGATCCTTCAAGACGTCGAGGTAAAAGGCCGAGAGATCCACGGCGCAGAAGTTGTGCAGGGCGTGAAAGAGGACATGAAACTCGTACCGTTCATACGCCCGGAGCAGCCGCCCCGCCAGCATCTGGAGCCGATGCAGGATGAACCGGTCGATCTCCAAGAGGGCCTCCCGGGGGACCAGGTGCTGCCGAGGATCAAAGTCGTAGAGATTGCCCAGGAGATAGCGGCAGGTGTTCCGGATCCGGCGATAGCCTTCGACCAAGCGGGTGAGAATTTCTGACGAGAGGCGGACATCATCCCGGTAATCCTCTGCCGCCACCCAGAGGCGCAGGATCTCGGCGCCGTAACTGGACATGACCTCTTGAGGGGCGATGACGTTCCCCAGCGACTTGGACATCTTGCGCCCTTCCCCATCGACCACGAAGCCGTGCGTCAGGACCTCTTTGTAAGGCGCCTGACCCCTGGTCCCCACCGCCGCCAGGAGCGAGCTGTGGAACCAGCCTCGATGCTGATCGCTCCCCTCGAGATACATCTCTGCCGGCCAGTGCTGGTCCGGGCGGGTCTCCAGGACTGCCGCCTGACTGACCCCGGAATCGAACCAGACGTCCAGGATGTCATCCTCCTTGGAAAACCGCGTGCCGCCGCAGTGGGGACAGCGGGTGCCGGGCGGAAGCAGCTCCTCCGCGCTCTTCAGGAACCAGACATCCGCTCCTTCGCGCTCCATGAGATCCGCCACCCGTTCCATGAGGGGTCGTTCGGCGAGGGGGGCGCGGCAGCCCTCGCAGTAGAAGACGGCAATGGGCACCCCCCAGGCCCGTTGGCGCGAAATGGTCCAGTCGGACCGCGTCAGGACCATGTTGTAGATCCGGTCCTCCCCCCATGGCGGAATCCACTTGACCTTGTGGATCTCCTCGAGTGCCCGCTGGCGCAGGTTACTCTTGTCCATCGAGATGAACCACTGCTCCGTCGCGCGCAAGAGGGTCGGATTCTTGCACCGCCAGCAATGCGGATAGGTGTGTGTCATCTCCTGTCGGGCCACGAGTTTCCCGACTGCCCTCAGGTGCTCGATGATCTTGGGGTTGGCCTCCCAGACCGTGAGGCCCGCGAAATGATCCACCTCGGGAGCAAACCGGCCGTCGTCGTCCACCGGGTTATAGATCTCGAGTCCAAGCCTTTGTCCAAGCCCGTAGTCCTCCTCTCCGTGCCCCGGGGCGATATGGACGAGTCCGGTGCCCTGATCCATCGCCACGAAATCCGCGGCGGCGATCGGCCCCTCTCGGTCGATCCAGGGGTGACGGACGGTACATCCTTCCAGCTCCGCCCCCGTGAAATCGGCGAGGAGCTGGTGCTCCCTGGGCTCCGGGAACAGCGTGAGGAAGTCGCCCATGCGGGCACGTGACACCACGTAGATCTCGCCGGACATCGCCAGTGCGACATACGTCTGGGTCGGGTGAACGGCGATGGCGAGGTTGGCGGGGAGCGTCCATGGGGTCGTCGTCCAGATCACGGCGAAGGCCTGACGTCCCTTCAGGTGTGGCGCGAGCCCGGGGGGGACCCCCTTCAGAGGGAACTTCACCCAGATGGAGGGAGTCGTGTGCTCCTCATAGTCCACCTCGGCCTGCGCCAGGGCGGTGTGACAGTGCATGCACCAGTGGATCGGTTTCAGTCCGCGGTAGACGCTCCCCGCGCCGACGAACTTGGCCAGTTCCCTCAGGATCACCGCCTCGTAGCGATAGTCCATGGTGGTGTAGGGATGCTCCCAGTCTCCCAACACCCCGAGTCGCCGGAACTCCTCCCGCTGCACGTCGATAAAGCGGGCGGCGTACTCTCGGCAGAGCCGTCGCTTTTCCACCACTCCGACCGTCTTCTTCCCCTCTCCGAGCTCCTTGTCCACCTGGTGCTCGATGGGCAGGCCGTGGCAATCCCAGCCGGGAACGAAGACCGCGTTATAGCCCATCATGGACCGCGACTTGACGACAAAGTCCTTGAGAATCTTGTTCAGGGCGTGGCCGATGTGGATGTGCCCGTTGGCATAGGGGGGGCCATCGTGCAGGATCCACATCTCACGCCCGGCTCGAAGCTCCCGGAGCTTCTGATAGATCCTCCCCTCCTCCCAGAAGCGCAGCATCTCCGGTTCCCGCTCGGTCAGGCTCGCCTTCATGGGAAACGTCGTCTTCGGGAGGTTGAGAGTCGCCTTGTAGTCCACCGCGCCTCCGAGAGAAAAGCCCCCATCGGATCTGATGAGGGCTTTGTAACGCCTATTACGCAGATTCTGTATTAGAACAAGCTCCTGCCTCGATTGTCAAGTCAAAGGCCCCATCAGCGTCGGGGGCGATGGGTTGAGCGCCGGGCGCGCCAGTAGATCTTCTCGACATCCAGCGAGCTCAGGCCGTACTGCTCTCCCACCTCTTGTATCACCCCGGCCAGGGCGGCCTGGAAGGCTTTCGGGTCGTTGAGGCGGGGGAGCTCCGAGATCCCGGACGTCACGCGGTCGAAGATCAACAGGTCCTCATCCGGCAGCGTTGGCATCACCGCCTCCGACGAGTGGGCCGGCTGACGATCCCGATACCCGATCCACAGGCCGCAGGCGACACTGAAGAGAGACACGGCCAAAAGGAGAAAGAGGAGATCCATTGATGTCCCTCTGCTTCATGGGCGCGAGACATTCGGCCCCGACAGATCCCGCCACCCCTGAAAGATGAGAGCCTGGATGAGAGACAGCACCAGCAACGTCTCATCGGCGGCGAGGTAGAGCGAGAGGAACTCCCGTGTCAGGACCCGTGCGGCCAGGATCACGATCACCGCCGCGCCGAGGTTCACCCCGAGGAAGATGAGCGTGACCCCCAAGCAGTCCAGCATCCTGCGGACCGCCTTGTGGATGCACCCGTGAGACAGCCGGAGGCCTTTGGCGCCAACGAGGTAGGCGGCCACCGAGGTGACACCGACGAGGACCGGGATCAAGAGCTGCCCCATGTCTTCCCCCCCTGTGAGAGGTATCCGGCGAGCCCGTAATAGAGCCGCGCCAGACGCTCCTCGACCATGCGACGCATCAACGCGAGACGCTCCTCGGGTCTCAAGACGCCGCTGGAAAGGTCATGGGTCGGCGCCGCGAGGACCTCAAACCCGGCCTGCTCAAACGCGGTCCGGGCCCGCCTCATATGGTGCGCATCCGTGACCAGGAGGATTCTCTGCACACCCTTCGCCTGCAGGAGTGCACCCCCTCGCAGCGCCTCCTCCCGCGTGGTTCGGGGCTCCGCCGCGGTGATGATGACCTCCGGGGTCACCCCCAGCGCCCGGGCGAGTTCCGCCCGCACCTCCGCCTCGGCCGGCCCGCCGTCACCGACCGGGCCGAAAAAGACCAGCAGCGGGGCGAGTCCCTTCCGGTGGAGCAGGATCCCGTGGAGCGCCCGGCGCATCGAGCTGGCGCTCAGCACCCCGTCGGGCGTGACGCCACCCCCCAGTACGACGATCGCCTCGGCCGGCTCAAGGGCGGAAGGGCCGCCTATGGAGCGGCTCAGGAGGTTCGGCAGGGGGGTGAAGGCGGAAACCAAGAACAGGGCAAGCCCCACCCCTCCGAGGAGCGGGCAGAGATCCGCCCAGACCATGCGCCTAGGGCGCTCCAGGGCTCCCATCTGTAGCAGCCTCATTGTTCCTCTTTCCTTTCCACAACCTGCGTGGTGCCTCGCGGGGGATCGGCCGGACTACGCCAACCAGTCCGCCAGTTCCAAGAGCGTCCGAAACTCGCGGACGGCATGACCCCCGTTCGGCCCCGCCTCGCCTTTGCGATTGACCCAGGCCACTGGGACTCCCAGTGACCGCGCCGGGCTGACATCGTGGAAGAGGCTCTGTGCGGCATGGAGCCACCGCCGCCCCCCCATCCACCGACGGGCCGCGTGAAAGTGGCCCGGCGCGGGCTTATACGAGCGGGCCTGCTCCGCTGTCACCAGTAGGTCGAACGTGACGCCGAAGTGACGAAGGGTGCCGGCCAGCAGATTATCGTCCACATTCGACAGGATGCCGAGCCGATAGCCGGCAGCGGCCAGCCGCGTGAGCGCAGGGTTCGTGTCGGCAAATGGCTGCCAGTCGGGTAAGCTGTCCGCGAGGAAGCTCGCCCGCTTCTCGGTGAGCGGCCAGCCCAACCGGACCGCCACGCGCCGGGCCGTCTCGGCGAGCACTGCACGATAGCTGCGGTATCCTTCGGCCTCAACGGCGGGTTCTACTTCGCCGTAGGCCTGCAGGACGGCGGTGTGATCCAACATCACCCCAGCCAGGGCTGCGGCCGCGGCGAACGCCGTCCCGATTCCCTCTTCCCAGTCGATCAGCGTTCCATAGCAGTCGAAGGTGATCACGTCGAAGAGCCGCTCCATCGCCCCTCCGTTCGCGGGCGATCTAAAGCAAACGCACAGAGTGCGTTTGCTTTGGAGCAATGGAGCAGTGGAACAATAGAGTGATTTTAGAGGGGAATGCTCCATTGCGGTCCAATGTTCTATTGCTCCATTGTCACAAGATGAAATGCGTTTTGCATTAGTACAGGAACCGGCGCATGTGGACGCTCATCACCAGTCCGATCCCGGCACACGTGACCACCAGGGAGGAACCCCCGTAGCTCAGGAGGGGAAGGGGGATGCCGACCACCGGCATCAACCCCACCACCATTCCGACGTTGACGACAAGCTGAGCGGTGATCATGGCCATGATCCCGAAGGCCAGCAAGGCGCCGAAGATGTCCTTGGACTCCCTGGCAATCTCGAGCCCGCGCGTGATGAGGACGTAGTAGAGGAGCAGAATGACGAGACACCCGATGAATCCCCACTGCTCGGCCAGCACCGCCAGGATGAAGTCGGTCTGGCTGGCCGGAAGGAAGTGGAGCTGGCTCTGGCTTGCGGCCTTCAGCCCCTTCCCGAAGAACTCCCCCGACCCCACGGCGATCTTGGACTGGGCGATGTGATAGCCCGCACCGGATGGATCGAGCTCTGGGTACAGAAAAACCAGGACCCGACG
>Ga0209860_1000128_pt1 | contig 9269 bp, 9 predicted proteins | sample GWRWS2_40_50_FD_187243 | JGI IMG/M metagenome (GOLD analysis project Ga0209860, IMG submission 187243) | Riverbed sediment microbial communities from areas with vegetation nearby in Columbia River, Washington, USA - GW-RW S2_40_50 (SPAdes)... | ecosystem: Environmental > Aquatic > Freshwater >... | reverse complement strand
GAAAGGCGCGGCCGGGAGGGTCACGAGGCTTATCTTGCCACGTTGGGCCTAGGCGATCCGGCGCTGCGCGACAAGATCACGGCCGGCTACTTCAGCGACCCGACGCGGTCGCCAGGCAAATTCCGGAAGATCGAGGTCAAGGTCAAGTAGGGAGGCCGCGGGGAGGACCCAGCCCGAGGGCCGGCCGCAACGGCGCACCTGTGCGCCGCAGGAGGGGGCCTTCCACGGTAGTGGAACGCCCCCTCGCCTTTCCGTGATGGGAAGGTGCGTTGACGCGCCTCCGGGAACACGAGGGGCCCCTGAACCGCCGGCCGGCGCGTGCCGGCGCTGCGGCTGCCGGTCAGGGGGGTGGTGGTGCGGGGGTTCGAGGAACCGGCGGGCCCGTACGGGCCGGGGCACCGGGGGGTCGACGTGCGTGCCCCCGTCGGGACGCCGGTGGCGGCGCCGGCGGCGGGGACGGTGACGTTCGCCGGGCGGGTCGCGGGATCGGCGTGGGTCAGCCTGCTGGTCGCGCCGGGCGTGGTGGTCACGGTGGGGCCGCTGCGCCAACCGGCCGTCGCCGCCGGGGAGCGGGTGGCCGCGCTGGCGCCGGTGGGGCGGCTGGCCGCGGGCCACGGCGGCGCCGTCCACCTGAGCCTTCGGGTGGACGGCGGCTACGTGGACCCGCTGCCGTGGCTGGTCGACAGGCCCCGCCCCCGGCTCGCCCCGCTCCCGGCTTCCACGGCGTGAGCCGGCGCCGCTGTGCTATCGTCCCCGCGGGCCCGGGATGCCCCGGGCTACGACGCACGCCCGTCGACGGGACTCGAACGGTGCCCACCCAGCCAGCCGGCTGAGCGGGTCGAGGGACCCGGACCCCCCACGACACGACGACCGTGGAGCCAAGCGGGCGGAGGCCGAACCGAACAGGCAGGAGGACCACCGTGGCAGTCGTCACCATGCGCCAGCTCCTCGAAGCCGGCGTGCACTTCGGGCACCAGACCCGCCGCTGGAACCCGAAGATGAAGCGCTTCATCTACGGCGAGCGCAACGGCATCTACATCATCGACCTGCAGAAGACGACGGCCGCCATCGAGGCCACCTACACGTTCCTGCGCGACACCGTGGCCAAGGGCGGCAACGTGCTGTTCGTCGGGACCAAGAAGCAGGCCCAGGAGTCGATCAAGACCCAGGCCGAGCGGGTCGGCATGCCGTTCGTGAACTTCCGCTGGCTGGGCGGGATGCTCACCAACTTCACCACCATCTACCGCCGCCTGCAGCGGCTCAAGGAGCTGGAGGCGATGGTGGCCACCGGCGCCACCGAGGTGCTGCCCAAGAAAGAGGTCCTGCGGCTGGCCCACGAGCGGGAGAAGCTCGAGCGCAACCTCGGCGGCATCCGCGACATGACCCGGCTGCCGGCCGCCGTCTGGGTGGTCGACACCCGCAAGGAGCACATCGCCGTGACCGAGGCCCGCAAGCTCGGCATCCCGGTGGTGGCGATCCTGGACACCAACTGCGACCCGGACGAGGTCGACTACCCGATCCCCGGCAACGACGACGCCATCCGCGCCGGGAGCCTGCTCACCCGCATCGTCGCCGACGCGGTCGCCGAGGGCCTGCGCCTGCGCAGCGTGTACGCCTCGGAGGCGGCCGGCAAGGAGGGCGCCGCCCCGATCGCCGCCAGCCCGGCCGACGAGGAGCCGCTGGCCGAGTGGGAGCGGGAGCTGCTGGAGTCCGCCGACGGCGGGCAGACGACCGCCACACGGGTCGGCGGCGCCACGCCTGACGGAGCTCCGAGCGCCACGCCGGCGGCCGCGGAGGGCGGCAACGGCGCCACCGCCCCGGCGCCCGCCGGCGAGGAGGCCGCCGCCCCGGCCGAGGAGGCCGAGGAGGCCGCCAAGCCCACCAGAGCCACCAGAGCCAGCAAGGCGACGACCAAGGCCGCCGAGCCCGCCGGCAAGCAGCGCCAGCCGCGAGCCTGAGAGCACGGCACCCGACCAGCCAGCAAGGAGCACCACCCGAGATGGAGATCACGGCCGCCCAGGTCAAGGCCCTTCGCGACGACACCGGCGCAGGGATGATGGACTGCAAGCAGGCGCTGCAGGAGGCCGACGGCGACCTCGAGCGGGCCAAGCAGATCCTGCGCGAGGCCGGCAAGGCCGGCGTCCAGAAGCGAGCGGGCCGCAGCGCCACCCAGGGCGTCATCGACGCCTACCTGCACACCCCCGACCCGAACCTGCCGCCGAAGCTCGGCGTGCTCGTCGAGCTCGACTGCGAGACCGACTTCGTCGCCAAGACCGACGAGTTCCAGCGCCTCGCCCACGAGATCGCCCTGCACATCGCCGTCGCCGACCCCGCGTACCTGCGGCGCGAGGACGTGCCCGACCACGTGGTCGAGCAGGAGCGCAAGATCTACGCGACCCAGGCCGAGGGCAAGCCGGCCGACATCGTGGAGCGGATCGTCGAGGGCAAGCTCAAGGACTTCTACAAGCAGGTCGTGCTGCTCGACCAGCCGTACATCCGCGACGACAAGCAGACCATCCAGGACCTGCTCGACGGCTACTCGGCCAAGGTGCGCGAGAAGCTCGTGCTGCGGCGCTTCGTCCGCTACAAGGTCGGGGAGGACGCCTAGGCCGACACCCTGCGACCATGGGCGGGGGACAGGAGGAACGGGTGGCGTTCGTGATGGCGGGTGACGGCCCGCCGGTGGAGGCCGGAGACGGCAAGCCGCGCTACGAGCGGGTGCTGCTGAAGCTCTCCGGGGAGGCGTTCGCCGACTCGGCCACCGGCTTCGGGCTGGACTTCGACAAGATCGACGGGGTGGCCCGCCAGCTCGTCGAGGTGCTCGACCTCGGCGTGCAGGTCGCGGTGGTGGTCGGCGGCGGCAACATCGTCCGTGGCTCGACCGCGGAGGCCGCCGGCATGGACCGGGCGAGGGCCGACTACATGGGGATGCTCGGCACGGTCATGAACTGCCTCGCCCTCCAGGACGCGCTGGAGCGGCGGCAGGTCGTCACCCGGGTCCAGACGGCCATCCAGATGACCCAGATCGCCGAGCCCTACATCCCGCGACGGGCGGTGCGCCACCTCGAGAAGGGGCGCATCGTCATCTTCGGGGCCGGCATGGGCGCCCCCTACTTCTCCACCGACACCACCGCCGCGCAGCGGGCCCTGGAGATCGGCGCCGAGGCGATCATGATGGCCAAGAACGGCGTCGACGGGGTGTACGAGGCCGACCCCAAGAAGCATCCCGAGGCTCGCAAGTTCCTCCGCCTGGACCACCTGGAGGCGATCAGCCGCGAGCTCAAGGTCATGGACGCCACCGCGCTGTCGCTGTGCAAGGATCACGACCTGCCGATCATCGTGTTCGACCTGCTCGTCGACGGGAACATCCGGCGTGCGGTTTGCGGCGAGCCGATCGGCACGGTCGTCGGCCCGCTCGACGAAGGGGAGTCAAGGTGATCGAGGACACGCTCCGACAGGCCGAGACCAAGATGAGCAAGGCCATCGACGTGGCCAAGGAGGAGTTCGCCGGGATCCGCACCGGGCGCGCCAACCCGGCGCTGGTCAACCGCCTCCAGGTCGACTACTACGGCACCCAGACCCCGCTGCAGCAGCTCGCCGGCGTGTCGGCTCCCGAGGCCCGCATGCTGGTCGTGTCGCCCTACGACCGCAACGCCACCGCCGCCATCGAGAAGGCCATCCGCAACTCCGACCTCGGCATCAACCCGGCCAACGACGGCCAGGTGATCCGGCTCGCCTTCCCGCCGCTCACCGAGGAGCGCCGCAAGGAGTACGTGCGGCTCGCCAAGCACCGGGCCGAGGAGGCCAGGACCAGCATCCGCAACGTCCGCCGTCACGAGAAGGACGCGCTGGAGCGCCTGGAGCGGGACGGCGAGATCTCCCAGGACGAGCTGCGCCGGGCCGAGCAGCGCCTGCAGGGCATCACCGACAAGTACGTCGCCGAGGTGGACAGCCTGCTCCAGCACAAGGAGCGGGAGCTGCTCGAGGACTGACGCCCCGTGGCAGAGCCGGCCCCGCTCGATCCCGCCGACGCCGAACCGCCGGTGGCCAGGCGCGAGCGCCGGGCCGGCCGTGATCTCCCCATGGCCATCGCCAGCGGGCTGCTGCTGGCCGGCCTGCTGCTCGCCGCCCTGGTCCTGTCGCGGCCGGCGTTCGTCGCGTTCGTGCTCGCGGTCGTCGTGCTCGCCCTGCTCGAGCTCGTCACCGTGCTGCGGGCCAGGGCCACGCGCCCGGCCAGGCCGGTGGTGCTCGCCATGGCCGGGGTGCTGCTGGTCGGCGCCTACCTGAAGGGACCGGCCGCCCTCTCGTTCGGCCTGCTCGTCACGATCCTGGCCGCGTTCGGGTGGTACCTGGTCGACCCGGGCCGCACCGAGGTCACCCGCAACGTGGCGGCCACCGTCTTCGCCGTGGTCTACGTGCCGTTCATGGCCGCCCACCTCGCGCTGGTGGTCGGCAGGGCCGATCATTACGTGGGCGCCATCATCGGCTATGCCGCGCTGGTGGTGATCTACGACACCGGCGCCTACGCCACCGGGGCCACCCTCGGCCGCCACCTGCTCGCCCCGCACGTCTCCCCCAACAAGTCGTGGGAGGGCGCGGCCGGCGCGACCGTGGCGTGCCTGCTCGCCGGCGCCCTGCTGCTGCCGCTGTGGGAGCCGTGGACGCTCGCCTCTGGGCTGGTCCTGGCGGCGGTCACCTGCGTGGTCGCGCCGGTCGGCGACCTGGCGGAGTCGATGCTCAAGCGCGACCTGGCCGTCAAGGACATGGGCTCGATCCTGCCCGGCCACGGCGGCATGCTCGACCGGATCGACGCGCTGCTGTTCGCGGCCCCGGCCCTCTACTACGTCCTGGCGGCCTTCGACCTGATCCGGACGCCGTGACGCGCTCGCTGTACGACCTGGACGCCGGCCAGCTCGAGGCGCTGGTCGCCGAGGCCGGCGAGCCGCCCTACCGGGCCCGCCAGCTCGCCCACTGGCTGGACGGCCGCAGGCAGCCGGATCCTCGGCGCATGTCCGACCTGCCGGGCTCGCTGCGGGCGCGGCTGGCCGACCGGTTCGCCGGGGCCGGGCTGACCCTCGAGCGCCACCAGGCCGGCGACGGCGGCTGGACCCACAAGCTGCTGTTCCGCCTGCCGGGCGGCGACGCGGTCGAGTCGGTGCTGATGCTCTACCCGGTGGGTGGGGGCGACCGGGAGGGGGACGGGCCGCGGGCCCGGGCCACCGTGTGCATCTCCACCCAGGCGGGCTGCGCGATGGGCTGCACCTTCTGCGCCACCGGGCAGTTCGGCTTCACCCGCCAGCTCTCCGCCGGCGAGGTGGTCGAGCAGGTCGCGCGGGTCTCGACCATGCTGCCCGAGCTGCGGCCCGGCCCGGACGCCCCCGACCACCTGACCAACGTGGTCTTCATGGGCATGGGGGAGCCGTTCGCCAACCCGGCGGCGACCTGGGGGGCGGCATGGCGGCTGCACCGCGGGTTCGGGCTGTCGGCCCGCGCGATCACGATCTCCACCGTGGGGCTGGTGCCCGGCATCCGGCGGGCGGCCACCGAACCGCTGCCGGTCAACCTGGCCGTCTCCATCCACGCCGCCGACGACGGGCTCCGCGACCGGCTGGTGCCGGTCAACCGGAGCTGGCCGATCGCCGAGCTGCTGGCCGCCGTCCGCGACTACGTCACCGCGACCCGGCGCCGGGTGTCGTTCGAGTACGCGCTCATGGCGGGCGTCAACGACGGCGTGGAGCAGGCCGACCGGCTCGGCCGGCTGCTCGCCCCCCTGCGGGTCCCCGGCAGCGGCGGCCACGCCACCCACGTCAACCTCATCCCCTACAACCCCACGCCCGGCATCGGGTTCGCATCGCCGTCGAAGGGGGCGGTGCGCCGCTTCCGGGACGCGGTCGCCGCCACCGGCGTGCCCGTGAGCGTGCGCGCCAACCGCGGGGTCGGCATCGACGCCGCCTGCGGCCAGCTCCGCACCAGCGCCGGCCGCCCCGGCCGGGCGCCGCACGGCGCGACCGAGGTGCGGCAATGACCGCCAGGCCGCCCATCGGGGTCGCGGTGCTCGGGTCGACCGGGTCGATCGGGGTGCAGGCGCTGGACGTGATCGCCGCCGAGCCGCGGCGGTTCCGGGTGGTCGCCCTGGCGGCCAGGCGCTCGGCCACCAGGCTCGCCGCCCAGGCCCGCGAGCTGCGTCCCGCCGCGGTCGGCCTGGTCGAGGCGGGCGAGGCGGCCGCGCTCGCCGCCGAGCTGCCCCGCGGCTGCCGCCTGGTGGTCGGGCCCGAGGCGGTCACGGAGCTGGCCGCCGCCGACGGCGCCGAGGTGGTCCTCAACGGCATCACCGGCTCGGTCGGGCTCGCCCCCACCCTCCGCGCCCTGCAGGCCGGCCGCCGGCTCGCCCTGGCCAACAAGGAGAGCCTGATCGTCGGCGGCGAGCTGGTAGCAGCCCACGCCCGGCAGGGCCAGATCGTCCCGGTCGACTCCGAGCACTCCGGCCTGGCGCAGTGCCTGCGCGCCGGCCGCCCCGAGGAGGTCGCCCGGCTGGTCCTGACCGCCTCCGGCGGCCCCTTCCGCGGCCGTTCCGCCGCCGAGCTGGCCGCCGTCACCCCGGCCGACGCCCTCGCCCACCCGACCTGGGCGATGGGCCCGATGATCACGGTCAACTCCGCCACGCTGATGAACAAGGGCCTGGAGGTGATCGAGGCGCACCTGCTGTTCGGCGTCCCCTACGACCGCATCGAGGTGGTGGTGCACCCGCAGAGCGTCGTCCACGCGATGGTCGAGTGGCGCGACGGCTCCACCGTGGCGCAGCTCTCCCGGCCCGACATGCGCCTGCCGATCGGGCTGGCCCTCGGCTGGCCCGAGCGGTCCGAGCGACCGGTCGGGCAGCTCGACTGGAGCCGCGCGGCCACCCTGGAGTTCCAGCCCGTCGACCGGGCGACCTTCCCCCTGCTGGACCTCGCCGTCCGCGCCGGCCGGCTGGCGGGCACCGCCCCGGCGGCCCTCAACGCCGCCAACGAGGAGGCGGTGAGCGCGTTCCTGGCGGGCCGCCTGCCGTTCCCCGGCATCGCGGCGGTGGTCTCGCGGGTGCTGGACGAGCACCGGCCGCCGGCGCGCCTGGACCTCGCGGCCGTGCTCCAGGCCGAGCGGTGGTCCCGCGACCGCGCCCGTACACTGGTCGAGGACCTGATCGCTTCCCGGGGGATTCGATGACCACCTTGTTCGGCGTCACGCTGTTCGTCCTGGCCCTGATGGTGGCCATCTTCCTGCACGAGGGTGGGCACTTCGTGACCGCCAAGCTGTTCGGCATGAAGGTGGAGCGCTTCTTCCTGGGCTTCGGCCCGACGCTGTGGTCGTTCCGCCGTGGCGAGACCGAGTACGGCATCAAGGCGCTGCCGGTCGGCGGCTTCTGCAAGATCGCCGGCATGAGCCCCTACGAGAGCGACTCCAACTTCCTGGAGGAGGACCGCTCGGCAAAGGTCAGGCGCCAGCCCGGCCCGGTCGCCCCGCCGCTGCCGCCCCAGACGCCGCCGTCGCGCCAGTTCCGCAACAAGCCCGCATGGCAGCGCGCGATCGTGCTGGCCGCCGGGTCGTTCACCCACTTCCTGGTCGCCATGGTGCTCACCTGGGTGGTCCTGGTCGCGATCGGCATCGGTACCGGTCAGGCGACCACCACCATCCAGCAGACCGTGGCCACCACCAGCGCCGGCGACCCCGCCCCGGCCCAGAAGGCGGGGCTGCGCGCCGGCGACCGGATCGTGGCCGTCGACGGCCGCCTGGTCGCCACCTTCGACGAGCTGCGGGCCGCCCTGGCCGACAAGGGCGGCAAGGAGGTGGAGATCACCTACGTCCGCGACGGCCAGGAGCAGTCCCTCTCCCTCAAGGCGGCCACCGAGAACAACCACGGCTTCCTCGGCTTCCGGCCGACCGAGCAGACCAGGCGCTTCGGCGTGCTCGCCGCCGTCCCGCAGTCCGTCAACCTCTTCTGGGACAACACCGTCGCCATCGTCAAGAGCCTCGGCGGCCTGGTCACCGGGATCGCCGACCGGGTGAGCGCGCCGCAGCCGGCACCAGGAGGCGGCGGCGGGGGCGGCGAGAGCGGCCCGATCGGCATCGTCGGCATCAGCCGGCTGGCCGGCCAGGCGGTCGCCAACAACCAGTGGGCGATCTTCATCGCCATCCTGATCCAGCTCAACATCGTCGTGGGCGTGTTCAACCTGCTGCCGCTGCCGCCCATGGACGGCGGCTACCTCGCCTTCGTGGTCTGGCAGGTCGTGACCAGGCGCGAGGTCGACCTCCGCAAGGTCGTCCCGGTCGCCGCCCTCATCGTGGGCCTGCTGGTGATGCTGACCGTCGGCCTCGTCTGGCTGGACATCACCAACCCCGTCCCCTACCCGTTCAGATAAGGAGCCCTCGTGGCCTTCCCGCTCGAGTTGACCGGCCTGGCGACCGGCGCGGGCCGCCGGCGCTCGCGCCGCATCAACGTCGGCAAGGTCGCGGTCGGCGACGGCGCCCCGATCAGCGTGCAGTCGATGACGATCACCAAGACCGCCGACGTGAACGCCACCCTGCAGCAGATCGCCGAGCTGGCCGCCACCGGCTGCGACATCGTCCGCGTGGCGGTCCCCGACACCGACGACGCCGCCGCCCTGCCGGCGATCGCCGGCAAGTCGACCATCCCGGTGGTCGCCGACATCCACTTCCAGTGGAAGTACGCCATGGCCGCCGTCGAGGCCGGCTGCGCCGGGGTGCGCATCAACCCCGGCAACATCAAGAAGCACGACAAGGTCAAGCTGATCGCCCAGGAGGCGGCGGCCCGCGGTGCCGACACGTACGTGACTGGCGAGATCACGATGTACACGCGCATGTACGCGAAGGAGCGGAAGATCAATCTCGTGGCTGGCTCGCACTACTCGACCGAGACCTTCGGCGTGCGAGCGCTGGCGCAGCTCGGCCATGTACTCGGGGGAGGCCGAGGCGGCTTCGCCGGCCAGCACCTGGGCGGCGTCGCCCGGGGCCAGGTGCAGCAGGAGGAAGTTCAGGACGACGATGGCCAGGACGACCGGCACCGCCTGGGCCAGCCGACGCAAGGCATAGCCCGCCCGCCGATCGTCGATCACCTACTTGTCGAGATAGGCCCGATCGAAGGCGGCGTAGATCCCCAGCGGGCTGACGATCACGTCCTTGACGTCCTTGTGGTGGACGGTCACGAACTGCAACTCGTGCACCCAGATGATGGGCGCCGCTTCGACCACCAACTTCTGGAACTCCCGGTAGAG
>Ga0209860_1000124_pt1 | contig 9308 bp, 4 predicted proteins | sample GWRWS2_40_50_FD_187243 | JGI IMG/M metagenome (GOLD analysis project Ga0209860, IMG submission 187243) | Riverbed sediment microbial communities from areas with vegetation nearby in Columbia River, Washington, USA - GW-RW S2_40_50 (SPAdes)... | ecosystem: Environmental > Aquatic > Freshwater >... | reverse complement strand
CGTGGACTGCGGCTCGCTTCCCGAGACCCTGCTGGAAAGCGAGTTGTTCGGACACGTGAAAGGAGCCTTCACCGGCGCAGTCTCTTCCAAGAAAGGTCTCTTCGAGGAAGCGGACGGTGGAACCATCTTCTTGGATGAGATCGCGGACACGAGCCCGCACTTTCAGTCGAAACTCCTCCGCGTCTTGCAGGAAGGCGAGATTAAGCCGGTCGGAAGCAGCCGCTCGATCAAGGTGGAGGTACGAGTCATTTCGGCCACGAACAAAGACCTGATAGGGTTGGTGCAGGCCAAAGCGTTTCGCGAAGACCTCTATTACCGGCTGGCGGTACTTCCCCTGTTCCTGCCTCCACTGCGCGAGCGCAGGGAAGATATCTCTGTCCTAGTACGGCACTTCGTGGCTGTTTCTTGCAAGCGGCACCGTCAACCACCGCGGACGGTGACCCCCGAGGCCATGCAGGCGATGATCAACGCTCCGTGGCCCGGAAACGTGCGGGAGCTGCAACACCTGCTCGAGCGCGTAGTCGTGACGGTGCCCGGACCACAGCTCACTCACCATGATTTCTTTGGACCTTCCGCTGATCCGGTTGCCGAACCGGATCTCCGGAGCGTCGCACGCAACGCGGTGCGGGCAGTCGAGTGCAGGCGGATCGAGGAAGCCCTCAGGCAGGCGGCGGGGAGCAAAGTCAAGGCAGCCCGTGCTCTGAAGATCAGCCGCGCCAGCCTCTACAACAAGTTGCACGCCTATCAGATCGTGTAAATTGAAGCTTGCCCCATTCTGCCACATTCCCTCCTTCGGCCTGTCCAATCCCTTAGACAGCGAATCACGTTGATTTCTTTCATGCGGATTTTACCTTCGCGCAAGACTGTCTAATCGTGTGGAACTATTCCCTTCTCGAAAGAAAAGACCCGCCTCTCGACGGATTGTTCTAACTACCTGTTTCAAAGAGAGAATGTTTCAGGAAATGGCTGTTGCTGCAATGTGGCATGTGAGTTGCGCAGAGATCAACTCGCTGGTGAAGGTGCGGGTGATTTTGGACCGGCCTCCGAATGACCCTGCCCGTTCGAAAGGATGGGCCCTTCACCGGCTCTTTAGCATTTTTGATTTGGTGAATTATTGATTCGGTCATTGAAACATTGGCCGGTAGAGGATCGCTGACCCTGGTAGTCAATGGAGCAATTATCATTGGATAAATCCCACAATTCTGTAAAAGGAGGCCGTGCGATGAAGTCTTCATGTTCACAATCTCGACGCCGAGCCATGCGCTTGGCTTTCGGTCTGCAAGCAGCGCTGATGGCGAGTAACTTGGTGGTCACGCCGGTGCTGTTCGCTGCGGATCTTTCACAGAGCGAGCATCAGCATCAGGCAACTCCTGTGTCTAATCCATCGTGGGCGGAGGCGCTCAAAGGTCAAACGAGGGTGGAGGATGCGCTCGAGGGACGGGCTGGCCGTTCCGAGAAGGTCGAGTTGCAGCACCATCGGCTGATGCAGCAGATGGAGCAACAGGTGGCGGAGCAGGCGCAGGCGCAGTGGACTTCCGGCGGCTACAACGGCATGTCCATGATGCACCAGTATATGGGGCAGGACGGGTCCAGCTTCCTGCTCATGTCCGACAACAAGGCTGAACCGGTCTCGATGAGCGGCGGGAAGTGCCCCGCCACAGCGCCGACCAAGCATTATGACATCGCGATGATCAACGTTGAGATCACGCTCAACCGCTGGCTGGACTTCTACCCAGGTTACATGTACGTCCTGACCGAGAACATTGAGAAGGTCCGGGCGGAAGAAGCCAAGAACAAGGCGGCTCGGGACAAGGAGATGGATCCGGGCGCAGTCAGCACAGGGCTTCAGGGTGATTGGATCCAGCCGCTGGTGATCCGTGGTAACCAGGGTGACTGCGTCAAGATCACCCTGCGGAACCAGATGGAGAGTGAGGCTGGCAGTCTCCATATTCATGGTTCCAGCACGCTGATCAGCGTCACCGGAAAGGCAGCCACCACCACGAATCCTGATTCGGTCGTGGATCCGGGCAAGACCGTGGAGCTGGAGTGGTATCTGCATCCTGGAATCCAAGAAGGAGTCCGGCAATTTCACTCCTACAGCAACGACCGCGAGCTGACCGTGATGGGACTGTTCGGCGCCTTCGTGGTGGAGCCCAAGGGCTCGAAATATCTGGAACCGCTGGGCACCGGAACGGCTACCGAAGCCAAGAGTGGCTGGCAAGTGATGATCGACAACGGCTCGGGGCCGGACTTCCGTGAGCATGTGATCTTCTATCATGAGATCGGGGACGAAGCCTTCCGGCCGTTGAATAAGAAAGGTGACTTCCTGCCGCAGCGCGATCCGCTGACGGATGCCTATCGGCCAGGCGGCCGAGCCCTGAACTATCGCAGCGAGCCGTTCGGCATCGATGAAATGCATCTGCAGCATGAATACTTCGGTTTCGAGGATGAATCGCTAGCGTACAGCGCCTATACGTTCGGCGATATCCCGACAACGCTTCCTCGTGCCTACCTCGGCGATCCGGTCAAGTGGCGGATCGTGCACGGCGGCTCGGAAGTGTTCCACTCGCACCATCCGCACGGGGGCTCGATCCGCTGGCCGCGCAGCCCGCGCGCCGTGGATCAGGAGCTGTGGGCCACGGCCAAGGACGGCCCGGTGAAATATCCGGTGGTCCGGACCAAGACGGACCGCGTGGATGTGGAAGTGATCGGACCATCAGAGGCGTTGGACCTGGAGAACGAGTGCGGGTCCGGCCTGTGCCAGCAATTGGCGGGCGACTTCCTCTTCCATTGCCACGTGGCGCACCACTATGTGGCCGGCATGTGGGGCTACGGCCGCACGTACAACACGCTTCAAGTGGGACAGTACCACACCGACACGATGCCGGATATGCGCGAGCTGCCGGACCGCCAGGGCCGGATGAAGGTCGGGGTCACTTCCGACAAGCTGGTCGGCACGACCCTGGAATGGTTCGGGAAGACCTTCAAGATTGTCGACAAGAGCCAGAAGACCGATTGGAAAGCCGGCGTTGTGACCATCAAGGACTGGGTCGAGATGCAACTGCCCACCATGGGCAAGCCTGGCTTCAAGGATGACGAAAAAGGCCAGATCATGGCCTACGATGCCACCGTGTGGGACTGGAAGTGGGACGGCAACAAGGCGCTAGGGGAGCGAGAGAGCACGGCCAAGAATCCGAAGTATCCCGCGGCCGCCAAGTGGGATGAGAGCACCAGGCCGGTCATTCTCTTTGAGCCCAAGACCGGCAAGGTCTCTTTCCCGCTGGTGAAGCCACATTTCGGGAAGCGCATTATGTTCCCACCGAACCACAATGGTGCGCCCTGGCTCGACATGATCCACCAGGACGAGAACGGCGAGCGGACTGCCGAGCCGGCGAAGCCGGGCGAACAGGGCCGCTGGAGCCTGTGCCCGGATAACGCGAACCGGAAGTTCTACAATATCCACTTCATTCGCCTGCCCATTACGTTGTCGAAAAAGCAGGGGAAAGAGCCGGCGATCACCGACAAGGACGGCTTGATCTACGTCCTCCACGAGGAAGAGTCGGCCATCCGAGCCAACGATGACCTCAAGTATCCAGCGGTCATCCGGGCCAACGTCTATGACTGTGTGGACGTGTTACTGACCAGTGAGTGGGATGACGACGACTACACCAACTTCCAGTCGTCGAAGATCAACATCCATCCCCACTTCATGCAGTTCGACAACCAGGCATCGGACGGCGTAATCAGCGGGCTGTCCTACGAGCAGTCCATGCGGCCGTTCACGATGCTGGAAAAGAAGGGCAAGCATGGGTTGCCGGCACCGATGAACACCGTGCTGACCGAGGCGGTGAAGGCCGGCGCCAAGTCCATCACGGTGAAGAACGCCGCGCAGTATCATCTCAACACGGAGCTTCTGGTGGGTGCAGACTGTCTGCAGCCGAGCAAGGATACATCCACCGCGATCAAGCGGGATGTCAGCTGCTCGGAAGTCGCGCGGATCAAGGAAATCAAGGGCAACACGATCAACCTATATCAGCCCTTGAAGTTCGATCATCCGAAAAACGACATCGCCACCGTGGAGTTCGTGCGGTACCGCTGGTGGGTGGACTCGGATTTGGGGACCGTGTTCTGGCATGACCATGCCTTCGGTGCCACGACCTGGCCACATGGCGGGTTCGGCAGCGTGATCATCGAACCCTTCGGATCCACCTATCACGATCCGAAGACTGGCAAGAAGCTCTATAGCGGCCCGATCGCCGACATCCACACGGTTGAGCCGGTTGGCTACGGTGTGAATGGCAGCTTCCGGGAGCTGATGGTGTCCATCCACGACACGGTGCCGCACACCGTCAACATCGTGGAGGCCGGCAATCCTCCGGGGCAACCGGTGGAGGTGGCGCTGGAGGCCGGCAAGACCGTGTCGTTCGCGATGCCGGACAAGATCCTTCTAGCTCCCAACAAGTACATCAACGGTGGAACGCACACGACCGGCAGCGGGTTGAACTTCCGGGCTGAGCCGTTCGCGCAGCGTCTGTCGAACAATCCTGACACGTCGAAGCTGTTCAGCAGCGCGATTCACGGCGATCCCGATACGCCGCTCCTGCGGGCGTACGTGGGCGACACCGTGGTCTTCCGGCTGCTACACCAGCTGATGAACGAGTCGCACGTCTGGACGCTGTCAGGCCATACCTTCCTGACCGAGCGGTATGCGGGGGATGCCAATCGGAAGTACTCGATCCATATCGGGATCGCCGAGCGGTATGACCTGGTCACTAAAGCGGGCGGCTTCCAGGGTATGCCGGGCGACTACATCCATTTCAACGGCCGGAGCTCGCACTTCGCCGAAGGCGGATGGGGGATCGTTCGTGTGCTGGACAAGGAAGTGCCTGATTTGAAGAAACTCCCGTCCGGGACGAAATCCGATGAGATCCCGATGGCGCCCAAATCAGCCTGTCCGGCTGATGCACCGGTCAAAAGTTTCAACGTGGTGGCGCTGGATCGCCCGTTGAAGCTGAATCCGAAGGCGCCGGAAGCGATTGAGGTGGACTTCGAGCGGAAGATCGTCATGAACAATCCTGAGGGCAAGATCTTCGCGCTTGAAGAGGAAGTGACCAAGGTGGCGGCGAATGTGATGCCGAATCCGCTGACGCTGCGTGTGAACCTCGGGGACTGCATTAAGGTGAACCTGAAGAACAAGATGACAGCAAGCCGGGCATCCTTCTTTGCGCCGGGCCTGGCCTTTGATCCGAAAGACTCCCTGGGCCTGAACGTCGGGAACAATCCCGGCGATCAGACGATCGGGCCGGGAGAGAGCCGGGCCTACACCTACTACGCGCATCCGGATAATAAGGAGACGACGTCGTTGGTATGGGACGGCGGCAACATCGCGGTCAATCCACGCAACGGGTTGTACGGGGCCGTCGTCGTCGGTCCCAAGGGCTCGAAGTACCGTGACCCGGTGACCGGCGAGGATCTCTCGAACAAGAATGCCTGGCGGGCGGACGTCATCGTGGATCAGAGCCTGCCCGAGAACGTGGGCAAGGGGAATTACCGGGACGTGGCCCTCTTCTTCCAGGATGAGGACAACATCATCGGAACCAGCTTCATGCCTTACGTCCAGAACGTGGCGGGGCTGACCGCGGTGAACTACCGGGCAGAACCCTACAAGTTCCGTGAAGAGCAGGGTTGTAACCTTGGGCGGATCTTCCATCCTTGTGTGGTGGACAAGCCCGAAGACCCCGTGACGCCGTTGATCGAGGCGCACGCGGGTGATCCGGTCCGGATCCACGTTATCGGGGCCAACAACGAGCAAAACGGAATGTTTGCGGTCGAAGGACACGAGTGGCCGATCGAACCCTACATGCCTGGCGCCGACATGATCAGCGTGGTTGAGTACTCCGGATCGGAAACGCTGGATGTCTTCCTGCGCCAGGGCGCGGGCGGTCCGTACAAGCTGGCTGGCGACTATCTGTGGTCCAACCAGCGACTGCCCTACACGCAGTCCGGGCAATGGGGCTACTTCCGCGTGTTGCCCGTTGGCGATCAGCGGATCCTGCCGCTGACCAAAGGCGACGTGGGCGCCAAGCGGGCGGACGCGCAGCCTGAGCAGCCACAGGTCATTCCGACTGCGATGAAGTAGGAGGGATAGCATAGCGCACGGCAGATGGGGCAGCGTCGGTTACAGAAATAGATCGGCGCTGCCTCCTGCATTTAGGAGGCCGGTATGAGTCAATTTCGACGAGCCGCGCTGATGCTGATGCTTGTGCCGTTGTTGTGGCTCGGGCTCGGTCAGATCGCAAGCGGCTACGAAGAGAGCACGGTGGCTGACGCCGGGACCCTCACGGGCACAGTGACGCTGGTGGGCGAGGTCCCGAAACCGAAAGGCTACAACCTGGTGACCTTTCCCGATCCGGTCTATTGCGGTCGGATTTCCAACGGAAAGGGGTGGCGTCTCCTCCAGACGTTTCAAGTGGGCGACGGAGGCGCGTTCCGTGACGTGGTCGTTCTGATCGAGGGGATCGAGAGAGGCAAGCCGTTCACGTTCCAGACCCCGCACATCGAGGCGATTGACTGTACCTTCAAGCCGTTCACGACGGTGGTGCGAAACAAGCGCTCGGTCGAAGTGGTGAACATGGATCCAGCGATGCACGATATTCAAGCGTATGAAACCTCTGAGCTTGGTCCGCGTGTCCTGTTCAACGTACCGTTGCCGATGAATCCCCTCCATCCGCGCGAGCTCAGCACGGCCGCGCAATATCACAGGCATCTTCCGGGCGAGCCGATGCAGCAAGTCGTCAACATGACCAAAGGCCGTCGGGTCTTTGTGATGCAGTGCGGGTTCCACGCCTACATGGAAAGCTGGGGTTTGGCCGTGGACAATCCCTACTACGCTGTGACGGGCCGGGATGGTCGCTTTGAGATCACGGACATTCCCCCGGGCAGCTACAATGTGATCGTCTGGCATCCCCAAATCGGAGCGGCGAAAGAATACAAAGTGGCGATCGAGCCCAAAGGCAGGGCCACACTGGATGTGAAGGTTGATGCGCCGACCGGGCGGTTGTACGCGAACGAGGCGATGGAGAACCCGAGGTTCGGATTGGGCATGATGGGTGACGCCAAGATCGTCCCGACGCTGGAGAAACAAGACTATTGAACGCCAACAACAAGAGCCAAATACACAACAATGGGCGTGGAAGGCCGGACACTCATCACTCACGCGTGGTCATACGGTGCGACTGCTCGTCTCGCACCGCGTATCTCTTCCGTGCTTGGCGCGGGCATCCTTGCGCTTACCCTCCTGTGCTACTGGAGCACGCGAGCGAGCGCGGATCACGACCGCCCTGCGCCTGATCCCTGGGCTCCCCAGATCGAAGCGGAACGCCTGGCCTCGTTGGAGGTGCCGGAAGGTATGGTGCCAGTTCCCGGTGGATCGTTTCGCATGGGAAGCGACTCTCAGGTTGATCCGGACGCCGGTCCCCAGGAGCAACCGCAGCGATGGGTCCATCTTGATGCCTTTGAGATGGACCGCTATGAAGTGACCAATGTCCACTATCTCCGCTTCGTGTTAGCCACCGAAGCCCGGTGGCCCCCCTATTGGAAGGCAGATCCGTTCCCAGATAAGATGGCCCTGCATCCGGTCATCGGTGTGACCTGGGTGGAAGCGGACACCTATTGCCGCTGGGTCGGGAAGCGCCTGCCGACCGAGGCGGAGTGGGAAAAGGCGGCCCGCGGACCGGACGGGCGAATCTTTCCCTGGGGCAACGAGCCGGCCGGCTGGCTCAAGAGTAATATTGCGCATCCGGGGTCCAAACGCGGACTGAGGTATCCTCCCCTCGCTAATGTGAATCGCTATGAGCGGAGCGTCAGCCCCTACGGCGTCTTTCAGATGGCGGGGAACGTGAGCGAGTGGGTCGCGGACTGGTTCGATCCCGAATACTACCGGCAAGCGGATAGCTCCAACCCGCGAGGGCCGGTTGATGGTCAGGACAAGACCTTTCGCGGCGGCTCCTGGAATGAAGATCCTGAAGTCGCCCGCTCAGCCAACCGCGGAGCGCGCGCGCCGGATCATCGCAGTTATCTTATCGGGTTTCGATGCGCAAGGTAGCGTAAAGCGGACTGCCTGCTTGTTGAGCCTGAAGTGCGCGAGCTAGGCATCCAGTCGTCGAGGAAAGCGGACAAGCTGACAATGTGGGTGGTGACACCATGAATCTCACAATCGCGTTTCGAGGCAGGGCCCGCTTCGATATCGTCAGCCAGGCGCACACGGTTCTAACCGATCAACCGACGGAAGATGGCGGAAACGATGCCGGCATGAGCCCGGTGGAACTCTTCGTCGGGTCGCTGGCGGCGTGTGTCGGTTACTTTGTCGGACGCTATTGCGTGAGGCACCAAATTCAGACCGAGGGTTTCACAATCGACGTCGGCTGGTCGATGGCCGAACAGCCCCATCGGGTGGGGGCGGTGCAGCTAACGCTTCATCTTCCGACAGAACTCGCGCCGGTTCACCAAGGAAAACTGCTGAAGGTCGCCCACGGTTGCACCGTACACCAGTCGCTCACGGTGCCTCCCCAGGTGGAGATTCGCCTGGCGTCGCAAGACATCCAGGCCGGCGCTCCTTGACAGACAGGAATGGAAGATGCCCAGCCCGCAACCGGGCGTGCTCGCCCCTGTGAACGCCCACGCGTACTTCCTGACCCTCACGGTGCCAGGCCACGCCGCACGCGCGGAGTTGATCGAGGCGATCCAGGATGTGCAGCCAGCCGCACAAGCCCTCGCCGCCCGTGCAAAGACGTCGAGAATCGTCTGCACGCTCGGGATCGGGTCCGGTCTCTGGAATCGGCTCTCGCCGGCCAACCGCCCGGCCGGACTACGACCGTTCCGGGCCGTGGAGGTGGAGGGACGGGTGGCTCCCGCCACCGGCGGCGATCTGTTCGTGCAAATCGTCTCAGGACGCCATGACCTCAACTTCGAATTGGCCACGAGGCTGGCGCAGCGACTGAGGACGCTCGCGGCGCTCACCGAGGAGATTCACGGCTTCCGGTATCTCGACTCTCGGGACTTCACCGGCTTCATTGACGGGACCGAGAACCCTAGGGGCAAAGCACGGGCAGCCGCCGCACTAATCGGAGTCGAGGACCAGCCCTTCGCGGGCGGCAGCTATATCGCGGTCCAGCGCTATGTCCACAACCTGGACGCCTGGCGACGACTGAGCGATCGCGAGCAGGAGCAGATCATCGGCCGGACCAAGCGGAGCAGCGTCGAGCTCCCGAAAGCCAGGAAGCCGGCGACAGCCCACATCAGCCGCGTCG
>Ga0209860_1000122_pt1 | contig 9405 bp, 8 predicted proteins | sample GWRWS2_40_50_FD_187243 | JGI IMG/M metagenome (GOLD analysis project Ga0209860, IMG submission 187243) | Riverbed sediment microbial communities from areas with vegetation nearby in Columbia River, Washington, USA - GW-RW S2_40_50 (SPAdes)... | ecosystem: Environmental > Aquatic > Freshwater >... | reverse complement strand
CCGGCGCGGTGAAGTGAGCTAGCGGGAGTTTCCGGCCTTCGTTGATCGTTTAGCTGGTTTCTGCTGGTAGAGCTGTGTTTGCGGGCAGGGCTGGTGTAGTACCCAACTCGCCTGTTGATCGAGGGCGGTCAGCGGGTGGGTGCGTACTGGTGGATGTTGAACAGGTCTGCCAGGCGCTGCTGGGTGGGGCTCATGTCGGTGAGCATGCGCCGCGCGCGGGGGCGTCCTTTGCCACCGTCGTGGTAGAGCAGCACGGTCTCTTCGATGCCGGCGAGCTGGTCGAGCAGTTCGCGTACGGACAGGTGCAGGCCGGCGTGTGCGGCCTGGCGACGCATCAGGTGGGCGATGGCCAGGGCAAGCACGCAGTAGAAGACATGGACGCGGATCTTGGCGTCGGTCCAGTGGTGCATCGGGCTGAACGAGACGACGTGGGGGTCTTTGAGCTGCCGGAACCCGAACTCGGCATCGGACTGGCTGCGGTAGGCGGCCACCACCTCGGCCACTGGCCAGTCGCGGTTGGTGAACAGGACCCGCTTGCCGAACAAGCGCTGTTCGAGCCGGTTGCGGGCGCGGGTGTCGCTGCGCCAGGAAAGCCGCAGCTCGGCGGGCGCCTCGCCGGTCAGGGTGACCTGGATGATCTCACCGACCCAGCGTGGCTTGCAGATTGCGGCGATCTCGGCCTGGACCGCGGCACGCTCGCGGCGGGTCTTGCCGCGGGCCAGGCGGGCCTGCAGCTCGCCCAGCCGGCGGCGGGCCTTGGCCAGGGTCTGGTCCAGCCCGCGGGACTGCTTGGCGTGCAGGTTCGCCGAGTGGGTAACGACCGCCCGGCGGGTGACGCCCAGGGCGGTGACCGTGGTGTCCATGTAGCTCAGCCCTGGGTAGCGTTCGGCGTCCAAGGCGGCGTAGTTGGCGGTGGGGATTGCCAGCAGGTCGGGGTGCTCTGATGGCGGCAGCGAGCCGACGAACCCGATCCGATGCGCTTCGACGACCGTGTGGTTGTCGCTGCTGTTCTGCCCGGCGTCGTAGACCACGGTCAGCGACTCGACGTGGGCGACCAGGTCCCGGTAGCGGGCCACCAGCTCGTCGACCACGGTGGTGAACTGGGTGACATCCGGCCGGTCCCCCGGATAGGCGTGGGAGATCACCGGGACCCCACCGTCACGGGTGACCACCAGCGCCAGCCCCACCAGCCGCAGGTCGGTGCGTTTTTGCTTGGCCTTGCCCCGCTGGGCGATGGGGGCCTTGTGGTTGCCGGTGTCGATGAAGGTGGCGAAGTTGGTCATGTCCAGCGCCAGCCCGGCCAGGTCCAGCCCGAACTCGGTGACCATCCTGCGCCCGAGCCGGGTCTCGATCACGCGCAACTCGTCCTCGCCGAGGTGGTCCATCGCGTCCCAGAACCGGCGATGATCCAGCGCCTTCAGGTCCAGCTTCACCCACCGCCGCCCGGCGGTGGTCTGCCACCAGTCGGCGAAGGCCCGCTTTGAGCACGGGTCGACGATCCGGTTCGCACACACCAGCGCGAGGTAGCTGCCCACCGACGCGGCTGCGTTGGCATACCGGGGCACCACCTCGTCGATGACCCCAGTCACGTCCAGCCGTTCCAGCATCGACCACACCGCCGCGAGGTCCCCGAACCGCTTGTGCTGGCTGCGTTGTGGCTCACTGGTCGGCGCACCCGACAGCTTGGCCATCACCTCAGCAGCGCTGCCCAGGTACTGTTGGGAGACGATGCGTGGCTGGCCCTGCACCCGGGCGGACTCCACCAGGTAGTAGTAGGTGTGCTTGCCGCGGCGCTTCCCAACGATCGATGGCATATGTGGGTAATACACCATCCGCGCCTGAAAGCCAAGCACCACAACGGATACCACGCCGATCAACCCCGAAGGCCGGAAACTCCCGCTAGAATCCCGGCTCCTGGCGCGGCTCCGGAGAGAGGACGTGGCTTGGAGGCGAACGTGAGCGCGGGACCGATGGCGATCGTCGGCGGGCAGGTCATCCCGATCGAGGGCGACCCGTTCCGGGACGGCGTGATCCTCGTCGAGGGTGGCACCATCCGGGCGCTCGGCACCGACGTGCGGGCCCCCGACGGCGTGGAGCGGGTGGACGCCACCGGCAAGGTCGTCCTGCCCGGCCTGGTCGACGCGCACGTGCACCTCGGCGTGCACGAGGAGGCCGAGGGCTGGGCGGGCCAGGACACCAACGAGATGACCGACCCGGTCACTGCGCACGTCCGCGCGCTGGACGGGATCAACCCGGCCGACCTCGGCTTCAAGGACGCGGTCGCCGGCGGCGTGCTGACGGTGAACGTCAACCCCGGGTCGGGCAACCCGATCGGCGGGCAGACGGTCGCTGTCCGCTGCGCCGGCCGCACCGTCGACGAGATGGTGCTGCGCTCGCCCAGCGGGGTGAAGTCCGCGCTCGGGGAGAACCCCAAGCGCGTCTTCGGCGACCGCAAGGAGTTCCCCTCCACCCGGCTCGGCACCGCCGCGGTGATCCGCGACGCGTTCGTCAAGACGGGCAACTACCTGGCCAAGCACGAGCGTGGCAACGGCGAGCCCGTCGAGCGCGACCTGCGCTGGGAGGCGCTCGGCATGGTGCTGCGCCGCGAGATCCCCTGGCGCCAGCACTGCCACCGCGCCGACGACATCGCCACCGCGCTGCGCCTGGCCGACGAGTTCGGCTACCGGCTGGTGATCGACCATGGCACCGAGGCGGCGCTGCTGGCCGACCGCATCGCCGAGCGCGGCGTGCCGGTGCTGATCGGGCCGCTGCTGACCTCCCGATCCAAGGTGGAGCTGCGCAACCGCTCGCTCGCCAACCCGGGCCGGCTGGCGGCGGCCGGGGTGGAGCTCGGCATCATCACCGACCACCCGGTGGTGCCCATCCAGTTGCTGCACGTCCAGGCGGCCCTGGCCGTGAAGGAGGGACTGGACCCGGCGACGGCGCTGCGGGCCGTCACCCTGACCCCGGCGCGGGTCATGGGCGTCGACGACCGCGTCGGGTCGCTGGCGCCGGGCAAGGCGGCCACCCTCTGCGTCTGGTCCGGCGACCCGCTGGACGTGCGCTCCCGGGTCGAGGCGGCCTGGATCGACGGCCGCCCCGCGCTGGTCGATCCCGATTCACCGGGGAACCCCCCTGGGGTTCCCCGGACCCCTCCGATCGATCCACCGGGGAACCCCCCTGGGGTTCCCCGGACCCCTCCGGCTACCCCGTGAGGGTGCTCATCGGGTCGGCCGGCGGGACCACTTCGGGGCTGTCGGGCAGCAGCACCTGGAAGCAGGCGCCGCCGCCGGCGCGCGGCTCCACCCATGCCCGGCCGCCGTGCAGACCGGCGAACTGCGCCACCAGCGCCAGGCCGACGCCGGACCCCGGCGCGTGGCTGGCGGCGCTCGGCCCGCGGTGGAACGGCTGGAAGATGCGCTCGCGCTGCTCGACCGGCACGCCAGGCCCGGCGTCGGCCACGGTGAGCAGCGCCCCGGGGTCGTGCCGGTCGACCCGGACCCAGATCGGGGTGCCCGGCGGGGTGTGACGGGAGGCGTTGACCAGCAGGTTCTCGACGATCCGCTCGACCTTGGCCGAGTCGACCGCGATCTGGACCGGGGCCAGGTCCACGAACACCGGGTGGTCGCCGAGCAGGTCCGCCTGGGTCTGGTCGACGACGGTGGCCACGAACTCGCCGAGGTCGATCCGCTCGCGCCTGGGCTCCACCACCCCTCTGGTGAGCCGGTCCAGGTCGAGCATGCCGCCGAGGATCCGGTCGAGCTTGCGGGCGTTGGCGGTGAGCCGGCTGTGCAGGTCGGCGACGTCGGCGCTGGGCAGTGCCTGGCGGCTGCGCTCCAGGGTCAGCGCGATGCCAAGGACCGAGGCGAGCGGGGTGCGCAGGTCGTGGGAGACCGCCTGCAGGAACGCGGTCTTCAGCTCGTCCACGCTGCGCAGGTGCTCGGTGGCGGCCTGCTCGCGCTCCAGGGCGGCCGTCAGCCGCACGGCGGCCACCCGCTCCCGGTCCAGCGCGCTGCGGATGTCCTGCTCGGCCTGGCGGCGCTCGGTGACGTCGCGGGCGACCACGAGCTGCCCGCCGCGTCGCCCCGGCCGCCCCGGCAGCGAGGACACGTCCACGTCGTAGGTGCGCCCGGCCACGGTGATCTCGCTGGCGGTGGCCTGGCCGACGGCGCGGTCGCCGAGGGCGGGGAGCAGCCGCACGGCCTGCTGGCCGACGGCGGCGGGGACCGGCCGCCCGACCAGCCGCGCGGCCGCCGGGTTGGCGTCGATCACGCGGCCGTAGGGGTCAAGGACCAGGACCGGGTCGGGGATGGTCTCGAAGATCTGGCTGCGGGCCATGGGGCGCTGGTCGAGCAGCCCGAACCGGAACACCCCGAAGACCAGGACGGCGGCGGTCACGGTGAAGGCGAACGGGCTCAGGTCGACCTGCCCGAACGGGCCGACGCGGAGGTTGAAGAGCAGGTTCGCCGCCCAGGGGAGCAGCACCGAGACGAACACGATCGCGCCCTGCCGCCGGTACAGCCGCGACAGCCGCGCCGACGCGATCACGAACACGGCCGTGCCCACCCACAGCAGCACGTCGGTGTAGATCAGGTGCGCCCAGAACAGCGGGCCCGCCTCCGCGACCACGCCCCCCTCGGGGGTGTAGTAGCGGACCAGGTCGTGGGTGGCGTCGTTGGCGAGCAGGACGAGCACCGCCAGCGGCTCGACGACGAGCAGCGCCCCCACCAGCCGGGTCGGCCACCTGGCCCGGCCGAGGTAGTGGAAGACGAAGGCGAGCCAGGCGGGGGTGAGCAGGCAGATGCCGACGTACTTCAGGTCGCCCCAGAACTGCCGGTGCGCCACGTCGGCGGCGCTCAGCTCCAGCGCGTAGGCGACGCTCCACTCCAGCGCCGCCAGCAGCATGACCAGCAGGCTGACCGCGAGGGCGTCACCGCGCCGGCGCCAGACGTAGCCGACCGCGACCGCGAAGAAGGCGGCCCCGGCGAGCATCAGCCACCCGGCGGCCGACAAGCGCAGCGTGTCGCCCATCTGGCCGCCGCCTCCCCTCAACCGCGAACGCCCGGGCCCACCGCGCCCCGGCAAGCGGCACACGAGCCGGGCAGATCGCACAACCACGCAAGAGGATCGGCCCAGGTGGCCGGGCCGTCAAATGGCGCGCCGGAGGCGGCGCGTCAGAAGACCAGGCTCCACCCCTCGGCGCTGGCCTGCCCCTCAGAGCTTGACGCCGTAGGTCCGCTCCAGGTCCTCGATCCAGTCGTCCTGGATGGTGATCCCGTAGCGCTCCGCTAGCGCGTAGTAGTCCGGGGGGCCGGCGCCGCCCTCTTCCGCAGGATGGGCCCCAGCTCCTCGAAGTAGGCTTCCAGCCCCGCCGGCGACAGGATCTCCAGCACCCTGGCCGGGGCGCCGCCGGTGTTCCACATGGCGTGTGGGGTCCCGCGGGGCTTGACCAGGGAGGCGCCGGGGCCCGCCTCCAGCACGCGGTCGCCGAGGCGGGCCCCGACGGTGCCGGCGAGCACCAGCGAGAACTCGTCCTCCCGCGTGTGGTTGTGGGGCTTCACCAGGGTGCCCGCGGGGATCTCCACCTCCAGCAGCGCCACGCTGCCTCCGGAGTCGGCGCTCTCGACCTTGTAGTCGAACCGCACCCCGTAGAGCTGCACGGTCTTGCTCTCCCCTGGCGCCTTCAGCTTCGGGCTGGGGGTGGTCGTCATGGCGGACCTCCTCGGTTCGGACGGCATGGCACCCGGATGGTACGGCGGTATACATTGCGGCCCAAAGATCCTATGTTTGTCGGCGGTGTCTTCGGAAGGGGCGAGGCGATGAAGCTGCTGCGTGTCGGCCCGCCGGGCCGGGAACGCCCGGCGGCCATGCTGGAGGACGGGTCCCTGGTCGACCTGTCGCCGCTCACCGCCGACCTGGACGGCGCGTTCCTGTCCGGCGGCGGCCTGGAGCGGGCGCGGGCCGCCCTGGACGGCGGCGACCTGCCGGCGCTCGACGCCGCGGGGGCGCGGATCGGCCCGCCGGTCCCCCGCCCCGGCAAGGTCGTCTGCATCGGCCTGAACTACCGCGACCACGCCGCGGAGACCGGCGCCGAGCTCCCCGCCGAGCCGGTGGTGTTCCTCAAGGACCCCGGCACGGTGGTCGGCCCCGACGACCCGGTGCTGGTGCCGCGAGGAAGCGGCAAGACCGACTACGAGGTCGAGCTGGCGGTGGTGATCGGCCGGCGCGCCCGCTACCTCGCCGGCGCGGACCAGGCCGGCGCCTGCGTCGCGGGCTACGCCGTGGCCAACGACGTGTCCGAGCGGGAGTTCCAGCTCGAGCGCGGCGGCACGTGGGACAAGGGCAAGTCGTGCGAGACCTTCAACCCGCTCGGCCCGTGGCTGGTCACCCCGGACGAGGTCGGCGACCCGCAGCGGCTCGGCCTGCGGACGTGGGTGAACGGGGAGCTGCGCCAGGACGGGTCCAGCAAGGACATGGTCTTCGGCGTGCGCCACCTGGTCTGGTACCTGAGCCAGTTCATGGTCCTGGAGCCGGGGGACGTGATCGACACCGGCACGCCGGCGGGGGTCGCGCTCGGCCGTCCCGACCACCCGTACCTGCGCGCCGGCGACCTCGTCGAGCTGGAGGTCGACGGGCTCGGCCGCCAGCGCCAGCGCCTCGCCCAGGCGTAGGGCCCGACCATGGCGGGCGACTTCGACGGCCTGGTCGCGATCGTCACCGGCGGCGGCTCCGGCATCGGCCTGGCGACCGCGCGGCTGCTCGCCGCCCGCGGCGCCCGGGTCGCCGTCCTCGACCTGGACCCGGCCGCCGCCGGCACCCGCCTCGCCGAGCGCGACGCCGAGCCGCCGTTGCCGCTGGTCGCCGACGTCACCGACGAGGACTCGGTGCGCGCCGCGGTCGCCGCGGCGGTGGACCGCTTCGGCGGCGTCGACGTGCTGGTCAACAACGCCGGCATCGGCGCGACCGGCACCGTCGAGGACAACCCCTACGAGGAGTGGCGGCGGGTGCTGGAGGTCAACCTCCTCGGCGTGGTGCGCACCACCCGCGCGGCCCTCCCCGACCTTCGCCGCTCCAGCAGCGCGGCGATCGTCAACACCTGCTCGATCGCGGCCACCGCCGGCCTGCCCAACCGCGCCCTGTACAGCGCCACCAAGGGCGCGCTGCTGTCGCTCACGCTGGCGATGGCCGCCGACCACGTCCGCGAGGGGATCCGCGTCAACTGCGTGACCCCCGGCACCGTCGACACGCCGTGGGTGCGGCGGCTGCTGGAGGGCGCGCCGGACGCGCGGGCCGAGCTGGCGGCGCTGCGGGCACGCCAGCCGAGCGGCCGCCTGGTCTCGGCCGAGGAGGTCGCCGCCGCGATCGCCTACCTGGCGAGCCCGCTGGCCGGCGCGACCGTCGGCAGCGTCCTCGCCGTCGACGGCGGCATGCACGGGCTGCGCCCGCGGCCGGCGCCGGAGGGCTGAGGGTGGTGGCCGTCGCCACCGTCCTCCTCGGCCGCAGCGGGCTGCGGGTCAGCACCCTGGGGCTCGGCACCGCCCCGCTCGGCAACCTGTTCACCGCGGTGCCGGAGCCGGACGCTTACGCCACCGTGCGGGCGGCGCTGGACGCCGGGCTCACCTACCTGGACACCGCGCCCCACTACGGCGTCGGCATCGCCGAGCGCCGGCTCGGCCGGGTGCTCGCCGGGCGGCCGCGGGGCTCGTTCGTCCTCTCCACCAAGGTGGGCCGGCTGCTCCGCCCGCTGGGCCCGGGCGAGACGGCCGACCCCGAGGGGTTCGTGGCGGCGCCGCCCGGCAAGCGCGTCTGGGACCTCTCCGGCGACGGCGTGCGCCGCTCCCTGGAGGAGAGCCTGGAGCGGCTCGGGCTCGACCGGGTCGACGTCGCCTTCCTGCACGACCCCGACCGCCACGAACGCCAGGCCTACGAGCAGGCCTTCCCGGCCCTCGCCGAGCTGCGGGAGCAGGGCGCGGTGCGGGCGATCGGGGCGGGGATGAACCAGGCCGAGATGCTCACCCGCTTCGTGCGCGACCTGGACATCGACGTGGTGCTGGTCGCCGGCCGCTGGAGCCTGCTCGACCAGCGGGCGCTGGCCGAGCTGCTGCCCGCCTGCGCCGAGCGCGGCGTGGCGGTGGTGGTCGGCGGCGTGTTCAACAGCGGCCTGCTGGCCGACCCCCGGCCGGGGGCCACCTTCGACTACGCGCCGGCCCCGCCCAAGCTGGTCGAAAGGGCCGCGCGGCTGGCGGCGGTGTGCGCCAGGCACGGGGTGCCGCTGCGGGCCGCGGCGCTCGCCTTCGCGCACGGCCACCCGGCGGTGACCAGCGTGCTGGTCGGCGCCCGCTCGGCCGCCGAGGTGGCCGACGCCGTCGCCATGCACGCCTGGCCGGTCCCTGGCGAGCTGTGGGCGGAGCTGGTCGCCGACGGCCTGCTGCCCGGGCACGTCCCCACCCCCAACGGGGTGCCCCGATGAATCGGGTGGACGCCCACCATCACCTGTGGGACCCGGCCCGCCGGGCCTACCCGTGGATGGACGGCCTCGCGCCGATCCGGCGGCGGTTCGGCCCGGAGGACCTCGACGCCGCCGCGGCGCCGCACGGGGTCGAGCACACCGTGCTGGTGCAGACGGTCTCCAGCCTCGAGGAGACCGAGGAGTTCCTCGCCGTCGCCGCCACCTCCGCGCGCGTCGCCGGCGTGGTCGGCTGGGTCGACCTCGCCGCCCCGGACGTGGCCGGCGAGCTCGCCGCCCTGCGGGCGGCCCCCGGCGGCGGGACGCTGGTCGGCATCCGCCACCAGGTCCACGACGAACCCGACCCGGGCTTCCTGCTCCGCGACGACGTGCTGCGGGGGCTGGCCGCGGTCGCGGACGCCGGGCTCGTCTTCGACCTGCTGGTGCGCGAGCGGGAGCTGCCCGCCGCGCGCACGGCCGTCGAGCGCCTGCCGGAGCTCGGCTTCGTCGTGGACCACCTGGCCAAGCCGCGGATCCGGGAGGGGGTGACGGCGCCGTGGGCCGGCGAGCTCGCCGCCCTCGCCCGCTTCCCCAACGTGACCTGCAAGGTGTCGGGCCTGGTGACCGAGGCCGAGTGGGACGCGTGGACGCCGGCGCAGCTCCTGCCCTACGTGCGCCACGCGGCCGACGTCTTCGGGCCCGAGCGGCTGCTGTTCGGCTCGGACTGGCCGGTGTGCCTGCTGGCCGCCGGCTACGGCGAGGTGGTGGCCGCGGCCGAATGGGTGCTGGCCGAGGCGGGCCTCGGGTCGTCCGAGCGGGAGGCGGTGTTCGGCGCCAACGCCCGCCGCGTCTACCGCCTGCCCTGAAGATCCCACGACACGGAGGTGACGGTGCTTCGCACGCGGCTCATCCACCCGCAGATCCTCGCCGCCCTGGCCGCGGCCGGCCACGGGTCGCAG
>Ga0209860_1000118_pt1 | contig 9584 bp, 9 predicted proteins | sample GWRWS2_40_50_FD_187243 | JGI IMG/M metagenome (GOLD analysis project Ga0209860, IMG submission 187243) | Riverbed sediment microbial communities from areas with vegetation nearby in Columbia River, Washington, USA - GW-RW S2_40_50 (SPAdes)... | ecosystem: Environmental > Aquatic > Freshwater >... | reverse complement strand
ATCGAAAACATCGTCGTCCACTACGGCGACACGGCCACCACCCCCACCGGCAACGGCACCGGCGGCAGCCGCGGCGCCGTCATGGGCGGCAGCGCCATGCTGCTGGCCGGCAACAGCACCGCGCCGACACCGAACCCGTGCCAACAGATGGCGCCGAGTCGGTTGCCGACCCCGCCGGTGAAGTGCCGGTTCTCGCCGACGAGGACGCGGGGGATGCGGAACTGCCGGATCAGGCCGCTGCAGTACCAGCAGGGGGCCAGGGTCGTCACCATGGTGGTGCCGCGGTAGCTCTGCTGGCGGCCGGCCTTGCGGAAGGCGTCGGTCTCCCCGTGGATCGAGGGATCGTCCTCCTGCACCCTGCGGTTGCGCCCCCGCCCCAGGAGCCGCCCGTCGGCCGCGAACAGGGCCCCGCCCACCGGCACGCCACCCTCGGCGAGCCCGATCCTGGCTTCCTCGATGGCAACCGCCAGCATCCGCTCGACCGCTGCCGCTTCCTCCGCCATCAGCCGCCTCCTCTCAGACCTCCAGGGCGAGCCTGCCGACGGCGTTCGCCCCGAGGATCTGCTCCTTCTCCCCGGTCGAGAGCACCGGCAGGCCCATGACCAGCTCGACCGTCCGATCGAGGTCGTACCAGGGGAAGTCGGTGCCCAGCATGACCCGCTCGGGGCCGATCTCCCTGATCATCCGGGCCAGGTCCTCGTCGGTGGGAGCGTTCGGCGCGCCGGTCCACTCGACGATCTCGCAGAGGTCGAACGCCACCTCCGGGAACGCCAGGGCCAGTCCCACTGTCTGCCGCCAGCTTCCGCCACCCAGATGGGCGAGAACCACCATCAGCCGAGGATGCTCCTGGAGCACGTCGGCGAACGCGCGGGGCTCGGCGAACGGCTCCCCGCCCGCTGCCGACCCGGTGTGGGACAGGACCACCAGCCCCAGCTCCTCGCAGGCGTCGTAGACGGGGCGCATGCGCGGGTCGTTCGGCTCGAAGCGCTGCGCCACCGGGTGCAGCTTGATGCCGCGGGCCCCCCGGTCGGCCATCTCCCGCAGATGCTCGACGTTCTGCTTGGGCGACAGGGCCCACGGGTCCACGCCGACATAGGGGGTGAGCTGCCGGATCGGGGCGAGGGCGTCGACCAGCCAGCGGTTGGCGGCGCGGAACCGCTCGGCCATGGTCGCCTCGATCTCGGCGACGGCCCTGGCCCGGTCGTCGCCGTGGAGGTCCTCCGGCAGCATCGCCAGCGCCTCCTCCCGGAACAGGTCAACGCTCAGCAGGTTCACGGCGATGCCGTGGCTGAACCCGGCCTCCTCCATGGCCGCGAGCGCGTCGCCGACGGTCCCGCTGAAGCGGCTGAACGTCACCCCGTCCTTGTCGCCGTACTCCCAGATCTCGTAGCCGGCCTTCCACCAGTCGCCCGACGCCGCCGACGGGTACAGGTGCATGTGGACGTCCACCCTGACCGGGCCGGTCATCTCCGCTCCCTCCACCATGGCTGGTCGCAGATCCGGCCGAGGGACTCCACCAGGATGTGGGCGGCCAGGTAGGAGGTCAGCCCCGTCCGGACGTCCAGCAGCGGGTTGACCTCGACGAGGTCCAGGCCGATCACCCGGGTCCGCTCGGCCACGGCGAGCATGGCGTCGCGCAGCTCGGCGTAGCTCATGCCGTTCGGCTCCGCCGAGACGCAGCCGGGGATCAGGGACATGTCCAGGACGTCGATGTCGACGCTGACGTAGCAGCGCGCCCCCTCCGGGATCCCCTGCAGCACCGCGTCGACCGGGCGGTCCCTGAACTCCTCCATGGTCACGACCCGGTTGCCGTCGCGGAGCGAGTCCTCGTGCATCACCTGCGTGTTGCGGATGCTGCGGATGCCCACCTGGTTGATGGAGCGGACGTTCGGCATCAGGCGGAGGTGCCGGAACGCGTGCTGGTTGGTGAACTCGAGCCCGTGGACGAACGGCATGTAGTCGATGTGGGCGTCGAAGTGGACGACGTGGAAGGGCTCCTCCCCCTCGAACGCCCGCACCACCGGGTAGGTGATGGCGTGGTCGCCTCCCAGCGCCACCGGCATGGCGCCGCGCTGGATCACCCCGCGGGTCAGCGCGGTGATGTTGGCGAAGGTGTCGACCACGTTGGTGGGCAGCACGTCGGCGTCCCCCACGTCGGCGATCCGCCCCTCCACCATCTCCCGCTCCAGGAACCGCCGGCGGGCCTGCGGGTCGTAGTAGCCGCGCCCGTCGGTGACGAAGCGGAGCGAGTGCTCCCGGATCGAGCGGGCGCCGAACCGCGATCCCGGCATGAACGGCGAGCCTTCGTCGGTCGGTGCGCCGAGGACCGCGATGTCGGCGTCGAGGCTGTCCAGGTCGGTGCAGATGGCCGACCCGAGGAACGAGGGGATCCCCACGAACGGGAAGCCCACCCGGCCGCCGCCCTCACCCTGTGGCATGCTCTGACTCCTCATGGCAGACGAGTTCGTGCTGGTGCCGGCCCGCCAGGCCCGCGCGGTCCAGGTGCCGTCCGGCGGGCGGTTCCGGGTGGTCGACGTCGAGGGTGGTCAGGTCGTCGACCTGTTCGCGTTCGTCGCCGGCGACGTCGGGGAGTACGCCAGCGCCGAGCACACCAGGATCTGGGTGAACCGGCTGTTCCCGCGGGTGGGTGAGGCCTTCGTCACCAACCGGCGGCGCCCGATCCTCTGGTTCGAGCGGGACGACTCTCCCGGCGTGCACGACATGCTGTGCGCGGCCTGCGACCCCACGCGCTACCGCCTCCTGGGCGTGGACGGGTGGCACCCCTCGTGCCAGGAGAACCTCCAGCGTGTCATGGCCGGGCTCGGTCACGACCGGATCGAGGTGCCGCAGCCGATCAACCTGTTCATGGCGGTGCGGGTCGAGCCGGACGGCTCCTTCACGTGGAGCCCGGCGCCCACCGCGGCCGGGGACGGCGTCGTGCTGCGCGCCGACCTCGACTGCATCGTGGTGGCGTCCGCGTGCCCGCAGGACCGCAACGAGATCAACCACTACCGGCCAACGCCCATCGGCATCCAGCTCCTCGGCTCCCGGTCCCGCTAGCTCCCCGGGACCACCATCGCCTTGACGCAGACCTTGTCGCGGCTGGCCTTGATGGCCTGCTCGGTCTGCTCGACCCCGAACGTGTGGGTCACCAGGTCCTCGAACGGGTACACCTCCGAGTACCGCGACAGGAACGCCAGCGACGTGCCGAGCTGCGCGTTCGGGTAGGCGTAGGACCCGAGGATGTCCACGTCGAGGTTCACGATCTGCTGCGGGTTGAGGGCCATCGTGCCGTTGTCGGTGAAGTGACCGAACTCGACGACCCGGCCACCCCTGCGGACAAGCCGCAGGGACTCGGCGAAGGCGGCCGGCAGCCCCACCACCTCGACCACCACGTCGGCCCCGAGGCCGCGCGTCAGGGAGCGCACCGCGCCGGCCCGGTCCTCCACCTCCGGCAACTCCGCCAGCGACAGCACCTCGTCGAAGCCGAACCGCCGCGCCATCTCCAGGCGCATCGGGATGCGGTCGATGCCGACGACCGGGCTGGCGCCCATGGCGCGGGCCGCGGCGCCGGTCATGATCCCGATGGGCCCGAGGCCCTGCACCACCACCGACTTCCCCAGGCCGACGCCCTCCCCCGCCCACGGCAGCCCGGGCGCGAACGCCCGCTCCAGCGCCCGCGTGCCGCAGGCGATCGGGTCGGCCAGCGCCGCCATCTTCAACGACACGTTCGCGGGCAGCTTGAACAGCCAGGTCTGCGGGAGCAGGTACAGCAGCTCGCTGTAGCCGCCGCGGACGTGCGGCGCCTCGTCGGCCCCCAGCGTGATCCCGTAGATGTTCACGGCCTGGCACAGGTTCTCCCGCTGCGGGACAAATCTACAAAACCAGCAGGTCCCGCACGCCAGGGTGGTGCCGACCGCGACCGCGTCCCCGGGGCGGAGCTCCTGGCCGTACACGTCACGCGCCGGGAAGTCCGGTCCCCAGCCCTCGAGGATGCCGGCGAACTCGTGCCCCATCACCAGCGGCATGGGAACGGCAAGGTGCCCGCTGTACATGTGCGGGTCGGTCCCGCACACGCCGCAGTGGGTGGGGCGCAGGAGGGCACCGTCGCGCGGCGGTCCCGACTCCGGGAAGCTGGCGATCTCCAGCGTGCCCGGAGCGGTCAGCACCGCCGCGCGGATCATGCCCGGCGAGCAGGCGGTCGCCTACGAGCCGGCCACGGGTGGCGCCGCCATCTCCTGCGCCGGGGCCGCTGCCCGGCCCCGCATCCCGACCAGGTAGACGCCCCCGGCGACCACGATGCCGACCAGCCAGGACAGGTCGGCGCCGTCGAGGAGGTTCTTGGAGACGAACCCCTGGAGCGGTGTCACCAGGCCGAACTCGAACAGCCAGCCGGCGACCAGTCCGGCGACGAAGGCCCCGATCCCGACCCAGTTGACGTCCCCGTAGCGGCTCTGCTCGGGCTCCGCGTAGAGCTCGTCCACGTCGATCCGCTGCCGCTTGAGCAGGTAGAAGTCGGCCAGGACCACGCCCGCCCATGGCGACATCCACAGGATCAGCCCGACCATCCAGTTGTCGAAGGTCTGGGCGAACGAGGGCGCGCGCAGGAAGTAGAGGGTCACCGCGTAGCCGACGGCGCCGGCCAGCAGCCCCAGCGCGAACCGGGAGGCGCGGATGCCGGCGCTGGCCGCCGCCAGCGCCGAGGAGTAGACGTTGAGGATGTTGGTGGCCACCGGCCCGTGCAGCACCATCAGCATGACCAGCACCGCGACGACGCCCCCGAACACCGACGTCACCAGCCTCGCCGGGTCGGTGGACTGGCTGACGCTGGCGATGGACGCGCCCAGGACCGCCAGCCACACCGTGGGGACGAACATGCCGACGTAGCTGTACCAGAACACCGACCTGGAGGAGACGCGCCTGGGCACGAAGCGCGAGTAGTCCGACGCCCACGTCACCCAGGAGATCCCCCAGCCCACGCCGATGGCGGTGACGAGCCCGGTAATGGAGGAGAAGTGCGCGGCCCCGGTCAGCTTGGTCGTCAGGCCCCAGTCGACGACGCCGTCGCGGGACCAGGCCAGGAAGCTCATCAGCACCATGATCGCCGCCGTGACCGGGACGGTGTACTTCTCGAAGGTCCGGATCAGGTAGAAGCCGTACACCCCGATCCCGACCTGGATGACCATGATGACGGTCACGACCAGGAACTTGACCGCGAAGGTGTCCTCGACGCCGAAGTGGCCGAGGATCGCCACGGCCAGGACCACCGGGAAGTAGGTGTTGACCCCGATCCAGCCCATGGTCATGAGGAACTGGATCCACGACGACAGGTAGCCGCCCCGCCGGCCGAACGCCGAGCGGGACAGGACCATCTGGTTCACGCCCGTCTTGTGGCCCATCACGGTCATGGCCGCGAAGATCGCGCAGCCGACGAGGTTGCCGAGGACCACGATCAGGATCGTCTCGACGAGACCGAGGCCGAGCACGATCCCGAGCGCGCCCAGGATCCAGTTGATGGGGGCGATGTTGGCACCGGCCCAGATCCACATCTGCTGGATGCCGGTGGAGTCCTTGTCCTGCTCGGGGATCGGCTCGATGCTGTGTGCGTCGAGCCGTACCTCCGAGGTGCTCGCTGCTGCCATATCCGCCTCCTCCCGCTTCCTGGTAGCTAACGGCTTGTCGTCCGGCGGGGCAAGTGGCTTGGTATGCAATCCTCCACCAATGTTTGGGGGAGGTTTTGTCAACTGTTGTGGGTCTCCGGGCACGGGTCGGCGAGGTCGAGCGGGCGCGGCGGGGGGTCGGCGCTGTCGAGCTCCAGGAGGTCGTAGGGGTTGCGGCTGATCATGGTGACGACGTCCTGCTCGCTCACGCCCTTCTCGAACACGGTCTGGGCGAAGACGCGCAGCGCTTCCGAGGGCATCGGGTTGTGGCGCTGCCCGGTGTCGGACACCAGCAGGCAACGCGACGCGCCGACCCGCCCGATCGCCGCGACGATCTTCTCGGGGGCGGCGTACTGCCAGGCGGGCGAGATGGTGCAGTAGCCGAACTCGGGCATGGCGCCGAGGCGGGCGACCTCCTCGACGGTGTCGAGGTCGAGGTTGGGGACCTTGAAGAACGGGTGGGTGACGACGATCTTCTCGACCCCGACGTCGCGTGCCTCCCTGACCAGCGCGACGATCTCGGCGGGCGACAGATGGCAGGTGCCGAGGATCGCCCGGTGCTCGGCGACCAGGGCGAGCACCTCCTTGACCGTGGGCGTGAGCCGGCCGTCGGCGTCGGTGACCCAGATGCCCTCGGCCTGCCGGCGGCCGCCCTGCTGCGCGTCGTAGCCGCCGGTGCCGCCGTGGACCTGCGCGTGGTAGCCGGCGTCGACGGTCGGCATCCACACCTCCTTGCCGCCGAGCCGCAACGCCGCCTCGACGGCGGCGGGGTTGATGCCGCCCACGTAGGAGTTGAGCACCACCCCGCCGAACACGCGGATGCCCGGCACCATCCGCTGGACCAGGTAGGCGCGGGACACGGTGCTCTCGTGGTGGCACTTGAGCACCAGTGCCCGCATGCCGGCGTTGCGGGCGGCCAGGGCGATGTCGATGTCGTCGGCGAGCCGGGGGAACAGGTCGGGGTAGGGATGGCAGTGCAGGTCGACGGCGTCGTCGAGGCCGATCAGCGGTCCGCCGTACGGGTTGGTGGTCATGGTCGGGTCCCTCCTACGATCCGCCGGTAGGCCTCCGGGTCGGTGGCGCCCTCGGTGCACAGCAGCAGGACGCGGGCCTCCGGCCCGAGGCCGAGGGCGCGCCGCAGCCTGCCGGCCTCCCGCCCGCCGGTCGCCTCGGCGAGGCCGGCGAGCGACGCCGCGCCGGTCTCGCCGGCGACGATCCCGGCGGCGGCGAGGTCGCGCATGGCCTGGCGCGCGCGCTCGTCGGCGACCGCCACCACGGCGTCGAGGCCGGCCCGCAGGAACGGCCAGGCGACCAGCGACGGCGTGCCGCAGTTCAGCCCGGCCATGATCGAGTCGTGCGGGCCGGGGACGGTGACGATCCGGCCGGCCCGCAGCGAGCGCAGCACGCAGGCGGCCGCCAGCGGCTCCACGCCGAGCAGGCGGGGCGGTTCCCGGCGCCTCGGGTGGCGCCAGTGCCGCACCGCGGCGGCCGCCAGCCCACCCACCCCGACCGGGACCACGACCACGTCCGGCCCCTGTTCGCCACGGGCGGCGAGCTGGTCGTCGACCTCCCAGAAGATGGTGGCGTAGCCGTCGACGACCCAGGAGGGGACCTGCTCGTACCCGGGCCAGCCGACGTCCTGGATCGCGAGGCAGCGGTCGCCGGCGGTGCCGGCGGCGGCGGCGACCGCGTGGTCGTAGTCGCCGTCGACGACCGTGACGCGGGCGCCCTCGTGCTCGATGGCGGCGATCCGCGCGGCCGCGGTCCCCCGCGGCACGTAGACGTCGGCGTCCAGGCCGAGCAGGGCGGCCATGCGGGCGACCGCCCGGCCGTGGTTGCCGTCGGTGGCGGTGGCCAGGGTCAGGGGCCGCAGCGGCGCCAGCGTCCGGCGCAGCTCCTCGACGTTCGCCCACGGCTCCGGGTCCCGGCCGAGCCGGGCGGCCAGCGCCCGGTAGGCGGCCCAGCTCGCACCGAGCATCTTGAACGCGGGCAGCCCCAGCCGGGAGGACTCGTCCTTGACCCACACCCGGCCGACGCCGTTGGCCCTGGCGAGGGCGGGCGCGTCCCGAAGCGGCGTGACCGCGTAGCCCGGCAGGCGCCGGTGCAGGCCGAGCGGCGCCCGGGGCGGCTCGGTCGCGGCGGCCGCGCGCGCCGCCGGGTTGAGGAAGACCTCCCCGGCGGTGCGCCCGGGCGCGGCGCTCACCGGGCGTCTTCGCCTTCGGCGTCGATGGCGGCGAGCAGGCGCTCGGGGGTGATCGGGAGCTGCGTGACCCGCACGCCGGTGGCCGCCGCCACCGCGTTGGCGATGGTCGCCGCCGGGTTGCCGATGGTCGGCTCGCCGATCCCTCTGGCCCCGAACGGGCCCTTGCCCTCGCCGCTCTCGACGATGATCGCGCGCACGTCGGGCAGGTCGGCCGAGTTGGGCACGAGGTAGCTGGCGAGCAGGGTGGAGGCGGTCTGGCCGTCCTGCACGACGACCTCCTCGCCGAGGGCGTAGCCGAGGCCCTGGTAGGCGCCGCCCTGGATCTGCCCCTCCACCCGCAGCGGGTTGATCGCCCGCCCGACGTCGTGGGCGGCGGCGTACGCCAGCACCCGCACCTCGCCGGTCTCGGTGTCGACCTCGACGTCGGCGGCGTGGGCCCCGAAGGTGTAGTCGGGGAAGCTCGCGCCCTGGCCGCTGGCCGGGTCGAAGGTGCCGGTCTCGGCGCGCCAGGTGCCCAGGTGCGAGGTGGGCACGCCGCGGCGCTGGCACGCCGCGGCCAGCTCGGCGAGGCGGACGCCGCGGCCGTTGCCGCGCTCCCGCACCATCCCGTCCTCGAAGGCGAGGTCGCCGGGGTCGGCGTCCAGCAGCTCGGCGGCGACCGGCAGGAGCCCGGCCCGCAGCGCCCGGGCCGCGGCGAGCACCGCGTTGCCGGACATGTAGAGCTGGCGGGTGGCGAAGGTCCCGCCCGCCGGCGGGGTGAGCTGGGAGTCGCCGATGTGGACGCCGATCTCCCCCAACGGGACGCCGAGCACCTCGGAGGCGATCTCCGCCAGCGACGCCGCCTGGCCGGCGCCGAGGTCGGTGACGCCGCTGCGCAGCAGCAGGCTGCCGTCCGCCTCCAGGCTGATCCAGCAGCTTGCCCGGTCGCGGAACCAGACGGTGCGGCCGTAGGGTTGCAGGTTGACGGCGAAGCCGCGGCCGACCCGGGTCGTCCAGGGCCGGTCCAGGACGCCGGTGGTGTGGACCAGCCGCACCAGCGGCACCACCTCCAGCTCGTCCTCCCTGATCGGGTCGTCGGGTGCCGCCCGCGCGAAGCCCATGGACTCCAGCGCGTCGCGGAGCAGGTCCAAGGGCACCCCGGCCTCCTCGCTCACCTGCCGGTAGGTCCGCGCCGAGCGCACCGCCCACCGCCGGAACGGCGCGGCCTCCAGGAACGCGAACGACAGCCGGCCCGCCCGGATCGCCGAGGCGATCCCCTCCATCGGCAGCCCGGCCTGCTCGCACGCCGCGGCCAGGCGGACCTTCTGCACATCGGTCTCCAGGAACGGGTCGGCGCCGTCGCGGGCCACCAGGATGCCGAGGTCGACCAGCCGCTGGACCTCGGCCTCGGTCACGCCGGCGAGGTCGGCAAGTCCCGATGCCGAAAGTCCATTCATGCCGCCGTCATCCTAGGATCTGTCCAGCCGCCACGGCGAGTGTCGCTCCATCCCGGGCCGGCACCTGGCTTCGGGCCGCCAGCGGAGCTGACGGCCAACCAGCAGCGGGTCGGCTGGGGGCCTGGCGCCGCTCGAGCAGCAGGGCGGCTGGGCTGCGGCCAACCCCTTTCTGCTGAGTCAAGCGAGCTTTGCGTCCCGCAAGGACCGGTCGTGTGGCCGGCCCAGGAGTTGGTCTTGACGGTCAGGCTTCGCTCGGCGGGTCCGGGGCGGCTGTCACCGGCTCGG
>Ga0209860_1000115_pt1 | contig 9619 bp, 10 predicted proteins | sample GWRWS2_40_50_FD_187243 | JGI IMG/M metagenome (GOLD analysis project Ga0209860, IMG submission 187243) | Riverbed sediment microbial communities from areas with vegetation nearby in Columbia River, Washington, USA - GW-RW S2_40_50 (SPAdes)... | ecosystem: Environmental > Aquatic > Freshwater >... | reverse complement strand
CGATCCGGACCGCCTGCCCCAAGCCCGCATAGAACGGATCGGTTGAGGGCGGCATACCATCACACTCACCGCAGCCGCACGCCGGCTTCACAAAGGTTTCACATAGGCGCGCGGCCGGACAGGGGCGCGCCATTCAATCAAAATCTCAGGTAAATTGTCAAGCCGAACACCTCCGTTGGTCTCCGTTCCCTTGTTGTGATACAACAAGAACAATCGGCCCCCGAAGATTCGGTCACCGTATGATCCGTCCATCGCGCGCACGGTTTCTGATCGAGAAGCGTCCTCAACCACTGGTGCTGTCCATTCCACAGCCGGAGGGAGACGCATGCGAGCTCTACAGACGGATTGTCCTGCCGAACCGCCCGTCCTTCTGGTTGGAAAGCGGAAAAGGCAGCGAGTCGGTCGCGCGCTACTCGTTCATGGGGAGCGACCCTTATCTCGTCCTCTCGGGAAAGGACGACCACTACGAACTGCGCACCGGTGACGTCTCGACGGTGAATCAGGGTGATCCATTCGACGCGCTGACTGGGCTGCTGCGAGCTTCCCGGATAGAGAGACCAGACGGTGTGCCTCCGTTCTTCGGCGGCGCGGTTGGATTCTTGAGCTACGACGTCGCGCGACGCTTTGAGACTATCCCCAGCCAGGCCCCAGACGATCTTCACTTGCCGGACCTCCAGTTCGCGTTTGTGGAGGTGCTCGCTGCGCTCGACCACCACACCAAGACGCTGCACCTCATTTTTGCACCTCCGCTGGAACGGATGCTGGGGGAGCCACGGGAAAAACTCTACCGCGAGGGGTGTGATCGCCTCGCTGAGCTGGAGGCAAGGCTGTCGGTTGCCAGCAGAACCCGCGAGACCGACTTGGCATCCGGTCGGTTCGAGCTGAGCCCTGACCAGCCCCGCGCCGCTTACCTGGAACGGGTCCTGAAATGTCAGGACTATATCCGCGCCGGAGACATCTATCAGGCCAACCTTTCCCACCGCTTCACCATCGACTTCTGTGGCTCCTCCGGCTTCTTCAACGAAAGGCCTGGACTATCCCTCTACGCACGGCTACGAGAGGTGAACCCCTCACCGTTCTCAGCCCTGCTCGAATTCGAGAACGTGGCCTTGGTCAGCTCGTCCCCTGAGCGCTTGGTGCGTTTGGACGGTCGCCGAGTGGATACCCGCCCGATCGCCGGCACCAGACCCCGCGGTCGGAGCGTGTTTGAGGACCGACAGCTTGCCGAAGAGCTGCTGACCAACCATAAGGAGCGTGCCGAACACCTGATGCTCGTGGATCTCGAGCGGAATGATCTCGGCCGTGTCTGTCGGTTCGGCACAGTCCGGGTGGACGAATTCATGGTCGTCGAGCGGTATTCCCACGTATGCCATATCGTGTCTAATATCACCGGAACGATACGCGATGAACTGGATGGGTTCGACCTCGTCCGAGCAGTCTTTCCTGGCGGCACGATTACTGGAGTACCCAAGATCCGTTGTATGGAGATCATTGACAGTCTGGAGCCAGTCCAACGCGGACCCTATACCGGCTCGCTGGGCTATTTCAGTTGGAGCGGCGATTTGGACCTGAACATCATCATCCGCACCTTGGTCCTGACCAGCGGGCGCGGTTATCTTCAGGTTGGAGCGGGGATCGTCGCGGACTCCGACCCAGGCCGGGAGTACGAAGAGACGCTATTCAAGGCTGAGGCCCTCTTCAAAGTTCTTCAGAAATCCTGATCGTGTGGATCTACCTCAATGACGCGTTCGTGCAGAGGGATAAAGCCGTCGTATCGGTTTTCGACCATGGCTTCCTGTACGGAGACGGTGTCTATGAGACGCTTCGAGCCTACAGTGGTCGCATTTTTATGCTCTCCCAGCATCTTGCCAGACTGCAACGTTCTGGAAATCTGATCGGGCTCGATATCCCCATTCCCGAGAAGGACTGGCCGGCGCTCCTGAACGAAGCCATACGTCGGAATGGCCTCACGGACGCGTACTTACGCATCACGGTTTCCCGCGGCGAGGGAGCGATTGGGCTGGACCCGAGCCTCTGTCGGCGTCCGACGGTGGTCATTATGGCCATGCCGTTCCAACCCTATCCTTCTAACCTATTCCGAGAAGGCGTGAAACTGACTCTCGCCCACGTCCGCCGGAATCTGGCGACGGCCTTGTCCCCCCAGATCAAATCACTGAACTTCCTGAACAATATACTGGCGAAGCAGGAAGCCTTGCAGGTCGGGGCCTTTGATGCACTCATGCTGAACGTCGAGGGGCACCTGACGGAATGCACCACCAGCAACCTGTTCTTCGTGCGAACCGGACGCCTCTGCACCCCCTCAGTGGCCTGCGGCATTCTTGACGGCATCACTCGGGAAGTGGTGCTCCTGCTGGCACGGGAACAGGGGATACCGGCTGAAGAGGGAGTGTACGAAGTCGAGGCGTTGAGACAGGCTGAAGAATGCTTTCTGACCAACACCAGCATGGAGATTATGCCGGCCTGTCAGATCAATGACCTTCCGGTTGGCGCTGGACGGCCAGGTTCTCTCACCACCAGATTACAGGATCACTTCCGCTCCAACCTCGCGCGTTTCCTAGGGTAAACAGGCTCTTGCTCTCAGTTGCTGCCGCTTGAGTTGTTTTTTGCTCAGTTATTCAAGGTGTTACGATTGGCGTTTTGACAGGTCCGGTCAAGCGATGCTATGGTTTGATATATGCTGATGAATCAGCTTTGCTCTTGCATTGGGCAAAGCGCCCGATTGGGGGCCGTGGCCACGCTATTAATGTTCACGACCTCGGCATTCCCGCCGGTCGTGCTGGGGGATATTTACCAATACATTGACGGAGACGGGACCGTCCACCTGACCAATGTCCCCAGTGATCCACGGTTCAAGAAGGTCCTTGCCGAGTCAACTAGCCTCCGCCCACGGATACCGGCCAGCAAGTTTGAACAAGCTATCCTGCGCCACTCCAAAGAGCATCGGCTTCACCCAGCCCTTCTTCGCGCCGTGATCAAAGCGGAGTCCGATTTTGACCCGACGGCGATCTCAAGGGCGGGCGCCGTCGGACTGATGCAGTTGATGCCGGAAACGGCGGTGAAGCTGGACGTTCGCAATCCTTACGATCCTGAGGAAAATATCGCGGGTGGGGCCAGGCATCTTCGCTACCTACTGGATCGATTCCACGGGAACCTGGCACTCGCCTTGGCTGCCTACAACGCCGGCGAGCACCGCGTCGAACAATACCGCACACTTCCCCCCATTGATGAGACACGTCACTACGTGACCAAGGTTCTCCGTTTCTATCGAGCGTTTTTATCGAGCGGGATTCGTACTTCATCCCACGGAGTCAGCTCTTCCGTCCGCGTCAGCCAGTCTCAGCCCCTGTCCACTTGGACCCCTTAATCAAGTCGGTCCGCTCCAATCTGCTGTGCTGACGCCAACCGAGCCGCTTGGTGTCTGGATAATCGGCACGGAAATGCGCGCCCACACTGTTCTCCCTCCACAGCGCCGCCTCAGCAACGCATTTCGCCACCTGCACCATATTCTTGACTTCCAGATCACGCCTCGTCCCGAACGGCCGATCTACCGTTCGGTTCCACCGTGACAGTTGCGCCGTCGCACTCGCCAGCGAGTCACTGCTCCGCATCAGCCCTACCTTCCCCCACATGATCCGGCGCAGTGAGCTGCGCAGCTTCTCCGCATCATCCAACCGGCAGAGTGGTCCACCGTCAAGCTCCCGAGCAGATGGCAGAGAAGGAGGTGGTCCAGTCCGTTCGGCGAACGTCGCTGCTGCCAATGCCGCCCGAGCTCCGAACACCAGTCCTTCAAGAAGGGAATTGCTCGCGAGCCGGTTGGCTCCATGCACCCCGCTGCAGGCGACCTCACCGGCAGCAAACAGACCCGGAAGGCTCGTCGCGCCGGTCGTTTCAGTCCGCACGCCTCCCATCATGTAGTGAGCGCTAGGAGAGACCGGAGTCCATTCTTCGGTGATGTCGATATCATAGCGAAGGCAGGTGGAGTAGATGGTCGGAAACCGCCGCTTGAGAAAAGTCGCACTCAGGTGAGTCGCGTCCAGATAGACATGCCGCGCACGGGTCGCGGCCATCTCCGACCAGATCGCTCTGGCCACGATATCTCGCGGAGCCAGCTCGCCGGCCGGATGATACCGGCGCATGAACAGCTCGCCCTTGATGTTGCGAAGTCGTCCCCCTTCCCCCCGGATCGCTTCGGACAGCAGAAACGGTGGACTGGAGGGAAGATATAGAGCGGTCGGGTGAAACTGAACGAACTCCATGTCTTCAAGGACGGCCCCGGCCCGATATGCCATCGCCATCCCGTCCCCGGTGGCATTAGGAGGGTTGGTCGTCCTGGCATAAACCTGGCCCGCGCCCCCTGTCGCCAGGATGACGGCCGATGCCGCGAGGACCTTTCGCATACCGGTGACCTCGTCGAGAACGAGCGCTCCGGAGCAGACGCCATCAGCCACAACAAGGTCCATGGTGAAGTGATGATCGAGCCACTTGATCCGCTTGTGTCGCCTCGCCTGGGCCATCAGGACCTTGACCATTTCGTTGCCGGTCGCATCACCTCTGGCGCGCAGAATACGACTCCGGCTGTGCGCTGCTTCCTTGGCAAAGGCGAACTTCCCACCGACCTTGTCAAACTTGGCTCCCCAAGTAATCAGCTCCTGGATTCGGTCCGGCCCCTCCTCGACCAGAACTTGGACCGCTTGTTGCCGGCAGAGGCCGCGCCCGGCGTCCAGGGTATCAGTTAGATGGATGGTTACATCGTCTTCCTCACTCAGCGCGACCGCGACTCCCCCTTGAGCATAGCTCGAGCTGCTTTCAAGCGGGTTCCCCTTGGTCAGCATCAGCACCAGACCGTGACGGCTCAGCTCGATTGCGGCGCGAAGACCCGCGACGCCGCTCCCGATCACCAAGAAATCGGCCTCTACCCCGTGCGCCTTGCCCGACGCTCCCCCACCCCCGCTCATCGGACCGCTCCAGGCCGCGGCGCCGGTGGCGCGGTGTGGCGCGTCGCCATCCCGAATGGGAGATCTCCATCGACGCCTTTCAAAAGAATAGATTGAACCCCCTCCCACCGGAGCATGCCGTGTCCACGCTCCCGGACGCCGGCCTCCGCCGGTGTCCGCGTCCACTGGCCCTGCCAGTGCACGTAGACATCGATCGTCTCGCCTTCGATCATGATCCGCTCGATCGAGAATTCCAGCGAGATGTCTTGGAAGGTTTGAAAGTCGTTTTGCACTTCCTGCTCTACGCGATCGAGGGAGTCCATCGGAAGCATCAAAGCCTGTATGCTGGACAGATCCTTCTCCGCATAGGCCTTCCGAAGCGATTCAACGGCTTTGTCGATCCGCTCATACCGAGCGTGGTCAAGGGGATACCGCGGATCCTTGGAAGAACAGCCCAAAATCAGATCGGTCATCCACGCGAGACAGAGGAAGAGCGCCACACACCAGGCAGACTGAACGCGACGAAACATGTCGCAGTATAGGAAGAGGCTGGAGGACGCGTCAAGCCTGACCTGCCACGGCATTCAGTCAGCACTCAAGGGCCGACGATCCACACATTCCAGATTCCAAAAGTGGGAGTCAAGGGGTTTCGAGCAGGTAAATCCGTGCGGTTCGATGCTCGAAATTGCGTTTCGCTTGCTTTTACAGGAGAAACCCTATACTCTTTTGCGGCTAGGAGATTGTTTGTGGCCAGTGTCCTCAAGAAACGGCGCAAGAAGATGCGAAAGCATAAGTATAAGAAGCTTCGCAGGCGGCTGAAGTTCCTTCGCCGGAAAAGCTAGGCGAAGCCCCACTCAGGGTTGGAGGTCTACGTGGCTGAAGGAAAAGAAAAGCAGGGAAAGCTGGTTCGGATCAGAGTCCGAACGGTCAACTGCACGTACGTCGGAGATTTTCTGGTTCCGCCGATGCGGAATCGTGTCTCGGACGCGATTAACGAAGAACAACGACTGTTTATCAGCCTTACGGACGTCGTGATTAGCGACAAGGAAAAGGCGGACTTCGTCGCCATCAATAAGCATCTGATTGAGTCCATCACTCAGCTATAGTCGCGCAACCACCGTTCTTCCCATTCCTTCACTTCCCCGCCAGAGTGACGCGTTCCGCACTGAGGCACGGCCGTCGCGCCGCACGCCTTCAAGCACAGCCTGAATGTCTTACTACGCTCGCTTCTTCCCGTTTCTGAGGCCATACTTGATCCAGATGGCTGGAGCCGCCGTGCTGGTGATGGGGGCCGCTATCCTGAACCTTGTCCTCCTCCGATTGGCTGGCTTCCTTTGGGACATCATTACCGTCCAGCGCGACCTGCAGAAGATGACGAACACGCTCGGGCTGTTCCTTGGGCTGGTCCTGGTCCAGGGAGTGCTCTCTATGGGCCATAGTTACCTCACCGCATGGGTCTCCCAGCATATCCTGGCTGACTTCAGGACACACGTCTTCGCTCATCTTCAGAAACTGTCGCTGAGTTTTTTCACGAAAAGACGGACAGGAGAGATTCTATCCCGTCTCATGAACGACGTCACCGTGATCCAGACCACGGTGACGGAAACACCCATCGACTCGGCGAAACAGCTCGTGACCTTTGCCGGCGGTGTCACCTTTCTGCTGATGATGAACTGGCGCCTCTGCCTGCTGATCCTTCTGCTCCTGCCCATTCTGGTCTTGGTGGCTCGCCTCTTCGGCAAACGGCTGAAGGCGCTTTCGACGGCGATCCAGGATCAGACCGCCTCGACCACCACCCTTGTGGAAGAGGTGCTTTCCGGCATCCGCATCGTCAAGTCGTTTGTGCAGACCCATCGAGAGGCACTCCGCTTCGCCTCCCAAATCCGTACCGCCCTTGAGACGACGCTCCACAGGGCGGCCGTGCTGGCCGTGTTTGTGCCGACCATCACGCTGCTGACGTTCGCCACAGCCGCAGCTGTTCTCTGGTACGGAGGCCGACAGGTCATTCAGGGCACGGTCTCGCCTGGCGATTTGTTCGCCTTCGTGCTCTTTGCCGGCATTCTGATCGGCCCCTTCGGCTCGGCCGCCAGGGTCTTTGCGCAGATCAAGGAGGCGCAGGGAGCCATGCGACGCCTGTTCGAGATTCTCGACACCAGTCCCGAGGTGAACGATTGGCCGGACGCGGTCGATATGCCTCCCATCCAAGGGCACGTCCAGGCCACTCGGCTTGGCTTCGCCTACGATCCCAGGCAGCCTGTCCTGTCCGAAGTCTCGTTCGAAGTCAAACCGGGCGACATGGTGGCGCTCGTGGGCCCGACCGGCGCGGGCAAAACCACCTTGGTGAACCTGCTGCACCGCTTCTATGATCCGACTGAGGGCACTCTGGCTATTGACGGGCATGATCTGCGTGCGGTTCGGCTGGAGAGCCTTTACCGCCAGATCGCGCTGGTGCCGCAGGAAACGGTGCTCTTCGGTGGAACGATCCTTGACAACATCCGGTATGGTCGAGAGGAGGCCACTGACGAAGAGGTGATCGCCGCTAGCCGAGCAGCCAACGCGCATGACTTCATCGGTCAGATGCCGGACGGGTACCGCACGATGGTGGGAGAAAAAGGGGTCAACCTATCCGGCGGACAGCGTCAGCGGCTCGCCATTGCCAGGGCCGTACTCAAGAGCCCTCGGATGCTGATTCTGGACGAAGCCACCTCGGCGTTGGACTCTGAGTCCGAGATGCTCGTGCAGGAGGCACTTGATCGCTTAATGGCCGGCAGAACCACCTTCGTTGTGGCCCATCGGTTGACGACCGTGCAGCGAGCTGATCGCATCCTCGTTCTGAACAAAGGACGGATTGTCGAGGAGGGAACGCATGTCTCGCTGATGGAGAGGAGGGGACTGTACCACTATCTGTACACGCTCCGCCTAGCTGAAGTGAACGCGTAGGTCGGCTGACCCCTCACTTGATCTTGGAAAAGTCCGCCTCGAACTCCGACAGCTTCCCGTCTGGAAAGATGACCATCACCTTCGTCTTGGCATTGGGATCGAAACTATCGTAGGCAAACCGGGCGGTGAAGCGGGAACGATAGGCAGGACCCTGTCCTTCGTTTTTGCGCCCCTTTTCAGCCGGGCTCAGATCGACCGGCTTGATGGTCTTGGAGCCCTGCTGGAGCGCCATCTGCACCCCTTCTGCAAAGTATTCGTCGTCCCCGCAGAGCTGGACTTCCATTTCCAGGTTGGGCATGTCCAAATATTTCTGGATTTTGTCATCGGGCATGTGGATCTCTTGCTTCTGCTTCTTGGACTCGGTGGCCTCCTTTCTGCCGAACGACTCCAACCAGAACCGCTTTGTGCGTAAGATCGCGCTGGTGCCACAGGAATCCTTCTCCGGATCAGCTCCGATCCGTGTGTTCACAGAGGCCTGCAGCAAGACTTTCTTCACTTCTTCCGGAGTGTTCGCCTTTTCCATCGGTCCACGTCCAGCCGCCAGGGCTTTCTTCGCCTCCTCCATCGTCAGTTTGACATCAATGGCATGAGCCTGGTCCATCGCAATGGCCCACATCGCAACCGTCCCCATCACGATGAACGCATGGAGGCCGACGCCATGCCTACTCCTTCCCACTATGACGCCTATGAATCCTGAACGCATGAGTACCCTCCTTCACGCAACCAGGCAAGGGACGCCTTCTCAAGCCAATCGCGCGCCATTGTAAGGAAACGACCTGACCAAAGCAATTGCCTGAACACCGGCGCGAGGCAAGAGGCATGGAGGTCATGGATTGAACATCGCCCAGTTCGGATAGGGCCTCGTCTGATAGAGCCCCCGGATATCCGGTACGTCAACGCCACGTAGCCGTAGCATACGAGCGACGAGCCGGAGCGGCAGGCCCACCGCAGCCGTGTAATCGCCCTCGATCCTGGCAATGACTCGGCTCCCAGAGCCCTGAATCGAATAGGCTCCGGCCTTTCCCATCCACTCCTGGGTCTGGAGGTAGGCTTCCACCTCGGCGTCACTTTGGTTGTTCATCCAGACTCGAACCGTTTCGACCGCGAGATCCTGAAGGTCATCTCGCCTTCGGCAGATCGCCACCGCGGTATGGATCACGTGCTCGCGACCCCGGAGCCGTTGCAAGGTTGCCCGGGCCTCCTCAAGATCGGCCGGTTTCCCCAGCACGTCGGTTCCTACCGAAATCAGAGTGTCGCTGCCGAGAACCAGACTGTCCGGGTCGTGCTGCGCGCAGGACCGCGCTTTGCCCAACGCGAACCGTTGCGCCTCTTCCGCAGCAGAACACTCCTGGCGGATCTGTTCCTGAAACGGAGGCGCAACGACTTCGAAGGGGATTTGCAGCAGCGCGAAGAGGTCCCTGCGCCGGGGAGACGTCGAGGCCAAAATCAAGCGCATGACAGAGCGGATGGAAGGGGAGCACCAGGCGAGAGGTAACCCGGAGCACCGGAGGGCAGCGACGCGCCTCCATGAAACTCGGCCACAATCCTCGCCACATCGTCGCTACTGGAGGCACGCACCATAAGTCCGCGCATGGTCGCTGCATGGGGAAACCCTTTGCAATACCAGCCGAGATGTTTCCGCATCCGCGGGAACCGCTCCGTTCCGAAAAGGGTTTCGAACCGGCGGGCATGTTCTAGCATCACCCGAAACCGTTCGTCGAGGG
>Ga0209860_1000109_pt1 | contig 9729 bp, 2 predicted proteins | sample GWRWS2_40_50_FD_187243 | JGI IMG/M metagenome (GOLD analysis project Ga0209860, IMG submission 187243) | Riverbed sediment microbial communities from areas with vegetation nearby in Columbia River, Washington, USA - GW-RW S2_40_50 (SPAdes)... | ecosystem: Environmental > Aquatic > Freshwater >... | reverse complement strand
CCAAGTCGTTACGCCATTCGTGCAGGTCGGAACTTACCCGACAAGGAATTTCGCTACCTTAGGACCGTTATAGTTACGGCCGCCGTTTACCGGGGCTTCCATTCAGAGCTTCTCCCGATTGCTCGAGATGACCCCTCCTGTTAACCTTCCGGCACCGGGCAGGCGTCAGTCCCTATACGTCGTCTTGCGACTTCGCAGAGACCTGTGTTTTTAGTAAACAGTCGCTTGGCCCTTTTCACTGCGGCCTTCTCCGGCTTGCGAAGCAAGTCCGCTCACCGGAGCATGGCACCCCTTCTCCCGAAGTTACGGGGCCATTTTGCCGAGTTCCTTAGCGAGTGTTCTCTCGCGCGCCTTGGGATATTCTCCCTGCCTACCTGTGTCGGTTTGCGGTACGGGCACCGGACGACGACTCCCTAGGGGTTTTTCTTGGCAGCATGGTTAGGCCAGTTTCCCCCTCCTCGCGGAGGAGGTACCCATCACCTCTCGGAGGTAGCGGCCCCGCGGATTTGCCTACGGAGCCCTCCTAAGGGCTTGGACCCGCACTTCCGATCGCGGGCTGGCTTGCCCTCCTGCGTCCCCCCATCGGGACTTAAGCGTCGCCAGGTGGTACGGGAATATTAACCCGTTGTCCATCACCTACGCCTTTCGGCCTCGGCTTAGGACCCGACTAACCCTGAGCGGACGACCCTTCCTCAGGAAACCTTAGGCTTTCGGCGGGCAGGATTCTCACCTGCCTTATCGCTACTCGGGCCGGCATGATCACTTCCGCACCGTCCAGCGGTCCTTACGGTCCACCTTCGCTCGGTGCGGAACGCTCCCCTACCACTCACTGAATCCGAAGATCCAGCGAATCCGCAGCTTCGGCAAGAGGCTTGAGCCCCGTTACATTTTCGGCGCGCGGCCACTCGACCAGTGAGCTGTTACGCACTCTTTAAAGGGTGGCTGCCTCTAAGCCAACCTCCTGGCTGTCTGGGCGACCACACATCCTTTCCCACTTAGCCTCTATTTCGGGGCCTTAGCTGGCGGTCTGGGCTGTTTCCCTCTCGACCACGGACCTTATCGCTCGTAGTCTGACTCCCGCACTGCAGTTGATGGCATTCGGAGTTTGGTTGGGGTCGGCACCCGGGTAAGGGCCCTAATCCATCCAGTGCTCTACCACCATCACTGACCGTGCGAGGCTAGCCCTAAAGCTATTTCGGGGAGAACCAGCTATCACCAGGTTTGATAGGCCTTTCACTCCTACCCTCAGCTCATCCGAGCTGTTTTCAACCAACACCGGTTCGGCCCTCCATGTGGTTTTACCCACGTTTCAGCCTGGCCAAGGGTAGCTCACCTGGATTCGGGTCTACTCCGTACGACTGTACGCCCTATTCGGACTCGCTTTCGCTACGGCTCCACCTTACGGCTTAACCTCGCCGCACAGAGTAACTCGCCGGCTCATTATGCAAAAGGCACGCCGTCAGGCGTTCTCCGGTGTTGCCACCGGAGCATAGCCCTCCGACTGCTTGTAGGTAGGCGGTTTCAGGTTCTATTTCACTCCCCTCACAGGGGTTCTTTTCACCTTTCCCTCGCGGTACTGGTTCACTATCGGTCACCAGCGAGTATTTAGCCTTGGAGGGTGGTCCCCCCGAATTCCCACAGGATTTCTCGGGTCCCGTGGTACTTGGAAATCCTGCCCGGGGAGCCTTCCTCCTTTCGCCTACGGGGCTATCACCCTCTGCGGCCAGCCTTTCCAGGCTGTTCAGTTAGGAGAAAGGTTGCTCACTCCCTGGATCCGCCGTACCGGACCCCGGCAAGACCCCACGACCCCGCTCCGACAACGGATACGGCCTTTAGCATCGGAACGGTTTGGGCTATTCCCTTTTCGCTCGCCGCTACTGGGGGAATCTCGGTTGATTTCTCTTCCTCGGGATACTGAGATGTTTCAGTTCCCCCGGTTCGCCTCCCGACCCTATCGATTCAGGCCGGGATGATGCCGCATAAACGGCATCGGGTTGCCCCATTCGGGAATCCCCGGATCAACGCCCGCGTGCGGCTCCCCGAGGCTTATCGCAGCTTACCACGCCCTTCATCGCCTGCTGGTGCCAAGGCATCCACCGCCTACCCTTAGTAGCTTGACCCATCCCGCCGGTACAAAGACTCCGACGGTCATGGGCGACCGGTTTCTGCCGGTTCTTCACTATCGCCTTCTCTATTCAGTTGTCAAAGAGCTCGCGGCTGTTCGCCGCTTCCCTCCCCCACTACTGGGAGGGGGACTGCACGTTTTCTTCGCCCCACGGGCCTGGTGGAGATGAGCGGATTCGAACCGCCGACCCCCTGCTTGCAAAGCAGGTGCTCTCCCAGCTGAGCTACATCCCCACGGGAAGAGCATTGAGCGCGGTGCACCAAGGACTCGCTGCGCTCCCTGCTCGGCGCTCACCGCTCATTCGGCTGGTGGGCCTTCCTGGCTTCGAACCAGGGACCTCACGCTTATCAAGCGTGCGCTCTAACCAGCTGAGCTAAAGGCCCGTGGGTCCACAAAGCAATGTCCAGGCCGCTCTCCGCTTCAGCGAGAGCGGCCTGGACGCGTAATACCGCGCTACCGGCCTACGGGTGAATTGATCTACGACCTGACGCCGAACAGCGAGTTCTGCTGCTCGACGTGATCGCTCCTTAGAAAGGAGGTGATCCAGCCGCACCTTCCGATACGGCTACCTTGTTACGACTTCACCCCAATCACCGACCATACCTTTGGCGCTTGCCTCCCTTGCGGGTTAGCCCAGCGACTTTGAGTACAGCCGGCTTTCGTGGTGTGACGGGCGGTGTGTACAAGGCCCGGGAACGTATTCACCGCGCCGTGCTGATGCGCGATTACTAGCGATTCCTCCTTCATGCAGGCGAGTTGCAGCCTGCAATCCGAACTTAGACCGGCTTTGTGGGATTAGCTCCCCCTCGCGGGTTTGCAGCCCTCTGTACCGGCCATTGTAGCACGTGTGTAGCCCAGGGCGTAAGGGGCATGATGACTTGACGTCGTCCCCGCCTTCCTCCCCGTTGACCGGGGCAGTTCCCTCAGAGTGCCCGGCATAACCCGCTGGCAACAGAGGGTGAGGGTTGCGCTCGTTGCGGGACTTAACCCAACATCTCACGACACGAGCTGACGACAGCCATGCACCACCTGTGCCGGCTTCCCTTGCGGGATCCCTTCCCTTTCAGGTCGGTACTACCGGCATGTCAAACCCTGGTAAGGTTCTTCGCGTTGCGTCGAATTAAACCACATGCTCCACCGCTTGTGCGGGCCCCCGTCAATTCCTTTGAGTTTCAACCTTGCGGTCGTACTCCCCAGGCGGGGCGCTTAATGCGTTAGCTGCGGCACGGAAGGGATCAATACCTCCCACACCTAGCGCCCATCGTTTACGGCTGGGACTACCGGGGTATCTAATCCCGTTTGCTCCCCCAGCTTTCGCGCCTCAGCGTCAGTGCCATTCCAGAGGGCCGCCTTCGCCACCGGTGTTCCTCCCGATCTCTACGCATTTCACCGCTACACCGGGAATTCCACCCTCCCCTCCTGGACTCAAGCCAGGGAGTCTCCAATGCGGGTCCTCGGTTGAGCCGAGGGATTTCACACCAGACTTCCCTGGCCGCCTACGCGCTCTTTACGCCCAGTAAATCCGAGCAACGCTCGCCCCCTACGTATTACCGCGGCTGCTGGCACGTAGTTAGCCGGGGCTTCCTCCGGCGGTACCGTCAACCCCGAGGAGTATTCGTCCTCGGGGGATTCGTTCCACCCGACAGGGGTTTACAACCCGAAGGCCTTCGTCCCCCACACGGCGTCGCTGCGTCAGGCTTTCGCCCATTGCGCAAGATTCCCCACTGCTGCCTCCCGTAGGAGTCTGGGCCGTGTCTCAGTCCCAGTGTGGCCGGTCACCCTCTCAGGCCGGCTACCGATCGTCGCCTTGGTGGGCCGTTACCCCACCAACTAGCTAATCGGACGCAGGTTCCTCCTCTAGCGAGAGCTCCTTGCGGGCGCCCCCTTTGCTCCCCTTGGGATGCCCCATGAGGACATCATCCGGTATTAGCCCCCCTTTCGAGAGGTTATCCCAGACTAAAGGGTAGATTACCCACGCGTTACTCACCCGTTCGCCGCTTTACTCAGGGTGTTGCCACCCCTTTCTCGCTCGACTTGCATGTGTTAGGCACGCCGCCAGCGTTCGCTCTGAGCCAGGATCAAACTCTCCAAAAACAACGGCTTACCCTTACGGGCAAACTACCTTGGTCCGTAAGAACGGACCAAAACTACCCGCCCGTAGGCCCGTAACGCGATATTCTATTGTCAAAGAGCAAATAGAAAGGCAGGCGGCCGGAAGATACGTCCCCCCGGCCCAATCTGCGAGTGGCTAACTATAATTTACTAAAGAGATTGACCCGTGTCAAGGGGGGTCTCTGACAAATCGTTCCTGCCAGGATTCATTACTATAACCTCAAGGCCCTGAGACTGTCAAGTCCTTTTTTCTTTGCTGTTCCCCTATGTCCCCCGGAGGATCCGGACCTTCCTAAATCGACGCTTCCCAACCCGAATCAGGTGCTCCCGATCGGTCGCAAGCTCGTACTCCAGATCGGTCACCCGCTTCCCGTCCACCTCCACCGCCCCCTGGCGGATCAGGCGGCGGGCCTCCGAATTCGACGGGGTCAGACCGGCCTCAGTCAAGACAATGGGGAGCAAGAGGTGCTGATCGGTTGTAGTGATCCGGACCGTCTCTACATCCTCCGGAACCTGCTTGTCCCTGAAGACCCGATCGAACGCCGCGGCAGCGCCCTCAGCCGCCTCGGCGCCGTGGTACAGCGTCACCAGGACGCCCGCGAGGTTGGCCTTCGCATCCCGAGGATGGAGGGACCCCTTGCTGATGCCCTCCCGGATCCGGTCTATCTCCTCGGCGGCGAGGGGGGTGACCAGCTCGTAATACCGGACGAGCAGACTGTCCGGAATCGACATCACCTTGCCGTATATCTCCTTGGCCGGCTCTTCGATGCCGATAGAATTCCCCAGGCTCTTGGACATCTTCTGGACGCCGTCCAACCCCTCGAGGATCGGCACCGTCATGATCACCTGGGGCTCCTGGCCGAAATCCCTCTGGAGCTCGCGCCCCACGAGCAGATTGAACTTCTGGTCGGTCCCCCCCAGCTCCACATCCGCGCGGAGGACCACCGAATCGTACCCCTGGATCAGGGGGTACAGAAACTCGTGGATGCCGATCGGCAGCCCCTCCCGATACCGCTTCTGGAAGTCATCCCGCTCGAGCATCCGCGCCACCGTGTACCGCGAGGCCAGGTCGATCAAGTCCTGCCCCGTGAGGGGCCGCAGCCACTTGCTGTTGAACTCAACCTGCGTCCTCGCCGGGTCGAGGATCTTGAATATCTGCCGCTTGTACGTCTCCGCATTCCGCGCCACCTCCTCCGCCGTGAGGGACTTGCGCGTCTCGGAGCGACCCGATGGATCCCCGATCATCCCGGTAAAATCACCGATCAAGAAGATGACCTCATGGCCCAGCTCCTGGAACTGCCGGAGCTTGTGCAGGACCACGGTGTGGCCCAGGTGCAGATCCGGAGCCGTCGGGTCCATCCCCAGCTTGACCCGCAGGGGCCGCTCCCGCCGTTGGAGCTTCCGGAGCAGCTCCTCGTGGCTGATCACGTCGACGGTCCGGGACGTGAGGATGCCCAGTTGTCTTTCCGGGGTCATCTCCCTCCCCTCAAGGTTTCACAGACGGTGGTGTGAGGAACCCCCCTCCCGAAGAACTCCCCGGTCTGGTATAATACTCTTCTCTCTCATCCTTTCCAAGGGTGATGATGATTGAAAGAATTGAAAGAGATGATTGAAATCATACGCGGACGTTTCCCCAAGGGTCTCATCGGGGCCGTGCTCGTCGTCTCGGTCGTGGGGACGGGGGTCCTCGGGGGAGTGGTCGCCGCCTACGTACGCGACCTGCCAGCCCTCGATATCCTCGAGGACTACGAACCCAGCCTCATTACAACCCTCTACGACGATCAGGGGAAGCCTTTCGCGACCTTCTACGAGCAGCGGCGCATCCTGGTCCCCCTGGCCGATATCCCTCAGATGCTCCAGGAGGCCATCATCGCCGTGGAGGACAGTCGTTTCTATGAGCACTTCGGCATCGACCCTGTCGGCATCCTCCGCGCGATGTGGACCAACCTCAAATGCCTCTGTCGGGCCGAAGGGGGGAGTACGATCACCCAACAACTGGCCAAGGTTCTCTTCTTCACCCCGGAGAAGAGTTTGTCCCGGAAGATGAAAGAGGCCCTCCTCGCCCTCAGGATTGAGCGCACGTACCCGAAGAAGAAGATCGTCGAGCTATACTTCAACCAGATCTACTTTGGCCATGGCGCCTACGGCATCGAGGCGGCGGCGCAAACCTACTTCAAGAAGTCGGTCGGCGCCCTGAACCTCGCCGAAGCAGCCATGCTGGCCGGCCTCCCCAGGGCACCGAACTTCTACTCTCCCATCCTCGATCCCGAGCGAGCCCGCAAGCGGCGGCACCATGTCTTGCAGCGCATGCTGCAAGAGGGATTCATCACGGACGAGCAAGCCGAGGCGGCCACGGCCATCCCCTTCGATACCGCTGCCTTCGCCCAGGCCAAGAACGTCGGGTCCCATTTCGTCGAATACGTGCGCCAACATCTGGAGGAGAAATACGGGACCTACGGGGTGTACCACCGAGGGCTCAAGGTCTACACGACGCTGAACCTCGCAATGCAGGAAGCGGCCGAGCAGGCCATCAAGCGCGGACTTCTCGAGCTCGGGAAGCAACAGGGTCATCAGTCCAAGTCCGTTGCCCGCCGAGGCGGGACACCCGCGCGACAACGGCCCGTGGTCGGAGAGACGGCGGAGGCCACGGTGACGGGTCGGACGGCCGATCGCGTCCAGGTGCAGATCGGCGCGGATCAGGCAGAGATACCGCTCGCGGAGTTCAAGGAGATAGGGTTCACCAACCTCGAACAGACGGTGAAACCCGGAGACCAGCTCTTCGTCCGCGTCCTGAAACGGGACGCGAAACGGGTCCAGGTGACCCTGGCAGCAGCGCCCGAGCTCGAAGGGGCCCTCCTCGCCCTCGATCCCCGCCAGGGAGGAATCAAGGCCATGGTGGGAGGATACGACTTCCAGCAGAGCAAATTCAACCGGGCGATCCAGGCCAGGCGGCAGCCGGGATCGGCCTTCAAGCCCTTTGTCTATGCGACGGCCTTCGACATGGGGCTGACCCCGGCCACGGTCTTCGAAGACAGTCCAGTCAGCTTCCGCACCATCATCAATGGAAAACCCGCCGAATGGAGTCCGGAAAACTTCGATAAGCAGTTTCGAGGGCCTGTCACCCTCCGTCAGGGTCTGGAACACTCCATCAACGTCATTGCCGTCAAGCTGATCGAGCAGATCGGGGTCCATCGCGTCATCCGGACGGCCCAGCGTCTCGGGATCAAGAGCCAGCTGCGGCCGGAACTTGCCCTCGCGCTGGGGGTCTCGGAAGTGAGCCTTCTGGACATGGTCTCCGCCTACGGGGTATTCGCCGCTGGTGGCTACCGGGCCGAGCCGTACGCGATCAAGAAGGTTTTGGACAGCAAAGGCGGGGTCCTGGAGGAGTGGTTCCCGGAGCCCCAGTTGGTCCTTCGCCCGGAGACCGCCTTTGTCCTCACCCACGTCATGAAAGGGGTGGTCGAACGGGGGACCGGAAAGCGCGCCAAGGTCCTCGAGAGGCCGTTTGCGGCCAAGACTGGGACAACGGACTATTCGACCGATGTCTGGTTCATCGGTTCCACGCCGTCACTGGTGGCCGGGGTGTGGATCGGCTACGACACCAAGCGGTCGCTGGGTCCCACCGCGACCAGTGGCCTTCTCGCCGTGCCGATCTGGATGGACTTCATGCGGGTGATCATCCGCGGGCAACCTCCGGAGGATTTCCCTGTCCCCACCGGGGTCGTCCATTCCTATGTCCATTACGACAGTGGCGAGCCCGTCTCTCCTGACGAGCCGGGTGCGATCCTGGAGTACTTCGTCCGGGGGACTGAACCGCGGGTCGTCACGAGCCACTCCCCGGCCGCGCTCCCCCCGGTTCAATAACGTCTCATCCGAACGGAAGGTCTCGCGGATCCGGCACCGCCTCCAGGATCTCCATGGCCCGCTCGAGGTCCCCCGAATGCCTCAGCGGTTGGAGGATGGAAAAACCCTTGAGGAATACTCCTTCGTGTGGTATCCTTCATACATATACATTCCGCAACGGAAGCCGGAAACGTCGAGGCTCTGAAGCGGGACAAGCAGCATAGGGCAGGTGTCAGAGCCTGAACGGCGGTCTCTCCGGCGATCCCTCCGTTACTCCCTCACACTCAACCAAGCCGGACACAGCAGCGGTCACACGCGACCCGTGCGCGGGCGGCGTGTGCCTGCGGAAAGCACAGGGACACGCACATGTCGTTTGCCGAACTTGGACTCCATGCAGGACTGGTACGGGCCACTCAGCAGATGGGGTTCGATCATCCGACGCCGATCCAGCGGGCGGCGATTCCGCCGCTCTTGGAGGGCCGCGACGTGCTGGCCACGGCCGTGACGGGCAGCGGGAAGACCGCCGCGTTCCTCTTGCCGATCCTCCACGATCTTCTGCAGAAGCGCCGCGGGACCACGCGGGCGCTGGTGGTGGTCCCCACCCGGGAACTGGCTGTCCAGATCGCCGAGCACCTCCGCGACCTGGCAAGCAGCACCGGTCTCACCGGCGCGGCGATCTACGGGGGTGTCGCCATGGGGCCGCAGGAGCAGGCCTTCCGAAAGGGCGTGGACGTCCTCATCGCCACCCCCGGCCGCCTCCTCGATCACCTGCAGTATCCATACGCACGGTTGGACGGCGTCGAGTGCCTGGTGCTGGATGAGGCGGATCGCATGCTCGATATGGGGTTCCTGCCAGATATCGACCGCATCCTCCAGCAGCTTCCCAGGCGACGGCGGACCCTGTTGTTCTCGGCGACGCTGCCGGTCCCCATCGTGAACCTGGCCAGGGAGATGTTGCGGGATCCCGTTTTCCTGAACACCGAACGGAAGTCCGTCCCGGCTCCAGGGATCACGCATCGGGCCTACCCGGTCCCGCACGAGCTGAAGTCCCATCTCCTGCTGGAACTCCTGCGGCAGGGATCGGCCAAGAGCGTCCTGGCCTTCACGCGGACGAAGCACCGGGCCAATCGGCTGGCCGACTTCCTGGCAAGACAGGGGGTGGCCTGCGCCCGCATCCACGGCAACCGCAGCCAGGCGCAGCGGATGGAGGCCCTGGTCGGGTTCAAGCGCGGGCAGTTCCGCGTCCTCGTTGCCACGGACATCGCGGCGCGCGGCATTGACGTGGAGGCGCTGGATCTGGTCGTGAACTTCGATGTGCCCCACCTCCCCGAGGACTACATCCACCGGGTCGGGCGCACGGCCCGGGTCGCGGCCACGGGCGAGGCCTACACCTTCGTTTCCCCCGATGAGGAGGGCGGCCTCCGCGCCATCGAGCGCCACCTGGGAAAGTCCCTGCCGCGGCACCAAGTCCCCGGATTCAATTACGCGCGGAGGCCGGCGGAACGGCTGGAGGTCCCGCTCGCCGAGCGTATCGCCGCCATCCGCGCGCGAAGAGTCGAGGCGCGGGCGACGGCCAAGGGCGAGGCCCGCTCTCCTCGGGGAGCCTCGGCGCCTCGCGGCCCGCACGAGTCGGCGAAGAGAAATCCTTC
>Ga0209860_1000099_pt1 | contig 10088 bp, 5 predicted proteins | sample GWRWS2_40_50_FD_187243 | JGI IMG/M metagenome (GOLD analysis project Ga0209860, IMG submission 187243) | Riverbed sediment microbial communities from areas with vegetation nearby in Columbia River, Washington, USA - GW-RW S2_40_50 (SPAdes)... | ecosystem: Environmental > Aquatic > Freshwater >... | reverse complement strand
GAAAGTAAGGACATACTCGTCGCACCACTGGCCCGGCGCCGTGATAGGATTTCCAGGCTGCTGAACTCGTACCTGATAGACCCAGACCGCTTCACCCGACTGAGTGGATGTCGTGGTCTGTGGCGCCCCCAGCCGTTGCCTGACCTCTTCTTGAGTCGCGCGATCCTGAGCCGAGCGCAGGAAAATCGTCTCTTTGGCCTCAAACAGCGTGCAAGCGCTGACCGCCAGCACGAGCCACACCCAGATGAGTTGACGGAGCAGCCTCATGGCGTACCTCTCGCATGACCGATCTGTACCCTACAGCATATCCGGTAAAAATGAGAGGGGCAACTGGCAGGATCGCCAAGCCTGGCGCTGGTCCCATCCCCTGACGAGCCTGGAGGAACCGAAGCAAATGGTTCGGCGGCCAAGCCGGCAGACTACTCGATCTTGTCGAGCTTGATGTGAAGGTCCTTGAGCTGCTCGGGATCGACGGGTGACGGCGCGTCAGTCATGGGGCACTGGGCCTTCTGGGTTTTCGGAAACGCGATCACGTCGCGGATCGAGTCGGCCCCGCCCAGCAGCATCACCAGGCGGTCCAGGCCGAAGGCGATGCCCCCATGAGGCGGGGCGCCATACTCAAGCGCCTCGAGGAGAAATCCAAACTTCGCCGAGGCCTCTTCCTTTGCGATACTAAGCAGGTCAAAGACCTTGCTCTGGATCTCACGGCGATGGATTCGGATACTGCCGCCACCGAGCTCGTTGCCGTTCAGAACCAGATCATAGGCTTTGGCCCTGACCCGAAGCGGGTCTGAATCCAGCAGCGGAAGATCCTCATCGAACGGGGCGGTGAACGGATGATGAAGGGCTACATAGCGGCGCGTCTGTTCATCGTATTCCAACAGGGGGAAATCAATCACCCAGAGCGGGCACCAGAGCTTGCGATCAATCAGGCCAAGTTCCTCACCGAGCAGCAGACGGAGACGTCCGAGCACATCATGCACGACTTTCGGTTGATCGGCGACGAAAAGGAGCAAATCGCCAGGAATGGCGTCCGGCACGGCAGCACGGAGCTTGCCGGCGTCTAGAAACTTCGCGATGACCGACTCAAGCTTGCCATCCGCCTCGATCTTGACCCACGCTAATCCCTTCGCATCAAAACTCTTCGCTGTCTCCCCGAGCGCATCGATGCGGGTCCTGGAAATCGCGGCCCCGCCCTTGACAATGAGCGCCTTCACCATCCCGCCCTTCGCGATCACCTCTCGGAAGACTTTGAACTCAGTTTTGGCGGCGAACTCCTTCATATCCTGGAGCGGCATGCCAAAGCGGAGGTCAGGTTTGTCAGTCCCGTATCGGCCCATCGCTTCTTCATATGTCATTCGCTGAAACGGTATCCGGAGGTGAATGCCGGCAGTCTCCTTAAACACCAGACTGATCATGTGTTCAACGAGCGACAGAACCTGTTCCCGATCGACGAACGACAGCTCCATGTCAATCTGCGTGAACTCCGGCTGGCGATCGAACCGAAGATCCTCGTCTCGGAAACACCGGGCAATCTGATAATAGCGGTCCGCTCCGCTCACCATGAGAATCTGTTTGAAGAGTTGGGGCGACTGAGGAAGCGCATAGAAACTCCCCGGATTCACCCGGCTCGGCACCAGGTAATCGCGGGCGCCTTCTGGCGTGCTCTTGGTCAGCATGGGAGTTTCGACTTCAAGGAACCCTTGACCATTCAGAAATGATCTGACTTGTTGCGTGACATCGTGCCGCAACTGTAGCCATCGCTGCATCTTGGGCCGACGGAGATCGAGATACCGGTATTTCAACCGCAGGGCTTCCGTGACATCCGCCTCATCCTCGATCACGAACGGCGGAGTCTCTGCATCATTGAGGATCTCCACCGCTTGGGCCCTCACTTCGATCTCGCCGGTGCCGAGGTCCGGATTGGAAGAGCCCTCCGGCCGCAACATCACCTGGCCGGTGACCGACACGACAAATTCACTCCGAAGCTCGTGCGCCCGCCTGTGGGCCGCCGCGTTCATCTCCTGATTGAACACGATCTGGGTGATGCCGAACCGGTCACGGAGATCAATAAAAATGACGTTGCCGTGATCTCGCCGCCGATGCACCCAGCCGTCTAAGACCACGGTCTGGCCAACATGGGCCTTCGTCAGCTCCCCACAGCGATGCGTTCGCAGCTTCATGCGCTTCTCCGCATAGAAACCCGTGAGGGGCGAGGAGTGAGGCGTGAGGAGCGTGAAGGGGTCTTCTGCTTTGACGCCTCACGGTCTGTGCGACTGCGCATGAGATCGCGCAACGCATTAGCCTCTCGGTCCGTGAGATAGCGGTACTCGCCTGGAGCCAGATCCTCCAGGGTCAAGGGCCCAAACCGAACCCGGATCAGCTTCAAGACAGGATGCCTCACCGCTTCCAGCATGCGCTTCACTTGATGTTTCCGCCCCTCATGAATCGTGATCTCCAGCCAGGAGTTCTGCTTCGCCTTTCTGACTTTTTTCACCGTCGCCGGGCTGGTCACGCCGTCCTCTAACGCCACGCCACGTACTAAAGTTTTGATCTCTTCGTCCGTCAATACCCCTTTCACTTTAATCAGATACGTTTTGGGGACATGGTACCGGGGGTGCAACAGCGCTTGGGCCAGATCGCCGTGGTTGGTCAGCAGCATCAGCCCCTCACTATCAAAGTCCAACCGTCCCACCGGGAAGACTCGGACCGTGACTCCTGGCAGAAGGTGCTTCACTGTTGGGCGGCCACCAGGATCATCCAAAGTGGACATGACATTCTTGGGCTTATTGAGGAGGAGGTAGGCATAGGGCTGCACAGCCCTCAGATGCCGGCCATTCACCTTCACGTGGTCACGCTCCGGATCAACACGAGTGCCCTGCTCGCGAACCACCTTCCCATTCACGGTCACGTGGCCCGCCGCAATCATCTCCTCCGCTTTCCGCCGCGAGGAGAGCCCTGAACCGGCAATCAGCTTTTGAAGCCTGATTTCCATGCTGTAACAATAAGGTTAAGGTTCAGGTTAAGGTTGAGTGAGGATTCATTCCCTGAACCTTAGCCTCAACCTCAACCTTTCTTCCTACTCCCATTCAATGGTTGATGGCGGCTTTGAGCTCACGTCGTAGACTACGCGATTGACCCCCTTCACCTCGTTGATGATCCGATTCGAGATCGTGCCCATCAGTTCATACGGCAGTCGAGCCCAGTCCGCCGTCATCCCATCCAGGCTGGTGACGGCTCGGATGGCGACGACGTGCTCATAGGTGCGCTGATCCCCCATCACGCCCACGGTTCGAACAGGGAGCAACACCGCAAAGGCTTGCCAAAGCTCCCGGTAGAGGCCGGAGTTCCTGATTTCCTGCTCCACGATGGCCTCGGCCTCTCGAAGCATCGCCAACCGTTCCTTGCTGAGTGGTCCTAGCACGCGAATCGCCAACCCGGGGCCGGGAAACGGCTGCCGCCAAATGATGTCATCCGGCAGACCGAGCTCTTTGCCCAACAGCCGAACCTCGTCTTTGAACAGCTCGCGCAGTGGCTCGATCAGCTTGAGTTTCATCCTGGTCGGCAGTCCCCCCACATTGTGATGGGTTTTGATGGTCGCGGATGGTCCCTTGAAGCTGACACTCTCGATCACATCCGGGTACAGGGTACCTTGCACCAGATAGTCCACCTTGCCGAGGCGGCTTGCCTCCTTCTCGAAGTTCTTGATGAAGAGGCGTCCGATGATCTTCCGTTTCCGCTCCGGGTGCGTCACAGCTTTCAGGGCGGCCAGGAACTGCGTTGAACAGTCAAGATACCTGAGGTTCAGTTTGAGGTGGGAGGCAAAGGTCCGTCGGACCGTCGGCCCTTCCTCTTTCCGCAGCAGTCCGTTGTCCACAAAGACGCAGGTCAGTTGCTTGCCGACGGCTCGGTGGGCCAGGACCGCCGCCACGGAGGAATCCACGCCACCGCTCAAGGCGCACATCACCTTGCTGCGCCCCACTGTCTCATGGATCTGCCTGACCGCCGTGTCCACATAGGAGCTCATAGTCCAGGTGGGTTGACAGCCGCAAATATCATAGACGAAATTGCGGAGGATACGTGCCCCTTCGACCGTGTGGGCGACTTCAGGGTGGAATTGGAGACAATAGATTCTCCGGCCACCCGCCACCATCTTCATCGCAGCGACTGGAGAGTTCTCCGTGTGCGCGATGGAGCGGAATCCCTTCGGCATGCGTTCGATCCGGTCACCATGCGACATCCAGACGATGGTCGAGTGTTCGTCGCCCACCCCTTTGAAGAGATCGGACCGATCGTCAATGTTGAGTTCTGCTCGTCCAAACTCCCGTCGCGTCGCCTTCGCCACTTCCCCATCTAGCAGATGCGTCACCAGTTGCATACCATAGCAAATACCCAGGATAGGGAAGCCTTGATCCAGCAGTTGTTGGGAGATCAGCGGAGCCTTGCGATCATAGACGCTCGCCGGTCCTCCGGAGAGGACGAGACCTTTCGGGCGGTAGGCAAGCACGGTCGCGAGGGAAGCGGTGCAAGGCAGGATCTGGGAATAGACCTGCGCTTCGCGGATTCGACGAGCGATGAGTTGTGTGTACTGAGAACCGAAGTCGAGAACAAGGATTCTATCGTGCCAGAGTTCCATTCGATAGCTCTCAGCAACCAGCGATCAGTAAGTGATGGGCAGGACACCAAGGCGAGAAAAGATCTAATCAAGCCGAACCGAAAGCTGATGGCTGAAAGCCGACCGCTATGATTTACTCCCAGTCGGTCCGGTAGTTCGGCGCTTCCTTCGTGATGATCACATCGTGGACATGACCTTCCCGGAGGCCGGCGAGCGTCTGCCTGATGAAGGTCGCCTTCTGCTGTAGTTCAGGGATGGTTCGACAGCCGCAGTAGCCCATCCCGGACTTGACCCCGCCGACGAGCTGGTAGATCACCCCCGACAGAGTACCCTTGTAGGGTACGCGCCCCTCTATCCCTTCAGGAACTAGCTTTGACTCAGCGCGCCCAGCCTGGAAGTAGCGGTCCTTTCCGCCCTTTTCCATCGCGCCGATCGAGCCCATCCCGCGATAGACTTTGTAGGTGCGCCCCTGGAACAAGATGGTTTCGCCCGGCGACTCCTCGGTTCCAGCCAGGAGGCCTCCGACCATCACGGCGGACGCCCCTGCGGCCAACGCTTTCGTAATGTCGCCGGAGTACTTGATCCCGCCGTCCGCGATGATGGGGATGCCGCTCCCGGCCAGCGCCTCGGCACAATCGGAGATCGCGGTCAACTGCGGCATGCCCGCCCCGGACACCATCCGGGTGGTACATATGGAACCGGGACCGACCCCCACCTTCACCGCGTCCGCCCCGGCTTTCACCAGATCCTTTGCGGCGGACGCAGTCGCGATATTGCCTGCGATGACCTCCATGCCCGGATACCGTTGCTTCATGAACTTCACTGTGTCCAGCACGCTCCGCGCATGGCCGTGAGCCGTGTCCACCACGACCAGATCCGCCCCTGCCTTCGCCAGCAACTCGACGCGCTGCTCGGCATCCGCGCCAACCCCGACGGCGGCTCCCACCCGCAGGCGACCGTGCGCATCCTTGCAGGCATTGGGATACTTGATGCGCTTCTCGATATCCTTGATCGTGATCAACCCCTTCAGTTCGAATCGCTTGTTGACCACCGGCAGTTTCTCAATCCGATACTCATGCAGAATGTCCCGCGCTTTCTCCAGACTGGTGCCTTCCGGAGCGGTCACTAGCTTTTCCCGCGTCATGACCTGGGAGACTTTCAGCTCCATCCTGGTTTCAAAGCGCAGATCCCGGTTGGTCACAATGCCCACGAGTTTCCCGTGCTTGGTCACGGGAATCCCGGAAATTCTGTACTTCGACATGAGCTGATGCGCGTCCCGAATCGTCTGTTCTGGTGAAATCGTAATGGGGTCCAGAATCATCCCGCTCTCAGACTTCTTGACCCTATCCACTTCAGCCGCCTGATCGGCCGGTCCCAGCACGCGATGGATCATGCCCATCCCGCCCTCACGGGCCAACGCAATGGCCAATCTGGCCTCTGTCACCGTATCCATCGCCGCGCTCAAGATCGGAATGTTGATCGTCACGTTCCGCGACACGCGCGTCCGGGTGTCGGTCTCGCTGGGAAGCACCTCCGACTTGGCCGGCACCAAAACCACATCATCGTATGTCAGGCCCTCTCTGATGTCCTTCTGGCGCATCAATTTGCCTCTTACGGACGTCGCCCTTCGGTTGTCTGGTCCGTCAGGGCGGCCGCGGTTTCAGCCTCTTCCTTCAATCGTTCTCCGCCCTCCTCAGCCTGCAAGAACTGCTGAACGCGCGTGTTGCTACTGTCAACCACGAAGATGCTGCCGCGCCCATCCACGGCAATGCCGTACGGGAAGTTGAATTGCCCGTCCGCGTTGCCGAACCCTCCCCACTGCGTCATGAAGTTCCCCTCACGGTCGAACTTTTGCACACGGTGGTTGCCGGCATCCGTAACATAGACATCCCCGTTTCCGTCCACTGCGATACCCCACGGGTTGCGGAGCTGACCCGCTTCCTGGGCTTGTAGGCTGCTGGCATGGCCGGGACCGCCACCCCCCCATTTCGTGATCAACTGCGGCAGGACGTTGGTGCTGGTATCGAACTTCTGAACACGGTGATTGCCCATATCCACGACATACACCGCGCCGTCCGACGGATCAACGGCAACCCCACGCGCAAAATAGAACTGCCCGTCGTTAGTCCCGAAGCTGCCCCACTGCATGATAAATTCACCCTTTGGATCAAACTTTTGCACCCTGAAATTCGCGCTATCCACCACATAGATGTAGCCCCGCACCCGGTCCACCGCGATACCCCAGGGCGAATTGAACTGCCCTTCCCCGTTTCCGCGCGAGCCGAACTTCATCAGATACTGCCCCAACTTGCCGTCGAACTTCTGGACACGGTGGTTGTTCGTATCCACCACGAACACATTCCCCTGCGCGTCGCACGCGAGTCCAGTCGGGTTGTGGAAATTGGAGTTGGCTGATCCGAAGTTTCCCCACAGCACAATGAAGTTGCCGGTGTTGTCGAATTTCTGGATACGGTTGTTGCCGTTGTCCACCACAAACAGCGACCCCTGTTGGTCAAGGGTGATGCCGTACATCGGACTCATGAACTCACCACCGTGCAACAGAGAGGCCCCACGGCCGGGCTTTCCCCATTTCGCCACGCACAGGTAGCCTGACGTGTTGACCAGGAGGCTGGCGGTCGCCGGCATCGAGACGTTGTTCCCAACGTCTTTGAACCAGACATAGACGGTTTTATGGCCATCACCAGGAGACAGGGTGAAGGGAATCGTCGCCCCGAACTTGTGCGCAGGGAGCACATCTACCCACCCTGGCATGCCGGCCATCGGCGTCATCGGACTTTCAGAAATAAAATAGGCCCCCACGCCCGTGTCCACGTCAGTAGCTGAAATCGTCACCACCACGTCAGGAGCGCTCGTCATGAACGCCCCATGGTTGATGACCGCGTTGGGATTCTGCGGGGCCGTCATGTCGATGAGCACCGGCATCGCCATCACTTCCTCGGACAGGCCGCTTTCGAGCCCGTCGTGATAAACGGCGGCGAGGGCGTAGTGATAGGGGATACCATTGGTCAAACCGGAATGCGTGTAGGGAGTCGTCACGCCCTCGATGCGAGTCGCCGTCTGAGTGGTCACGCCTGGCGTGGTGTGGAAGTACAGGTTATAGGATTCAACCCCTGGCAGATCCAACCAGCCCAGGATCACTTCAGTGTCTCCGGCTTTCGCCACCAAACTCCCCGGTGCCGGCAAGGCCGCGTCTCCCTGTTTTGCAGTCTGTGCAGCCCTCTGCAACTCCTCCTCGGTCGGCGCATACTTCAGCACGCGCGCGTTTCCGCTGTCCACCACGTAGACGCACCCTTCTTTATCGACCACGATGCCGGACGGGAAATTCAGTTGTCCTTCCATCAGGCCGCGGTTACCCCAGGCGCAGAGAAAGGTTCCGTTTCCATCGAATTTCTGAATTCGATGGTTGCCGCTGTCCACCACATACACATTTCCCAACGCGTCGCAGGCCACGCCCCAGGGGGCCTTGAATTGACCGGGACCGCTCCCTTCCCGTCCCCATTTGGTGAGGAAACTGCCTCTCGCATCGAATTTCTGGATGCGATGGTTGCCCTCATCGGCCACGATGATATTCCCCACGAAATCCACCGCTACTCCGCGTGGAAAAAAGAAGGCTCCGTCAAAGCTGCCATCCCGTCCCCATTTGAGGAGCGGGGTTCCGTCAGACTGGAACTTCTGAATCCGCGCGTTGCTGGTATCCGAGATGTACAAGTTACCTTGGGTGTCAGTCGCTGCGCCCCACGGCACATCAAACTTTCCCATGTCCGCGCCCCGCCAGGCGAACCCGAACTTCCCCCAGGCACGTAATGGGTTCCCCGCGGAATCGAACTTCTGGAGCCGGTTGTTACCGCTGTCAGCCACATACACGACTCCCTCCGGGCCCGTCGCCAACCCGCGCGGATAGTAAAACTCCCCTTCCTCTGCACTCGCTTCACTACCCCATCGCGCCAGGAACTTTCCTTCCTTGTCGAGCTTTTGAATGGAATGATTATCCGTGTCAGCGACATAGATATTCCCCTCGCTGTCCAAGGCGATCCCGGTCGGTGACTTGAATTCCCCGTCATCCACTCCCTCTTGGCCGATCTGCATCACCAAAAGATAGGGGGACGGGATCGCCATGACCTCCGCCGACTCCGGGCTCTCTCCGTCCGGGGTCACCACAGTCACCACATAGTGATAACAGGTCCCGTTTGCCAGGTCGTCGTGGACATAGGGGGCGCCGGCCCCCTCTATGCAGTTGCCTTTCTCTTTCGTCACCCCGATAACCGGATTGAAATCGGCCGCACTGGCAATCGGGCGGGTGAGTATGGAGAACTTGATTTGCACGCCCTTGGAGGTCAGGAAATAGAGGTTGTAGTACATGGCATCGGGGACCGGGTCCCAGGAAATCGTGATTCGACCGTTCCCCGGTTTGGCCACGACACCGGTCGGAGCAGGAGGGAGTTTTTCCGCCTCAATCGCCTCTCCAGCACCCCATTCACCGGCGTTCCCTTCGGCCTGGAGCCTTGGACGAATAGTCAGGGGCACCTCGTGAGACAGCCACTCCTTCATCATGTTCCAGGCCTCATGGATCAGGCTTTGATTCAGAACGGAAACCCAGAATGAATCTAACTTGTTTCAAACACTTAAGAAAGGCAGTCTAGCAAACGGAAAATGCTCTCGTCAAGGTCGCGTGGTCCGCTGCGAGCGTGCGCGCACCAGCGAGAGATTCCGCGGGAAGGAGTGGGGCAAGCCATCAAGAACAAGGCAGGAAACCGGGCGAATTCAGACTCGTTCGGCCGGCTCAGGGGTCAAGAACAGGGATTCCTCTTCAACCGGCAATGACCCCTGCACAGACTCGCCCAGTTCCTTGAATTCACGCAAAGGAGGCAGTTCCGAGAGATCGCGCAGGCCGAAGTGCTCCAAGAAATACTTGGTGGTCCCATACAGGATCGGCCGACCAGGCACATCCTTCCGGCCCATCATCCGCACAAGTTTGCGCTCCAAGAGGGTCCGAAGCACACTGGATGTCTCGACACCCCGGATCTCCTCGACCTCGGCCCGGACGATTGGTTGCTTGTACGCAACAATGGCGAGCGATTCCAGCGCAGACCGTGACAGTTTCGGCGCCGCTTTGACCTTGTCGAGACGTTTCACCCAGGGCGCCACATCCGGCCTGGTCACGATCCGAAAGCCGCCGGCCACCTCGACGAGCTGCAAACTCCGTCCCTCTTGGTTGTAATCCTCCCGGAGACATCGCAACGCCTCTACAACCTCGGCCTTTGAGACTCTCCCCAGCACCGTCACCAAACGATCCACAGACAACGGCTCGTGGGAGACGAACAACAGCGCTTCGAGAATACCCTTCAGCGCCCGTTGGTCCAACGTCTCCGACAATGGCTCCTGATGATCAGCGCCGTTTCCGTTCCCATTGCCGGCACCGTGCCCATTCGTACCGCTTTTCGCGAGCACCTCT
>Ga0209860_1000097_pt1 | contig 10206 bp, 13 predicted proteins | sample GWRWS2_40_50_FD_187243 | JGI IMG/M metagenome (GOLD analysis project Ga0209860, IMG submission 187243) | Riverbed sediment microbial communities from areas with vegetation nearby in Columbia River, Washington, USA - GW-RW S2_40_50 (SPAdes)... | ecosystem: Environmental > Aquatic > Freshwater >... | reverse complement strand
AGGGACTTTTATAGAAAGGACTTTAAGTAAATCTCAACGATTTTTAGGCATGATATGGCCAGGGATGGGAGATCCTAGTAAACGCAAAAAGACAATCAAGTATCTTCTCATTACTGCTGGAATTGCTATAACAGTAGGACTAGGAAGTTCAGCGGTTCAAGGTATTCTCAATGCAGATAATCCACTTAGAGTCTGTATAGATAATAGAGACACGCCATACAAAATTTCTGCTACTTTAGAATTATTTGTGGATGGCAAAAAGGCGGAGGTCCCCTCAAATATTGGAATCAGTGATGGTTGTACACATTCGCTTTATACAATTACAAATGATGGGACAATCTATGTACAGTGGCAAGAAGAGTATCCTTTTGAAGTAGGGCACTTTTTGTGGACTTGGACCACTTATCATGAGGGGGGTTTTCCAATGAGAGATATGGATCAGAGTAAATCAAGAATTCTAGTTAATGGTGTTGAATCTCCTAATTTTCTCAATACTCCTTTGGTAGATGGATATCATTACAAAGCGGAATTTCAGACTAAAGATTATGATGAAACAAAAGATAAGGACTTTTTACCACCTGATCTCTAGGTGGACTGAAATTAATCTTTGATTGTCTGATTAAAAAATAATGAAAAGAAGAAAAGAAAATGATTTTACCAGTATTTGCCGTTGTCAGGTATTAGACCGATGCCTTCTTTTTCAAAGTGTCTGTCTAGTTCATCGACCCATCTCTCACGGTTGTCTTTGTATGACCATCCGTGAACACGTAACCAGAATGCAATAATTCCAAGTAGGAATACTGTAAACATTATGGTACCGAAAATGTATACCATTACATCGTAAAATAGTGGGTCATAATTTGGTCCTAATTGTCCTGTAACCGTTGACAAAATGCTTAGGATTGTGCCCAGTAAAGGAATCATTGAATATGAAAATTACACACGTGCGATATATACATTTCCTTTATTCTCAAACAAGAAGAGATCAAAAAATAAAACGATTTAGAGATGGAATTAAAATAAGAAAAGAGAAGGTTGTTTAACCTCTTCCTTGAGCTGCGTATTTTCCAGATTTTCCTTTAAAGAACAAGGCCCCTGCAATTCCTCCAAATACTGCTGCTGCAATTGCTGAAGCACCCAAGACACCATCTGCTGCAAGATATGGTGTACCAGAACCAGTAGACGGATTGGCTTCTGCAGCCTCTACTTTTCGTCTTGCAAGCTCTAATGTTTCTTCTAAAGTACGCGCACCGGTTTCACCTTGATCGCCGACATTACCCATGTACTGTGCAAAAGCTAATCCACTAGCTCCATAGTAACCAAGTACATAGACAGCGAAAATGGTTGCAATTAGTAAGGTTTTGTTCATATCGATTACCTGTTGAAGGAATGCTAGCAGTGTCTATTTAACTTTTTTCTCGATATCAATTTTAGAAATAATTAGTGTGATCGCTTTAAGTAACGTTTATGTTTGTTCTTCAGGCACGATTTGCATGGGCAGATTACACACCCACAATCATGGAAAATCACATTCCACAAGACCAGTAGATCTCAAAAAACCATCATGGGTAACTCAAAGTCCAAAAGAAATTGAAGAGATGATTGTGAAATATGGAAAAGATGGATTGCCACCCAGCATGATCGGAATCAAGTTACGAGATCAACATGCAATTCCACTTGTTAAACCAATAATCAATAAGGGAATAGCACAGGTTCTAGATGAGAATAAATCAAGTCAAGAAATACCTGAGGATTTGAATAATATTGTAATGAAGGCAGTTGGTTTGCAAAATCACTTAAAAACAAACAGAAATGATAATCGAAATGTTAGATCGCTTGAGCTTATTGAAGCCAAAGTACACAGACTTTCAGTTTATTATAAGAAGATTGGGCGAATTCCTAAAACCTGGAAATATAAGTCCGTAGTCGCTCAACTTGAGTAATGGAAAAAGGTTTAGACCAGGCATTAGCAAATTTTAAAGATAAAATTGCGGATTGTATAAAATCAAAAAAAAGTATCTCAGTTATCACTCACATAGATTGTGATGGAATTACATCTGGCAGTATTATATCAAAGGCACTAATTCGGGCAGGAGCAAATTGTACTGTAACCACAGCAAAGGAGTTAAACAAAAAAGTAATTGAAAAATTACGTGAAGATCATAGAGATTTTCATGTGATAACTGATCTTGGTGGAGGCTTTGGAAAGGCTCTTGATGAGAATCTGGCTGACAAGTGGTTTGTTCTTGATCATCATCAGATTCCCCAAGAAGAGTTTGATAATGAACGGGTCATCAATGCTTGGAAATATGGAATCGATGGGGGAACCCAGATCAGTGCTGGGGGAATGGCATATCAAGCAGCTAAAGTTCTTGATGACAAAAATACTGAGCTTGCATGGATAGCAGTTGTTTCAGCACTAGGTGATAGACAAGACCAGGGCGAAAAAAAATCATTTACTGGAATTAACTTGGAAATTGCAAATGCTGCAAAAAATTCTGGTCAGATGGAAATTGATTTGGATCTGTTACTTGTAGGAAGAGAAACAAGACCGTTACCTGATGCACTAGCGTTTACATCTCAGCCATTTATTGAGGGACTCACATGGAATAGAGATGCTTGTCTTTCTTTGCTTAATTCATCTGGGATAAAACTAAAAGATGGTGGACGCTGGCGTGTTCCAGCTGAACTAAATGAAGATGAAAAACGAATGGTTATCGAATCTATTTCTAAATTCACATCTGGAAAAAATGCTACTGAGATAATGGATGAATTAATTGGATATACGTACACCTTTCCAAGAGAAGACCGAGGAAGCTTTCTGAGAGACGGAAGAGAATTTTCAACTATGTTAAACTCTTGCGGACGAATTCAAAAGGCAGGAGTTGGAATTGCCATATGTATGGGAGATAGAACCAAGATGCTCAAAGAAGGAGAAAATATTCTAGTAGAATATAGAAAGATGATCAGAAATTACATGAACATTATAGCAAATGAACGGTGGAGAACTAGTGATACAACAAATTGTGTGATGGTAAATGCTGAAGGGGTTGTCCCTGAAACTATGACAGGAACAATTTCATCTCTGATTGCTGGAGCACCAAAAAATGCGGGTAAGATTGTAATTCTGCGAACAGATGGAGAGGAAGGTACGATAAAGTTTTCATCAAGAAAATCATATAGTTGTAAATCAGAGGTAAACCTTAGTAATTTAATGCGAACCGGGGCAGAAAAGTTTGAGGGAGTAGGCGGGGGTCATGATGCTGCAGCGGGGGCTAGAATAACTAAAGACAAATTGGATGGTTTCTTAGATTATTTGGAACAAAATGTCCTTAACGTGCAAAGTGCAGGTAACTCTCAATAACATATCTGAGAAAAAGGCGCATGCCGTCAGAATGGCATTAGAGCCAGACAATGTGAATTTCCCAGAAAACTTGACCCTAGAAGTAGAAAATGTTGATAACAAACTTGTTTTTAATTTTCAAAGTCAGGGTAATATGAAGAAATTAATAGCAACGGTTGATGAGGTTTTAGAACATGTCCAAGTTGCACTCAAAGTGATAGAGTAATGCTTGATCCTAAAATCATCAGAGAAGAGCCTGAAATTATTCGAAAAATGCTAAAAAATAGAGCAATTGATTTTGACTTTGATGGACTAGTTCAATGTGACAAACAAAGACGTGAACTCATCATTAAAACAGATGAGCTTAGAAAGAAAAGAAATGATGTGTCCTTAGAAATTGCACAGAAGAAAAAAGCTGGACAAGATTCTGCTCCATTGCTTGAAATGATGAAAGAGGTTTCTCAAAAATTAGAAGAGATGGAGAAAACGCAAAACAAGGTTGAATTAGATTACAAAAAACTAGCACTAACAATTCCTAACCTAATTCATGAATCAGTTCCAATTGGAGCGGATCAGACTGCAAATAAAGAGATTAAAAAATGGGGAGAACCTCCTCGATTAGATTTTAAAGTAAAGGATCATGTGGATTTTTCAACAAGCTTGGATCTTGTTGATCTTGAACGAGCTGCAAAGGTAGCTGGAGCAAGGTTTTATTTTTTAAAAAATGATCTTGTGAAACTAAACCAAGCCTTAATTCAATATGCACTTGACTTTCTTTCCAAAAAAAAATACAATCTAATTCAACCTCCATATATGATCAATCGTAATTCTATGGAAGGCGCAATTATTGCGGAAGATTTTGAAAATGTCATTTACAAAGTTGAAGGTGAGGATCTTTATCTGATAGGTACATCAGAGCATGCAATTGCAGCTATGCACTCTAATGAAATCTTAAATGGAACAAAATTACCAATTAGATATGCAGGAGTAAGTCCCTGTTTTAGAAAAGAAGCAGGAGCTCACGGCAAAGACCAGAAAGGAATTTTTCGTGTGCATCAATTTGAAAAAATAGAGCAATTTGTTTTTTCTAGACCTGAGGATTCTTGGAAGGAGCACGAACTCATGCTCTCAATTGCTGAAGAATTTTACAAAAATCTAGGAATTCCCTACAAAGTAATGCTTCTATCAAGTGGGAATATGGGAAAAATTTCTGCAAAGACATATGATATAGAAGCATGGATGGGTGGTCAAAATGCCTATAGAGAAATTGTTTCTTGCTCGAATTGTTTGGATTATCAGGCAAGAAGATTAAAGATTAGATTTCGAGATAAGACCAATGAACAAACTCAGTATCTTCACACCTTAAACAGTACTCTTGTGGCAACAACAAGGACTTTAGTTGCCATCATGGAAAATTTTCAAACAAAAGATGGTCACATCAACGTTCCAGAAGTTTTACAGAGATATGTTGGAAAAAATACAATCTAAATTCAGTACCACTTATATTTTGGCTCAAAAGGTCGATATTAGTTGGCTCGCCGAACAACAAAAGTAAAGGACAAGTGGAGAGAGAAAAGATGGGTAAATGTATATGCACCAGATTCATTTAACAATGTTCCAATAGCGTATATTCCTATCACTGATGATGAAAATGCAAAAGGAAGAGTAATTGAGGTAACACTTTTTGATATTTTAAAGGGAGATCCCTCTCAGCACCAATACAAGATGTACTTTCAAATTAACAAAGTCGAAGGCGAAAAAGCGACTACGATTTTCAAAAGATACGAATATGCAAAAGAATTTTTGAGAAGTTTGATTAGACGAGGTTCATCTAGGATTACATTTATGCTTGAAGTAAAAACAAAGGATGGGTATATTTTCCGAATTAAGGTTATAGCACTAACACATAGAAAACTAAACACCTCTAGAAAACATGCATTCAGATTGATTGCAAAAGATGTTATGGAAAAAACGATACCCCAGATGACAATTGACCAGTTTGTCCAAGCAACATGTTATGGAAAAATAAACTCTGACATTATGGCAGCTACTAAAAAAGTCATTAGAATGAGACATGTTGGATTAGAAAAAGTAAAACTTGTTAGAACAGCAGAAGCTGAAATTGCCCTTCTTAAGGCTTAGAATTAATTTAGAATATTTTCTTAGTTAAAAGATGGCCGATAAGCTTGAAGTTACAGTAGAGATTATTGCTCACGCGACAGAAGATGTTGAAAAAATTTTAGATTCATTTTTTGAGCTATTTAAGATTCCAAAAGATGAGTTTTCTAGGCAAAACCTTACTGGTCATTTTGATAATCCGATAACTTTGCTTAGTGCCAAAATTAAAAAAAAGGATGCCAAAAGTTTTTTAGAAAAATTGGTTTCAAAAATCCCAAAAGATGAGTTTGAAGCACTAATTGATGATATTGAGAATCGGCTACAAGATTCAACATTGCATTTGAGATTTGGAAAGCAGGATATGATTAGAGGAAAAATGATACAAGAAGAAAAAGATGCAATCAAGTTTAAGATAGTCACACCCGCATACAACAAAAAAGATACTGTCAAAAATTATGTTACTCTCTTGACTGGTAAAAGTAAATGAAATAAATTTCTTGGATAGAATTTAATAAGATTATTCTGTATGACGGAATGGGAATGAGGAGATATTAGCCGCTCCAGTCTGAGCAAATATGCTTTGAAGAAGCCGCGACGAACTGACCCAAAAATTTATTGTGATTTTAGGATTATTTTAAATACAGTTGTTCTAGTTGGGTAGCTATGAATACAGATTATGATGTGATCGTAGCTGGAGGAGGACTTGCAGGCACTATTGCGGCACAATCAGTTTCATACTATTCTAAACAAAAATTATCAATTTTAGTAATTGATCGAAGTACACAGTTTACACCAGGTCAAAAAAATATTAGTGGTTGGACTTGCGGTGATGCAGTAAGCAAAGAAACAGTTGACTTTATGACAGAGCGAATCAAGATTCCCTGGACAGAGCCTGAGATTGAACATCATGTAAAGGGGGTGATGGCATTTTCGCCAGATAGAGAAACATCTATTCCGTTTGATGGAGACGGCTATATGTTAAACAGACAAAAACTTCCAGAAGTTCAGAACCAAAGAGCTCAAAAAATGGGAGTCAAGTTTGATTTTGAAATTAATCTAACTGGGCTTTTGTATGAGGGCAATCAAGTCACAGGTGTACAAGGAATTGATAATAAAACTAAACAACCATACAAGAAAACTGGCAAAATTGTAATTGATGCAACTGGGATAACATCGATGCTACGAAATCAGATTCAAAACACTACAAAAATTGAAAGAAAAATTGACAGACGGGATGTAGAATCTACTGGGCGTCACATAATGTATTTTGAGAAAGGAGAGGAAGATCTATCGGAATTTGATCCTAATTATTGTATCATACATCTTGATCAAGATATTGCACCAGGTGGATATGGCTGGGTTTTTCCTAAAGGAGAAAACAAGGTAAACATCGGATTAGGTGTTGAAAAAACAATTTTAGATAAACGAAACAAAAGACTAGGGAAAAATGATAATGTTTCTAGTCTTATAGAGGAATACCTTCATCGAAACAAAGCAATCAAAAATCCTAGACTATCAACTGATCCAATTGATAAAAACAATGCAACTGGAAACTTTCAGGTATCAGTAAGACGACAAAATGATTGTTTAGTAGCAAATGGTTACATGTTAGTTGGAGACTCTGCATGGATGCCAAAACCACTTGATGCAGGAGGAATTGGTCCTGCGCTAGTTGCTGGCACTCTGATTGGGAAAGTGGTTACAGAAGCTATAGAATCAGGAGATGTAACTGAGCGAGGGTTATGGAAATACAATAAGAACTTCATCGATGAATACGGATACAAAACAGCTGGTCTTGAGATATTTCGTAGATTAATTCAGACACTGACTAATGAACAAATCAGCTACGGCATGAAACATTTTTTGGGAAATCTTGATGTTGAGGCAATCTCAAAGGGTGAGCATCCAGACTTTAGTGCATTAAGCAAAATAGGAATGATGATTCGAGGAGCTCTCAACAAAAAACTTGCTGATGGACTTCGATTTACAACCCAGGTAAACAGTTGGTTGACAAAACATTACTATGATTTTCCAGAAACTCCTAACGGATTTGAAAAGTGGCGAAAAGAATTACATGAAAAATTAGATGAGTCCAACGTGAAATTGGAAGCGTATTATAATTAACGAGTTTTTTTCAATAAAGTTTAATCAGATTTTTTCAATCAATTTTGTAATAAAATTCAAACTTAATCCAATATGAACGGCTAAACATGTATGGTCTGCATGCCGGCCTCACTGTGGGATATTCCTAACTGGTTCAATTGGTATTGGTGGGGTCTTGATGATATAGAAAAAGAAGATCCAAATGAAGTATCTACAATAAAAGAAAAACCAAGAAGAAAAGCAGCAAGAAAAAAGGTAGAGTCCAAACCAAAAGAAACAATTCAGCTTATCTTGCGACCAATCATATTAGAGGAGCTAGAAAAAGAAGCACTAGGAATTGATTCTACTCTGAATCAATTAATTCAAATTATTTTAGAAGCTCATATTGAATCAAAGGACAATCATCCTATAGAATCAGAATCGTGGAAATGCAGTTTTTGTGATCCACAAGAAGAGTTTTTGGATTATTTCAAATACTCTGAACACTTTTTTGCAAAACACATGCAACCGGGACTAGAAAAATTATCTAAAATAAATAGAGATAATTAAATCTGAACTAGTCCTCTTTCTAGCATCCATTGAATTCCTATAGAAAATTCGTCATCGGATGCATTTCCTTGAATCCATTTTTGAGAATTAGTTTTAATCCAGATTGGAATTTCTGAATTATCAATTTCTTTTGATTGACTTGAATATGGTACATGAATTATCTTGTTTTCCAAGAGAAACTCCAAAGTTTTAGCATATTCTGTATCTGATATTTGATTATTCACCCAATATCCCGTTGTAAGTTTAAACCAGTTAGGAATTTTTACAATTTCATATCCTACCGTGACTACAAAAGAGGCCCTAGCCTCATTTCCTGAAGAATCAACTGTATAACATCTAACCGTGGTTTTTCCTGTTTTGAATACATACCCAACTCCTCTATCACAGTCAACTTGGAGTTGCTTACCTGTATTATCAACTGCAGTTATGGAATAAAAAACTGTAGTAGGAACTTTGGAGATTACATAAATGTCCTCAGGCATAGTTATTATCGGTTTTACACTATCAGATGCAAATGCTTCATTTTCTGCAACTGCTTGAAGAATTAAAATTGAAAAAACTGTAAAGAGGGATAAGATTGGCCATCTCATTTGTCTGACCAAGCCTCGAACCATGTTAACGTTGTCAACAGATATCTGATGAAGTTAAGGTTTACTACTATATTCCACTAGTGATGTGCATTTTGAAATCACAGAAAAATGTGTGAGTGTTGAATATACATAAAAAAGCCTTTTGATTAAAGAAGATGTTTTGTTGAATTTTACATACAAGTATCTAACTATAACTTTCTTGCAGTATCTATAATGCCTTTTAAATTCGTAAATTGGTTTTTAGAACAACATGACACATCTGGTTTGCTTGGAGAAATAGCTAGAAATTGTATGAAGGATCCTAAATTTCCTACACAAGCAAAACATCCCGAAGAAGTTTTTGATTATCTAAAAAACAAAAAATCCACTAAAAAAGAAATGCAGGCAGTCAAAGCAGCGTGGAATAAATATCGAAAACTAGGCAAAGTCAAAGCTATATCATTGAGTATTCTTAGAGCCAAGATTTAGAAAATTGTTTTAGGTTTTAATACAGTAAAATACAAACTAGTCTATTGTTACAAGATTCTAAATATCTAGATTGGAATAATTCATTTGAAAAAATTGAAAAAGCCTTTGAAGCTGGACTGTTTGTTATAATAATTGGTCCAAAGGGAACTGGAAAAACTACTCTAGTTCGAGAATTCGCTAAAAGAAAGTCTGTAAACCTGGATTCAATTAACTTTAGTCTTAGAACTCGTGAGAGCCATCTAGTTGGAACTAAAACATTAGAGAATGGTACAGTTGGATTTATCGAAGGACTGTTAGTAAAATCAATGAAAGAAGGAAACATGTTGTATTTAGATGAGATAAATTCAGCAGAAGCTGACGTGCTATTACGATTAGATGAGGCACTTGATGACAGACGCCAGATTGTTCTCAAAGAATCAACTGGGGAGACGATTCAAGCCAAAGAAGGATGGTTTGTAATAGCTACAATAAATCCATTATCACATGTTGGAACTAAAGAGCTTCCACCTCAGATATTATCAAGATTTCCTGTTAGAATTAGACTAGAATATCCTCCTGAAGACATTGAGATAGATATTGTTAAACGACACAGTTCAGGCTCGCATGATAAGGAATTACAACAAGGAATAAAACTTGCAAATACTTTACGACAAGCAGCTGCAGTAGAAGAGCTGTTCTATTCACCTAGCCTTCGAGAGACTATCGCATATGCAAAATTATTGGATCTCAAAGTTCCTGCAAAAGAGGCTGCAGATATTGTATTTGGAAATGTATATGCACAGTGGGGTTCTGTTGAATATCAAAAAGTCAGTGACATCATAACCTCAATGTTTGGTAATTAATGCAATCACTTAGTTTAAGATATGACACATTAATTGAAATTGCAACCTTTTTGGTCAGACGATGGTCTGAAGACGATAAAATAACAGTAGAGTTATCCCCAAGAAAGGAGATTTCAACTAGACTCGGTGACAAACGAGTAATTCTCATTCCTGTTGAAGTGTATCATGGAGATGACTTTGCAAAGTACAGACA
>Ga0209860_1000096_pt1 | contig 10214 bp, 10 predicted proteins | sample GWRWS2_40_50_FD_187243 | JGI IMG/M metagenome (GOLD analysis project Ga0209860, IMG submission 187243) | Riverbed sediment microbial communities from areas with vegetation nearby in Columbia River, Washington, USA - GW-RW S2_40_50 (SPAdes)... | ecosystem: Environmental > Aquatic > Freshwater >... | reverse complement strand
GAGCGTGCGGGCGCACATTACCTGGCTCGAACGCGAGCTGCTGCACACCGACACAGACTTGGCTCAGACCATTCGCGAGAGTCCGGTGTGGCGAGAAAAGGACGAGTTGTTGCGCAGCGTCCCTGGCGTGGGACCGGTGCTGACGACCACGTTGTTGGCCAATTTGCCCGAACTGGGCACGTTGACCAGTAAGCAAATTGCCGCGCTGGTCGGCGTCGCCCCGCTCAACCGAGATAGTGGGACCTTGCGTGGCAAACGCACGGTCTGGGGCGGCCGCGCGCACGTCCGAGCGACGTTGTACATGGCCACGATCGTGGCGGCACGGTTCAATCCTGTGATCCGGACCTTCTACCAACGGTTGCGGACGGCCGGAAAAGCGAAGAAGGTGGCGCTGACGGCCTGCATGCGCAAGCTGGTGATCATCCTGAATGCCATGCTCAAACATCGGACGCCGTGGTGTGCGAAGGGCGCTCAGTATACTTGACCGTCAAGACAGTTGCTGACACCCTACGGTGCTGCGACAGCCTCTTTGCTACACAATGGTTCATACCTCGCAGAGGCGCCTGTCTCTCTACTCAGCCCCTCCATCCTGATCACTTCTCGATTTTTTTGGCCACCATCTGATAGTACACGGTGACCTTGTCGCCCGCCTTGGCCTTGACGCCCTTGAGGCCCTGGGTCGAGAACTCCCATACCTCGCCGCCCTTGTCCACGCTGATGGTGTTGGCCTTGTCGTCCAGGGAAGTCACGACTCCGGTGAACTGATACTGCTTCGGCCCGGCGGCACCTGACAGCCCTGCGATGAGGGCGATCACCAACACCGCGGTCGCGAAGAGCAAGACACCCCGATAGCGCATGTGAACACCTCCTGTTGGGCCCCCTGAATCAGAGTAGGTGATGAGTTGCGGTGACGGAGTGTAGCACAGGCAGGTCATGAATGGGACATTGGCAGAGGGAGGGTAAGGATTGATGGTTATCCGGGTCCGGCGGGTTGACGGGCCCACCGAGTTGGTGCTAGAGTTCGTGCCACGTTTTTATATTTTGTAGCACTAACGAAAGGCCATGCCATGAAGAAGCTCGTGCGGTTTGGAGTGTCGTTGGACCATCATCTGCTGGATGATTTCGACCGGCTGATTTCGAGGAAGAACTACACGAATCGGTCGGAGGCGTTGCGCGACCTGATTCGGGGCAATCTGGTCGGCCAGGAATGGGACGAGAACAAGGAGACGGTCGGGACGATCACCTTCGTGTATGACCATCATGTGCGTGACCTGACGAAAACGCTGACCGACATCCAGCACCGCTTTCAACGGCTGATTCTCTCCGGCATGCATGTGCATCTCGATCATGATCATTGCTTGGAAGTGCTGGTCGTCAAAGGGAAGGGCTCTGAGATCAAGAAGGTCTCGGACATGCTGATCGGGACCAAAGGCGTCAAGCACGGCAAGCTCACGGGGACGACGACCGGCAAAGGCTTAAGCTGAGTGGTCCGTGAGTCTGCTCGGTTCTCTCTTCCTCAGCGGGCTTCTCTTCCTGGCTGTCCTCTCGGCCGAGGCTCATGAAGTCACCGAAGAGGGTATCCAGCTCTCTGAAGTGACGGTCGCCGCCGAGCGCCCGGTCGCGGCCTCTTCCCAGCAGTTCATTCCCGATAAGGAGATCTTGCTTCAGCCCCAGGGGCGACCGGCCCAAGTCTTGCGGCTCATCCCCGGATTCGTCGCCGTTGAGCATTCCGGTGGTGCAGGTAAGGCAGACCAGTACTTCTTGCGAGGTGTTGATGCCGATCACGGATCGGACGTCGCGTTCTTTGCCGACAACTTGCCGATCAACCTGAGGACTCACGGGCATGGTCAGGGATACACCGATCTCAATTTCATCATCCCGGAGACGATCGAAGGGGTGGACGTGGTGAAAGGGACCTACCACGCCGAATTTGGGGACTTCGATACCGCTGGCGCGGTGACGTTCAAGAGCCGAGATGTCTTAAAGGAAAACGTGGTACAGGCGGTAGGCGGCATGTGGGATACGCAGCGCTATCTCCTCATGCTGTCCCCGACGAAGGACAAAGTGCGAACGCTGTTGGCAGCGGAGGGTTACTACACCAACGGTCCCTTCCAGAACGATAATCGATATTTCCGGTTCAACGTGTTCGGCAAAGCCACGTTCAACCCAACCGTCCGATCGGAATTCAGTGTGACTGGGTCCTATCACAAGGGACAGTGGAACGCCTCCGGCGAAATCCCCTTTCGAGCCGTGACAGACGGCACGATCGATCGCTTCGGGTCTATCGATCCTAGTGAGGGGGGGCAGACGCAGCGTGCGACCGGCCGTATGCAGTACCACTACGATACACCCTCCGGCGGTCGACTCTTTGCCGACGCCTACGGGATGTATTACAACCTGAACCTCTTTACTAATTTCACCTTTTTTCTCAATGACCAGCAGAATGGCGACGCCATCAACCAGCAGGACCGGCGCGTCGTGTACGGCGGGAATCTAGGTTACCGGCAGGCGGGCGAGCTCTTTGGCATTCACAGTGCCGCGACGGCAGGCGTACAGGTCCGCGTGGATGATATTGCTGATATCAGGCTCGGGACACAAACCAAACGGGTACCAGCCGGGACCACCGTCAACAGCGAAGTCCTCGAAGCCTCCTATTCCCCATTTCTGAAACTGGAATTCCAGCCAACGCCTTGGATGCGTCTAGCCGGGGGAGTTCGAGCCGACTATTTCACCTTTGATGTCCGCAATCTCTGCGACACGTGTCCTGAGCAGCCGGCCGGCCGGAAGGATTCGGGTCAGGTCAGCCCCAAGGTCAACCTGATTCTGGGCCCCTGGTTCAACACCGAGTTTTTCGCCAACTGGGGCATCGGTTTTCACAGTAACGATGCTCGATCCACGGTCGTCGATGCGAGTTCACCTCTCGCCAGGGCGCAGGGTGCTGAGGTCGGCATTCGGTCCAAGCCCTGGGGGCCGGATCGGATGGAGCTGATCGCAACCTTCTGGGCCTTGAGTCTGGGATCCGAACTTGTGTTTGTGGGCGACGAGGGGACGACCGAACCGCGTGGGCCGACGCAACGCTACGGCGTGGAGATTGGAGGGCGAGGCCAGGTTTGGGGTCCACTCTATCTTAATGGCAGCGTTACATGGACCCACTCCCAATTCAAGAACGGAGATGCGATCCCCCTGGCTCCGGAGTTGACCGGGTACGGCGCCTTAATCCTCCGATGGCCTGAGGGATTGTCCTCGCAATTGCAGGCGACGTATCTGGGAGTCCGGCCCTTGACCGAAGATCGGAGCATCAAGGCTCCCTCGTGGATCAACTTTGATCTGACCGAGCGCTACATAATCCCGCTTAAGCTCCCGCACGGGCATCTTGAAGCCATTCTGTTTATCCAGAACCTCTTCAATACCAACTGGGAGCAAGCCACATTTGCCTTCACCTCCCGTCTGCCCAACGAGCCATCGGGCGGAGTACAAGACATCCACTTCGTGCCGGGGAACCCTAGATTTGTTATGGGTGGCCTGTCATGGTATTTTTAGGCTTCATTGGGAGGTCCAGTTCGTTCTATCAGTAACGTCTGTTGAGTCCGGTAATGGATGCAACGGACTAACGGACCAAACGGACTCAGCGGACGAAACATGGATGGCGGTTATGCCTCGGCCGATTCTGGCGCGTGCCTATTATAATCGTCAGACCTTGCGAGTGGCCCGATCGCTCCTGGGCAAGTACCTGGTTCGGGCGAATGGATCAAAACGAATCACCGGCAAGATCATTGAGGTGGAAGCCTACGTCGGGCCAGGTGATCGGGCGTCGCACGCGTCCAGGGGCAGGACCAAACGGACGGACGTGATGTTCGGGCGATCGGGGGTGGCCTATGTGTATCTTATTTACGGCATGTATCATTGTTTCAACGTGGTGACTGAGCGACAGGGATACCCGGCGGCAATTCTGGTCCGCGCCGTAGAAGCGGCCTCCTCCCCTTCGACTGTAATTGACGGCCCAGGGCGTGTCTGCCGTTATTTTCAGATTGATCGAAGCTTGAACCGGCTGGATTTGACCGTGGGACACACCTTGTGGATCGAGGGTCGCGGCGAGCGGGTCCCGCCTTCAGCGATCACGGCCTACCCACGAATCGGGGTAGACTATGCCGGAGAATGGGCCACCAAGCCGTGGCGGTTCCGGCTTAAAGGAGCCAATGGCTGATGGCATATAGCGTATGGCAAGAGTGCTCCGGCCATAAGCCATTAGCTATAAGCTCTTCGGACTGATCATAAGCCAAAAGCCATTTGCCGTTCACTATCAGCTACGCGCGGAAGGAGTGCCATGAAGGCGTCGGATCTGCTGGTGCGTTGTCTGGAAAATGAAGGAGTAGAGTTCCTGTTCGGGTTGCCCGGCGAGGAGACCTTGGATGTGATGGATTCCTTGCTGAACTCTCGCATTCGGTTCATCGAAACCCGGCATGAGCAGGGAGCAGCCTTCATGGCTGATGTCTACGGGAGGCTGAGCGGGAAAGCCGGGGTCTGCCTTTCCACGCTCGGGCCCGGCGCCACCAATCTGCTGACCGGCGTGGCTGACGCGAACTTGGATCGAGCTCCGCTGGTGGCCATCACCGGTCAGGCGTCTTTGGATCGGATGCACAAGGAATCGCACCAGTACATCGACCTTGTATCGATATTTAAGCCGGTCACGAAATGGAACGCCGAGATCACGAGACCTCACATCATTCCGGAAGCGGTGCGGAAGGCTTTCAAAGTGGCCCAGACTGAAAAGCCCGGAGCTACGCATTTGGAGCTGCCCGAAGATGTGGCGGCGGAGCAGGTCAGCGAGCGGGAAACGGATGGCCCCCTTCGCGTCCAGGCGCCGTTCACCCCGGAACCGCTCGCGGCTCAAGTGAAACGTGCGGTGCACAGTATCGCTGCAGCCAAGAGGCCGGTGATATTGGCCGGGAACGGCGTGATCCGCGGGCGGGCTCATGAGGCCGTCCGGCGGTTTGCTCGGGCTTTGAACATTCCCGTTGCCCACACATTCATGGGCAAGGGTATCATGTCGGACCGTGATCCGCTGTCGCTCTATGCCCTTGGTCTCCAGACGCGGGACTATCCGGCGACCGTGTTCGAGCAAGCCGATGTTGTGATTGCTGTGGGCTATGACTTTGTGGAATACGCGCCCTGTTTCTGGAACCCGAATCGGGACAAGCACGTGGTCCACGTGGACATGTCGCCGGCCGAGGTGGACGCCCATTACACCGTCGAGGTCGGCGTGCTCGGCGATCTTACGCTGGCGTTGGAGCAAATCGGGAACGGTCTCGCCCCGTTCGACCAGCAATGGGCTAAGCGGAGCCGTGAGACGATCGTGGCCGGGTTGGAGGCCGAGCTGGCCGGCCCGCCCACCTGGCCGATGCGCCCGCAGCATGTGATCCGCGATTTGCGAGCGGCGCTCTCGCCTGACGACATCGTGATCTGCGACGTCGGGGCCAATAAACTGTGGATGGCCAGAATGTTTCCGTGCCTGGCCCCGAATACCTGCATCATCTCAAATGGCTTTGCCTCGATGGGAATCGGACTGCCGGGCGCGGTTGCCGCCAAGTTGCTATATCCGGAGCGGCGAGTGGTAACGGTCACAGGAGACGGAGGCTTCATGATGAACTCCCAGGAGCTCGAAACGGCCGTCCGTCTCCATCTGCCGATTGTAATCCTGGTCTGGCGGGATGATGGGTATGGCGTGATCCGTTGGAATCAGGAGCTTCGGTTCGGGCGAACCTCCTCCGTCGATTTCGGAAATCCGGATTTTGTAGCCTACGCCCGGAGTTTCGGAGCGATAGGATTGCGAGTGACAGGGCCATCCGAGCTCGAGCCGGCGTTGAAAGAAGCCTTGGCCCACAATGGCCCAGTGGTGATCGACTGCCCCGTCGACTATTCCGAGAATACTCGCTTGACCGAGAGACTGAAGGCGCTCCCGTGAGACATGGCTGCTTGAAATAAAAAAGGGAGGGCGTCCCGAAGACGACCTCCCTTTTCTCTTTCAGCGCACCGTGGCTCGTCTTACTTGATGACCCGATCTGCTCCGATCTTGGTTGCGGATGACACTGGTGGCTGGATCTTGATCTGAGGCCCCTGCACCTTCGGAAGCTGGCCTGCGCCCTGCGTCTCAACCACCCGCTCATTGTCCGCATTCTTCAGGTGCTGCTCGGAGTGTTTCTCCAAGTTAGCCGCTTTCGTCAGGGCTTTGTCACCGCCTGCGTTGCTTTGGCCTGGGTCATTGGCCGTTGGTTGTCCCGTCACGGGGCTTCCATCGTTCTTCATCGGGTAGCCTTCATGCTTCGGGAGCATCGCCGGATTCGCAAACACGAGAGACAGGGAGAAGATCACGCTTAAGACCACCCCTACAATGCCGAACATGGCTTTCATGACGCTCACTCCTTTTTAAGAAGGTGGGTAAATCAGGCCAACTCCGTCGCCAATGAAATGAATAACCGCGCAGTGGCAGCCATCTTAGCCAGCTTCGCGTAACCCTGTCAAGTGGCGGCTGGCTGCTTGCCCCTCAGGTCTCATGCGTCTTCTCGATCACCGAGGGCGCGGCGGCCGTCGTCCTCTTCCTCGGTGCCGGAAGGCCCCGCCTCGGAACCAAGCCGGCAGGCGGATGATGACGGATGTGCCCTGCCCCGGTCCACTGGCGATGGAAATCTGCCCTTGGTGTTCTTCCACGATCTTTTTGACCGTCGCGAGGCCCAAGCCGGTCCCGCTTCGTTTGGTGGTGAAATAGGGTTCAAAGACTTTGCCCACATGTTCGGTCGGGATAGGGACGCCGTCGTTTTTGATCAGGATCTGGACCTCGTGATGCCGACCAGAGCGGTGCTGGGTGAGCTCGATGTGGAGATGCCCGCCGGGCGTCATGGCCTCGAGCGCGTTCTTGAAGATGCTGAGGAAGACCTGCTGCATCTTGGTCTCATCGCATCGGACTTGGTTGAGATTGGCCCTGGAATCCTTCGTGACCCGGATGCGGTTGATCTCGAGCTCGGTAGCGACGACCGTCAGCGCCGCTTCGATGATGTCTGGCACCCGGCACACGCGCCGGTTCAGTTCCAGAGGCTTGGCAAAGTCCAAGATCTCGTTCAGGATGGCTTCAACCCTGATCAAGTCGCGCATGGCGTTCTCGACGCGGGTCTGAGGGTCGAAATCGAGGATGCCCTCTCCGGTGACCTCTTCCAACTGCGCCCGAATGGAAGCGAGAGGCTCACGGACTTCGGTCGCCAGAAACGCGCTGAACTCGCCGATGGCGGCCTGCCGCTCCTGTTTTCTAATCAGGGGTTCTGAGGGGACTGGCGCGGCCAGTGCTGCCGGGGCTTCTCCTGGCGATCCGGCAGGGGGCCTGGCCGCTTGGGTTGAAACCGGTTGTTGAAGCAGCTCGCCCAACTTCGCGATCAGCGGTTCCAAGGTCCTCGCATCAGGGAGGGCGTACCGCATCGGCGTCTTGGAGGCTAACGTGATCGTTCCTCCGACTTGCCCCCGCACAAAAAACGGCACCACCATGGCCGACCGGAACCGGTCCTTGAACAGGTGCTTGTGGTCCTGGAACCGTCCCTGGGTCGAGGCGAGGTCATGATCCACGCGCGGCTTCCGGTGACGAACGGCCCACCCTGAGGCGGAGGCGTCAAGGCCAAGACGCTGCCCCGGTTTGAGGTCCGTCTTATGCTCTCCCTTTTCACCGGCGAGACCGAGGACCTCCACGGCGCCGGCCAGCGGATCATAGTCGGTGACCCAGGCCCGGTCGAAGGGCATGACCTGTGCCGCCTCGTTCAGCACGGCGGTGATCTCCGCCTCCCTCTCCGGGTTCGCATGGGAGGGGGGCGACGCAAAGGGCTCCGGGCTTGGGGAGCCCGGCGTGACCGGCTCTTGGGCCAGGAACGGGCGGCTCAGCAGGACCGTGCCGTCGAAGAGGGATTGCCGTTCCAGGGCCTTTGTGATGTCCTCGCTCACGCTCTCAATCAGCGTTTTTTCCTTCTTTGCGAAGGCAGCGCTCTCTTTTCTTGCGATGACAAGAACGCCATAGGTCCGCTCCATATGTCGTAAGTGGACTGCGAGGAGAGGCTTGGTGCTGGGTGTGATCAGACGTAAACGGATGGCCTTGAGCTCGCCGTTGGCTAATGGAGCCTGCGACAGGCCGACCTCCTGGGCGGAAAGGGCTCCCAGGATCGCCTGCACCTCGCGCGGAGAAAACCCTCGGGAGACCTGTGCCACCAAGGGGCCGTCTTCCCGATCAAAAATTGCGGCCAGTGCGGCATCCAACCCGAGTTCGTTGAGCGCGATAGTCAGCGTTTTTTGGAGGGTCGTCTGCTTGACCGCGCGAGCCTGCTCAACGGCATTTCTCATTCAACGGTTCCTTACAGGGACGGGTCCGCATTGTAGCAGCGTCGGTAAGCGGTTTCAATTGACGATGCGGGGGGGCTTCGACCGGTGAATGACGATCTCGACGTGACCCTGTTCAGAGATCCAGAGGTTCAGGATGCCGCTCACCACGCTGATGAGCACAGCGCCCGCCACCGATGGCCAGAATCCCTGAACCACGAACCCATTGACCAAGAAGGACACCAACTGGAGGAGCAGCGCGTTGATGATGACCATGAAGAGTCCCAGAGTGAGGATGATGAAGGGGAGAGAGAGCAGATACAGGAAGGGCCGGACCACGGCATTCAGCAAGGCGAGCGCGATCACCGCTGCGACGCCGGCCGAGGCGCTCTGCACCTCGATGCCGGGGACGATCGCGGTGGCCAGGAATACGGCAATGCCGGTGACCACGAAACGGATCAGGAGGCCCATCATCGACGGGTATTGTCACTCGTCATGAATCAATCGCTGGAGAGGCCCATTACCGTGTCTTCTTCGGCGCCACAGAAGAGAACCGCACTTCACTGGCGGTCATGCCATTCGAGTTTCCCATCACTTCCACGACCACCCGATCACCGACAGAGGGAGTGCTGCTGGCTGTCGCGCCGATTGCGCGATAGCGTGTGTCTGGCGTCAGTCGGATAGAGACCGACTTGCCGTCTTTTGTCTGAACCACAAGCTGGTCTGCGCTTGATGCAGTCACAGTCCCTAAGACGTGGAAACTGCCTTCGTGGGCGAACGCCGAGACTGCGATGAGTGCCATCAAGACGAGCGCCACGAGACTATGACGACGTACCATGGTTGTCTCCTTCCACTATGCCATACTTAATGCGAATGAGTCTGTGGGGGCCCGCCACTGTCCTCGCCCCGGAGGAACCGCTCGAATTCCTGTTCCTGTGCCCGCTCCCTCGGCGTCGTCGAGTTGAGCTTCTTCATTTCGTCCAATTCATCAGGCGTGAGCTTCGGTAGGTGGCGGATGAAATGAACCAGTCCCCAACTGTCCCGATCCTCCTCCGGTTTCCCTTTGCCCCAGGCCGGCATCGCGGTGAAACGAATGCCGTTATGAATGGTGAAGAACAGCTCTCCGTCCGACATGGACTGGATCGCCGCGTCGCGCAAGTCAGGCGCTTTGGGGTAGACATTCCGTCCGATCGGAGTCTTGCCGCTTCCGTCGTTCGCATGGCACGTGGCACAGTGATCAGCAAAGTGCGCGCGGGCCTCCGCCAACACTTTCGGATTGGCGGGGACTGGGTTGGGGGTCCCCCGTTGCTTGCTCGGAATGGCCAGGTGGCGGACCTGCCGCGCAAGCCAGATCTCCACGTAACTTGGCTCTCCTTTGGCGCTGAAGCCGCTGGAAAACGAGTCATAGGCGAACCAGCCGAGCGCTGCGGCCGGGATGGCGATCGCAGCGACTGACAGGTACAGCCAGAATTTGAACGGGTTCATCATACTCGTCAGCTCCCCCTCGTCTCTCTGAAATCCTGCAAGACCCAGCGCGTCGAATGATTCTGAAAGAAGTACGGACAGTATACAGACCCGCATGGGCGATCGCCACTACTCTCGAGGGCACTCTGTCAGGCTACGTTCGTGAGCCAGTGCGTCACATGACATGAGATTGCGGCGCCAACCGTCCTCGGAGCCTGAGCAGCATTAGCGCTGTGATCGGCAGGTAGATGAGCAGGCCGGTCATGCCCAAGAGGGCTTCACCAATCCAGAAAGTGACTGCAAGATTGAACAGCAGCACGGCATAATACAGCCCACAGCCGAACAGGATATCACCGGTCACAGACCGGTCGGCGGGCAATCCTGTGCTGATGGGGGGGAGGCTG
>Ga0209860_1000095_pt1 | contig 10231 bp, 9 predicted proteins | sample GWRWS2_40_50_FD_187243 | JGI IMG/M metagenome (GOLD analysis project Ga0209860, IMG submission 187243) | Riverbed sediment microbial communities from areas with vegetation nearby in Columbia River, Washington, USA - GW-RW S2_40_50 (SPAdes)... | ecosystem: Environmental > Aquatic > Freshwater >... | reverse complement strand
GCGGGGAACTACTTTAGTTCCACGATCGTGACTCCATCACCCCCTTCGGCGCGCTCGCCTGCCCGGAACGTGGACACATACGGCGAGGCCTTCAGATAGTCCCTGAGCGCCGCCTTGAGCCGTCCGGTGCCGTGGCCGTGTATGATCCGAAGAAAGGGGGCGCCGACCAGCGCGGCCTGATCCAGCGCCGAGACCGTGAGGTCCAGCGCCTCTTCAGCGGTTCTTCCCCGGACATCCAGCACAGTGGGAACTTCTCGGTCGTCAGTTGACGCCGGGCGTAGGGATCGGTCCGGTCTACTGGTCCGAGAGGTTTCTGCATCTTCCCCGCTTGCGGCCCCGGCAAAGCCGACGAGGCCTGAGACGTCCACCGACATGTCGGTTTCTCCCACACGGACTCGGACCCGTTTTTTCCCCTGCGGCGGTTCCAGCAACACTCCGGTCACGCCCAGACTGATCATCTCGATCCGATCGCCGGCCTTGAGCTGCTCGACCGGCACCGATTCCCCAGCCAGTGTCAGCCGCGCACGCCCCTTCTCCTCAATTTCGGCGAGCCGCTGCTTCGCCTCCTTAGCCTTGATCAAGGTCCGTTCGCCTTTCAGGCCGTCGAGGATGTCCTGAACCTGCGCCCGAGCCCGGAGGAGTTCGTCGGCCAGTTTCTTCTTCACACCCTTGCGCTCTTCGCGCTCGGACTGGCGCAGCCGGTCCGCGATCTCCGATGCCTCCCGCGCCGATCGTTCGGCTTCGCCTCTCAGCTCGGCGATGCGCGCGCGATCGTCATCCAGACGACGCTGTTTGTCCTGCAGATCGCCCAGCATCTGCTCCAGCGCTCGGTCTTCCCGGTCGAGCAAGCCGAGCGCATGGTCCAGAATGGTCTCATCCATCCCCAGCCGGCCGGCGATCTCGATCGCGGAGGATTTCCCCGGCATACCCAGAATCAGACGGTAGGTCGGCGAGAGCGTGGTCACGTCGAACTCCACGCTGGCGTTCATGAAGCCCGGCGTCGTCTGGGCCAGCGCCTTGAGCGAGTTGTAGTGGGTGGTCGCCACGACCTTCATGCCCAAGCGGGACAGCCGCGTCAGCAAGGCCTCCGCTAATGCCGCCCCTTCAGCCGGATCGGTGGAGGTGACCGGCTCATCCACCAGGACCAAGGCCCTGGACGGTTGTTCCCCCATTGTAGGAGTCTCATGATTCGGCGACGCCTGCTCCAGGAGCCGGATCATCTGGGTGATGTGGGCCGAGAAGCTGGAGAGATCCTTGACCAGATCCTGCGCGTCCCCGATGTCCGCGTACACCTCCGGGAAGAGCGCCATCTCGGAGTCCGCCCCGCAAGGGGGGTGCAATCCGGCCCGGACCATCAGGGCAAAGAGCCCGACGATTTTCAAAGTCACGGTTTTCCCACCCGTATTGGGCCCGGAGATCACCAGCACGCGCACCGGCTCATCCACCAGAATGTCGTTCGCCACGACGCGCTCTCTCGTCAGCACCAGCAAAGGGTGGCGCGCCTGCCGCAGCGCAATCCGTCCGCGGCTATTGAGTGCAACCGGCCGCCCCTTCACCAGACGGCTGAACGACGACTTGGCCGCGATACAGTCCAGCGCTGCGAGTACGTCCTGCCAGTCCAGCAAGGTCGGCGCATGACTCGCTACCAGCACGGAGAGTTCCTGAAGAATCCGTCGGACTTCTCGCGCGACCTCCAACTCTGCCACCTTGATCGCGTTGTTGAGCTCCACCAGCTCGCGAGGCTCCAGGAAGACCGTCGCTCCGCTGCCTGAGACGTCGTGGACGATGCCGGGGATCTTCGCGCGCATCTCGGCCTTCACCGGCACGACATACCGACCCTCGCGTTGGGCGAAGTACCGTTCCTGGAGGACCCCGGCATACCGCCTGGAAGCCAGGATCGTGTCCAGCCGGTGGCGCATCTGTTGTTTCAGATCCTGCGCGCGGTGGGTAAGCCGACGCAACTCGGGCGTCGCCGACTCGCGAATGTTGCCCTCCTGGTCAACGGCCCGGTCAATCGCCGCTTTGACCTGCTCGCCCTGATACATCTCGTCCAGTGGTGCCGCCACTGCGGAGAGGACCGGGACTAGCTCGCGGCGCTGCCTGAAATACCGAGCGACTTCCGTAGCGAGTCCCAGCACGAGAGACACATCCCGTAACTCATGGGGCTCCAGCGGTGCGCCCTTGGCCACACGACCGAGGGCTTCCCTCAGATCGGGGAATGGGAGAGACGGGAAGGGGTCACCACGTTCCTCCAAACTCACCATCTCGCGGGTCTCCTGCAACCTGGCCTCGGCTGCATCGAGATCCGTCTCGAGCGGAATCGTTCGGCACCGTTCGGCTCCCATGCTTGAGCGGGCTTGCCCAGCAAGGATCTCGAGGACACGATCCCACTCCAACACCCTCATGGCTTGCTGCAAGAGAGACCGATCGCCCATTGTTTGTTGATGACCTCCGGCGGCTTCCCAAAAGATCAAACGGTTGGGGAGCGCCTGGGTGAACCAGAGCGCTTTTAATGGATGGAGGGTGGACTCTACAGTACAAAGGATACCCAAGCAAGGGCATCGGCGAGCCACCCACCTAGCTTGACAACTTTTTGACGCCTGAGTACTATGATCACCCCGTGCCGGTTGTTGTGCAGCCGGCATCTTTTTTCTCTGAGGGCATCAGATCCATCATGGCTATCCGTGTCGGCATCAACGGGTTTGGACGGATCGGTCGGAATGTCTTTCGGGCCTCGCTGGACGACCCAGACCTCCATTTCATCGCGATCAACGATCTCACGGACGCCAAGACCCTGGCTTACCTGCTGAAGTATGACTCGGTACATGGCACCCTGAAGCAGGACGTCGAGGCCAGAGACGATCAGCTCATCGTGGGCGGCAAGTCCGTGACCATCCTGGCCAAGAAGGACCCCAAGGAGCTGCCCTGGAAAGACCTGGGCGTGGACATGGTGATCGAATCAACCGGTCGGTTTACCGACCGTGAAGGAGCCAGTCGTCATCTGTCGGCCGGTGCCAAGTGGGTCATCATCTCGGCCCCGGCCAAGGACCCGGACGTCACCATCGTGCTAGGCGTGAACGAGCAGACCTACGATCCCCGCACACACCACATCATTTCCAACGCGTCCTGCACAACTAATTGCCTCGCGCCGGTCGCCAAGGTGCTCCTGGACAACTTCGGCATCCGCCACGGCGTGATGACCACCATCCATTCCTACACGAACGATCAGCAGCTTCTGGACCTGCCGCACAAGGACCTGCGCCGCGCCCGAGCGGCGGCTATCTCGATGATTCCGACCAGCACCGGCGCCGCCAAGGCGTTGCACCTGGTCCTCCCCCAGCTCAAGGGCAAGATGGACGGCATGGCCATTCGCGTCCCCACCCCCAACGTCTCGCTGGTGGACCTGACAGTCGAAACGGAGAAGGACTGCGATGTCGCTTCTGTGAATGACGCCTTTCGGCGAGCGTCCCAAGGGTCTCTGAAGGGAATCTTGCAGTACTCCGAGGCACCGATCGTCTCGATAGACCAGAAAGGCGACCCCCACTCCGCAACCCTGGACGCGCCGCTGACAATAATCCTGGAGCACCGCCTGGTGAAGGTGATCGCGTGGTATGACAATGAGTGGGGGTATTCGTGTCGCGTCCGCGATCTCATCAAATTGATCGCGGCCAAGTCCTGACGACCTTCACCCCCTTCACCGTGTTCCCCGCGCCGATCGTCCGCAGCGTCACCGGGCACGAGCAGGGGTCGCGCAACGCGGCAAAGGAGCGCTGATGAACCTGCGCAAGCAGACGATCCAGGACGTCGATCTTCGGGACAAGCGCGTCATCATCCGAGCCGATTTCAACGTTCCACTCGACGACGCGCTTCAGATCACGGACGACACCCGTATCCGCTCCACCCTGCCTACCATCAACCGCGCCGTGGACGAAGGCGCCAAGGTCATTCTGTGCTCGCACCTCGGTCGCCCCAAAGGCAAGCCGGATCCTAAGCTCAGCCTTGCGCCGATCGCCAAGCGGCTCCAGCGGCTGCTGGGCAAAGAGGTCACCTTCGCCCCGGACTGCATCGGCACCGCCGTGGAAACGCAGGTGGCCCGGATGAAGCCCGGCGATGTCCTGCTGCTGGAGAACCTGCGCTTCCATCCCGGAGAAGAGAAGAACGACGAGGCCTTCGCGCGCGCGCTCGCTTCTTTGGGGGATGTCTATATCAACGACGCGTTCGGGGCGGCCCACCGCGCCCATGCCTCGATCGTCGGCATTCCGAAGTTTATCAAGGTCGCGGCCGCCGGCTATCTGTTAAAGAAGGAGATCGAATACCTCGTAGGCGCCGTCGCTGACCCGGTTCGACCATTCGTGGCCATTCTTGGAGGAGCCAAGGTCTCCGGGAAAATCGAGGTGATTGAAAACCTGGGAAAGCGCGTTGATAAGGTCATCATCGGCGGAGGCATGGCCTTCACCTTTATCAAGGCGATGGGGCAGGAAATCGGCAACTCCTTGGTCGAGGACGACATGCTGGAGTTTGCGCGGCGCATCCAGGAACACGCCCTCTCTCGCGGGGTCAAGTTTTACCTTCCCGTGGACTGCGTCGTCGCCCACAGCCGAGAACCTGGAGCCGAGACTAAGCTCCTCCCCGTGCAAGAAATCCCGAAGGGCTGGTATGCGCTGGACATCGGTCCGGCCTCGGTCAAGTTGTTCAGCGAAGCGGTGCAGAATGCGAAGACAATTCTCTGGAACGGACCGATGGGTGTGTTCGAGATGGACGCGTTCGCGCGCGGCACTTTTGCGATGGCCCATGCGGTCGCCAACGCCTACGCGTTGACCATCGTGGGTGGAGGAGACACGGCACTGGCGGTCCATCGGGCCGGCGAATCCGAAAGCATGACGTTCATCTCCACTGGGGGAGGTGCAGCCCTGGAGCTCCTGGAAGGAAAGCAGCTCCCCGGCCTTGTGGCGCTGCCGGACCGTGAGGTGTGAAGGGGACTGTGCCGCGACGACTCATCGTAGGTAACTGGAAGATGCACAAAACCGCTGCGGAAGCGGCAGCGATTGTGCAGCAGCTCTCGAAGCTGGTTCCTCAATCAGGAAACGTCGAGGTCGTCCTGGCGCCGCCCTTTACCGCGCTCCATGCCGCCGGCCAAGCCATGCCTGTCCCTCATCCCTTCAGCTTGGCGGCGCAGAACCTGTTCTGGGAAGACCAGGGGCCCTTCACGGGTGAAGTGTCCGCCCCCATGCTCAAGGAACTGGGTTGTCACTATGTGATTCTCGGGCACTCGGAGCGGAGGCAACACTTCGGCGAGCAGGATGAAGGGATCAATCGAAAAATCCGGGCTTCCCTCCGTCACAGGTTGCGTCCGATTCTGTGCGTGGGGGAGTCCCTGAGCGACCGCGAGGGCGGGCGCACGGAGACGGTGGTCATCGGCCAACTCCTCCGGTGCCTGGATGGGATCTCGAAGGACGAGCTACGCATGATCACAATCGCCTACGAGCCGGTGTGGGCGATTGGGACCGGCCGCGCGGCGTCGACGGACCAGGCCGCGGCGGTTCACAAAACCCTGCGCGCCACTTTAGCCAGCAGTTGGGGGCCTGAGGCCTGCGAGCCTGTCCGCGTCCTTTATGGGGGAAGCGTGACCCCCGAGAATGCCGGCAAGTTCCTGTCATCAGACCAGGTCAACGGGGCCCTGGTCGGAGGGGCTTGTCTGGATCCCCTGTCCTTTGCTAAGATCATCTCCCTCGCGCAGAACGTGGCCGGATAGGAAACCGACGGAAAGAGGAACAGCATGTATACCTTGGCCGTGATCGTCCATGTCATCGTGTGCTTCTTGATGATCGGCGCCATTCTCCTTCAGGCAGGCAAGGGCGCCGAGATCGGGGCCGCTTTTGGAGGGTCCAGCCAGACCGTGTTCGGGAGTCGTGGACCTGGCACATTCCTCAGCAAAGTGACGGTGGCAGCGGCGATTATTTTTATGTTGACCTCACTCGGCCTCGCGGTGCTCTCGAAAGAACGGACCTTCTCCTCAACCGTCATTGATCTCAACAAAAAAGAATCCCCATCCGATACCCAGCCGACCGCACCGACACAGGAGTCTACGCAGGATAAGCCTTCAGGCGAAGCCAGCCCTTCAACGCCCACCACCCCATAGCGCAGAGCCTGTAATCGTCAGCCCTTGATCTGCCTAGTTCGTTTGGTTCGTCTTGTTTGTTTGGTCTCTTTGGTTTCAACGAGACAAACCAGATAAACCAAAAGAAGCGGACAACAAGCACCTGCTCGCTGAAAGCTGATGACTGACTGCTGAAGGCTGAACGGAAGGGGGGTTAGACGCGAGTTAACCAGCTTTCGTGCGAAGAATCTTCCCCGCGCACGATCTCGAAGAAGGTTTTTTGCAGATCCATCGTCAAAGGGCCTGGCTTGCCGGTACCGATCCGGCGGCCATCAATTTCACGGACCGGCGCAATTTCCGCGGCCGTGCCGGTCAGGAAGACTTCATCTGCCACATACATGGCATCGCGGGTGAATCGCTCCTCGACCACAGGGATACCCCGTTCCCGCGCTAGCTGAAGGACTGAATTCCTAGTAATGCCTTCCAAAATAGACGTAAGCGGTGTCGTCTTTAACTGTCCATTGCGGACGATGAAAATATTTTCTCCCGAGCCTTCCGAGACGTAACCATCCGCGTCCAGTAGAATCGCCTCGTCGTACCCATCGGCCTTGACCTCGCGCTTCGCCAGGATCGAGTTGACATAGTAGCCGGAAATCTTCGCGCGAGTCATGGCGACATTCACGTGATGGCGAGTGAAGGACGAGACCTTCGCCCTGATCCCGTTGGTGAGCGCCTCGTCCCCGAGATAGGTACCCCACTGCCAGGCAGCAATCGCCATGCGAATCGGGTTCTCGCCCGGATAGAGCCCCATCGCACCGTATCCGATGTAGACGAGGGGCCGGATGTAGCAGGCCTCCAACCGATTCACGCGAACCGTTTCCACGATCGCATCCGCTACCTGTTTCTTCTCGTAGGGAATCTGCATCATCGCGATGTGCGCCGACCCGAACAGCCGATCAACGTGCTCGGGGAGACGAAAGATGGCGGACCCTTTGCGACCCTTATAACAACGGATGCCCTCGAACGCGGCCAGCCCATAGTGGAGCGAATGGGTCAAGACATGCACCGAGGCATCCGCCCAATTGACGAACTTGCCATCCATCCAGATTTTTTCGCTTGGTTGCAGCATGACTCGGCCGAGAGAACGCTTCAGACAGGGCTTACATGGTCGAGACCACAGCAGTCAGCGCCACTATATCAGCGCTTTGGAATTTCTGTCAACGCGCGCCGCCCAAACAGCACATCCCTCGGGCACGAAATGTTCTCAGTCTCCATGCTAGTCAACAACATGCCGGCACCTTGACACTTTTCAAACGGCTATGATACAAAGCTACACTTTATGGGAAGCTGAAGCATGTACGCGATTGTGGAGACCGGAGGCAAACAGTATCGGGTTGAACCGGGGACGGTTCTCCGGGTCGAGACCCTGCCTGGTGAAGTGGGCGCACTGGTCGAGTTGAAGCAGGTTCGGCTGGTCCAGAGCGAGGCTGGCCTTGTGGTCGGGCATCCCTTGATCACAGGGGCTCGCGTCAACGCCGAGATCATGCAACAGGGAAGAACGCGGTCCATCATGGTCTTCAAGAAGAAACGGCGAAAGAACTACCGACGCACCAAAGGCCACCGCCAAGGGTTTACGCAGCTCCGGATCAGGAACATCGAAGCAGCGTCGAGTTAGTCAGGAGAGAAGGAGCGGGATATGGCAACCAATAAAGGCGGCGGATCATCTCGGAACGGCCGAGACAGTAACCCTCAATATCTCGGAGTCAAGGCGTTCAGTGGAGAGCAGGTCACGGCCGGTAGCATTCTCGTCCGGCAGAGAGGAACCAAGTTTTTCCCAGGGTTCAACGTAGGCCTTGGCCGAGACCATACCCTCTTTGCGCGCCTTGCCGGCGTGGTCAAATTCGAAGGGGGGCGGGTCCGCCGAAAAGTCAGCGTCTATCCGCCGTCATCCGCGTCCTGATCCGGCCTCGCACGCGGCGCCTTCCAGTCTCCCCCTTATTACGGTATCCTCCTCTACCAGCCGCGTTCAGACGGTTGGACGCGGGCGATTTTCGTCCCTCGTGAAGCGTCGTTCGCAAGATACGCTTCACGCACCACGCTTCACAGTTTTGGTGTGCCATGTTCGTTGATGAGGTCCGCATTTTCGTCAAAGCCGGTCGAGGCGGGGATGGCGCCTGCAGCTTTCGACGAGAAAAGTACGTTCCACACGGGGGACCTGATGGGGGAGACGGCGGGAACGGTGGGAACGTGGTCGTGGCCGCCTCGCGACGTCTCACCACCCTTCTGGACCTCCGCTATCAGCAACACTATAAGGCCAAACCCGGCGGCCCAGGTAAAGGATCAAACCGACACGGACGCACTGCGCCGGATGTGATCATTCCCGTGCCGATCGGCACGGTGATCGCTGATGACACCACGGGCGAGGTCCTGGCTGACTTGACGGCCGAGGGACAATCCTACATCGTGGCGCGCGGAGGCCGTGGCGGTCGGGGCAACGCCCAGTTCGCGACCTCGACGAACCGAGTGCCGACCCAGACGGAACCAGGAACAGCAGAGGAGGACCGGTGGCTCAGACTCGAACTCAAACTGCTGGCAGACATCGGGCTCGTGGGATTGCCCAATGCGGGGAAATCCACGCTCATTGCGGCTATCTCCTCGGCGCGTCCCAAAATTGCGGATTATCCCTTCACCACCCTCACGCCCAACCTCGGGGTCGTTCGCTGGGGAGAGGACGGCAGTTTCGTAGTGGCCGACATTCCCGGCCTGATCGAGGGAGCTCACGAAGGCAAAGGGCTGGGGTTCCAATTCCTCAGACATATCGAACGCACTTCGTTCCTGCTTCACTTGGTTGACATCTCGGAGTGGGCACCCGAGGCTCCGGTGGTCAGTTTCGAGGCCATGCGAAAGGAAGTCGCCGCTTACGGCAACAACCTGACAGCCAGACCGTTCGCCGTGGCCGGCACGAAGCTGGATATCAGCGGAAACCAGGAGCGCTTGGATCAGTTGCGGACCTATTGCAAACGGCGCCGTCTCCGACTGTTCCCGATCTCTGCCGTCACCAGGGAAGGACTCGACACGCTCGTCAGCTTCCTGGGCAAACGTGTTGACGCCTTGAGGAGGGCGCCATGCGCGACCAGCTCCTGAAGCAGGCCCGACGCATCGTGCTGAAGATCGGGAGCAGCCTGGTGGCTTCCCAAGAATCGGGGCTCAGGCTGGACAGTATTGACCGATTGACCAACGACATCTCCGCTCTCAAGGACGGTGGCCGCGAGGTCATCGTCGTCACCTCAGGCGCCATCGTGTCCGGTATTAAGAAACTGGGGCTCAAGGGCTATCCCAAGAGCCTGCCCGTTAAGCAGGCCGCGGCTGCTGTGGGCCAGAGCCGGCTGATGTGGGCCTATGAGAAATCGTTTGAGCGACTGGGCCGGACCGTCGCCCAGATCCTGCTCACGCATCAAGACCTGGCGGACCGCCGGCGCTTCCTGAATGCCCGCCATACGCTGACCACCTTGATCGAATTGGGGGTCATTCCCCTCATCAATGAGAACGACACCGTGGCCGTTGACGAGATACGCGTCGGCGACAACGACACGCTGGCCGGAGACGTTGCCCACCTGGTGGATGCCGATCTGCTGGTGATGCTATCCGACGTCGATGGCCTGTTTACCGAAGACCCCCGCCGGAATCGTTCCGCCACCCTGATGCCTCTGATCACCGAGGTCACCCAGGATATCGAGCAGCGGGCCGGTCTTTCCCAGAGTTTCGAGGGCACCGGAGGCATGGCGACGAAGATCCAAGCTGCCAAGAAAGCGGCCGAGTACGGTGTCGCGACGCTGATCATGAATGGAGAAACACCGGGGCTACTTCCAGCGGTCTTTGAAGGGGCTGGCGCCGGAACCTTCGTGCTGCCTCGCGACCGCCGGCTGACCAGCCGGAAGCACTGGATCGCGTACACCCTGCGCGCCAAAGGCCAGGTGGCGCTCGATGAGGGCGCCGTGGAGGCGCTCGTGCGTCGGGGGAAGAGCCTGCTCCCGTCGGGGATCATCGCCGTCACCGGTAACTTTGACCCGGGCGACGCTGTCACCTGTACCGACCGGGAGGGGAAAGAGTTTGCCAAGGGACTGGTGAATTTTT
>Ga0209860_1000093_pt1 | contig 10237 bp, 10 predicted proteins | sample GWRWS2_40_50_FD_187243 | JGI IMG/M metagenome (GOLD analysis project Ga0209860, IMG submission 187243) | Riverbed sediment microbial communities from areas with vegetation nearby in Columbia River, Washington, USA - GW-RW S2_40_50 (SPAdes)... | ecosystem: Environmental > Aquatic > Freshwater >... | reverse complement strand
CACGAGTCGGCGAAGGGAAATCCTTCACGGCTCTCCCGGCAGCGCCTGGCTGGCCCCGACCGCGTCGGGGCGGGCCTGGCCTGGCTCCGGGAGGTAACGGAACGAAGCGATCAGGGGTCTGCCACCGGGCAAGTCAGGCGGACACGGCGACGCGGCCCGACGTTCGGCAGGAAACCCGGCTTTCCCCGGTAAAATGCCCCCAGTTCATTGCTCTTTGAATCTGGCAACATCACTCCGACAGCGCGACACTGCATCATCTTGCGCGCGCTCGCCGTGATGGCTCCCAGGAGATCCCGAAGCTCTAGCTTGTAGACGATGGCGTGTCTCGAGGATCGGGTTCTGCCTCCAGGATCTCCCTGGCCCGCTCGAGGTCCCCCGAATTCACAAAGATCTGATGCCTCGCCAACGGCCCGATGGTATAGCGGGCATCAACGGCGTACGGGTTTTCGCGCTTGACCATGGACGGAATGTCGTAGGCCTGCAGGAGCGAGACAATGAAGTCGGCCTCGATAAAGCCCTCCGCCTCGACGAGCAAGGCCAGCTCTTCCGCCACCAGATCACCTGTGTGAGCCGACCGGTCTTGACATTCCCAGCGCCTGCCTCACGGCTGCCTGGCGAGACCGATTCGTGCCTTGTAGGCCACGAGGGTGTTCTTGAGCAGCATGGCGACGGTGAGGGGCCCGACGCCGCCGGGGACCGGGGTGATGAGGGAGGCCCTGGGAGAGACCGAGGCAAAATCCACATCCCCGACCAGTCGTCCATTCGCCCGATTGATGCCGACATCAATGACGACCGCCCCCTCCTTCACCATGTCCCCCTTCACGAGGCCAGGCTGCCCTGCGGCCACCACGAGGATGTCCGCCATCCGCGTGTGCCGATCGAGGTCTCGGGTCCATTTTTGGCAGACCGTTACCGTGGCCCGGCGATGGAGAAGCAGAAAGGCGATCGGCTTGCCAACGATGGTACTCCAGCCGACGACGACCGCGTCTCTTCCCTCGATGGCAACCCGGAATCGGTCCAAGACCTCCATGATGCCTAACGGGGTCGACGCGACGAAGAGGGGATGGCCGGTGAGGAGACCGCCCAGGTTTGCAGGGTGGAAGCCATCCACATCCTTCGCAGGGTCTACCGCCTCCAGGATCGATCGCTCCCCGATGTGAGGGGGGAGGGGGAGCTGCACCAGGATCCCATCGACCGTCTCGTCCTTATTCACAGTATGGAGGACGGTGAGAAGCTCCTCGCGGGAGATGGTGGCAGGACGATGGATTTGGATCGATCTGATCCCCACCTCTTCACAGGCCTTGGCCTTATTGCGCACATAGGTGGCCGAGGCGGCATCCTCGCCGACGAGGATCACCGCCAGGCCTGGTGGTCGGTGGCCCGCGGCTAACGCCTTCACCTCCGCCTGCACCTCGCGGCGGATCGCGGCAGCGATTGCTCTTCCGTCCACCACCTGAGCCGGCATCCTTGTCCCTACGACGCGCTTACCCCGTCCTCGCGAAGCTGGAGCCGAGTGATGGCCTTGGCCCTGCCGCTCTCCTCCTCCAGGTCCAGCAGGACGGCGCACAGGATCGGGTTCCCCTTGGCCACGCGGAATTTCGAGGGCGTCTGGGTGAGGAAGCGATGGATGACATCCGAGAATTCCATCCCGATGACCGAATCGCTGGCCCCAGTCATTCCCACATCGGAGATGTAGGCGGTGCCACCGGGGAGGATCTGTTCGTCGGCGGTCTGGACATGCGTATGCGTGCCCACCACCGCCGACACGCGACCGTCGACGAAACGCGCAAAGGCCTGCTTCTCGGAGGTGGCCTCGGCGTGAAAATCGACGATGATGAGGTCGGTCGCCTCCTTGAGGAGCGTAATCTTCTGCTCTCCGACCCTGAAGGGGCAGTCGATGGTTGGCATGAAGACCCTGCCCTGCAGATTCAACACGCCGACTCGCGTCCCTCCCCGCTCCCAGAGGGCCACCCCAGATCCTGGGGCGGACTCCGGATAGTTGGCGGGACGGAGGAGACGCCGCTCGGTAGTGATGTAGAGCTCCCCCTCTTTCTTGTCCCAGATATGGTTGCCCGACGTCAGGAGATCGATGTTGGCCCTGAAGAGTTCCTCCGCCACCGACGGGGTGATGCCGAAGCCGCCCGCCGCATTCTCGGCATTGGCAATCGTCAACGCAATTCCGTACTCCCTCTGAAGCCCCGGCAGCAGGGCGGTCACGGCCTGCCGCCCTGGGGTTCCGACGATGTCGCCAATAAACAGGACCTTCACGGGGACCTCAGACCGGGGACTGGAGACTGGAGAGATGGGCTGAGCAATTTAGCAGCTGCCACCACGGGTCTCCGATCTCCAGTCTCTGGTCTCCCGTCTCTGGTCTGATGTCTTACTTGGCATACTCCACGGCCCGCGTCTCACGGATCACCGTGACCTTTACGTGACCGGGGTACTGCAACTCTTGCTCGATCCGTCTGGCGATGTCCCGGGCCATCTGCTGGGCATCGGCATCGGAGACCTGACCGCTTTCCACGATGATGCGAATTTCCCGTCCGGCCTGGATCGCATAAGACTTGGAGACGCCCTTGAAGGAATCGGCGACCTTTTCCAGTTTTTCCAATCGCTTCACGTACGACTCTAACATCTCCCGACGGGCCCCCGGTCGGGCGGCCGAGAGGGAATCCGCCGCCTGCAAGATCACAGCCTCGAGGCAGTTCGGCTCCTCGTCTTCATGGTGGGCGGCAATGGCATTGATCACATGGGGATGTTCCCCGTACTTCTTCGCAAATTCTGCGGCAATCTGGGTGTGGGTCCCCTCATGGTAGCCGTCCACCGATTTGCCGATATCATGCAGCAGCGCGGCCCGCTTCACTAGGGCAGGATCCAGCCCCATTTCGGTGGCGATCACGGCCGCCAACTGAGCCACCTCCACGGTGTGATGAAGCTGGTTCTGGGAGTAGCTCGTCCGGTACCGGAGGCGGCCGATGAGCCGGATCAGCTCCGGGTGGAATCCCGTCACGCCCAGCGCAAAGGTGGCCTGTTCCCCCGCCTCTCGGATCTTCTCGTCAATCTCCTTCTTGACCTTTTCCACGACCTCTTCGATGCGGGCGGGGTGGATCCGGCCATCGACGATGAGGCGCTCCATGGCAATCCGCGCGATCTCTCGGCGGACTGAGTCGAAGCCCGAAAGGATCACCGCCTCCGGCGTGTCGTCCACGATGACATCGATCCCCGTCGCCTTCTCGAAGGCCCGGATGTTGCGCCCTTCCCGGCCGATGATCCGCCCCTTCATGTCATCACTGGGCAGAGCAACCACCGAGACGGTCGCCTCGGCGACAAAATCAGACGAACACCGATCGATGGCGATGGCCAAGACCTCCTTGGCCTTGCGGTCCGCCGTCTCCTTCGCCTCATCCTCGATGCGCCTGACGAGGGCCATCGCCTCCAGGCGGGCCTCGCTCTCCATGTGCCGCATCAACACCCTCTTGGCCTCCTCTGCGGTCATCCCCGAAATGCGTTCGAGGTTCTGCCGCTCCTCCGCCAAGAGCGCCTGGATCTTGTTTTCGCTCTCTCGAAGCTGCTCATCCCGACGAGTAAAGTCCGCCTCCCTGCCGCTGATCTGCTGGTCCCGACGATCCAAATGATCCAGTTTGCGCTCTAACGACTCCTCCCGCTGGAGGAGACGCCGCTCCAGACCCTGGAGGGCGTCGCGACGCTCTCGGGCCTCCTTTTCCAGCTCCGCCTTGGCCCGGAAGATCATATCCTTTACCTCGAGCTCTGCCTCCTTCCGCTTGCGCTCGCCCTCCTTCTCGGCATCCGCGACGATCGTCCGGGCCCGCGCTTCGGCCTCGGCGGTGCGGCGGCGCGCCAGAACCTTCGGGGCCATGAAGCCCAGGGCGAGGGAGAGGACTGCAACACCGACCACGATCAACCAGCCCATCCCCGTGATCTCCACGGTTCCATCACCTCCTCAGGAGTCTCGCTGTGGACCCTCTCTTCCCCTTCCCGCTTCGATCATCCGGCTCTCCGTGACGACACAATCGACCGGAACATCGCGGGCCTCCACCGGAAGATGATCCACCACCTGAAAATCAAATGCCAGACCGATCTTGAGGGCCAAGCCTTCCCTCAGCCGACGCATCTGTGTGCGCACGGCACCCTTTGAATTCATACGCCGGATCCTAAACCGGTGGTGGGCGGGAAGGAGCAGAGGACCCCTCGTCAGCCAACTACAGATTACGGCTGAGCGGAGATGCGAATAGGGATGGCGGCGGGAATGCGGAGAAAGAAAAACCCCCCACCTGAGTGCCGTGTGGAGGTTTCCTCGTGAACCTGCGCTCGCAGGTGGGTGCCCCGCATGCGCTTTAGGCTTCCCTTCGACCTGCCCTTCGACAGGCTCAGGGCGTGCACACCGCGCACCTGTAGGGGCTCCCTATCTTTCGCTGTTGGTTCAAGGAAACCGACCCCATCACGAACACGGCAGGGGGTTTCGGTCGTCATCGTTCAGGCCCTCCCTTCGAGGGCTTCCGCGCGATCACGGTATCCAGCTCCGCTTCTAGCTCTTGGATCTTCGCCGCCGCTGCGGTCTCCTCCTTCTTCACCCACGCCTCGAGCTTCAGAAAGGCATCTGCAATGTTCAGCGAGGCCAGGACCGCCATCTTGATCGAAAGGACGGCCGTCCCGCCCGCCACCTCGTGGATCTGCTGATCGACATAATGGGCAACCCGTTGGGTGTACGTCACGTCCTCCCCTCCGAGGCCCCGCAACGCATACCGCTCTCCGAAGATCTCCACCTGCACGAGATCACCCTGACCTGTCATCGCCGCACTTGCAACGCGGCCTCCACCCGGGAGACCTCCTCAAGGAGCTCGTCCACCCGGGCCCGAACTTCCTGCCGCTCGGTCTCGAGTCGCTCGACGGCCTTCTTCAACGTGGCCTTTTCGGCTTCCAAGGTTCCGATCCGGCTCCCCAGGGCCTTCTTCTCCGATTCACATTGACTGAGGAGCGAGACCACCTCGCGAACCTTCTTTTCCAGGTCCTGAAGCCTTTCGAGGATCATCGCAGGACGCCCCCCAGATCCCGCTCTACCGCCTCCAGGATCTTTCTGTGAATCGTCGCCACCTCTTCATCGGTGAGTGTCCGATCCGCCGCACGGTACTGGATTGAAAAGGCGAGGCTCTTCTTCCCCTCGGGCACCGGCTCCCCTCGATAGACATCGAAGGGTCTCACCTCTTCCACCAGCGCCCCTCCGGCGCGGCGGATGGAACCCTCTACCTCTGCGGCCCGCATGCGTTCCGGAACGACCACGGCCATATCCCGGAAGACTGCAGGATACCTGGGCAGCGGGCTGTACCGCGCCTGGGGCTTCCGGTCCCGATCGAGCCGATCCAGATCGATCTCCATCGCGACCGCCACCGTCTTGAGATCGAAGTTCCGGATCACCTCCGGATGGAGCGTCCCAATCGAGCCGACCGCATCCCCCTCAAGCACGACCTCTGCCTGCTGGCCGGGATGGAGATACGGGATATCGGCCGCCGCCCTGAGGGCCAGAGAGACGCCTACAATCTTGTCGAGGGTCTCTACGACCCCCTTCAGATCGTAGAAATCAACCCTTTCCCCCTTCGTCCCCCACCACGCGGGGAGTCGATCTCCGGCGGCAACGACTGCAACAGTCCGCACTTCGACCGGTGTGGGCGCCCCCGGCTGGGGACGAAAGACCCGAGCGATTTCAAAGAGCTTCGCCTCGCGACTCCCCCGGCTTTCGTTCAGAACCAGGTTCTCAAGAAGAGACGGAAGGAGGAGACTCCGTAAGACTGCCTCCCCCCCCAGCGGATTTCGGATTCTGAGCAGGCGTCGCCGGGGGTCGTCCGCCGGCAGGCGTAACTTATCAAGAAGCTCCTCGCGTGTAAAGCTAAAATTGACCGTCTCCTGGAAGCCCCAGGCCGTCAGCAGCCGACGCATCTGGCGTTCAATCCCCCAGAAGGAGCTTACCCCTGCCGGCCGGACCTCGCTCGCCGGTCTCGAGGTCGGAATCTGATCAAAGCCTCTGAGCCGGGCCACCTCCTCGACCAGATCGATCTCCCGGGTGAGGTCGAGCCGGTGGCTTGGTGGCGCGACCGCTAGCACTTTGGATCCCCGTGGCTTCACCCGGCACTGGATCCGCCTGAGGACCCGACCGACTTCGGGCAGAGCAACGGCGCTCCCCAAAACCTGCCGGACCCGCTCGACTCGCAGACGGAGGGGCGTGCGCTTCCGGCGCGCCGCCTGAACGTCGATGAGACCCCGGGCCACCCGACCGCCGGCGAGCCCAACGATGAGCGCGGCCACTCGGTCCAGTGCCCGGTCCACCCCCTGTGGATCAACCCCTCGCTCAAAGCGATACGAGGACTCGGAACTGAGCGTGAGTGCCTTGGCCGTCCGACGGACGCTGACTGGCTGGAAGAGGGCGCTCTCCAGCAGCAGGTCCTGCGTCCTGCGTGTCACCTCTGTTGCGAGACCCCCCATCACGCCAGCAATGGCGACCGGGCTCACCGCATCGGCGATGATGAGCATCCCGGGTTCGAGGGGGCGCTCCAGGCCGTCGAGCGTCACGATCCGCTCGCCTTTCACCGCCCGGCGTACCACGATCCGCCCCCCCTCCAGTCTCGCGTGGTCGAAGGCGTGAAGGGGCTGGCCCATCTCGAGGAGGACATAGTTCGTCGCATCCACCACGTTGTTGATGGGTCTCAAGCCTGAAAGGACAAGCCGCCGCCTCACCCAGAAGGGAGAGGGGCCAATGTTCACCCCCTGGATCACCCGGGCCGCATATCGGGGGCAGAGATCGGACGCCTTTAGGGTCACCGCGGTGAGGTCCTGTATCGACGTTGTCCCCTCTCGGGGCCTGACGGCCTTGAGGCGAAGGGTCGCCCCCGTCAGTGCAGCCACCTCCCGCGCCATGCCCCAATGGGAGAGACAGTCCCCCCGATTCGCGGTGACGGCGACCTCTAGGATGTGGTCGTGAAGTCTCAAGGCCTGGGCGAGATCGAGGCCCGGGGTCGCCGTCTCGTCGAGAATGAGTAGACCCGTGCCATCCTCCCCGAGGCCCAACTCTTTCTCAGAACAGAGCATGCCGACCGATCGTTCTCCTCCGATGAGCGCCTCCTGGATCTGTCGCCCGTCTGGCAACTCCGCTCCCGCCAGCGCCACAGCCACTCGCGCACCGACTGCCCTATTAGGCGCGCCACACAGGATTGGGACGACCGTTCCACCCACATCGACGCGACAGAGACTCACCTTCTCACCCCGGGGAGGTGGATCGATGGCCTGAATGCGTCCGACAACTACCTGCGTAAAGGCGGGCCGGATCTCCTCAACCCCTTCCACCTCGAGTCCAGCCATGGTCAGGCGGTCGGCTAGCTCCGCAGGGGTCAGCACAATCTCCACGAGTTCCCGCAACCAATTGAAGCTCACCTTCATGGGATGACATCCCCTCCCGTGCAGAAAATCGCACGGGGGAAGTTGAGGTGTCAAGCGGATCATGAAGGCACGGGCGAGAAGCCCTGGACTGACTCTTGCATATAGGGCTATATTGTAGTGGTGTCAGAGGCCGCGGCGGCTGAGGGGGCAGGACAGTCGCCTTCCAGGCCTTTCGGATGAGGACACGGAGGTTTTGCAGGTGATCGGCGTCAAATGCCCCAAGTGCAAGTTGATGCAGATGCCCCGGCCGACGTGCAAATCCTGCAGCGCCCCCCTCGATGCGGGGGGGCCGGTTCAGGCTGCTGCACAGGCTCCTCCGACGCGACCGAGTCCTCTACCCCGGCAGGCGAGTTCTCCTGCACCGCGGTCAGCTCCTCCGCCGCCGCCCCGACCAGGGCCGATATACAGGACCGAGGTCGCTCCACCGCTCTTGGTGGAGCAAGGTCCGCCATCTCCCCCACCCCGGATCCCTCCCACTGCTGTCCCCGAGCCCCCGCCCCACGTCGAAGGTAGCGAAGACGGGATCCACACGTTGTTCTTCTATGGCAAGGGCGGATCGCTCTTTGGCATCCACACCGTGAATATCTTTCTCACGATCCTCACGCTCGGGATCTACTATTTCTGGGGGAAGGTGAGGGTCCGGAACTACTTGTTGAGCCAGACCGAGTTTGCCGGGGACCGGTTCGCCTACCACGGAACGGGCAAGGAGCTGCTCGTGGGCTTCTTGAAGGCGCTGTTGGTGTTCTTCCTGCCCATCGGCGCGCTCTTCATCGTCCCGGAGTACTTTGAAGCCAGCGAGGCGGTCAAGGCCGGAGCCCTTGCGACCGCGTACGTGATCGGCTTCGTGTTCGTTCCCGTCGCCATGGTGGGGGCCCGCCGCTACCGCATGAGTCGGACGTCCTGGCGGGGAATCCGGTTCTCGTTCCGCGGTCGGGCCCTGGACTTTCTCAAGATCTTCGTCGGGGGCACGTTTCTCTCGATGATCACCCTGGGGCTCTACTACCCATTCTTCCTGACCAAGCAATACGCCTTCATGACCTCTCACTCCTACTTCGGTACTCAGAAGTTCGATTTCGACGGACGAGGGCGGGATCTTTTGGGCAGCTACATCCTGGCCTTCCTGCTTCTTTTTCCGACCCTGGGCCTCTATTGGTTCTGGTTCCAGGCCAAGCTCCTGCGTTACTTCTGGGATCATACCAGCTTTGGGAATGCCCGCTTTCGCTCGACCGTCACGGGGGGGCGTCTGCTCTTGCTGACCCTCGGAAACTTTCTTCTGCTGGGCTTGACCTTAGGCCTGGGCTGGCCATGGGTTTTGGTCCGAAACGCCCGCTTTACCTGCCAGTACTTGATCCTTGACGGTCCCCTGGATATGGCAGTCATCAGGCAGGACGCCCAGCTCGCCTCGGCCACAGGAGAAGGGCTCGCCAGTTTTCTGGATCTAGACACCGGCTTCGACTTCGGCTAGACAGAACCCGGCCTTCCATGCTCTCATTCTCCTGTAGCGAGCCGCGCGCACCGCACCCCGCCACGCGCCGCCACGCGGCTTGACAGCCTTTACCAACGGAAGGGACATCGATCCACACTGATGAAGACCGACTGGGAAGGATACTATCTGGACGGCCGAAGCGCGGCACGCCACCGGGCGGCGATCCGCCTGATGCGGAGCGGCCTCGAGGTCACCACCGAGGCAGGCACGCTCTGGTGGCCGTATCCAGAGATCAGACAGACCCAGGGCTTCTACGCGGGTGAGGAGGTCCGTCTCGAGCGAGGCGGCGAGATTCCGGAGGCCCTCCTCGTCTCAGACGCCGCATTCCTGACCGCACTGCATCGGGTCGCGCCCGAGCTGGCAACCCGGTTCCACGACCCCGCCCGTCGCCGGGCGCGCGCCAAGCTGACCCTGCTCGCAGCCCTCGCCGTCATCGGGATAACGACAGCCCTGTACCTTTGGGGTATCCCGGCTATGGCAGGCGTTGTTGCGTCCCAGGTCCCGGCCTCGTGGGAAGAGGGCCTCGGTGAGGCCGTGGTCGAAAACCTCGCGCCGACCCCAAAGCGGTGCACGGATCCGACCCTCACCCGGGCGGTTGACGAGATCACAATCACCCTGACCCGGACCCTTCCTGCTTCGCCTTATACCTTTCGAGTGGCAGTGCTTGACAATCCAACGGTGAACGCCATTGCGGCCCCCGGCGGATTCATCGTGCTGTTCCGAGGGCTCGTCGAGCGGACCCAAACCCCTGAAGAACTGGCCGGCGTTCTCGCCCACGAGGTGCAGCACATCGTGAGACGCCACGCCACGCGTATGCTGGTTCAAAACGCCTCGACCGGGTTCCTCCTGGCTGCCCTGACCGGTGACGCGAGCGGCGCCATGAGGTTCGGGCTGGAAGGGGCCCGGATCCTTGGGATCCTGCGATATAGCCGCGGTCACGAGGAGGAGGCGGATCTGGAGGGGATCCGGATGCTCATCGCAGCCCGGATCGATCCCGCAGGCCTGGTCCGGTTTTTCGAATCTCTGAAAGAGAAGGAGCAGGGGAAGGAGGGGCCGGCGTTCCTCACGTATCTGTCCACGCATCCGACCACCGCCGATCGAGTCGAGCGATTGAAAGCGCTGGCCGCAAAGGCGGATGGCAAGTGGATCACGCTCCTTCCAGACCTCCAGTGGCGGGAGATCACCCAGATCTGCCATGCTGCCGGCGAGTGATCCGGGAGTCTTGCACCAGCTCGACAGACCCCTATTCACACTGATCTGACCTGCCTTCACTGATGAAGTCCGAAGAAGCCATGGCTGAAGGTT
>Ga0209860_1000086_pt1 | contig 10384 bp, 11 predicted proteins | sample GWRWS2_40_50_FD_187243 | JGI IMG/M metagenome (GOLD analysis project Ga0209860, IMG submission 187243) | Riverbed sediment microbial communities from areas with vegetation nearby in Columbia River, Washington, USA - GW-RW S2_40_50 (SPAdes)... | ecosystem: Environmental > Aquatic > Freshwater >... | reverse complement strand
CCTGCAGAATGTTTTTCAAAATGAGCACGTTCACCTCGAAGTTTACCAGATATTGTAATCTCTACTCCCATTGCACCAGCTCCCATGATGGTATTTATTGTCCATAATGAAGCCCTTCGAAAGGCAGTTCCTCTTTCAATAAGTTGAGCAATCCTATTTGCCATTATATGTGGATTCAATTCAGGTTTTGTGACCTCTGTTACGGAGACTTGGACATTCTCCAAGTTGAATTGTTGTTCCAATCTCGTTGTCAAGTCTCTTATTCCACTCCCTTTTCTTCCAATAACTAGACCCGGTCTTATTACAAATAGCGTTATTTTGGTACCAATAGGAGTCTTTTGAACCTCGGCTCCTCCATAACCTGCTTCATTTAAAGAAGAACTCAGGTACTCGTTCAGCTCCATATTTCTGAAATTATTCTTCATTACATTTTTTATTGCGCTCAATATACTTTCCCCTCTTTAGCAACAATTTCTACATGTGTCAGGGTGTCAACTTTAGGACTTGACCGTCCCATAGCTCTTGGAATAAAACGCTTAAGTTTTGTGCCTTTATGGATAACACAAGATACTATTTCTAACCTATCTAGGTCCATTCCTTTGTATTCTGCATTTGATTCTAAATTGTCCAAAAGTCTTAAAAATTCTTGAGATGCTTTCTTTGGAAATCTTCCAGAAAAAAAACCGTCCGTGATATTTGATCTATGAGCCACTTCATTGTGATATCTTCTATAAGGAATTGCAACCTTTTTTTCAATTGCTTGATCTAAAATGTTTCTTGCTCTTTCAATTGACAACCCCTTTATTGCTAGGGCAATTTCTCTCGCGTGTTTATGCGAGATATCAGTCTCTCTTAATGCGGCCCTAACGTGTTTATTCTTGTCAAATTGAGAAAATGAGTAAGAATATGTAGGCAAATATATCACTTTAATGGCACATAGAGACTTGATCTGGACGCTCCTACTCCAGGCGCACCATGCTGAACTCTTTTGTTTGTGATTGCATACTCACCCAAGTAATGACCAATCATCTCGGGTTTTATAGTAATTGGAGTGAAGTCCTTTCCATTATGAACGTTGATTGTGATATCCACCATGTCCGGGAGAATTATCATGTCTCTTACATGAGTTCTTATAGTTTCATTAGACGACCCTTCTCTGATACTTTTTATTCTTTCACGAAGTTTTCTTTTTTGATCATCCATGTACTTTCCTACTCTTTTATCCAGCGACCGCCTTTGTCTAGCATTTAACAATGGAAGAAGTGATTCTATTGATAAATTCTTTAATTGATCTACATTATAACCTCTAAATCTAAATTCACGAACCAACTAAGATTATCAACTCCAAAATACTCCTTTTAAATTTAACTAGATGATTCAATTCCTATACCAAGCCTAATTTTGTTGCAAGCTCTTGCGCTTCATCATTTTTTGTAAATTTAACAATTGCCTTCTTCCCTTGAATTGTCCTAAAAATATTGACTTCTTTAACGTTACCTTCGTACATTGTTTTTATTGCTTCTGTTACATCTTTCTTGCTTGCATTGTCGGAAACAATAAAAGTTAATTTATTCTCCTTTTCTATCAGATTGAATGTCTTTTCTGTGATATATGGTCTAAGAATTACCGAAAGGAGATCGTTTTCTGCTTCTTTACTCATTATTGTTTCACCATATCCTGAATTTTTGACCAAACTGTTTTTATTTTATTCATGGATTCTATTGCACTTTTCGTATAGACCGTTAACCTAACTGGTTTTGTTCCTGGCACAAGATCCGTAATGCTCAGGTTTTCTATAGGTACAACATTAACTCCAGGTAAGGATTTTTTCAATTTAATTATTGGAGAATTTTTTGAAACAACTAGCAGGCAGCTTAATGCCGAGTGTTTTTTTCTTCCACGTAATCGTGATTTACCTGATGGTTTCCTAACGATATTCATTGACCTTTTAAGATCTTCTTCTAATCCTAAGGACAGCAATATTTTTTTTAATTCTGCAGTTTTTGTTATTTTCTCCAAATCATTTGAAACTACAATTGGAAATTCAGAGATTTTTCCTAGATTGTGGCCACGTTTCTCAATTATATCTTTACTAGCAGTTGCGGCAAGTGCAGAACAGAATCCAAGTTGTTTTTCCTTCTTGTTTATTTTTTTGAAATTTTTCTTCCATGATACGGGTGGATGGGCAATTCTTCCACTTCTGACACCTGCAACTCCAGCAGCTTGACCAGCGCGTGGAAATCCTTCTCCACGGGCCCTTGCTATTCTCGCAATTCCCAAACCAGTATTACGAGATTCTGCACTGACAATTTCACCAGCAGCAGGGTATTTTCCTTGAGGTTGGAACTTGGTTGAAAGAACATTTACATAGACTTTTTTTATAATATCTGGCCTAAATGGAGTATTGAAAACAGATGGAAGTTCTAATGATTCAATTTCTTTTCCACGAAGATCTTTGAGGTTAATCTTCACTTTACTAATACCTCCATAACTTTAGGTTCTAATACTTTCTTACTTACACTTCGAATTGGAAATCTCATCTTAACTAGTCTTTTCGGAACACCTGGAATTGAACCCTTGACTATTATGTAGTCATTTTTTATCATGCCAAAATGTTCAAATCCGCCATTTGGGTTAATTTTAAATTCAGTGTCTTTCTCCGAATTCGAAATTATCAAAATTCTCTTATTGTATTCAGTCCTTTGATGAAAACCTCTTTGTCCTTGTCTTGGAACAGTATAAGTGACTACTGCAGGAGAAATTGGACCTAAAGTTCCAAGGGCTCTCACGCTTTTTCTGGATTTGTGTTGTTTTCTTTTGACTCCAAATCTAGTAATTGGTCCTTCAATTCCTTTACCTCTTGTTATCCCGGAAATATCAACATATTGGCCGGTTTCAAAGACATCCTTTATGGTTACCTGCTTTCCAAAGTTGCTGACAACATAGTCAATTTTTGATCTTGTGTCTTTTCCGCCGATCGGTATTTCCCATACAAACGGCTTCTTTTGAGACAAAGACGCCACGATGGGATAAGATGAAACTATCGCAACTACCTGTTTAATTTTATCAAGATGTGCATTAATTTCTTCTAACTTACCCTCTTTATACTTGAAGGGCGCTTTTTTTGAAAGATATTTGTCATTATCCTTGGCAAAAACATCAAAAATTGCATTCTTTCCATATGCTGTTTCTGCATATGCTCTTATTCCTATTATTTTCAATGGTGGTGTAGCTATTAAAGTAGATGCATTCATGATATTCTTACCATAATTTGGAGTTTTTTCTCTGTCATCAATCGCTAATACATTTAAATTGGTAACTTTATACCCGGCAAAACCTAATAATGATGATCTCTCTAATTTAGGATCCGACCAAGTCCTAATCCTAGATTCGAGACTTCGTGCACGCACTCTTGGATAGAATGCCATACTTCCACGTCTAGGTGCACTATATTTTCGATGACCCATGATTAATCCGTTTTTTGTAATCCCTTTAATAAATTAATAACTTTAAGACAATATTTGAGAAAATTGAGGATTCCATATTCAGAATAATTTAATGAATTTTCATCGATAATTGAATTAAGCGTGCAAGTAATTGTTAACTATTGACAAGGTACCAAGAATCGCCTCCTCTAACCTTACAGTCTGAGTACCCTGGTTAGGAAACATGTTTAAAAAATAGTGATTCTGTGAAATTTTTTTGTTTTCAAATTCCAATATTTTTTTCAAGCCAAATTTAGGGCCCCCAAACACAACTAGCAGATTCTTTGACAATTTTAGGTTGCCCATCAAATTATCTACATGTTTTGTAAATTGTAGCCCTTCAACGGATGTCATTAATATTTCGCAATTCGTATTTTCAAGCAATGCTGATAGCGAGTCTGCAAATTTGACATCATATCCCCAGTAACCATCAAGCTCTTCTTTTGCAACATCTTCCGCTAATAGTTGCCCGTTGTATGAAATTTTTACTAAAACCTTTTTTCCTAATTGTGTTCCTTTATATTTTATAAGTTCTTGAAGCCCTATGTCCACATACAACGAATCATTTTGCTTTACAACAAATCCAAACCTTATCTCGTTCTTGATATTTTTGATGTCTATCAGTGCTTTATGATGTGGAGACTTTATGGGCGGTAAGATTCCAGCATGTTTCAGTATCCACATTTTAGGATAAATTTTTTTTCTAAGATATGGAGGTGTGTCAAGGTATTCAAGTATTGTGCTGGTTATTTTTTTATCGATTTTTTCTGCTTTTGTGCTATTGTCGTGATAAATAAAAATTTTCTTAACACAAAATATTGAACATGAACGGGAAATTTGTGAAATTTTGTAGCTTTTGTCAAGAATTGTTTGAGACTCTATCAAACATGAATCAGGAATTGCAATCCACAGGTTAGTCAAAGTATTTTGTAGACCGTCTATTCTGATAATAGTTTTTCTACAGTGCTTCCAATTAGACCAGTTGATCCAAATGTAGTTTCACGCAGAATACCTTTTTTGTCGATGAATATTGTTGAGGGCGTACCTTTCAATGAATATTCTTCAAAAGTGAGCGGACTGTACGGTTTTGTTTCCAGATATGATTTGATGCGTGAAATAATTTGTTCCTTATCTTTTTGATGATACAATTCAAAATCAGGGACGTTTGCATTAACAAATTCCATAATTCTCTTGTCTTCAATAGGGAGTTTTTCTTTTACAAGCATATCCATTCCAACAGGAAAAGGAATATTATATGACAGTCTTCCTTCATTTAGTAACTTACTCTGGTAGGTAAGAGTAGTAAGAGTTTCACCTATTACCTTATTTTCCTTTAATAGTAGTCTTAGATTTTCAGCGGTATTCTTATCAAAATCCTCAAATGCTGTGGCTAGTCCCAATACCACTACTCCATTGTTTTTATATTTTTGATATGTATCTATTGCTTCAGGTATTCCATAAATAAAACACCCTGGGCAGTTTACTTGGAAAACTTCCACGACAACGACATTACCTTGATAATCTTTCAGATTAGAAGCTCCACCTTGAACCCATTCAGATACTTTCAATTCGGGAGCCGGTGAGCCAGCTTTAACTGTCACAAAATTCACAATATTACTTGAATATTTAAACCAATATTACGTTTATTTTGGTGGTAAAAATAAAAATTATTCAGGAGCTCTCTTACTGGCATTTTCTTTCGACTTTGATGCATAGTTTTCAATGTCATTATTTTCAACTTTTTTCATCCTCTTTGTTTTAGTATCTATCTGAGCCATTTTTATGTGTCTTATTCCTGTTTTCTCTTCACTAACCAAGTAAATTGACTCTAATGCTAGGCTACTTGCCTCTTCCATGTTAATGTCAAGATGAAAGTTTTTTTCCAAGAATTCATTTACCTGATCACTGCCATTCCCAATTGCAACTGCATCGTATCCAATGTAAGTTCCACTTGGATCGGTCTGATATAGTGAAGAACCATTCTTATCGACTCCTGCGAGGATCAATGCAACACCATATGGTCTGACTCCTGCATATTGCGTGAATTGTTGCGCCATATCTGCAAGATTTTTTGCAACACCTTCAACGTCTACAGGTTCATCGTAAATCAGTCTGTTACTTTGAGCGAAAAATCTTGCATGATCAACCTGAGTTCTTGCATCAGGAATATATCCCGCTGCTGCTACTCCTATGTGATCATCTATTTGGAATATTTTTTGAGTAATATCAGAAACTTGTAATTTCCTAGCTTTTTCTTCAACAGCTAAGACCACTCCGTCCTTACTTTTGATTCCAACCGCAAGTGTTCCTCTTCTTACGGTTTCAATGGCGTACTCTACTTGGTATAATCTACCATCGGGTGAAAATACCGTTATTGCTCTATCATAACCAGCTGCTGCAGGTAACAAATCAGCTCTAACTTGTTTGCATTCGTTAATTTAAGTTTACCTTAGTCTCATACTTTAAATTGTTAATCGATTTTTTTAAAGATCGACTTGTCTTTGGAAGAAGAAATAATATTTCAAGGTCACGAGAATATACTTTCTCTTCACCCCAAAACAATTGAAATTACTAAGGACCCTCATTTGACTAAGAAAGGTGATTGTATTATCGGGGTGTCGGCTAATAAGGCATGCGATGATTTGGATATTGGGTTGAGAGAGAAATTAAGAACTAGCGGCAGCGTAGTAAAAATAGGAATCATTGTAGAACCTTATCAATTTGACATGGTTGGATTGGGAAGTGATAATTTAGAAATTACACACAAACATGATATAGTATTGAGAAAATCAAATTATGTTGATGCTAGAACTCTCATTGTTTCATGTGATAAATCGGCAATTGACATTCCAAGAAAACTCATAAATGCCCTAACCTATTCTGAAGCAATAGGATTACTGCGGATAAAAGTAGAATAAAAGAAGAGTTCGTTATACTTTTTCAACCATCAAGCAACCCGTAGCTTGCAACTCATAACTCTGATATCTTCTTATAAACATAGGAGTATCTCTTCAATAATTCATTAACTACAGTAGAAGGTAGTTCCGGAGGGATTGGCATCTTACCATCTTTAGACGCATTTTTGATTTTATCTCTAAAACCAATTTTAGTTAGCCAATCTCTAAGATATTGTTTATCATAGCTCACCTGCTCTTCACCGACTTTGTACGAATCCTTATTCCACATCCTGAATTCATCAGGTCCCAGCGAATCTGCTAAAATAATTTCATTTGAACTAGGATCCTTTCCGAACTCAAATTTTACATCAGCCATTATGAATCCAGCGTCATTTGATATGTTCGACATCTGTTTGTAAAGTCTTATTGACAAATCTTTCACATGTTTTAATTCATTATTTGTCAGGATTTTTTCTGCCAAAATTTGATCCTCAGATATTGGTTGATCATGAATTTTTGACTTGGTTGTTGGATCAAAAATTGGGTCCTTTAATATTGAGGCAATTTTCATATTAGGCGCGAGATCCAAGCTATTATTTCCAGCAATATACCGTTCATATAAACTTCCGTACAAGTATCCTCTGACAACACATTCAAGCGGAATCATCCTTAGTTTCTTTACAACCATTTTATCCTTCGCATCTAATCTTACCATGTGATTTTTAGAATCTAAATAGTTAAACCAGAATTCAGCGAAGTTGCATAGAATTTCGCCCTTTCCTTTTATGTTGGTAATCATTGGTACATCATACGCTGAAACTCTGTCTGTAAAATGGAATAACAGATTTTTCTCGTCCAATTCATAGACATCTTTTACTTTGCCACTATGGATGAACTTCATTATTCATCATTTGAATAACAGATATTTATCATATCATGCCTTATTACTGGAAACCATATTCGCTCCACTTCTTTGTTACTAACTTAACAGTACCTTCATCAGCAAGAGCCTCCTCTTGGACTGGCCTATCATATCCTTCTTCTTTTGTTTTTTTAGTTGCGTCGATACCCATCTTTGATCCTAAATTTAATAATGGAGATGCAGGATCTAGAGTATCGGTAGGTACATTCTCAATTAACATTGTATCCCTCTTTGGATCCGCCCGAGTCGTTACTGCCCAAATTACATCATTTATGTCATGTACGTTGATATCCTGGTCGACTACAATGAATATTTTTGTGAGGGACAATTGACCCATTCCCCACAGACCCATCATTACCTTTTTGGCCTGTCCAGGATATCTTTTTTTTATTGAGATTATTGCTAGGCCTTGGAACCAGCCTGCGGCAGGCATTGAAAAATCCACTACTTCGGGCTGAAAGAGCTTTACTAATGGAAGAAATGCTCTTTCTATGACTTTACCTATGTAGGAATCTTCAAGTATTGGTTTTCCGACAACTGTGGTAAGATAGATTGGATTATTCCTCATCATTATACCGGTTAGAGTAAATGTAGGATACGGTTCTGGTGGTGTATAATATCCAGTGTGATCTCCGAATGGACCCTCGATGTTTAGTTCATTTGGATCAACATAACCTTCTAAAACAATTTCAGCAGAGGAGGGTACCTCCACATCAATCGTTCTGCATTTCACAAGGTTTGTCCCTTTTTTCCTTGTAATTCCTGCAAAAAGAAATTTATCTAATCCTTCTGGAACAGGTGCAACCGCACTAAAAATTGTTGCAGGATCAGCTCCGATTACAATTGCAGCTTCCGTTTTTTCCATATTTTCTTTATTCATTTGATAATGTAATGCACCTCTCTTGTGAATTTGCCAGTGCATTATCGCTTTTTTAGAATTGATCACTTGTAATCTGTACACACCCATGTTTCGAATCTGTGTTTCAGGATTTTTCGTAATTGTAATTCCAAAAGTGATAAATCTTCCAGAATCTTTTGGAAACGATTTGATTATCGGTAAACTGTCTAGTGTGGGGTTTGCAGTCTCAACGATTTCTGTGACTGGACCTCCCTCTGCATTTTTTGGGCCATAATCAGATATCTCGGATAACTTGGGGAGCATCTTAAATTTATTCAAGAGTCCATGAGGCATTTTTAATTTTGTTAACGCAGTCATACGCTCACCTATTTCCTCAAAATTTTCCATGTCAAGAGCTATCTTTAGTCGTCTCAAGGATCCAAATGCGTTACCAAGTACAGGAATTTTATATCCTTCTACGTTCTCAAATAATACAGCAGGTGCCTCATCTTGATACATAAGTCTCCGCAGGATTTCTGCTATTTCTAAATCTACTGAAACTTTGGTTTTTATCCTTTTCAACTGACCCGTTTTTTCAAGAGATTGTATGTATTCTCTTAAGTTTTCAAAATACACATGGATCCTTTTTCCGTATGAGATATTAGTTTTGTTGATCTAAATTTAGTAAAATAAGGTTGATAGGTTTCTATATGTTCAATTAACTTTACTTTTTTAATACTAAAAATTCAATGGCATTACAATTGAAAATAAACATATCAAGAATTAAATACCGAATAAATTACAATCCAGTGAATTACAATACCAGCACAGGTAAATATGAGAGCGGAAATCAATCCTATACTTTTTACAGTCAGGCTAAAGTAAATCTGTGGAAATGTGACAAATGTACTTTGAAATTTGGTACTTTCAGAAGTTTAAGAAAACACAAATCTGATGTACATGCTTATTGATGCTTTGATACCAGAGTAAGCATCTTATCTAAGATTGTATATGTCCCACAACTAATTATTTCAACTATAGTTATAATTTACTCTTCAGAAATTAATTTCACGAGAAAAAAGTTTTGCAAGCTGATCTAAAATTCTTGCTGTCGCCCCCCAAATAATTTCATTTTTGTAGGTAAATCTAGGTAGTTGAGAAATAGAAAATTGTTGCTGGTGTTTCAGGTCGTTCTCTCTACTTTTAAGTAACGCTATTAGTGGAACGTCTATAATTTTCTCCACCTCATAATTGGTATCGGTTATTTCTGGTATCTTGTCTATTAAAGCAACGTATGGATAAATTATGTAGCGTGAAGTTAAGGTCCTTACCGCATTCAAATGGCCAATAACCTGTTCTTTTTTAATCTTAATTCCTAATTCTTCACTTATTTCCCTTACCGCGGTTTCCAACATGTTAACATCATTTTCTATAAAATTACCACCAGGAAAGGAAATTTCACCTGCATGATTTTTCACAAGGTTAGTCCTTTTTATTAAGATCACATATGGACTCCTATTTTTGAAATGAATTATTATCATAACCGCAGCAAATCTGAATTGAAGTGAAGGCGACGGAAGGATTACTTTTTTATTCAGAAAGGGATAAATCAAATTTTTGAGCACTTTTTCATTATACAAACAAGATCATCTGTTGTATCCATTATTAATTAGAAAGTATAAAATCTATCGAGTGGCATTTTTTGGAAATATGCTCTGTTTCACAATTTTCAAGATGATAAATTAAGGCTTTAATTATGTTAAATATTGTGAGATATTAATGGATATTAAAGTTATTTATGAGATGAACCCCCCAAAGGTTCTTTACAATAATTTTTTTGATCATGATACAATAAACAAGAATATTGAACTCTTTATGTCAAGAGCAAAGAAGGTATCAGAACATGTTGATGGGATACACTTGACTGATAATGTGCTTGGTGTACCACGAATTTCTAGTTTGAGGCTTGTTTCAATGTTAAAAAAGATAGGCATATCAAAACCGATTAGCTGTACATGCAGACTTTACGACAAAAATCTTATATCAATTTTGCAATTTGTCTCAGAGGCTATTTTGTGTGGAGTCTATAGCATCCTAATTCTCCGTGGAGATGAACCAATTATTGGCAATAAAATTTTTGACATTCCTCCCACCAAGGCTATCAAGATTCTATCATCACATCATTTTAGCAATCACATAAGATTGGATCTATCTTTTCCAAGTAGAATCGATGACACAGTAA
>Ga0209860_1000081_pt1 | contig 10459 bp, 9 predicted proteins | sample GWRWS2_40_50_FD_187243 | JGI IMG/M metagenome (GOLD analysis project Ga0209860, IMG submission 187243) | Riverbed sediment microbial communities from areas with vegetation nearby in Columbia River, Washington, USA - GW-RW S2_40_50 (SPAdes)... | ecosystem: Environmental > Aquatic > Freshwater >... | reverse complement strand
GCACTCAAAGGCCCGCGGCGCAGGATCAAGTCGGCCACGCTGTCCCCGCGGAAGAACGACGCCCCGAGCTTGCCGCTCGCCAGGTCTTTCATCCAACGCAAGTATTGCTGGTACAGGGGGTCGCTAAGGTGCAACTCTTGCATGATCTTGGCCCGATCCGCATCGCTTAACTTGGTGGCACCTTCACCGTACATCACCGCGAGCAGGTCGCCCGGTCTGGCCTCCGGCATCTCTCGGTCCTTCGCCAGAAAATCGCCGGATTCGCACACCGGCCCCACGACATCAGCGGTGATGGTCTTCGCGCCGGGCACCTCGCGCACCGGCCGGATCTCGTGATAGGCGCCGTACAAACTGGGCCTGATCAAGTCGTTCATCGCCGCATCCACAATGACGAATCGCTTGGCCTCCGACTGTTTCGTGTACAGGACACGGGTCACGAGGATACCGGCGTTCCCGACGATGACCCGGCCCGGCTCCATGATCAGCACGCACTTGAGATCATGGACCAGCGGCGAGATCGCCTCGGCGAGGTCTTGCGGTCTCGGAGGCCGCTCGTCAGAATAGGTGATGCCAAGACCGCCACCGATGTTGATGTACCTGATGTCAGTGCCGTGTGATTTCAGCACCTCGACCAGCAACAGAATCTTTTTCAGCGCCTCCACAAACGGCGCGACCTCGGTGAGCTGAGATCCAATGTGCTTGTGGACTCCCACTACTTCGATGTGCGGCAAGGAAGAGGCCAATTTGAACTCTTCCAGTGCTCGGTCGGCGCTGAATCCGAACTTACTCTTCTTGAGGCCGGTCGAAATGTAGGGGTGGGTCTTGGGATCAATGTCCGGATTGATGCGCAGCGCCACGCGGGCCCGACGTCCCATTTCCGCCGCCACCTCGTCGATAGCCCGGAGCTCTGCGGAGGATTCGACGTTGAACATCAGAATGTCCGTCTGCAGCGCGTAGCGGATCTCCTCTCTGGTTTTCCCGACCCCCGCGAACACGGTCTTGGCCGGCGAGATCCCAGCCTTCAGCGCCCGGTACAGTTCGCCGCCGGACACGATGTCGGCCCCGCTCCCCTCTCGAGCCATCAGGCGGAGAATGGCCAGATTGGAGTTGGCCTTCATTGCAAAGGCGATGATATGCGGAACACTGTGAAAAGCCCCGTCGAAGGCCCGATAGTGTTGGACTAGCGTGTGGTGGCTGTAGATGTAGCACGGCGTTCCGACTTCCTTGGCGATACGCTCGATCGCGACGTTCTCGCAATGCATCTCGCCCTGCCGGTACAGAAAATCATGCATCTTGCCAATCCTCTTCCAGCATCTCCAATCCGTTCAGCGAGAGCCCCTCCAAAGCAGCCTGGAAGGCAACTTTGAACTTTCGATACCGCACCTTCGCGTACGGCGCGACGGCCTTCACCGCCTCACCGTCCAGCAGCGTCTGGAGCGCAGCGGGCGTCGCCTCCCGCAGGTGTTCGAAGTTGACGATGATGTCCAACCTGGCCTTCTCGGCCGCCTGCTTGATCCGCTCCAAGAGCTCCCGGGCATTCAGATGATCCAGCGTGCCCTCCAAGTCCACAAACAGCGCCGCAAACCGGTCATGCCGCCGCGCTTTGATGTTGAGCCAAAGCTCCTGCGCCGTCTTCTCGCCGATCTTCAGCTTGATCGCATGGAGCGCGTTGGGAATGAACTGCTCCGTGTCCAGCGTCGGCAACTTGGCCTGCAGGTTTTTCAGCACCTTCGCCACCGGCGACAGGGTCCCCTTAGGACAAGCACGTTTGATCAGTTTGCGAAACTGCCGGTTCATCTCATAGCGAGGCAGCAACCGCTGCTGGGTCCGGCAGAGCCGCTTCCAGATCGACGGCCCCGAGTAGAACTGGTGATTAACCCAGTAGAAACCTTCCTGGAGCTGCTCAGGGGTCATGCGGCTAGGGTAGAAGACCACGTGCTTCCCGTCATATTTCGCCCAGTCCCGGTCGAAAATCCGCCCCGCGCTGTTGTAGCGCTCGTAGAGCGGTGTGCCCGGCAGCGGGGTCAGCACGTTGAAGTAGGCCAGCTCCACCCGGTTTTTCAGAAGAAACTCCTGGGCCTTCTCAAAGACCGACTCGTCGTCGCTGTCAAAGCCGAAGACCATCCCAGGATTGACCATGATCCCGTGCTCGTGGAACATCTTGATCTCATCCTCGAACTTCTGCACCCGGTTGAAGGTCTTGTGAGTTTCCTCCAGCGCATCTTCCGAGAGCGACTCCATACCGACGAAGACCGAAACACAGCCGCTGTCTGCCGCCAGCTTGACCATGTCTCCGTCATCACCTAAGAACAACGTGGATTGGCATCCCCACTTGATCTTGAGCGGCTTCAGCGCCTCCCACAGCTCCCGGCAATAGGCTCGATTGCTGTTGTGGAGGTCATCCACGAACGCGAAGATGGTCCCGTCCTCCAAGCCGATCCGGATGCGCAGACCGGTCATAAACGCTTGCCACAGCGACCCGTACCGCATCCGCTCCACGAGTTCGGCGCGGATCCATTGCTTGATCTGAGCCAATTCCTTGATGACCTCCGGCACCGGTCGGCGGCGGGTCGTCTTCCCGTTGAAGGGCGATACGCTGCAGAACTCGCACTCGAAGTGACAACCTCGCGTGGTAAAGCTGCACTGCCTGGTCATATAGGCGTCGGGGCTCAGCAGCTCGACCCGGGGATTCTTGTAATTCTCCAACAGAGGGAACGGCCCCATTTTGTACAGGCGCTTCATGGCGCCGGCCTCGAAATCAGCAACCACTTGCGGCCAGAGGTCTTCGGCCTCGCCACAGACAATCGCGTCACAATACCGGAGGGCCTCATCGGGGCAGTAGGTCGGATGGACGCCTCCCAGAACGACCTTTTTCCCCCGTTTCCGAAACTCGGTGGCAATCTCGTACGCGCGAGGCGCATAGCAGGTCATGACGGACAGCCCGACCAGATCGCAGGGTCGGTCAAAGTCCACGTCTTCGACAGCCTCATCTACGAGGTCCACCTCCCAGTGGGACGGCGTATAGGCCGCAATCACCGGCAGGCTCAGCTTTGGGAACCACATGGCCCGTCGTTCGCTGGCGGTCAAGTGGTAGGGGTTGTTCCTGGGGTAAGGATCAACTAACAACAGAGTACGAGTCTTCCCGGCTGTTTGCATTGGTTGCATCGCCCTCTCCTCCTAGTAGAGTACGTTTCGTCTCAAGCCGTAGGCATCACAACTCGGAGGGATCGCCGGTCAATCCATTCTCGCCAACATGGCTCGAAAAGCCGGTGCGGCACCTGATTAGCGCGTCCCAACCGGCCGTAAGGGCGGCAGCGGAACCTCCTCCGGCGGAATTGCTTCTCCCTCTGGCTTCTCCTCTCCCTTCGTCTGTTCCTCTTTCTGTTCTTGGATCGCCTTGGACTTTTCCCTGGCTTCGCGCTCTTTTTCCTTCAACAGTTTCTGGGCAACTGGGAGATCCTCGGGGGGAATCGGCGCCCCGACCGTCCCGCAGCCGGTCATCACTCCCATGAGCAGGATGACTAACGTTATTCGTGAACCATTAAACGCAGGAAGACTCTTTTCGATTAACGACGAGCAGTTAATATTTAACGTCCTCGTGCGGTTCACGTTTAACGCTTCACGATTCACGTCCTTCAAGCGAGCGCTTTCTCCAGCGCTTTAATCCGCGCCTCAACCCGTTTCCTGGCGGTGCCGCCGATTTGGGCCTTCCGCTCGATGGCCCCCTCCACTGTCACCACGTCCAGCGCGTCTTTCTCAAAACGATCGGAAAACGAGCGCAGATCAGCCAACGTCACATCGCGAAGATCCCGTTTTCGATCAAGACACCATCGCACGACTCGGCCAACCGTCACATGGGCCTGTCGGAACGGCATTCCTTTCGTCACCAGATAATCCGCCAACTCGGTCGCCAGCAGGTACCCGGACCCAGCAGCCTTCGCCAGTATGGCGCGGTTGACCGTCAGGCCCTTGATCAGTTCCGTCGAGACTCCCAGGGAAGCAACCACCGTGTCCAGGGCGTCGAACAATGCCTCCTTGTCTTCCTGGAGATCCCGATTGTAACTGAGCGGCAAGCCCTTCATAGTCGTCAACAGGGCCAGCAGATGACCATAGACCCGCCCCGTCTTTCCCCGGACAAGTTCCGGCACGTCCGGATTCTTCTTCTGAGGCATCATGCTGCTCCCCGTGCAGAAGGCATCCGGCAGCTCCACAAACTGAAACTCCTGAGACGCCCACAGCACCAACTCCTCGCTGAGACGGGACAGATGCATCATGACCATTGAAAGCGAGGCCAGCACCTCGATTGTGAAGTCCCGATCGGACACCGCGTCCAGGCTGTTTTCACTGACTTGGGTGAACCCCAATAACCGCGCCGTGTAGGTTCGGTCCACCGGATAGTTCGTGCCGGCCAGCGCGCCGGACCCCAACGGCATCACGTCAAGTCGAACCAGCGCGTCCCGTACCCGTCCCTTGTCACGATCAGTCATTTCCACGTAGGCCAGCAGATGATGCGCAAACAAGACCGGCTGGGCTCGTTGCAGGTGCGTATAGCCCGGCATCACCACATCCAGATGCGCCCGCGCCTGTCCCAGGAGCGCCCGCTGGAACCGACGCAGACCGTCGAGCAGACCACCGAGGGCGTCCCGAAGATACAGCCGGATGTCCAAGGCGACTTGATCATTCCGGCTGCGGCCTGTGTGCAGCTTGCCGCCAGTCGGTCCGATCAGTTCCGTGAGTCGTCGCTCGATCGCCATGTGAATATCTTCATCCTCTGCGGCAAACGAGAAGCGCCCCGATTCAAGCTCGCTCCGAACCTCCTCCAATCCCCGCAAGATCTGGGCAGTCTCTTTCCGGGACAGCACCCCGGCCCGTTCCAGCGTCCTACAGTGAGCCATGCTGCCCTGAAGATCATAAGGATACAGACGCCGGTCGAACGTGAGCGAGGAGGTAAATGTCTCCACTAGTCGATGGGTGCGATCGCGGAACCTGCCAGACCAGGGCTTCGCCCCAGCCTGTGAGACGTGAGGCGTATTCCTCCCTTGCCCTTTGCTTTTTGCCGTTGGCCTTCTCCTCATCACCCTACGCCTTGTATCAGCAGTCCCTTGACGTTTCATGCTTCACGTTTCACGAACTACGCCTTCGCCTTGCGGCGCTGGGCGCGAATCGCCAATCGCAGCGCACTCAAACGAATGAAACCTTCGGCATCCTTCTGGCGATAGGCCTCGTCCTCTTCAAACGTGGCCAGGTCTAACCGGTACAGTGACCGGTCCGACCGCCGGCCGACCACCGTGCAACTTCCCTTGTAGAGTTTGACACGCGCGGTGCCGCTGACGTCCTGTTGAGCCTCATCGAAGGCTTTCTGCAGCACCTCTCGCTCCGGCGAGTACCAGTACCCGTAGTAGATCAATTCGGCGTATCGCGGAATAAGGCTGTCCCGCAGATGCAGGACTTCACGGTCCATCGTGAGCGACTCCAACCCGCGATGTGCGACATGGAGGATTGTCCCGCCCGGTGTTTCATAGACACCTCGAGATTTCATGCCGACATAACGGTTCTCCACCAGATCCACCCGGCCCACGCCATGCTCCCCGCCCAGGCGATTGAGATGAGTGAGCAAGGCGGCCGGGCTCATTCGCTTGCCGTCCACCGCGACCGGGTCGCCCCGCTCATACTCGATTGCGACAACGCGCGGTTTATTCGGCGCCTTCTCCGGAGAGACCGTCATTTGGAAGATCTCCTCCGGAGGCTCTTCCCAGGGATCTTCTAGGATGCCGCCTTCATAGCTCACGTGGAAGAGGTTCGGATCCGTACTATAGGGTTTGGCTTTTGTCGCCGTCACCGGAATCCCGTGCGCCGAGGCGTACTCGATAAGCTCCCGTCGTGACCGAAAGGTCCATTCGCGCCAGGGGGCGATGACCCGCACCTTCGGATCGAGCGCCAGATACGTCACTTCGAACCGAACCTGATCGTTTCCCTTCCCGGTCGCCCCATGAGACACCGCATCAGCTCCTTCTTTTCGGGCGATCTCAATTTGGCGACGCGCGATCAGTGGCCTGGCAATGGCGGTTCCCAGGAGATAGCTGCCCTCGTACACGGCGTTGCCCCGCAGCATCGGAAAGATGTGCTCCTTGACGAAGACTTCACGCAGGTCTTCGACATAGACTTTCGACGCTCCGACCGCCAGCGCTTTTGTCCTGACCGCTTTGAGATCCTCCCCCTGACCCAGATCGGCGCAGAAAGCCACCACCGTGCATCCGTAGGTCTCCTGGAGCCATTTGAGGATGACGGAGGTATCGAGACCTCCCGAATAGGCCAGCACGACTTTTTTTACTGCATTCCGGTTCATGAGGTTCTGACCGTCCGTTTAACTTCTCCGCTGCGGTCTGCTCAAGAGTTCCACTAGAATAGCCTTTTGCATATGCAGACGGTTCTCAGCCTGATCCAGCACCACGGACTGAGAACCATCCAACACACCGGCGGTGATCTCTTGTCCGCGGTGCGCAGGTAAACAATGCATCACAATCGCATCCGGGCGGGCCTGCTTCAGCAACCGCTCATTCAGTTGATAGGGCCCCAGGGCCTTCAGGCGACGCGCCTGGTGACGCTCCTGTCCCATGCTGATCCAGACGTCGGTATAGATGACATCGGCCTCTTTGACCGCAGCATGAGGGTCTTGGCTGATCTCAATCGCCCCTCCGGTCTGGTCCGCTTCAGACCGCGCACAGTCCACGATCCGTGGATCCGGCTCGTACCCACTGGGACAACCGAGGCTGATCGTCATGCCGGTTTTCGCCGCGCCCTCGATCAACGAGTTGGCAACATTGTTGCCATCGCCCACGTAAGCAAGTTTCAACCCCTTCAGGCCGCCCTTCTTTTCACGGATCGTGAGCAAATCGGCGAGCGCCTGACAGGGGTGGCACAGATCCGTCAGCCCATTGATGACCGGAATAGTGGCTTCCTGCGCCCACTCTTCGACCGTCGCGTGGTCATAGGTTCGCACCACGAGCGCGTCCAGGTACCGGGACAGGACCCGAGCCGTGTCCGCGATGCTTTCGCCCCGGCAGAGTTGGATGTCCCTGGCTGAGAGGAACAGCGCTTGGCCCCCAAGCTGATTAATGCCGGCCTCGAACGAGACCCGAGTCCGCGTGGATGGCTTTTCAAACAGCAAGCCGAGCGTCGCTCCAGCCAGGCGCTGATGGAGCACGCCTCCGCGCTGCAGGGCTTTGAGTTCCTCTGCCAAGCGCAGCAGATGCGCCACCTGGTCTCTGGGGATCGCTCCTACCGTCAGGAGGTCTTTCCCAAATGAACGCCCGAACGAACGAAGAGACGCCTGGCGAGTCACACGGACAGGCCGTCCGGTCATGCCAGCCTCCTTTAGACCCGTTTGATCAGGATCTGTGACAGAGTATCCAAGAGCCGGTCAATCTCGTGCTGGGTGATGATGAGAGGCGGGACGAACCGCAATACCCGCTCCATCGTGCAGTTGATCAAGAGCCCACGGGCCAGACAGTCATCCACGACCGGTTTTCCCTCGATCGTGAGCTCCATGCCTTGCAGCAAACCAAGCCCGCGCACGTCCTTGACAATATGGAGACGGTCCTTCAGGTCCAGTAAGCCCTTGGCCAAATAATCGCCCATGCGGCGGCTCTGCTCCAACACCCGACCTTCGAGCAGCACTCGCAGGACCGCGAGAGCGGCCGCGCAGGCCAGAGGATTCCCGCCAAAGGTGGAGGCATGGGCTCCCGGCGAGAACGCAGCGGCGGCTTCATCCGTTGCCAGACAGGCGCCGATCGGCACCCCCCCGCCAAGTCCCTTGGCCAGCGTCATGATGTCCGGGTGGACCCCCAACTGCTCATAGGCGAACAGAGTGCCGGTTCGTCCCATGCCGGTCTGGACTTCGTCAAACACCAGCAGGACATCGTGCTGGCGACATAATTCGCGCAGGCTCTTGAGATAGGTTCGATCCGCGACGTGGACACCACCCTCCCCTTGGACCAGTTCCAGCATCACCGCGGCGGTCTTGGCGCTCAACGCCTTCTCCAGCTCAGGCATATTGTTCAAAGGGACGTACTTGAAGCCGGGGAGCAGCGGCTCGAACCCTTTCTGCACTTTCTCCTGTCCGGTGGCGGTCAAGGTTGCCATCGTTCGGCCATGAAAAGAGTTCAGCATGGTAATGATCTCGTACCGGTCCGGGCCGTGCTTCTGATGGGCGTACCGTCGAGCCAGCTTGATGGCCGCTTCGTTGGCCTCGGCCCCGCTGTTGCAAAAAAAGACTTTCTTGGCGAACGAATGGTCCACCAAAGCCTTGGCTAGCTTCACCTGCGGCTCGGTGTAATAGAGATTCGACGCGTGCAGGAGGTGCTGCGCCTGCTTTTGGATGGCCGCGACCAGGTCCGGATGACCATGCCCCAGCGTATTGACGGCGATCCCAGCCACAAAATCCAGGTATTCGCGGCCTTCCAGATCGTAAACACGGCTGCCGCGACCGCGCACGATGGAAATCGGCGAGGGAGCATAAGTAGGCATCAGCACCCGTTCTGCCTCCCGTCTCAGGTCCTCAGTCGGCATGGCACACGTATCCCCGCGTTAATTGAAGAAAGTTAGCACATCGATCATTGGGAAAGCAACATGAAACACCTCGGCGAGATTCTCTATCTTGTTCTCACCATTGAGAAAACCCGCCGCTCCTCTACTTGAGCCACCGGTTCAGGAATGTTATAAGCTCAGGCCATGAAACCCTGCGCACGGTGCGAACAGGAGAACCCCGATGACGCCCTCTTCTGCCACCAGTGTGGGACGGCCTTAGCTGCTGACGCGTCACAGTTTCCGGTGGCTGACGCCCAGTTGTGGCGAGCCTTCATCGGGCCCAGCAAGGCGATCCTTTTTTCCCTCAACAGCGGCTGGTCCTGGCAGTGCGCGGAGACCCATTACCTGGAAACATTTCGGAAGTTCTCGCTTGGCCCCACGCCCCGGTTTGCCCTGACCTGGCACTGGTCGGCGTTCCTGTTCGATCCGTTCCTCTGGTTCCTGTACCGCAAGATGTACCTATACGCGCTCGTGTATGCGATCGGACCGGTGTTGTCAGCCTATTTCACCGGTGACGTCACGGTTGGGATTGTCTGGCGCGTCATGGCGGGGGGCAGCGCCAATTACATTTACTATTGGCACGCCAAGGACCATCTGGCCGCAATCCGCACAAAGGAAGGTCTGGATTACTCAGCCCGCGAGCGACTCCTCCGCGATCTGGGCGGGGTCCAGCCCTACGTCCTGTGGCTGGGCGTTGCGCTGCATGTCCTCCTGCTGCTCCTCGTGATCGGGGCGATTCGTGGGGGTCCGTCAGAAGGGGGACGATGATGGCTGGATGCCGTCACCGCCCCGGCTGGAGCGAGTGGGACATCTGCCAGGCGAACCAGGATCGGAACCACTTAATATCATGCTGGTAGGCAGCACCGGACGGTTCCGCGGCGCCCTTCAGCTCGAGCTGAGTGTATGTGCGAGGCCAGTTCTTTTGCCACCAGGATTTCAACTCATCGGCGACATAGGGCAGCCCGTTCGACTGACTAATGTCGGCAGCGACAATCACCTCGGCAATGAGCGGCCAATACCGGTCTTTCCCCAATCCCAGCGCCCTGAAATGCTCCCGAAGCAAGAAGACAACCCATAATTCGGCGCTGTGTTTCTTGTTGTGCTTGAACGGCTGAGTCTGCCGCAAGGGAATTGGATCGAAGTTCTTGATCACCGACGTGTAGTCAGGCCCCCCGTAACTCCCGGCCACCTCGGCAATCCCTTCCAGCATACGTGCCAGCTCCACCTCGACGACCGGTCTCGCTTGGGGCGATTCCACGGCCGAGCTTGGGCTCAAGGGATCGGAGGCGGTCAAGAGCTCGATCAGCGGCTTGAGCTCGCGCAGGCGGGCCACCGCGCTCTTCAAGATCTGCTCGGATTCGAGCCAATAATCCTGGTCGTTCTTGGACAAGCGTTCCCGACCAGGCGGCGGCAACACCGGCTGGATCCAATAGCGAAGCAACACGAAGAGGATATAATTCACGTCCCCTCCCACTCGTTGGACGCGGTCCCATACATGGCCATGGCCCAGCGCCTGCTTGAAGAACAGTTGGATGCGCTCGACGACGCCTACGCGTCGAGCCATGCTGGTCCACCACCGTTCCAGATCCTGCCAGGGCTGTTCCTGCGGCGGTCGATGCGATGACATGCCGGAGCTCCAGCGACAGGCGGAAGGAGAAGGCAGCGGCATGGTACTGCCTGTGGGGGGTGATTGCAAGAAGCGGGTGTGAAAGTAGGGACGGCCTCGATAATCCCTGTGCTCGCAGAGCGCGCACGCTCGGAAGGGATAGCGCGGAGCGACCAGGGAATTCCCGTGCTCCCGCAGCGCGCGGCCTCGGAAGGCCCTCGCTGGACGGCCGCAGTAGGAATCCCCCGGTCGCCCGCTTGAAAAAGG
>Ga0209860_1000080_pt1 | contig 10505 bp, 6 predicted proteins | sample GWRWS2_40_50_FD_187243 | JGI IMG/M metagenome (GOLD analysis project Ga0209860, IMG submission 187243) | Riverbed sediment microbial communities from areas with vegetation nearby in Columbia River, Washington, USA - GW-RW S2_40_50 (SPAdes)... | ecosystem: Environmental > Aquatic > Freshwater >... | reverse complement strand
CCGATGTTCTGGGAGCGGTTGCGGCATCTCCTGGATGAGACCCTCCTGAACTTCCGGCGGGGGGGCTGGGGCGTGGTCGCCTCCATCGGGGCCATCACCGTGGCCTTCCTGGTGACCGGAACCTTTCTCCTGCTCACCCTGAACTTGGGCACCGTGGTGGCGCAGTGGGCGGAGGACTTCCAGGTCATCGTCTTTCTCAGCGACGCGATCACCCCCGAACAGGTGACGCTCCTCCGAAAACGCCTCGAGGGCGAGCTGGCGGTCCGGGAGGTGACGTACGTCTCACGGGAGGAGGCTCTGGCCGACTTTCGGAGACAGATCCGGGGCCAGGAAAGCTTGTTGGAGGGGTTGAAGACCAATCCGCTGCCGGCCTCTTTTCAGCTCCGGATTCAGAAACAGTACCAGACGGCCACCGCCTTGGGCCAACTCGCCGTCTCGCTCAGGCGGATGGAAGGCGTCGAAGACGTCCTGTACGGTCAGGAGTGGGTGGACCGCCTGATCAGCCTTGTCCAGGTGATGAAGATCCTCGGGGTCGTGATCGGTGCCGTGTTGGGCATCGCTTCGCTCTTTATCGTGGCCAACACCATTCGGTTAGCCGTCTATGCGCGGGCGCAAGAGATCGAGATCATGCGCCTGGTCGGGGCGAGTCGGAGCTACATCCAGATCCCCCTCATCCTCGATGGGACACTCCAAGGCGGGCTGGGGGCCGCGCTCGCCCTGGGAATGCTCTACGTCTTGTTCAGGGCCACCCTGTTGCAATTGGGGGCGTCGGCGCCGCTCATCTTCTCGGGAGCGGAACTGGGCCGGTTCCTCGATGTTGAGTATCGGATGGGCATGGTCGGCATCGGGGCACTCCTGGGCGCCGTGGGGAGTCTCGTGGCGGTTCGGCGGTTTCTCAGGGCGTAAGAAGGGGGAGATGAGACACAGCCGTGTTGCCGTGCCGATCGCGCTCGCGATCCTGCTCCTCACCGGGGGCCTCCAGGCCGATGAGCAAGGAACGTTACGCGAGAAGAAACAGCGCCTGGAGAGGCTGAAGAAGGAGATCGCGGAGGAGCGGAAGAAGGCTCATGAGACCGCCGCCAAGGAGGCGGCCGTCGAGGCCACCCTGAAAAGAATCCAAGAGCAACTGGACAAGAAGACGCAGGAGCTGACCACGCTGGAAACGAACCTGCGGGCCGAGGAGCGGGGGCTGCGCGAGCTCAGGCAAGAGACCACGCGCACCGAACGCCAGCTGGACGAGATTACGGAGCGGTGGGCCGGCCGGCTGCGGGCCTTGTACAAGCAGGGGCAGTACGGTGTCTTCCGCCTCCTCTTCTCTGCCGAGAGCGTCACCGACATGGTGCGCCGGATGAAGTATCTCAAGATCATCACGGCCCAGGATCGGACCCTGAGCGACCGCTACGCCGTGACGGTCACGGACCTTGGCAAGAAGCAGACGACCCTCGAGTCCCGCAAGGCTGCCCTGGAAAAGAGTCGGAGCCGCATCCGGGCGACCGAGGCGGCGATCGCCGATGAGAAGTGGCGGCAGCGGATCCTGCTGGCTCGACTCCGGGAGGAGAAGGAAGGCTACCTCACCTCGGTCCGGGAGCTCGAGACCGTTTCGGCCCGCCTGCAGGAACTGATCAACCAGCTGAGCAAGCGGGCGAAGGCGGCCCCGAAGCCGTCACCCTCTCTGCCGAGTGGCGCCTTCGCCGCCGTCAAGGGCAAGCTCCCCTGGCCCACCACCGGAGACGTGGCCTCCCGCTTTGGCCGGAACCAGCACCCCAAGTTCAATACGGCAACCTTCAACAAGGGGGTCGGCATTCGTGCCCCCCTGGGCCAGCAGATCCAGGCGGTCCATGACGGCATGGTCCTCTATGCCGACTGGTTCCGCGGCTACGGCAAGCTGATCATCGTGGATCACGGCGAGGAATTCTACTCCCTCTATGCCCACGCGTCGGACCTGCTGGTCCAGGTGGGGGATGCGGTGCGGGTCGGTCAGGCGATCGGACGGGTTGGAGAGACCGGCTCCCTGGAGGGTCCCCAGCTCTATTTTGAGGTCCGCTACCGGGGCGAGCCGCAGGACCCCCTCGCCTGGCTTTCCCCCCGCCCCTGAAATTTTCCTCTGAGGGGCCATACTCCTGTGGTATAATCCTATACTGTTTTTTGTCTCTCCGAGGGCTCATCCCAGGTACAGAGCGACGCGCGGGCAGAGGAGGTCCCAACAATGGTGGTCTCCGGGAAGTTGACAGGGCGGATCAGGGTCTTGCTGGTGATGGCATTATTGACGGTGGTGATCGTGACCAGCGGTGTTCACCACCGGGTCGTGGCGACGGATGACGCCTACGACACACTCAAGGTCTTCTCCGAGGTCCTCACGCTGGTGCGGCATAACTACGTCGAATCGACCAACTCCAGGGAGCTGATCTTCGGGGCGATCCGGGGCATGCTGGAGGGGTTAGACCCCCACAGCTCTTTTATGCCGCCCGAGCTGTACAAGGAGATGCAGGTCGAGACCCAGGGGAGCTTCGGCGGGCTCGGGATTGAGATTACGGTCCGGGAGCGGTATCTCACCGTGGTCGCCCCCATCGAGGGGACCCCGGCGGACCGGGCCGGGATCGTCGCCGGCGATCGCATCATCCGCATCGACGGCGCCCCAACCAAGGACATGACGCTCGTCGATGCGGTGCGCAAGCTCCGGGGACCCAAGGGAACCCCGGTGACCATCACGATTCTCCGCGAGGACCAGGACCCCTTTGACGTCACCGTCACCCGCGACATCATCGAAGTGCACAGCGTGCGCACGTCGGACCTCGGGGATGGGATCGGGTACATCCGACTGATCTCATTCCAGGAACGGACCAGCCGGGATCTGCAGGATGAACTCAAGGCCCTCAGGGAGAAGGGGATGCGCGGCCTCGTCCTCGATCTGCGGAACAACCCCGGAGGGCTCCTGACGCAGGCGGTGCAGATCGCGGATCTCTTCCTGGAGAAGGGGAAACTCATCGTCTATACGGAGGGGCGGGCGAAGAGTCAGAATCTGAGCTTTGTGGACCAACATGACAATCCCCAGGACTTCCCCATGGTGGTGTTGGTGAACAAAGGCTCCGCCAGTGCCTCCGAGATCGTCGCGGGAGCGCTCCAGGACCACCAGCGAGCGGTCGTGGTGGGGACCCAGACCTTTGGCAAGGGGACGGTACAGACCGTGATTCCGCTCAACGATGGCTCCGGGCTCAGGCTCACCACCGCCAAATACTTCACCCCCAATAAGCGCGCCATCGACGGCGCCGGCCTCACACCGGACATCGTCGTCGAGCCTCCCAAACCACCGACGACCACCAAGAATCAGGGCTCGACAAAGGACCGGCGGCAGGAGACCATCGGCGAACAGGAGGGGGATCCGTCCCGGCCGTTAGGCCGGAGCGCCCCCGACCCTAAGAACGACCCGCAACTCGGCCGCGCCGTGGAGGTCCTCAAGGCGATCCTGATTTACGAACGGACCCCGGGAGGAAAGGTGGCGTCCGGCTAACCCCTGCTGGAATGCGGGAACGCTATGGGGCTAGTATGCCCAGAAACCAGGATGGTAGTATCCTGCTCAGCGCGTCCTAGCCTGCTAGCATCCTAGCATTCGAGCCTCCTAGCATCGTCTATGGGTGAGCTGGTTCTGGGCATCGAGACTTCGTGTGATGAAACCGCGGCGGCGGTGCTGGAAGGCGGGCACAAGATTCGTTCCAGCATCGTGGCATCCCAGGTAAAGGTGCATGCCCCCTACGGCGGGATCGTGCCAGAGCTGGCCTCCCGCCGCCATCTGGAGACGATCGGCCCGGTCATCCGACTGGCGGTTCACGAGGCTGGCATAGAGTTCGGTGATCTCACCGGGCTCGCCGTCACGGTCGGCCCCGGCCTAGTCGGTTCTCTCCTCGTGGGGGTCTCCGCGGCCAAGGGGTTGGCCTACAGCCTCGGAAAGCCTCTGGTGGCGGTCAACCACATTGAAGGGCATCTGTACGCTGGTATCCTCGACCACCCGCACCTCGAGCCTCCCTACGTGGCCCTGGTGGCGTCGGGGGGCCACACGCACCTCTACCACGCGGAAAGCCCCGGGATCCACCGCCTGCTGGGCTGTACCCGAGATGACGCGGCCGGAGAGGCCTTTGACAAGGTCGCGAAGATTCTCGGTCTCCCCTACCCCGGAGGCCCCCACATCGAGCAGGCGGCGCTGAGCGGAGATCCCAGAGCGGTCCCCCTTCCGCGGCCGATCCTCGGCCATGGATCGTTAGACTTCAGCTTCAGCGGCCTCAAGACCGCGGTGATTCACTGTCTCGCCTCCTCCCCCCTGAGCCCCCAGCTGGTGGCGGACATTGCGGCCAGCTTCCAGCAGGCGGTCGTGGACGTCCTCACGCGTAACGCCATCAAGGCCGCGAAGCGCGTCAGGGCATCCCGGATCCTCTTGACCGGCGGGGTGGCATGTAACCAAACGCTCAGACAACACCTGGCGAGGAGAGCGAACAGCGAAGGTCTGGAAGTGTACTGGCCCCGGCCCGAGCTCTGCACCGACAACGCTGCCATGATCGCCGCCGCCGGGTCTTACCGCCTTCGCCGAGGCGAGGTGGCACCGCTTGACCTCAATGCTACTGCCGACCTTCCCCTCGCCTAACCCATCGTTCATGGTGCATAGTTCAGGGTTCAGAGTAGACCGTTCAGAAGGGTTCAGTATTTACGGACCGATGGTTCCTGTTCCATGAACCATGAACCCTGAACGCTGAACGGAATTAGGGGTCGAGGCGGACCTGGATATAGGCTTTTTGTTTGAGCTCAGCCAGATATGCATTCATGCGTTGCGTGAACTTCTCGAGGAACACGCGCTGGCGAATCTGCTCGCGGGCTTCGGCAGTCGCGGTATCGCCCGCCATCCGCTCCTCGACCTTGATGATATGGAAGCCACCCGCGGTCCGGATAATGTCGCTGATGCTCCCTGGCTTGAGCGAAAAAGCGACCGTCTCTAGGGCGGGTTCCATGTCTCCTTGTCGGATGACCCCCACGTCACCACCCTGCAGGGCCGCCGCGCCGTCGGAATACTCCGCGGCGACTCTCCCAAAGTCGTCCCCACGCCTGAGGCGTTCCGACGCCTCCGCGGCCCGGGTCCGGGCGCGCGCCACGTCCTCGGGGGAGGGCTCCCCGGGGATCCCGATGAAGATATGTCGGATCCGCACGGACGGGGGGTGCTGAGACTCACCGGCCCGCGTCTGGGAATACCGTGCTACCTCCTCGTCGGACACGACAATGCTGGTGCGCACCTTCCGGGTGATCAGACGATCCACCGTGAGCTGTTCCCACACCTTGGTCCTGAACTCCTCCAGAGTGAGATTCTCCCGCGCGAGGGCCTCGCTGAACTGGGCATCGGTGGTAAGTCCATGCTCCTTCTTGATCTGTTCTATGGTCGCCGTCACCTCGGACTGCTCCACGACGACTTTTTCCTTCTTCGCCTCCTGGAGTTGCAACCGGCGAAGGATCAGGGCATCGAGGATCTGCCGCTGGGTAACCTGCATCCGGCTCGCGAGGGTGTCCTCACCCAGCTCCTCGCGGATCCGTTGAATGAGGGGCTTCCCCTCCTTCTGGATCTCGCTCAGGGTAATCACCTCGTCGTTCACCACGGCCACCACCTTATCGACGAGGACCGCCTGCCCCGCCGCCGCCGCCTGTCCCCCGAGGAGGAGCGCAGGGAACAGTATCGCTCGGTATCGGCGCATCACGACCCTCCCGCAGTCCGTCCGCACGGCTCTCGCATCTGGTCCATCAGTGCCTGGAGCCTGACAAGACGCTCGAGCGCCGGCGCCCCCTCACACGAAAGCTCCAAAGTATCCTCCGGCACATACCGGAGCACGCCCCCCATCGCCCGGAGCAGGGCGACGACCCGCTCCGGGGGGACGGGGGGTGCCCCACCGAAGGCGATCCGCACGACCTCGCGACGGGCGTCGATCTCCCTGATGCGCAGCGACCGGGCCGCCGCCTTCAGCCTGACGACAGCCAACAGATGCTCCACCGGCGGAGGCAGCGGGCCAAACCGGTCCTGGAGCTCCCCCGCGAACTCCTCGCGCTCGGCGGAGGAGGTGACGACCGAGAGGCGCCGGTACAGGGATAGCCGGACCGCGGCATCCGACACGTACGTGTCGGGAATGGATGCCGCGATGGGGAGCCGCAGGACCGGATCCACGACTTCTTCCTGCTCCGCCCCTTTGAGTTCCCGCACCGTCTCCTGGATCAGCTGACAGTAGAGGTCAAACCCCACCGCATTGATGTGCCCGTGCTGCTCGGGCCCGAGGAGATTGCCGGTCCCCCGGATCTCCAGGTCCCTCGCGGCAATCTTGAAGCCGGATCCGAGTTCCGTCAGCTCGGCGACGACCTGCAGCCGCTTCCGAGCGCTCTCATTCAGGGCCTCCTCTCGCGGGATGAGGAGGTAGGCATGCGCGCGGAACCGGTCCCGACCGACCCGGCCCCTGAGTTGATAGAGCTGGGCCAGGCCAAAGCGATCCGCCCGATTGATGATGATGGTATTGGCCGTCGGGATGTCGAGGCCCGACTCGATGATGGCAGTCGAGCAGAGGAGTTGGTACCGCCTGGCGTAAAAGTCGCACATGACCCGCTCCAGCGCCTCCTCGGTCATCTGGCCATGGGCCACGGCGATCTTCACGTGGGGGAGGAGGCGCTTCAGGAATCGCGCCACCGCATGGATGCTCTCCACCCGGTTGTGGACGAAGAAGACCTGCCCGCCGCGGCCGATCTCTTCCTCGACGGCCCGCCGGATCACCTCGGCGTCGAAGCGCGTGACGGTGGTGCGAATGCTCAGCCGATCCTCGGGCGGGGTCTCGATGGTCGACATATCCCGGACCCCCAGCATCGCCATGTGGAGGGTCCGGGGAATCGGGGTGGCGGTGAGGGTGAGCACGTCGACTTCGGTGCGGAACTGTTTCAGCCGCTCCTTGGCGCCCACCCCAAAGCGCTGCTCCTCGTCCACGACGAGGAGCCCCAGGTCGCGGAACCGGACGTCCGTCTGCAAGAGCCGGTGGGTGCCGATGACCACATCGACGGTCCCGTCCCGCAGCCCGCGCAGGACCTTCTGCTGTTCCCCCCGCGTGCGGAACCGGGAGAGCATCTCCACCACGATCGGAAAGGGAGCAAAGCGATCCGAGAACGACTGAAAGTGCTGCAGCGCTAACACGGTCGTGGGAACGAGGACGGCGACCTGCGTGCCGTCCATCACCGCCTTGAACGCGGCCCGCATGGCCACCTCGGTCTTTCCGTAGCCGACATCGCCGCAGATGAGGCGGTCCATGGGCTGTGGCCGCTCCATATCGGCTTTGACGGCCTGGATGGCCGTGACTTGATCCGGTGTCTCGTCGAAGGGAAAGGCCGCTTCGAACTCCCGCTGCCAGGGGGTATCGGCAGCAAAGGCATGACCTGCGGCTACCTGCCGGGCGGCGTAGAGCCGGAGCAGCTCCCCCGCCATCTCGCGAACGGAGGCCCGCACCCGCTCCTTCGCCCGCGCCCACGACGTCGATCCCAAACGATCGAGGGGGGGGGCGCCTGCGGCGCCGTCGGCGCCGGCGTAGCGCTGAACGAGGCGTAGCTTGTCCACCGGCACGTACAGCTTATCGCCGCCCGCATATTCCAGGAGAAGGTAATCCCCCTCCACCTCGCCCGTGGTCAGCCGCCGCAGGCCATGAAACCGGCCAAGGCCGTGATCCATGTGCACCACCACCTCACCTGGCTTCACATCCTCGAATCCCGCGAAGGGTCGGGCCTCGCGGATCTTCGTCCGGCGGACCGCAACCGCCCGGCGCGGGCCGAAGATCTCGGCCTCCGTGAGATACGCCTGTCTGAGCGGCGCAAAGTGAAAGCCAGCGCTGAGTCCGCCTTCCCGGATCTGGATCCGTCCGGCGACGGGGGGCCCCTCGCTGAGGCTCGCCCCGAGGTCGTGTTCGCGGAGGACCTCTGAGAGTCGCTCGGCCTGGGCCCGTCCCTTGGCCACGAGGGTGATGGCGCGTCCCTCCCGACGCCAGAGGCCGAGATCGCGCACCAGGGGGCCGAACCGGCCCTGGTAGGATGGGATCTGCGCGGTCTCAAAGACGAGCGGCGCACCCTCGTGCCCCGGGGCCGGCCCAAACGGATGCAGATTGATCCGGGGCCGGGACCCTAGCGCCGCGTGAATCTCGGTCCACTGCACGTGGGTCGCCGTGAGCGATGGAAGCTCTTCCGACTGATGTCGCGCGTACTCTTCTGTGAGCAACCTGCCCATCGTCCCACCCGCAGCCGTGAGCTGATCCGGATCGTCCCAGGCGAGAATCGTCCCGTGGGGAAAATACTCCCACAAGGGGACCGTTTGTCGATAGAAGTAGGGGAGATACCGCTCGAGCCCCGGCCCGAGTCGTCCCGCCTCGACCGCCTCCCGCAGGAGCGGAGTGTCCTTCTCCATCGTTCGCTCCCGGGCGAGCCCTCGAGCCTCCTGGCTCAAGAGAATCTCCGAAAGAGGAAGGACGGTCACACCGTCAGGTCGTCGGGGGTCCGACCCCTCGACGCGCTCGGGGCCAGACAGCGAGCGTTGCGTCGCGACATCAAAGGCCCGGATCGACTCGATCTCATCCCCAAAGAACTCAATGCGGACCGGATGCGAGAGATGGGGAAGGCTAATATCCAGGATCCCTCCCCGGCGGCTGTACTCGCCCGCCTCCTCAACCTGGGGGACCGACCGATAGCCGCCGATCTCGAGCACCTCGACCACCTGCTCGGGAGGGACGATCCGGTGGGGATAGAGGTGCAGGGTAGCTCCATCGAGCGCGTCGGGGGGAAGGAGGCGACGAAAGAGGGCATGGAGGGGTAGGACGAGCGCCTTCAGCGCCTCGTCCCGCAGTTCGCGGAGACGCTGCATCCGCTCTGCGCGGACTTCGAGGGGGGGCGAGACCGGTTGAAATGGGGGAACTTCGGGCTCCGGAAAGAGCTGCACGCGGTCTCGATCGAGGAAGAAGCGAAGATCCGCCGTGAGCTCCTCGGCCTCCCTGAGCGTCGTGGTCACCACCACCAGTGGGCGCCTCAGTGCCCGGGCCACCTCCGCCACCACCAGCGTGCGGGCACCCCCCCAGAGGCCGCACAGGCTGAGCGCGCCACCGTCTGCGATCAGATCCGGCAGCCCCTCCTGAAGCCCGGGCACCTGGACATCGGCAAGTCGTCCCGTGGTCATCCCTGGCCTTCCCGGATGCGGCGGAGGAGCCGGCTGCTCGATGCCCCCTCCACAAAGGGGAGGGTACAGACTCGCCCCCCCCGCCCTTCGACTATCTGTCGGCCGACCACCTGATCCACCGGCCAATCCCCCCCCTTCACCAGGAGGTCCGGCTCGAGCGCCCGAATCAGCTTCTCCGGGTCGAGCTCTTCGAAGATCAAGACATAATCGACCGCGGCCAGGGCGGCGATCACCTCGGATCGCTCGGCGTGAGACATCACGGGTCGATCCGGCCCTTTCAGCGCGCGGACCGAGGCATCACTGTTGATGGCCACGACGAGCACATCCCCCAAGCCCTTGGCCTGATCCAGATACCGGACGTGACCGTGGTGCAGCAGGTCAAAGCACCCGTTGGTGAAGACCACCCGCTTCCCCTGCCGCCGGAGGTCGCGCACGATGGGCACAAGCTCCTCGAGCCCCTTGAGTTTTCCCGCATACCCTGTCGGCATTTCGCCCTCGGTCACCGCACGCTCCCTTGCTCTTCCGACCCCTCGATCACGGCGGCAGTCAGGAGGGGAAGGAGAATCCGGTTTGGCCGGGATTATACCGCACCTCTACCCACACTCCCCTCTACAAAGAGGGTCCCTCCAGATCCCCGGCGGCCCAGGGGACTCCAGGGATCCAACACACCCCGAAAGTAGCACTCACATCGCCTGTGGCAAGCCTACCAGAGTGCGGGAGGGATGAAGGGGGAATCCTGCGGACCGCCAACACCACCTGTCTTTGTACCAAAAAACCCCGGGCGGGTCAATCTCGACGACCGAATCACTTCGAAGCGCTGGACTTGCGGTTAGGGACCAGCTCCCCCGGCAGTTCTAACAGGCGACGGAAGATGCCGAGTATCCCCCGTCCGAGGGACTCCTCGGGCACGGGAGCGACCTCGGGCTCATCCAGCGGCCCCTCGACCTTGATGGCGACCACGAGCAAGCTCCGCTCCTTCCCGAAGAGGAGGCGGCCGAGGACAGGGATCCTGCTCAGCTTCAGAGCATTGATCACCTTGTCCACCGTGCGCAGCGGCTGCACCGCGAGGAGCATATCGACTTCTTTGCGCCCCAGGTCGATGGTGCCGATGCCGCCGATCTTGATCGTGTCCGAGACGAACGTGAGATTTTGGGTCTCCAAAACCCCCTGCTTCAGCTCGAAGCCCGCCCTGAGGGAATCGTAGGGAACCCCTTTCACGGGGTCCGGGGTCAGATTGAGGATCCGCAGGATGTTGGCCACGACGGTGAAACCCAGGATCTTCCCATCCTTCAAG
>Ga0209860_1000072_pt1 | contig 11078 bp, 9 predicted proteins | sample GWRWS2_40_50_FD_187243 | JGI IMG/M metagenome (GOLD analysis project Ga0209860, IMG submission 187243) | Riverbed sediment microbial communities from areas with vegetation nearby in Columbia River, Washington, USA - GW-RW S2_40_50 (SPAdes)... | ecosystem: Environmental > Aquatic > Freshwater >... | reverse complement strand
CGGTCCTTCGAGACCGGCACGCGCGTGCACACGGCGCCCGTGGCACCTCCGTGAGAGGATCGCGGCATGGCGACCAGGGCGCGGCGCGGCCGACCGACGGCGGTCTTCCTCGAGGTCGGCAACAAGCGGGTCTTCGCCTGCGCGCTCGACTGGCCGGGCTGGTGCCGCGCCGGCAAGGACGAGGAGCTGGCGCTGGAGGCGCTGGCGGCGTACGCGCCCAGGTACGCGGTCGTGCCCGAGCGGGCCGGGATCGCGTACCCGGCCCGGGTGGGGGAGAACCTCGAGGTCGTCGAGCGACTACCCGGGTCGGCGACCACCGACTTCGGCGCTCCGGGGGAGATCGCCGGCGCCGACGCCGAGCGCACGATCCGCGTTCAGGCCGAGCGGCTCACCGCACTGGTGGTGGCGTCGTGGGCGGCGTTCGACCGGGTCCGCGCCGGCGCGCCCGCCGCGCTGCGCAAGGGCCCCCGCGGCGGCGGCCGCGACCGCGACAAGATGGTCGACCACGTGCTCGGCGCGGAGGCGGCCTACGCCCGCAAGCTCGGCGTCAAGCACCGCCAGCCGGCCATCGACGACCAGGCCGCCATCGCCGCGCTGCGCGACGATACCGTCGCGGTGCTGCTCGCGCCCTCCGACGGCTCGCCGCCGCTGCCGAAGGGCTGGCCGTCCCGCTACGCGGCCCGCCGGATCGCCTGGCACGTCCTCGACCACGCCTGGGAGATCGAGGACCGCAGCGACCCGACAGGCTGAAGCGCGCCGCTGGTCGCGGTGTGACGAGCGGCACCGCCGGCGTGTGACGCACGGCACAGCGCGGCGCGCGGGCGACGCCGCATACTGGCCAGCGACAGGCGAAGCAGGCCTACCCGAAAAGGTCAAGCCGCAAATTCATTACGTTGTCGCAGTAAAACGTTCTGAAGTCAATGCAGTATTCCAAGCCGAATCCGGCGTTCAGTATCATCCTTCCAGATGAATTGGTGATGAGAGCCGCAGACGCCGGGTGGTTTGTGGGGGAGCCGGCGAGGGGGGGCATGAGGTCGTCGCGTCAGTCCGGTCGCGGGCGCGGACCGTTTCAGGCCACTGGCCGCTATGCGCTCGAAGTTGCTCTATCGACGTATCACTAGATCCCTCGGATGCGGGTTCGCCCAAATCCGGGCGGTGCGCTTGTCTTGACGGGAGGGAGGGCATGGCCGCGACGCTCGGGCACGCGGTCGGATTCCTCGGCATGAAGCCGCTTTCGTGGTTCATGGATACGACGCAGGGAGGCCTCCAGCAATGATTCGTTGGATCGTCGGGTCCAGCCTCAAGTCGCGGGGCTTGGTGGTCGTCCTCGCTGCGGCGCTGCTGTTCTTTGGTTTCACGCAACTGCGAAACGTGCCCGTTGACGTGCTGCCCGAGTTCACGCCGCCGACCGTCGAGATCCAGACCGAGGCTCTCGGTCTGTCGGCGGCCGAGGTGGAGGAGCTGATCACGGTCCCGCTGGAGCAGGACCTGCTCAACGGCGTGGCGTGGCTGGACACCATCCGCTCCGAGTCGGTCCCGGGGCTGTCGAAGATCGAGATGATCTTCGAGCCGGGGACCGACCTGCTGCGCGCCCGGCAGGTGGTGCAGGAGCGCCTCACCCAGGCGCACGCGCTGCCACAGGTGTCGAAGCCGCCGGCGATGATGCAGCCGCTGTCCTCGACCAGCCGGGTCATGATGGTCGGGCTCTCCTCCAAGCAACTGACCCCGATCGAGGTGTCGGTGCTGGCCCGCTGGACGGTCCGGCCCCGCCTGATGGGTGTGCCCGGCGTCGCCAACGTCGCCATCTGGGGGCAGCGGGAGCGGCAGCTCCAGGTGCAGGCCGACCCGAAGCGGCTGCGGGACCACGGCGTCACGCTGAGCCAGGTCGTCCAGACCACCGGCAACGCGCTGTGGGTCTCGCCGCTGACCTTCCTGGAGGCGTCGACGCCCGGTACCGGCGGGTTCATCGACACCCCCAACCAGCGGCTCGGCATCCGGCACGTCCTGCCGATCGTCACCCCGGACGACCTCGCGCAGGTGACCGTCGACGGCGCGAAGCCGCAGGCAAACGGCAAGGCGCTGCGCCTCGGTGACATCGCCAACGTGGTGGAGGACCACCAGCCGCTCATCGGCGACGCCGTCCACGGCGACGACCCCGGCCTGCTGCTGGTCATCGAGAAGTTCCCCGGGGCCAACACCCTGGAGGTGACGCAGGGGGTTGAGGACGCGCTCGCCGCCCTCGGGCCCGGCCTGTCCGGCGTCGACATCGACGCCGGCCTCTTCCGGCCGGCGAGCTTCGTCGAGACCGCGGTCGACAACCTCACCACCGCGCTGCTCCTCGGCGCCCTGCTGCTGCTGCTGGTCTTCGGCGTGTTCCTCTTCGAGTGGCGCAGCGCGCTGATCAGCGTCGCCTCGGTGCTGCTGTCCGTCCTGGCGGCGCTCGCCGTGCTGTATCTGCGGGGGGCCACCCTCAACGCGATCGTCCTTGCGGGGCTCGTCATGGCCCTCGGCGCCATCGTCGACGACGCCGTCGTCGACGTCGAGAACATCGCCCGGCGCCTGCGCCAGCATCGCCAGGAGGGCGGCGACAAGTCGGCCGCGAGGATCGTGTTCGACGCCGCCGTGGAGGTGCGCAGCCCGATCGCCTACGCGACGGTCATCATGGTCGTGGCGGTGCTGCCGGTCTTCTTCATGGAGGGCCTGACCGGTGCGTTCCTCCCGCCGCTGGCGGTGTCCTACCTGCTGGCGATCGCAGCATCCATGCTGGTCGCCCTGTTCGTCACGCCGGCGCTGAGCCTGATGCTCCTGCCCGGGGCGCCACTGGAGCGGCGCGAGCCGCCGCTGGCCCGGTTGCTGCAGCGCGGCTACGAGCGAGCCCTCGCGCCGGTCGTCCAGACGCCGAGCCGGGCGCTGCTCGCGGGCGCCGGCGGGATGGTCGTGGTGCTGCTCGGCCTCGCGATGGTGCCGCTGCTCAGCCAGGACCTGGCGCCCTCGTTCAAGGACACCGACCTGCTGATCCGCCTGAACGGCACGCCGGGCACCTCCCAGCCGGAGATGACCCGGGTCACGGCGCAGGCCAGCAGGGAGCTGCACGAGATCCAGGGGGTCCGCGACGTCGGCGGCCACGTCGGCCGCGCCGTGGGGTCGGACACGAGCGTCGACGTCAACTCCAGCGAGCTCTGGGTCAGCGTCGACCCGTCCGCCGACTACGACAAGACGGTCGCCAGCATCCAGGAGGTGGTGGGCGGCTACCCCGGCCTCGACGGCGAGGTGCTGACCTACCCGAAGAAGCGGATCGACGCCGTCCTGAGCGGCGCCAGCGACGGCCTCGTCGTGCGGGTCTACGGCCAGGACCTGGAGGTCCTCCGCGCCAAGGCGGAGGAGGTGCGGACGCTGCTCGCCGGTATCGACGGCCTCAGCGGCCAGCAGGTCGAGCGCATCGTCGAGGAACCCACCCTGACGATCGAGGTGGACCTCGCCAAGGCCCAGGAGGTCGGCATCAAGCCGGGTGACGTGCGGCGGGCGGCGGCCACGATGCTGTCCGGCATCCAGGTCGGCAGCCTCTTCGAGCAGCAGAAGGTCTTCGACGTGGTGGTGTGGGGCGCGCCGCAGGTCCGCAGCAGCCTCACCGACATCCGCAACCTCCTGGTCGACGTGCCCGGCGGTGGTCACGTCCAGCTCGGCCAGGTCGCCGACGTGCGCATCAAGCCGGCGCTGAGCGTCATCCGCCACGAGTCCGTCTCGCGGAGCCTCGACGTCACCGCCAGCGTGTCGGGACGCAGCCTCGGCGCGGTCGCGAGCGACGTCGAAGCCGCCCTCAAGAACGTCCAGTTCCCGCTCGAGTACCACGCCGAGGTGCTCGGTGACGGCGCCGCGCAGCAGGCCGCCGAGCGACGCACCCTCGTCATCGCGGGCATCGCCCTGGTCGTGATCTTCCTGCTGCTGCAGGCGGCTTTCGGGAGCTGGCGCCTGGCGACCGCGACCTTCCTGACCCTGCCGATGGCGCTGGTCGGCGGCGTGGTGGCGGTGCTCGCCACCGGTGGCGTCCTCACGCTCGGCGCGCTGGTGGGGTTCGTGCTGGTGCTGGGGATCGCCGCCCGCAACGGCGTCATGCTGGTCAGCCACCTCCAGCACCTGGAGCGGGACGAGGGCGAGGACTTCGGTCCGGGGCTCGTCATGCGCGGGGCGCGGGAACGGCTCTCGCCGATCCTGCTCACCGCGGTGGCGACCGCGTTCGTGCTGGTGCCCCTCGTCGTCCTCGGCAACATCCCCGGCCAGGAGATCCTGCAACCGATGGCCGTGGCCGTCCTCGGCGGCCTGGTCACCGCCACCCTGCTCAACCTGTTCGTTGCACCGGCCCTGTATCTCCGATTCGGGTCGAGCGCTGAGAGGAGGCTCAATGCGGCACAGTAAGCGATGGATCGCAGTTCTGGGACTGCTCGTTGCCGTTCCACAACTCTCGGCGTGCACCCAGACGTCGGCAGAGGCGACCAGCGGGGCTGAACCCGCCAAGGTCGAGCAGGTGGAGGGCTCGGCGGACGTCAGCCGCCTGACGCTGACCGCGAAGGCGGTCGAGCGGCTTGGGATCCAGACGACCCCGATCAGCGAGACGACGGTCGCCGGCAAGCGGCGGAAGGTCGTCCCCTACGGAGCGGTGCTCTACGACGCCGAGGGCAAGACCTCGGTGTACGTGAGCTCCGCGCCCAACACCTACGTCCGCGAGCCGATCACCGTCGACTACATCCAGGGCGACTCGGCGGTCCTCACGGCCGGTCCGGCCGCCGGCACCGCGGTCGTGAGCGTCGGAGCGGCCGAGCTGTACGGCACCGAGACCGGGGTTGGCCACTAACTAGGCAGGGGCGTCGTCAGCCATGATGCGTTGGATCGTTGGATCGAGCCTGAAGTTCCGCTATCTCGTGGTCGCCGTCGCCGCGGCGATGGTGTTCCTCGGCGTCGGGCAGCTCCGGCAGCTTCCGGTTGACGTCTTCCCCGAGTTCGCCCCTCCACGGGTGGAGATCCAGACGGCCTGCATCGGGCTCTCCGCGTCCGAGGTGGAGGCCCTGGTCACCACGCCGCTGGAGGAGACCTTCAACGGGCTGCCAGGGCTCGACGTGCTGCGGTCGAAGTCGGTCGAGCAGCTCTCGTCGATCCAGCTCATCTTCAACCGCGGGACCGACCTCATCGAGGCGCGGCAGCTCGTGGCGGAGCGCCTCGCCACGGTGACGCCGACGTTGCCGACCTGGGCGGCCCCGCCCGTCATGCTGCATCCCCTGTCGTCCACGAGCCGGGTCATGAAGATCGGGCTCTCCTCCAAGACCCTGTCCACCATCGACATGTCGATGATCTCCTACTGGACGATCCGGGCTCGTCTGCTGCGGGTCCCCGGCGTGGCCAACGTGGCCATCTGGGGCGAGCGGCTGCAGATGATGCAGGTCCAGGTCGACCCCAAGCGGCTGAAGGCGAACCGCGTCTCGCTGGACAAGGTGATGAACGTCACCGCCGACGCGCTGGACGCGGGCATCCTCCGGTTCTCGAACGGGGCGGTCATCGGCACCGGCGGGTTCGTCGACACCCCCAACCAGCGGCTCAACGTCCAGCACAAGCTCCCCATCGTCACGCCGGACGACCTGGCCCAGGTCGCCGTCGAGAAGCGCAACGGCAAGCCGCTGCTCCTCGGTGACGTGGCCGACGTGGTCGAGGACCACCAGCCGCTCATCGGCGACGCCGTCATCAACGACGGGCCGGGCCTCATGCTCATCGTCGAGAAGCTGCCGTGGGGCAACACCCTGGACGTGACCCGCGGGGTCGAGGCGGCGATCGACCAGATGCGGCCCGGACTTCCCGGGATGGAGATCGACACCACCATCTTCCGGCCGGCGAGCTTCGTCGAGACGGCGATCGACAACCTCAGCAGGGCGCTGCTGATCGGCTCGCTGCTGGTGATCCTGATCCTCATCTTCTTCCTGTTCGAGTGGCGCAGCGCGATCATCAGCGCCGTGGCGATCCCGTTGTCCCTGCTGGCCGCGGGGATGGTGCTGTACCTGCGCGGGGCGACCATCAACACGATGATCCTGGCGGGGCTGGTGATCTCCGTCGGGGTGGTGGTCGACGACGCCATCATCGACATCGAGAACATCGTGCGGCGGCTGCGCCTGCACCGCCTCGCGACCGGCGACAGGTCGACCGCGTCGACCGCCAGGATCGTCCTGGAGGCCTCGCTGGAGGTGCGGAGCGCGATCGTCTACGCCACGCTGATCAACGTCGTGGCGGTGCTGCCGGTCTTCTTCATGGAGGGGCTGACCGGCGCGTTCTTCCAGCCGCTGGCCTTCTCCTACGCGCTGGCGGTGCTGGTGTCGATGGTGGTGGCGTTGACCGTCACGCCGGCGCTGAGCCTGATCCTGTTGCGCAACGCCCCGCTGGAGCGCCGCCAGTCGCCGCTGGTGCGGTGGCTGCAGCGCGGCTACGTCGCCCTGCTCGGGCGGATCATCCGCAGCCCGCGCCCGGCGATGGCGGCCGTCGTGGTGATCGCGCTGCTCGGCATCGCGGTCGTGCCGGGCCTCGGGCAGTCACTGCTCCCCGACTTCAAGGAGCGGGACTTCCTGATGCACTGGGTGACCTCGCCGGGCACGTCCCATCCGGAGGAGGTCCGGATCACCACGGAGGCGAGCAAGGAGCTGCGGGCGATCCCGGGCGTCCGCAACTTCGGCGCCCACATCGGGCAGGCCCTGCTGGCCGACGAGGTGTACGGCGTCCACTTCGGCGAGAACTGGATCAGCATCGATCCCAACGTCGACTACGACAAGACGCTCGCCAACATCCAGGAGGTGGTCGACGGCTACCCGGGGCTCCGGCGCGACGTGCAGACCTACCTGAAGGAGCGGATCCGCGAGGTCCTGACCGGGGGCGGCGAGGCCATCATCGTGCGCATCAGCGGGCCGGACCTTGACGTCCTCCGTGAGAAGGCGGAGGAGGTCCGGCAGGCCATCGCGGGCGTCGACGGCGTCGTCGAGGACCACGTGGACCTCCAGGTCGACCTCCCGCAGGTGGACGTCAAGGTCGACCTCGCCAAGGCGCAGCGCTACGGGGTCAAGCCGGGCGACGTGCGGCGGGCGGCGGCCACCCTGATGGCCGGCGAAGAGGTCGGCGACATCTTCCGCGACGGCAAGGCCTACGACATCCAGGTGTGGAGCAAGCCCGAGGTGCGCAACAGCCTGTCCGACATCCGTGGCCTGCTGATCGACACGCCAGGCGGCGGGCACGTCCAGCTCAGCGACGTGGCCGACGTGACCCTCAAGCCGACCCCGAACGCCATCGAGCGCGAGGGCAGCACGCGCAAGATCGACGTCGGCGCCAACGTCGAGGGGCGCGCGCTCGGCGCGGTCGTGGGCGACGTCGCGGACCGCCTCGAGCAGGTCGAGTTCCCACTCGGCTACAGCTACGACCTGATCGGCGAGGCCGCGGAACGGCACGCCGCCGACCAGCGCCTGCGGAGCTACGCGCTGCTCGCCGGGATCGGGGTCCTGCTGCTGCTGGTGGCGGCCTTCCGCAGTTGGCGCCTGGGGCTCATGGCCTTCCTGGCGCTGCCGATGGCCCTGGTCGGTGGCCTGCTGGCCGCCTACCTGTTCGGCGGCGGGATCATCTCGCTCGGCTCGCTGGTCGGGTTCTTCACCGTGCTGGGGATCGTCGCCCGCAACGGCATCATGCTCATCACCCACTGCCAGCACCTCGAGCGGGAGGAAGGCGAGCCCTTCGGGCCCGCGCTGGTGCTGCGCGGCGCCAAGGAGCGGCTCGCGCCGATCCTGATGACCGCGCTGGCGACGGGGCTGGCGCTGGTGCCGCTGGTGGCCTCCGGGGAGATCCCGGCGCCGAGATCGAGTACCCGATGGCCATCGTCATCCTCGGCGGCCTGGTCACCGCGACCTTCCTGAACCTGTTCATCATCCCCGCGCTGTACCTGCGCTTCGCCAAGAGCAGGAAGGAACGGCCGCCGACCCAGCAGCCGCCGCAGCCGCAGACGACCTGACAGCTCAGGGTGGGGCCGGCTCGAAGCTGAGCAGCTCCTCGCGGTCGGAGCCGCCCGAGACCGTGAGGGACAGCACCGGCCCCACCCCGAGCGCGAAGAAGTCGTGCTTGAGCAGCCTCGGCTCCAGCGGCGTGAACTCCTTGGTGACCAGCACGTGCTCGAACAGCCCGGAGGGCACCTTCGCCCGCTGGTGGAGGCTCACCACGGCCGCGGTGTCCCGGGCCTCGGCCCCGTACTCCTGCCGGTAGGCCATGCCCGGGCTCGGCCGCGCCGGCAGGAGGATGCCGGGCTGGGCGCCGTCGACCCCGGCCTGCCATGACCCCTCGGTCGAGGTCACCCTCCCGTCCGCCAGCCGCCTGGTGTCCTCGCCCAGGTACCAGACGTTCCCGCGCGCGTCCTGGGCGTACCAGTCGTAGGTGTCCTCGGTGACATCGCCGTCCTCGGTCACGACGTCGTGGACGACTAGGGCCTCGATCCCCATGACCGTCTTGGTCCGCCGCGTGACGGTGACCTCGATGCGCTGGCTGCCGCCGTCGGCGTCGGTCTTGCGGTAGACCCAGCGGCTGCCGGGCCGCATCGGCCAGTAGGGGTTGTCGATCCGGGTGGTGAACTGGGCCGGGTCCAGGTGCGCCGGCTCACCGCCGAAGGGGAGCGCCGCCGCGGCGGCCGGGTGCTCGACCACGGTTCGCCGCACTCCTCGGAACGCGACGGTGGAGGCGGCGAGCAGGAGCACGATCACGAGGGCGAGCACTGAGCGGCGCACCAGACCCCCTCTCCTCAGAAGGACTGGAGACAAGTGTAAGAACCTGTCCATCCAGGTTCTCGTTACTCGCTCGTCCTAAACATTTGGTAATGCGGGGGTTCGTCATGCCACTCTCATCGCTCTCTCATCTAAATTCGCCCACAATGGAGGTATGCGAGCGTTAGTCGTCGAAGACGAGGTGAAGATGGCGGCGCTCATCCGCCGTGGGCTCGTCGAGGAGGGCTACGCCGCCGACATCGCGCGCACGGGCGAGGACGCCCTCTGGATGGCGAGCGCGACCCCCTACGACGCCATCCTGCTCGACGTGATGCTCCCTGGCCGCGACGGCTTCGACGTCTGCCGAGAGCTGCGGGAGACCGGCGTCTGGACGCCGATCCTCATGCTGACCGCACGCGACGGCGTCGACGACAGGGTCGCCGGCCTGGACAGCGGCGCCGACGACTACCTGACCAAGCCGTTCTCCTTCGCCGAGCTGCTCGCACGGCTACGGGCGCTGACACGCCGGGGCCTGTCGGAGCGCCCCACCGTCCTGGAGGTCGGGTCGCTCCGCCTCGACCCGGCGACCCGGGAGGTGTGGCGGGACGGCGTCCAGGTCGAGCTCTCGACCAAGGAGTTCGCGCTGCTGGAGACGTTCATGCGCCGGCCGGGGCACGTGCTCTCACGCCTGGACCTGATCGAGCACGCCTGGGACTACGCCTACGAGAACCGGTCCAACGTCGTCGACGTCTACGTCCGCTACCTGCGGGCGAAGATCGACCGCCCGTTCGGGCTGACCTCCATCGAGACGGTCCGCGGGGCCGGCTACCGGCTGCGCCAGGACGGCGGGTAGGATCGTGCGCGTGCTCGCGCACGTGCCGATCCGCTTACGCCTGACGCTCGTCTTCGCCGTCGCCATGGCGGTCGTCCTGGCGGCCATGGGCCTGTTCCTCTACCTCCGCCTCGGGGTGGCGCTCGACCGGACGATCGAGCAGAGCCTCCGGAGCCGCGCCGACGACGTCACCGCCCTGGTCCACGAGACCAGCTCCGGGCTGAAGGAGACGCAGCCGACCCAGCTCGCCGAGCAGGGGCAGGGCTTCGCGCAGGTGGTCGACCCCAGCGGCGTGGTGGTCGACACCACGACGGCGCTCGTCGGCCGCTCCCTGCTCAGCGACGCCCAGCTCGCCCGCGCGACCGGCGCGACGGTCATGGTCGACCGGGCACCGTTCCCCGGCTCCGACGATCCCATCAGGCTGCTCGCCACGCCCGTCACGACCGAGGACGAAGGGCGGCTGCTGGTGGTGGTCGTCGGCGCGTCGCTGGAGGAGCGGGCCGACGCGCTCGAGAGCCTGCGCCGGCAGCTCTACGTCGGCGGGCCGATCGCGCTGCTGCTGTCGTCGCTGGTGGCCTACACCCTCGCCGCGGCGGCGCTCCGGCCGGTCGAGTCGATGCGGCGCGAGGCCGAGGCGGTGTCGGCGGCCGAGCCGGGCCGGCGGCTGCCGCTCCCGCCGGCCCGCGACGAGGTCGCCCGGCTCGGCGAGACCCTCAACACGATGCTCGGGCGCCTGGAGTCCGCGCTGGAGCGCGAGCGGCGCTTCGTCTCCGACGCCAGCCACGAGCTACGGACGCCGCTGGCGGCGCTCCGCACCGAGCTGGAGCTCGCGCTCCGGCGGGAGCGCACGCGTGGGGAGCTCAGGGAGGCGTTGCGGTCGGCGGCGGAGGAGAGCGACCGGCTCTCCCAGCTGGCCGAGGACCTCCTGGTCCTCGCCCGCTCCCAGGGCGGCGAGCTGCCCGTGCGGCGGGAGCGGTTGGTGGCCGCCGAGCTCCTCGCCGACGTGCGGGAGCGGTACGCCCGCCGGGCGGCCGAGGCCGGCCGGTCGCTCGAGCTCCAAGCGGACGACCGCCTGGAGCTCTCCGTCGACCGCCTCCGCGCCGAGCAGGCGCTCGGGAACCTCGTGGAGAACGCCCTCCGGCACGGTCGCGGTCGCATCCTGTTGCAGGCCCACCGGCGCAACGGCCGGGTCGAGCTGCACGTGCGGGACGAAGGGCCGGGATTCTCGCTCGAATTCATCGAGCGCGCCTTCGAGCCCTTCACGCGGGGCGACCCGGCGCGCGTGGGCCCCGGTGCCGGCCTGGGCCTCGCGATCGTCGACGTCATCGCGCGGGCCCACGGCGGCGCCGCGCACGCCGCCAATCGCGACGGCGGCGCCGACGCCTGGCTGGCGCTTCCGGACCAACGGCGCTAACCCGTCCAGTCGCGAAAATAGGGGTTGTCAAGCAACCCCGCCCGGCCGTATTCTATGAACACTTGATGAG
>Ga0209860_1000066_pt1 | contig 11353 bp, 14 predicted proteins | sample GWRWS2_40_50_FD_187243 | JGI IMG/M metagenome (GOLD analysis project Ga0209860, IMG submission 187243) | Riverbed sediment microbial communities from areas with vegetation nearby in Columbia River, Washington, USA - GW-RW S2_40_50 (SPAdes)... | ecosystem: Environmental > Aquatic > Freshwater >... | reverse complement strand
GATCAAAGGTTTTTCGCGGAAGGGCGATCGGGTGTGGGATGTACGGATTTACGGAGCCAGGGATCTCACTGCGGTGATTTGGGTGCATTCCGAAACAGCCGCAACGAAGTTTCTCGTGCCATGAGACTGCAGAGCACGTAGCGGCGGAGTCCTGCCTGTCCCGGATATCGATACGCTTGGTGTAATACGATACTGCAAACCGGCGCACGCTGCGCTGGTTGCCGCAGCTCTCTGAGCTCTCTACGCATTCTACACTGATTCTCATCGGCTGGGCCTACTGGTTTGCGGTGCGGAGAACTAGGACGCCTCTGGGTGGAATCGGTCACGCAGTGCTATGACCCCGAAGGGAGGTTGTCGTGCAGCTAATTTGGGTAATGATTGTCGGCTTGGCTTTCTTTGGAATTGGTTGTAACCAGTGGTTCGTGGAGGCGGCTGAGCGGGCGCGGGAAGGGGAGTCCTCGCAACAGTTCGGTGAGATTGCCAAGGTGAAGGTGAATCAGACAGGGACGATCTATCTCAACGGGAAAGTCGTCACGATTGAGGCGCTGAAGCAAGAGTTCGCCCGACTGAAACAGGGCAATGGCGCGGTCTGGTATTACCGCGAAAACCCGCAGGGCGAGCCGCCCCCACAAGCGATGGCCGTTATCCAGGCCATCGTCGACGCACATCTTCCCGTCAGGCTGACGGAGAGGAACTTTGAGTGAGACAGGGGATGGCAAGGGAAGATGATCAGAGACCGACAAGGGTCGGTGTTCCTCTCTTCCATGGGCTGGGTCGATCGGGGGAGCCTATGGTGTCTCGACCCGACAAGGGAGACTGAGGCGCAGATTGCCCTGAGCGATGCCAAGTACCTCTTCCCGCATGCTGGCTCCAACGACTACTTCTCCGTTGTCCACCACTTCGACGGCAGCCGCGTGGAAGTCACGGCCCATCGCTTCGCGGCCCCGCCCGAGGTGTTGTCGAGGGCCAGCCTGGGGAACGGATCTCCCCGCCTCAGCGGGGATCTGTCCGTCTGGGGATTCCTGCCGAGGTATCATGTCGCCTATTACACATGTCCCGCCTGGTCTAATTTCGCGCTCCTGTGTATCGATCCGCATCGAGAGACGGTGGAGGTGCAGACCTTTCACTGGTACAATGAGGACTATGACAAAGGATATCAGGGGATCGTGGGCGTAGCCGAGGTTCCCGGGCAGGATCTGCTGATCGTCTCGATCCAGCGCGACTCGCATCCGGTCCTCTACGATCCGAGCGTGCGCCGCAAAGTTGGGCAGATCGGACTGGCTGGACGTGCGGGAAATCCCAGGTTGTACTTCCGTCGCACCGCAAACGAGCTTTGGGCAGATGACTACGATACGATTGTCAAGGTCGATCCGGAAAGCTGGTCCGTGCCGGCCGCACGCAGGCTTCAACGTGCGGCTCCCCAATGCGCCCAGTTCATTGGTGAGTTCGCCTTCGATTCCAGCGAGGCCGTTTGCGCGGTGGCGCGGCCGTTCAGTGGTGATGTGATCGGCCTCGATCCTGGGACCTTGCGCATCCGCTATCGATGCACAACTGGCGGGCAACCCCTCGAGGTTGGGATTCTTGAGGACAGGCGCGTCTTTGCCAGGGACTGGAAGAGTGGCGCTTTGCTCAAGGGTCAGTTGCGCCGAAGATGGATGAGCTAGTATTTGGCCATGCTTAGCGTGCTGTGGGTTTCAGGGATACACCTGTATCTTAAACTGGCCAGGTGATTCGGGTTCGGCCACATGCCCGGGACAAATCGAGGGCAAGAGGCAGCAACTCGCGTCGTGGGTGTCATCTCTGACACGCACGGGCTGCTGCGACCCGAGGCCATCATGGAACTCGCGGGGAGCGACCTGATCATCCATGCGGGGGACGTCGGGGCGCCGGAGATTCTGGATCGGTTGCGCAAGGTCGCGAGCGTGGTCGCGGTGCGGGGGAACGCCGATCGAGGCCCTTGGGCGAAGGTGCTTCCGATCGCCGAGGCTGTCCGGGTAGCCGAAATGGATCTGTACGTTCTCCATGACGTGAGCGAACTCGACCTCGATCCGAGGGCCGCCGGGTTCCACGCCGTGATTAGTGGCCACTCCCACCAGCCCCGCATCGAGCACCGGAACGGGGTCCTGTTTCTGAACCCGGGGAGCGCCGGCCCCCGACGGTTCGCCCTCCCCGTATCTGTGGCCCGCCTGCATATAGGTAACGGCAATCTAGATGCACAGATCATTAAGTTAAGTGTCTAAACGCCGTCTCCGAGGGTGACACGATGGGACTGCGAAGGGACGCGGAGGGGCTGCTTGGGACGCTGGAGTCGGTCGCCGCCGGACTTGCGGCTTTCCAGGGATCTCCTGTCCAAACGGAGTACACTGATCAGCTGTGCCGCAGGCTGGTCCCGCTCGTCGAAGAGCTGAGATCGCTGATTGAAGGGCGGGTGGACCGTTCGGAAATCATCCGCACGATGGCCGCGATCAAGGAAGTGATGCACGAGGTGAACGGGGCCTCCACGAAGGGTGAGATGAAGATTTGCGAAGCGGGGGTACTGGAAGCCTTTTGGGACCTCTCGGCCATTTTTCAGGAACGGCGGTACCGCGACGAACGCCCGTAGAATCCGTTCTCTCCTGACGTGACCATGCGAGTCCATACGGTAGCCAAGGGCTCGACTCGGTGGACATATCCTGCCTGCTCTGCAATAATTCTTCTGGCCACGAAAAACACACCGCTCGCTGACGAGCACACTGGAGCGTGGAGATGACTGAGAAGGCGACGTTTGGGGCAGGGTGTTTCTGGGGGGTAGAGGCAGCGTTTCGCAAAGTCAAAGGGGTTGTATCAACGACGGTAGGCTACTCCGGTGGATCCTCCAAGAATCCGACGTATAAAGACGTATGCTCGGGGAGGACCGGCCATGCGGAAGTCGTACAGGTGGAGTACGACCCCTCGAAGACCTCTTACGAGGAACTCTTGAACGTGTTCTGGGGTGTCCATGACCCGACGCAAATGAATCGACAGGGGCCGGACGTGGGTACCCAATACAGATCCGCGATATTCTTCTACAATGCCGAGCAGGAGGATGCGGCCAAGGCTGCGAAGGCGCATCTCGAAAAGAGCGGGCGATACAGGAAGCCGATCGTGACCGAGATCATTCCCGCCTCGGAGTTCTACATGGCAGAGGAGTACCACCAGCAGTACTTCGAAAAGCATGGTATGACCTGCTAATCTTCCTCAACAAAGGGGTGAGAACTGCTACAACCCATTCGCTTCCCGGCACGGTTTCCGGCAGCCGGTCGGACGTCAGGTAAACGTCCGAGCTTCTGCGGAAAGTGGAGGGCAGGCTAAGATGCCTGGATTTCTCATACGCATGGTAATCAGCGCCATGGGGCTTTGGATCGCGTCGGAACTCGTTCCAGGTATGGAGATCACTGGGATGGGGACGCTGGTGGCAGCCGCATTCCTGTTAGGTATCGTCAATGCTGTCGTCCGTCCACTCATCGTTATTTTAACATTCCCTATCACCATCGTCACCCTGGGGCTATTCCTTCTAGTCATCAACGCGGCGATGTTGGGCCTGGTTGCATGGCTCCTGGATGGTTTCATGCTGGACGGTTTCCTTGCAGCAGTCGCGGGATCAGTTGTCGTGAGCGCAACCGGTTGGTTTGCCTCGTGGTACATTGGTCCACGGGGTCGATTCGAGATTCTCATAGTCCGGCGTTAAAGAGAATGGGCACATGTGCGTACCTGAACGGCCTCTACGAGCGGATATATGCCGTGGTTCATCACATTCCTCCCGGCCAGGTGGCTACCTATGGCCAGATTGCAAGGATTGTGGGAAGGTGTACGGCCCGGGCCGTCGGGTATGCCATGGCTGCTCTTCCCGGTGATACGGATGTGCCCTGGCATCGAGTCATCAACCGCCACGGCAAGATCAGCCCGCGCAGTAGCGGGGAGGGCAGCGCGAGACAGCGCCAGTTGCTCGAAGGAGAAGGCATTTGCTTTGACCAACAGGGGCGTGTGGATTTGAGGGTGGTTGGTTGGGCGGGTCCGGGTGTGGAGCCGTGATTGGCTGCACGTTGCATCCATTATACTTCTGGACTGAGGGGGCATGAGACGAGTGGGGCGAAGGCGTGCGAGGCTGCTTGACCCTCGTTGGCCGGGAGTAGTTGCCACGGACCGGGCGGCAAGAGCTTCAATGAAGCGATGCGGCTGGGCGAAGGGGAGCGATGTGATGATTGCCTACCACGACCACGAGTGGGGGGTACCCGTTCACGACGACCGCAGGCTGTTCGAGCACCTGATGTTGGACGCCTTTCAGGCCGGCCTCAGTTGGGCGATTATCCTTGACAAGCGAGAGAATTTCCGCAAGGCGTTCGCCAGCTTCGACCCGGAGAAGATCGCCCGTTACACGAGGCGGGACATCGGGCGGCTGCTGGCAAATCCCGGGATCGTCCGGAACAAGCAAAAGGTCGCAGCCGCGGTCACGAACGCCCGGGCATTTCTCCGAATCCAGGACAGGTTCGGATCGTTTGATGCCTTTGTCTGGCAGTTCGTGGGCGGCACGCCGCGACACAACTCCTGGAAGACGATGCGTCGACTTCCGGCCAAAACGAGGGAGTCAGACCGGATGAGTGAAGCCTTGAGGGAGCAGGGCTTTGCCTTCGCCGGCTCGACGATCTGCTATGCGTTCATGCAGGCCGCCGGCATGGTCAATGACCACCTGGTCTCCTGCTTTCGGCATGCCGAGATCCTGGCACTCGATACGCGGCGGTCAACAGCATGAGGATACTCACGAGGGTGGACCCATAGGCTTATGGGCGATCTTCGGCCTGCGCAGAAGGCAGAGCTCCCAGCAACGATGCGTGCGATGGTACTCGAGGCTCCGAAGAAGCCTCTACGCGCGATGGACGTACCTGTGCCGCGGCTATCTCCAGACGAGATGCTGATTCAGGTTCGGGCCTGCGGCGTCTGCCGAACGGATCTGCATATCGTGGACGGAGAACTTCCCGAGCCGAAACCGCTCCTGATCCCGGGACACGAAATCGTCGGCACCGTTGTTCAAAAGGGGGAACATGTCCAAGGGTTTTCCGTGGGGGACCGGATTGGCGTGCCGTGGCTCGGTGAGACGTGTGGGCGGTGCCGTTACTGCCAGAAAGGGCAAGAAAACCTGTGTGACGAGGCGCGGTTCACCGGCTATACGCTCGACGGGGGGTATGCGGAATATACGGTCGCGAATCAGCGCTGTTGCTTTCGTCTACCCGAAGCGTACAGTGACGCAGAGGCCGCCCCCCTGTTGTGTGCGGGGCTTATTGGGTACCGATCGTACCGGATGGTCGGGGAAGATATCAAGCGACTGGGGATTTACGGCTTTGGTGCCGCTGCCCACATCATCACCCAGGTGGCCGTGTACCTGGGGAAACTCGTCTACGCCTTCACAAGACCGGGTGACACCCAGGCCCAAGAGTTTGCCCGTCAGCTCGGGGCCAGTTGGGCGGGCGACTCGACGGGGCTGCCGCCCGAGAAACTGGATGGCGCAATAATTTTTGCTCCGGTCGGTTCGCTGCTCCCGGCTGCGCTCAAAGCAACCGTCAAGGGCGCTACCGTCGTCTGCGCTGGCATTCACATGAGTGATATTCCATCCTTTGCCTATCGCCTGTTGTGGGAAGAACGGGTGGTGCGCTCGGTGGCCAATCTGACGCGGAGGGATGGCGAGGAATTCCTGGCTATTGCGCCGCAAGTGCGGGTCCGAACGACAGTGCGAGTTTTCAAGCTCCGGGAGGCGAATGAAGCCCTCGATTTTCTCCGTCGGGGGGAGCTCCAAGGCGCAGCTGTGCTCACGATGTCGGCGTAGCACGGGTCGCACCAAACCTCCCTCAGGAAGCTGGGGAGGAGTCGTTGGCGGACCAGCGAGGTGTTTTCCAACGACGATGCATCCAGAACCACTGCTCGGGATGTCGCAGGACGAGGCGCTCGAGCACGGCATTGTACATACGCGTGTTCGCACGAATCGCCTCATCAACGTCGGTGCACTCCACCAGAGGGAGCGGCTCCTCGAACCGGAGCACGTGGTGGCCATCCGCCTCACGCCACGTCGCTGCCGGAACCACTGGTGCCCCGGTCGCAAGTGCAATGGTCGCGAGGCTTCGAAACGTCCGGGCTGGATGCCCAAAGAATTCCAGCTCCACACCGTCCCTGCCACCAGCGTGCTGGTCGAGGATAAAGACGACGACATCCCCGGCCGCGAGCCGGTCGAGGATGGCCTCAAGGGCCCCCTTCTTGGGAAAGACGCCGAGACCTGCGCGACGGAACCGCCTGGTGACGAGGGTGTCGAACCAATCAGGATTCAGGGGTTTCCGGAGATAATGGATGCGACCGCGGTATTGCGGGAAGTTTGCGATCGCGCCAACAGTTGCCAGCTCCCAGTTGCCGAAGTGGCCGGTGAGAACGAGAACTCCTTTGCCCTGCGCGTGCACACGAAGAATTGCCTCGACGTTTTCTACGCGCACCAGCGCTGCGCGGTGCTGCGCAGAGAGCCAGGTAAAGCGGAGGAACTCGAAGACGAAACGCGCCAGGTGCCCGTAAAAGGCTTGCGCCAGCCGCACGATCTCCTCCTCCGGGACCTTTCCCCCGAAGACACGACGGAGATTCGAGAGGACTACCCGACGGCGAATGGGAAGGAGGTGGTAGATAAGCCTGCCGGCGAGGGGCACCCGCGTCTCCGCAGCCTCGGTCACCGCGACGGCGGAGGCGGTAACTCCGTCGTGTGTGAGAGAGAGCGCGATCGTCTTGAACCGGTAACGATCGAGGAGTTCCTGAATCTTCGGACTATAGACGACGTGGGGGGCGCCGTAACCGTCCCGTGCCACCGCAAAATCCCCCGGACCGATCTCTCCGTACGCGGTCTCACGGGGAAAGAGTTTCAGGCATGCTTCCTTGGCAGCAAACCGTGCCGCGAGGCTGGCCAGTCGACCGACTCCATCCCCGGCGTCCCGGAGTTCCTCTGCGGAGAAGATCCGGAGGAGGTCTTCCTGGGGTGTCTCGCGAAGCAGGCGTTCTATGCGCGCGATCTGGACGGAGTCGATACCGCAGCGCGTCCGGGGACCAGAATCGTCCGCCATCCGTCTCCCTTAGTCAGCTGAGGCTCGCAAGAGCAGCGCGGCGTTCGTTCCTGCAAAGCCACGGCCGAGAACGAGTGCGACGTCGCTGCGCGTCGGTTGCGCCGCTGTCGATACTGCCAGGGTTGCGCAGGCCGGGTCCAGCTCGCGGAGGGTCGCGATCCCGGGAACATCGCCATGCCGGAGCGAGTGGAGTGCCAATACGGTATCGAGGATCCCTGAGGCGGCCAGCAGGTGCCCGAAGGCCCACTTGAAGGCCGTGGTCGGTGGCGGCCTCGTCCCAAAGATAGAGCGAATTGCCGATGCCTCCGACGCGTCCGAGCGGGGGGTGCCGTTTCCGTGAGCTACGATCATCCCGACATCTGCCGGGCCAATCTCCGCCTCCTCGAGCGCCAGGACAATAGCGCGCGCGACCCCATCCCCATCCGTGCGGATCGAGAGGAGCCCTTCCCCCTCCGCGACGCAGCCGCTTCCGAGATACTCGCCGCGAACCTTGGCGCCGCGCCCCCGGGCTGCGGATGCCGTTTCGAGGACGAGTGCCGCGGCACCCTCTCCCAAAAGGGTCCCGCTCCGGGCGGTGTCAAAGGGCCGAATCGTATCCGCAGCGAGGAGGCCGAGCGCATGGTAATAGAGCATTGTCTCCGGTTCGATGGGGGAGTCGTGCCCGACGGCGACCGCACGGTCTGCCTCGCCTGCGCGAAGGGCAGCGGCCGCCTCGGCGACGGCGAGCATCCCGCTGGCGGTGTGGTTTGTTATGCACGCATTTGGCCCCTTGAAGGCGTATCGGATTCCGATATGGCAGAGGACGTTGTTGGGAAGGGTCCGGAGAAGCCACATCGGGTTTACGGTCGTGGCAAGTTGGCGACCGAAGGTCCCCAGATCCCCCCCTGCGGCGGTGAGAAGCGGGAAGTAATCGTACTGGTCTTGGTAGGTACCGCCGCCCCCCCCGACATAGACCCCTGTGCGATCATTGAATAGGTCGGTTTGGGCGGGATCAAGGGAGTCGCGGTGAGGGACGAGCCCGGCATCCTCTATTGCCTTCGCTGAGGCGTACAGCCCGAGAAGATCGGTGCGCCGGACAAGCTTGTGGAGCTTTCGATCCTCCACTAATGCTCGCGGGTTGAGGTCGGCAATCTCTCCCGCCAGCCTGGACGGCCAATTTGAGGAATCCCACTGCCGGACTGCTTCGATCGCGGATCGCCCAGCCCTCGCCGCCTTCCAGATCTCATCCGGGTCCTTCCCCGAGGCGCAGATGGCACCCTCGCCAGTTATCATCACCTTCTTGCTCATAAGTGAACGTCCTCAGGGTTTCGAAGGACGACGCAATTGTTCGACCCGCCGAAGCCGAAGGAGTTCGATATGGCAACGCCCACTCTTCGGGGGCGCGGGCGGTCGCGCACGAAATCCAGGTCGCATTCAGGGTCGGGATTGTGGAGATTTGCGTTGAGCGGAAGGAGTCCGTGGTGGATCGCCAGGGCGCAGATCGCGGCCTCGACCGCCCCGGCCCCCGCGATGAGGTGCCCCATGAGACTTTTCGTCGAGCTGACCCCGATCCGGTCCGCATGGGCACCGAACACGGCACGGACCGCTGCGCACTCGCTCCGGTCGTTCATGAGAGTCGAGGTCCCGTGGGCGTTCAGGTAGTCGACATCCTCGGGCCGCGCGCCGGCATCGGCGAGGGCCTGAACCATCGCCTGGATCGGCCCATCGCCTGATGGGTGGGAATCCGTGATTTTGTAGCTGCTGAGAGAGTTCCCGTCACCGGCGAGTTCAGCGTAAATCCGCGCCCCGCGCCGGCAAGCCGCATTCCACTCCTCGAGAACGAGAAACCCGGCCCCCTCTCCGAGGATGAAGCCGTTTCGGGTACGGTCGAACGGACGGCTCGCCCGTTCGGGCTCATCATTGTCCGGTGAAAGGGCACCAAGGAGACAGAACGCCGCGAGCCCGACCGGGTTGAGCATCGAGTCGAAGCCGCCGGTGAGAACAAAGTCAGCGGTCCCGCGACGGATCAACTTCATCGCCGTTCCTACTGCCTGCCCCCCCGAGGCGCACGCGGTGTGAACGGCCGTGGCATAGCCACGGATCCCGAAATGTTGGAGCAGGAGCGAAAGGCCGCTGTTCACCTGACTTCGGCAGAACACGAGCGGGTCCGGGGCGGGCATTCCCTCGGCGCCGAATCGGCCTGCGGCGAGTTGGCCATCCACACAGAATCGTCGATGAGCCTCTACGAGCTCCGCGAACTCGATCCCCATCATCCCGCTTCCGACGACGCAACTCCAGCGCGCTGCGCTAGCGTTCTCGGGGCGGATGCCTGCGTCCCGAATCGCTTCCTCGGCTGCGCCGAGGGCGAAGCCGTGATACCGATTAGAAAACTTGAGGAGTTTGCGGTCCTCGATGGCGGCTCTTGAATCAAATCCCTTTACCTCGGCACCGATCCGGACCGGAAAGCCGCTGGCGTCAAAGATCTTGATGGGAGCGATCCCCGTGCGACCAGTGAGGAGGGCTTCCCACGTGGTCCTGGTGTCGTTGCCGAGGGGACTCACGAGGCCCACTCCGGTGATCGCTGCCCGAATTCGTCTCCGCGTCACGATGCCGCCCACAAACCTGTCTCCACACGGGCGGTTGACACCCGTTGACCCCGGACCTCCGCGGCGAGCGCAATCTCGGCCGAATTCCGGCTTGCCGTTAAGAGCTCCGCGTCAATCTCCAGCGACTGACCGGGGCCGAGGAACGAGCGAAGTTTCGCGTTGTAGATGCGCGTAGTCCTGAGCAGCATTCGGATGCTCGGGTCAACTGCCTCTCCGGCCAGTCGAACTGCAAGCTGCACGTTGGCATCGATGAGGAGCGTTCCCGGAAACACCGGTCTCCGCGGGAAGTGATCCGCAAAAAACGGGGCCGAACTGGGAACCTCCATCTCCACACGTAGCCGTTTGCCGGGGTTGTGATCAAGAACCACAAGGCGGGGGCTCGGCGCGACGTCACCGGAGAAACTTTGGGGAGGTGCCCCTGCGCCGCAGAGCAACTCGAAGCGCTCGCGCACGACCTCGGGGTCGTCGAAGTCCTCCATCGGAAGCATCGGACCAACGCACCGGTATAGTTCCACGATCGGGCGGCCTTCGACACGCGCCAATCCGCCATACAAGATTGCATCGCTGTCACAACTCTCGAGCTCCACTTCCAGGTCGAGCATTGCCCCCGGAGAAGCATCTTGCTTGATTCTGAACTCACCGGTAATTCCTGCAACCGGACGACTGCGAAACCCTGCGTTTGCCATCGCGACCCACGCCGCGAGCTGTCCAAGCGCTTCACCGACAAGGCATGGTGACAGACTTCGGAGGGTTCTTGGGACAGAGAAGGAGCCGCGGGCCCGCCGCCCGGGCACGATCTCTGTGATCCGATCAACAAATAAGAACGCCATTCCCGGAAACCATTATTGCACAGGGACCCCATACCGAAGCTCCGAACCGGCAGATGCGATCCCGCGGGCGGCTTGCCCGCCGCACGTCGGGTTCTCGCGGCTTGACGCCTGAGGCATGAGGTACTCTGTGATCCGCGTGGACTACGGGTCTCCTAGCCATCCGGGGACTTCATGGCTTGCTCTTGGGCTCGCACCACCAGTTTGCAAAAGGTCTCCACGGTAAAGAGGCGCGGAATGTCGCGGGCCTTCATTGGAGATTTGAAGCGCTCTGGGGGAACCTCACTGAGGTGCTCCTGCAACCGCTTAAAGCCCGCCTCCGTGAGGTAGCCCTTCTGCTCAAACTCTTCTTCCGACAGGGGTCCACGCGCGTCCTCCACGATCTTTCCCCGTGGGATCTTGACCTTGAATTGCCGTTCGAGGCGGAAGACGATGTCAAGAAAGTCTATCGATTCTGCTTCGAGGCCTTCCATGAGCGGGGTCGTCAGTTTCACTTCGCCGAGATCGCGGCCCAGCGCCTCCGCAATGGTTTCCGCCACCTTCGGATAGACTTCCGTGATCTCATCCTTTGATACGTCGTATGAGCTCTGCATCCGTTCACTCCATCTTGAATCCGCCATCGACGTGGAGGATCTGGCCAGTGATGTAGTCGGCGTACCTCGAAGCGAGGAACATGATCGCATAGGCCACCTCCCTCGGCATGCCAACCCTCCGGAGGAGGATGCGCGACTTTACTTCGTCGGGGGCCCGTTCGAGGAGGTCGCGCGACATATCGGTTTCGATGACGCCCGGAGCCACGGCGTTCACGGTGATTCCGCGGGGTGCCAACTCCACGGCG
>Ga0209860_1000062_pt1 | contig 11584 bp, 8 predicted proteins | sample GWRWS2_40_50_FD_187243 | JGI IMG/M metagenome (GOLD analysis project Ga0209860, IMG submission 187243) | Riverbed sediment microbial communities from areas with vegetation nearby in Columbia River, Washington, USA - GW-RW S2_40_50 (SPAdes)... | ecosystem: Environmental > Aquatic > Freshwater >... | reverse complement strand
AGGTTGGTTCGGAGTTGCAGGTGATTGACCAACATACCGCCCATGAACGAGTCTTATTTGAGCGGCTGTGGCGGGCCTGGCTCAGCCATGCCGTACCGTCCCAGCCTTTGCTCATTCCGGAACCGATCGATCTCCCTCCTCACAGCGCCGTCCTGCTCCAGCGGCACCTATCGGACCTGGAGAAGCTGGGTCTGACCATCGAGCCGTTTGGCTCTGCCTCGTTCGTCATTCGGGCGGTTCCGGCGCTCCTTGGCAACTTCGATTATGTGTCGCTGATCCAGGATTTGGTCGAGGATCTTTCACAGTGGAACGCGGTCTCGTCGCTCGAAGCGCGCGTCCGACCGGTCCTGGCATCCTTGGCCTGCCACGGGGCAGTTCGGGCCGGGCGCTCGTTGGAACTGCCGGAGATCAAGAACCTGATCGAAGACTGGATCGGGGAAGGTCTGCCCATGACCTGTCCTCACGGGCGACGGGTTGCGCTTCGCCTGCCGGAGGATGAACTGGCGCGAATCTTCGGGAGAGCGTAAGGCATGAAGCGTATTACGCAGCGGCTCAAGCCGCTGGTGGTGTTGGCGGGCCCGACGGCGGTCGGGAAGAGTCAGATCGCGATCCTGCTCGCGAAAGCGTTGGGAACTGCGGTCCTGACCGCTGACTCCCGCCAGGTCTATCGCAATATGGACATCGGCACCGATAAGCCGAAGCTGAGTGAACGGCAGGGCGTGCCGCATCGCCTGATTGATCTCGTGGAGCCGGATCAACCATTCAACGTCGGCATCTACCGCCGGCACGCGCTGGGCGAAATCGATCGGTTGCACTGCGAAGGGCTGGTTCCCCTGGTGGTGGGAGGAACGGGCCTCTATATCAGGACGCTGCTCCGAGGTTTGTGGGACGGCCCGCCGGCGGATTGGAGCTACCGAGCTCAACTGGCTGACGAAGCGCGTCTCAAGGGAGCCGCCCATCTCCACGACACGCTTGCGGTGATTGACCCTGTGCTGGCCGGTCGGCTGCATCCGCATGATCTGGTGAAGATCATCCGGGCACTCGAAGTACATCATCTTATCGGTCGTCCCCTTTCCGATATTCACCGCACGCATTCGTTCGGCGACGCTCTGTTCTCGCCGCTGTTGATCGGCCTGACGAGGGAACGGGAAGCCTTGTATGGTCGGATCGAGGCCCGAATCGACGAACAGTTGGCTAAGGGGCTGGTCCAGGAAACGCAACACCTGCTGGCGAAGGGGTATGGACGTCATCTGAGTTCCATGAAGGGGCTGGGTTACCGGCAGATCGCAGGGTATCTGGCTGGGAACTATGAATACGAGGAAGCGATTCGGCAGCTGAAGCGGGACACCCGCCGCTTTGCTAAACGCCAGATGACCTGGTTCCGCAAGGAACCTGACATCACCTGGCTGACCATCAGCGAGTCCGAATCTCCAGCGCAGGTGGTTGCGCGCATCCTCGATCATGTCGGCCGATTTCTGTCGCATCTCTCGACTCGCCCGGGGCTTGATTCCCCCACATCAGGGATGGCCGTCACGACGTCAGCGGCTGATGGTCGCTCGATTGTCGGCTTCACGGGACATGCCTAGCCGTGGCCAAAGGAAAACCACAGGCTGAGATCGGGATCATCGGCGGGAGCGGTCTGTATGACATGGAAGGTTTGGAGCGGGTCCGCGAGGTCCGCCCCAGTACGCCATTCGGACGGCCTTCGGATGCGCTAGTTCTGGGTACGGTGGATGGAGTGCGGGTGGCGTTCCTCTCCCGGCACGGTCGTGGACACCGGATCGGGCCGAGCGAGATCAACTACCGCGCCAATATCTATGCCTTGAAATCGGTCGGGGTGACCCGCGTCGTTTCCGTGAGTGCGGTGGGGAGCATGAAGGAGACCATCAGACCGGGCGAGGTCGTGCTGCCGGATCAGTTCGTCGATCTGACGAAACGGCGCGTCGGGACTTTTTTCGAGCAGGGCATTGTGGCGCACGTAGCATTTGCGGAACCGGTCTGTCACACGCTTGCTATGTCCCTGTTCAAGGCGGCACAAGGGGTCGGCGCCTCTGTGCATCAGGGAGGCGTCTACCTCTGCATCGAAGGGCCTCAGTTTTCGACCCGAGGGGAATCGAACATTTATCGGCAGTGGGGGGTCGAGGTGATCGGGATGACGAATCTCCCCGAAGCGAAACTGGCCCGCGAAGCGGAGTTGTGCTATGCCACCATGGCGCTGGTCACGGACTACGATTGCTGGCACGACACCGAGGCGGCGGTCACGGTCGAGGCCGTGCTGGCCACGCTTCAGAAAAATGTGGAACTCGCGAAACGTCTGCTTCGCGCAGCCATGCCCCTGGTGGCAGGGCCACGGACCTGTGGGTGCGGCAGGGCGTTGGAGCACGCCATCCTGACCTCGCCGCAGCACATTCCCAAAGGGACGAGGAAGCGCCTGCGCTTGCTGCTCGGCCGGCACTTGTCTTAAGAGATCGACTCACAGGATGCTCAAGAAGGTCAGCCAACAAGGCCGCAGGGAGCGAGGACCCCGGAATGTACTCTGGTCGTACATGAGGAGTCCGAGCGACCGAGAACGAAGTTGGTGGCCTTTTTCAGCGTCCTGGAAAGGAAACTGCTAGCATGGGAAACCTCCTGGTCGTGGGGTCTGTGGCGCTGGACACCGTCAAGACCCCATTCGGCGAGGTCAGCGAAGTGCTGGGCGGCTCGGCCACCTATTTCGCCACGGCGGCCAGTTACTTCACCAGCGTGGATCTGATCGCGGTGGTGGGGGAGGATTTTCCGGATCAGCATCTGAGGTTTCTCAAGAGCCGTGGGATCGATCTGACCGGTCTCGAGCGGCGAGCGGGCGAAACATTCCGCTGGAAGGGGGAGTATTCGCATCAGTTGAACGAGGCCCATACGCTCGACACCCGGCTGAATGTGTTCGAGACCTTCAGGCCGAAGATCCCTGACCAGTATCGCTCGCCTTCCATGTTGTTTCTGGGCAATATTGATCCGGAGTTGCAGCTCGATGTGCTTCGCCAGGTCCGGCGTCCGATCCTGGTGGCCTGCGATACGATGAACTTTTGGATCGAGCGCAAGCGGGAGGCGCTGTGGCGCGTGTTGGAGCAGGTGGATGTGTTGATCATCAACGACGGCGAGGCCAGAGCGCTTGGCGGCCACCCCAATCTGACTCAGGTTGCCAGGGAAACCTTGGCGAGAGGCCCGAAGCACCTCGTCATCAAGCGGGGCGAATATGGGGTTGTGCTGTTCAATCAGAAGCAGACGTTTGCGGCTCCTGCATTTCCGCTGGAGCAGGTTCAGGATCCAACCGGGGCCGGCGACACGTTTGCCGGGGGCTTCATGGGCTATCTGGCGGCCACCGGCAACCTGTCCGAGGCTTCGATTCGCCAGGCTGTGGTCTTCGGCAGCGTGATGGCCTCCTTTACCGTGGAAGCGTTTAGTCTGGACCGGTTGCGCGCGTTGGATTACAAAGAGATCGAAGCGCGGTTTCGGGAATTCAAGCGGCTGACGCATTTTGAGGATCTGTCATGAGGGGAAGCATGTCTATGAAGCGAGGTCTCTCGCGAAGTCGGGCGCTGCTGGTTGTGCTGCGCCTGTTGGTGTGGTTGCCTTGTGTTATGGGATTGCTAGTCGGGTGCGTCACGGAGGAGAAGATCAAGAAGGCGAACGGCTATTATCAGGAAGGGCTCTCAGCCTTGGATACCGATCGCCAGAAGGCCTTTGTCTCATTCCAGAAGGCGATCCAGCTGAATCCAAATCACAAAGAGGCGCATTACGCCCTGGGGCATATTTACGCCTCTCAGGGGAAATGGAAGCAAGCCGAGGAGGAGTTCCACGAGGCGTTACGGATCGACCCCGACTATTCGGAAGCCCATACCTACCTCGGGCGAGTGCTCGCGGAGGAGGATCGCTGGCCTGAAGCCATCAAGTCGTACCGTCGGGCGCTGACTAATCCACTCTATGCCACCCCCGATCTTGCGAGATATCACTTGGGTCGCGCTCTGGCGCACGAAGGCGACATGCAGGGGGCGGCAGAGGCGTTTGAGGACGCCTTGCTCGTCAATCCGCCCAGCGTCCCGCCAGCGATGGTGCAACTCGAGCTGGGGCGAGCCTACTACCGGCTTGGGTACGATACCAAGGCTCGGGAGGCGCTGACCCGTGTCACGAGTTTGGATAAGAGTGGCGAATACGGGGCCGAGGCCGGGAAGTTGCTGGAGCGATTGCGGCCGTAAGAAAAGGACCTATGGAATCCGTAGGAGAATTTTTCAAACAGGTTCGTGAGACCAAGGGGCTGACGGTCGATGATGTGGCGTCGAAGACCCGTATCCGCCCTGATTACGTGAAAGCGCTGGAAGAGGGAAATTTTGCCAAACTTCCGGATCAGGTCTTTGCAAGGGGCTTCGTGCGGTCCTACGCGCGGTCCCTGGGGCTGGATGAAGAGGATGCCATGCACCGTTTCGTCCAGTCGGCTGGGGCTTTCTATGACAAGCAGGAGGAACGCGAACGCCTGCGGGTCAAGCAGGCTGAGGATGAGCGGCGGAAGAAAGCCAACCGCAAGGTGGTGGTCGCGGCGGTGGGTGTGGCTCTGCTCGGGCTGGTGTTGCTCCTGAGCCGAGAGCAATCCGCCGTGGTGGTCACCCGTCCGGTACCGGAGCCGGCGCCCTTCAAGACGAAGCCCCCGGTTCCCCCTCCCAAGAGCGCCCGTGAACCGGTCGCACCTCCCACGGCACCGAACTCGCTGGTCACCGTAGGGGGTGAGAAGTTGGACGCAGACAAGTCAACCGGTGCTGAGCCGCTTCCCCTGCCTCCCGTCGCGGCTCCTCCCAAACCTTCCGCTCCGGCTGAGCCGGTCGTGCCTGCTTCGCACGCCTCGGTCCCGGACGACAAGACGACTCAACTGTCCATAGATGAACTTGGCTCAGCGGGTGTTCCGCTCGTGCTGGAGCTGGAAGCACAGGAACTGAGCTGGGTGGTTGTGCAAGTGGACGGCGGGAGTCCCCAGGAGGCCTTGCTCCGAGGTGGCGAACGAGCCAAGTGGAAGGCCAAGGACCGGTTCACCATTACGCTCGGCAATGCGGGCGGCGTGCGCGTCGAACTCAATGGCAAGCCGCAAGGACCGTTCGGTCCAAGCGGGAAGGTCGCGCGGGATATTGTGCTGAAGCGGTGACGTGAGATGGGCTGGGCTGACGGAGGGCGCGTCGGCTCAGGCGGCGCGATGATGCGTTGCAGCTGAACTGGCCTTTGATATCGCACTGCTGGCCGGTCGCCTCCGGCAGACCATCGGATTGGCGACCGGCACCCTCGCTCCTAGTTTGAACTTCCTTCACGCCATCGCGCTGGCCTTCGCGACCCATCCCTCCCATCCCAGCCCAATAGAGAGTGAGCGGTGTATAGGGCCCCGTCGCTCAGGCGAAGTTCGCGTGAGCCCTGACACACCTTGCGGTTAGATGTCTGGTGAATCCCTCCATCTCCATCCCTCCCATCCCAGCTGAAGAGTGGAGAAAGGGGACGCCGCGTTGAGTTCTGCCACACCCTAGTATCGCTGCTTCCACCGTCCTCACCGCGTACCTTCACTCTATCGAAGCATCCGCTGGTGGCGCCTTGAATGTTGCCTCGATACACGAGTGAGGCGAGTTTGACAGGAGTGAGGCGAAAAGGTATCACCCCGTTGATCTGGTCGACGAAGTCGACGCACATGTCGCCATGTAACCATCGAACAATTCAAACATTCTTTTTTACGCTGTGTGTGGCATAGACTTTGAGTATTTATTGTCTCGAGGTCACACGAAGTTGGCTTGACAACCATTGGGGGGCATTGCTATAGTGCCGCCGCTTTAAAAAAAGAATCCGGCTTAGCCGGCTGCCCTCGTCAGAGAGAAGTCTTGTTGATTCATTCGTTGATTCATTGTCAGTGTTGAACCCAACAAAAGGAGGAGCCGCGATGGGGTATGTGTCAAGGTCCGTAGGAATTTTAACTGCACTCTTGTTCGTAGCCGCTACTGTGGCTGTCGCCGAGGAGCGCGAGCCACTGAAGCCCAGGGTGCCGCCTGACCAGATGGCCGAAGCGAAGGCGTTGAAAAACCCGATCGCGAACACGCCCGAGAATGTGGCAAAGGGCAAGGCATTGTTCGAGGGGAAGGGCACCTGCTTCAACTGTCATGGGAAAGAGGGGAAGGGGGATGGCCCGGCCGGCCAGATTTTAAACCCGAGCCCGCGAGACTTCACGAACTGCAAGTTTCACAAGAAGCGGAAGGACGGCGAGCTGTTCTGGGTAATCAAGAACGGCAGCGCTGGAACCGGCATGGTGCCGCTGATTCCGGCCGCGATCAACGAGGAAGAGGCCTGGATGATCATCAACTACGAGCGGACCTTCTGCAAGAAGGATTCAGAGTAAGTTTTCGCTCGGGTGGGAATGAGGAAAGGCAGAGGGGAATGCCCCCTCTGCCTTTTTTCTTTTCTGCACCGAATAATTACCGACCGTCCGTTCCAGCCACGGCTGCCGGCTTGGTCAGCGTGAGGCTGGCCAGTTTGCTCGCGGGGTTTAGGGAGGGGAGGATCTGCGGGTGCTGCTCCTGCCTGAAGTCGCTTCGCGCCGCAGCTGGTACTGCCTGCCCGAGAAAGGCCGTCAGTTCGCCGAGTGTCACCGCTCCATCATGGTTGGTATCCGCCTCACCTTTGAGGCCGCGCAGCAGATAATAGGTAAAGAGACCATGCCGCAGTTTCTCCGATTCAAGACCGTTGCGAAGGCCAGTCGTCCCGATCAGTCGCACCACACTTCCCCCGCCCATATCCCATTGCGGAGCCTTGTTCCGCGATCGGGCATCTCCGCCAATCGTTGAGACTGAACCGTCAAAGATGAGCAATGTCAGTTGCGACTTCAGCCGACTGAGCGCGGCTTGCAGGTCTTTGAGTGGATAGAGCCTCGAAGCGGAATTCCATCGGCCTTCGTAAGGTACCAGGTAGGTCTCGCCGGTCGGTGCGACCATGGCCTGACCGGCGAAATAGACGATGACAATTGATTCGGCGGTGACGCGTGGCGGCAGCCAGTCCAGAAGTGCTTCCTCGATGTCGGGCCGCAACGCTTTCTGGTCTTGTAACAGCCGTATGTTGGCGGGTGGGACTCCTCCTAATGACTGGAAGTATGCGGCAACCATCTCGGCGTCCAACGTCGCGAATTTCCGAACCGGGATTTCTTGGTCACGGTAGGAGCTGATTCCGACAGTGAGGAGATGGGTCTTGGGACGCTGAAACCCCGGTGAGGCGGCCGGGACCCGATCCACATCATCGTAGCGCCCTGCGGCCGATCTGCCTGCGGCTCCGACTTCTGGTCGCATCGCGGCCACCAGGGTCTGCGCGGCCGGAATGCTTGCGCCGGACGCCTCGGTGATCGTCACCACTAGTTCCCCCCGCTGCGCCGGGACCGCCTGAGGCAACGTCGCCGAGAATTCCACGGACCGGGACTCTCCTGGTTGCAGGGTGCCCACCGGCAAGGTGGTGGAAGGGAACTGTGAGACCAACAGGGGCGTCCCGGTCAGGTTGACCGAGACTCCCTGAACCGGGCCTCCTCCGGAGTTTGCCAAATCCACCCGCACCTTCACCCGCTCGCCGCTCTCCAGGACAAGATTATTGTTCTCATCCAGGATCGTGGCCTTGAACGACAGGGCCGCCGGGCCTTTGGCCGAGGGTTGATCAGTTTGTGATGAGGGAGTCTGTCCGGCCGCTGCCGTCAGGGTGTCCGGGGCCAACAGGGCGCGAGCCTCATGCATGAACTTCGCAGCGAAGGTGACCACGGTATCCTGCGCGAAGGGATCTATCACGTAGGCGCAGCGCTGCTGAGTGAGTTCGACATGAAGCCTCTCTTTTCGAGTCACTTGCAGTGGTCGCTCGTCAAGAAGCTTTCCGGACGAATCACGAAATTCCGCCACTCCGTCCAGTCTGAGCTCCGAAGGCGCGCGATCATACTGCACATCAGGGTTGATTGTTAGTACTGGCTGCAGAAGCCTGAGTCGCACGGTCACGTCCGGCTTAAAATCGGACGGACCTTCACCTTCGATGGACACGGCCTTGAACGTCTGTTGCGCAGCCTCAACCAGCGCATCTTCAAGGTCAGGTCCGATCCGCAGAGGAATCCCCGGATGACCGCATTCATCAGTGTACAACGCCTGTGCCTTGGCCACGGAGGGGTCTAATGCAAGTAGAACCGATAGAGGAATCGGTGGACCCAGGTCCGGAAGCGCCGGTCTGGTGTAAGCCTTTTTGATTGTCTCGCACCCGAGTGCCCCCGTCAGCAGAAGCGCCACCAGGATCGCTCCGAACCCCGCCCGCAGTGTCTTGTGCATCAGGCATAGAGAGGCACGCGGATTCGACGCGCGCTGCATGCGGTGGCCTCGCAGAGGGGGATAGAGGGATGTTGCACCGCCACCGTACCGAAATCGAAGGAGGAATGCAACTTGATCCTGCTTGCCAGGCTCAGCTTGCTCAGTTATTCTACCGCCGATGCTGATCCTGGGCCTCTCGAATATGAGCGATGCGGCAGCCGCTCTGGTCCAAGACGGCCACCTGTTGGCTGCGGCTGAAGAAGAGCGGTTCGTCCGGATCAATCACGTCACCGCCTTGCCGGTCCATGCGATCCGCTATTGCCTTCGGGAGGCTGGGGTCTCCCTTGCGGACGTGGACGGGATCGCGGTGCCCTGGAAATATTGGGTGCTGGGCCGTCGCGGCGCCCTGGCGCTGAGCGCCATGCTCCGCTCGCCCACGCTCTTTCGCGTCAAGGGGCGGCGAAGTGTCGAGCGGCTCAGCCAGGAATACGCCGAGCTGGCTTTCCTGGCCAGTCAACTGCGTGAGCGAGTCGGCCCGGGTCGACATCGGCCCGTGTACCTCGATCATCACCTCTGTCATGCCGCCAGCAGTTTCCTCGTCTCTCCCTTCGAACGCGCTGCGATCCTGGTGGTGGATGGAGCTTCGGAAGCTCACACTGCGATGCTGGCCGTGGGGGAAGGGAGAAAGATCACGGTTCTCAAGCGAATCGCTCTCCCCCATTCGCTCGGACAGTTCTACGCTTCGATGACCGCGTTCCTCGGGTTTCGTCCGGACCAGGACGAATATATTGTGATGGGACTGTCAGCCTATGGAGAGCCCCGGTTCGCCAGTCTGCTGCGTGAGCAGGTGTTGCGATTGCTGCCAGACGGCTCGTTTCACCTCAACACAAAGCTGTTTGACTTTCATCTCGCGCGGGTCCGCATTTTCCTCCCGGAGCTGGAGCGACTGCTCGGCCGCCATCGTCTGCCAGGTGAGGAGCTGACGCAACGGCACCGCGATGTCGCCGCCAGCGCCCAGGTCGTTCTGGAAGACGCGGTCCTGCATCTGGCTCGACACCTGCACCGCCTGACCAGGGTTGAAAACCTGTGTCTGGCTGGCGGCGTGGCCTACAACTGTGTCGCCAACAGCCGGATCCGGCGCGAGTTGGACTATAGGGAAATTTATGTCCAGCCGGCGGCGGGAGATGCGGGCTCAGCCTTGGGCGCGGCGCTCTGGTTCACGAATCGACGCGGCGGCTTGTCGCGCCGCGAAGTCATGCGGGACGTCTATCTTGGGCCCGAGTTCAGCGAGGAGGACTGCCGGAAGGCGCTCAGCCGAGCTAGGCTGGCCTGGGACGCTTTGTCCGAAGACGTCTTGTGCGACCGAGTGGCGACCGAGCTGGAGCGTGGCCGTCTGGTCTTTTGGTTTCAGGGGCGCATGGAGTGGGGACCTCGCGCACTCGGCAACCGCAGTCTGCTGGCTGACCCCAGGCGTGAAGACATGCGCGAGCTGATCAATGCCAAAGTCAAGCTCAGAGAGTCGTTCAGACCCTTCGCGCCGTCGGTGTTGGAAGAGCGCGCGGCAGAATACTTCGACTGCCCATCGCCGTCTCCCTTCATGCTGTTCACGGCCCCTGTCCTACCATCGGCCAAAGGAATCATTCCTGCTGTCGTGCATGTTGATGGCACGTCGCGTATCCAGACTGTGGGCGGAGATGAAAACCCGAAATTTAGAAAGTTGCTCGAAGCATTTGCGCGAAAGACCGGTGTCCCGATCCTCTTGAACACCTCTTTTAACGTGAACGAGCCGATTGTGTGCAGCCCGGAAGAGGCGATCCAGTGTTTCTTGAGGACCGATGTGGACTGTCTGGTGCTGGGCAATCTCCTGGTGCGACGACCGGTAAGCGTGAATCGTGAAGCGTGAAACGCGGGACGGACCAGGCGTTTGTGACGAATAACGATTCACGAATAACGAATACTCTCTCATACCCCGCACTCGACGCTCTCCTTCTCTTCTTCAGCCTGAACCTCGCCCTGCAGCCCCTGGTGGACCCTGACTTCGGATGGCATCTGCGGGCCGGCCTTGACCTGGTACAACAGGGATGGCGGTTGCCGGAGACCGACCCCTATTCTCATACTGTCCCAGACTGGCTGTGGGTGGAGCACGCCTGGTTGACGGACGGCTTCATCGGCTTGATCTACAACGGCCTGGGCAAGGTAGGGCCGCTGGGTGTCATCCTGTTCTTTGCGGTTGTGGCCCTTGGCGCGTTTCTTACGGCAGCCAGCCTGGCGCAGGCCGGTCGAACACACAAGCTCGTTGCCGTCACGGGCGCGCTCTGGGTCGCGCTGCCCTTTCTCGGCGCGCGGACCCAGATGATCACGCTCCTCGGTCTGGCTCTGGTGCTCTGGTTGTGGCGCCGGTTTCTTGCCGGGGACTTGCCTCACCTCTGGGTGCTTCCGCCGCTGTTTCTGCTCTGGGCCAATCTGCATGGTGGCTTTCCGGCCGGCCTCTTCACACTGACCCTGGCCCTTGGCGCGTCGGCCGCGATCCGCCTCGTCACCAGCCGGTGGCCCTCTGTAGCCGATCACCTGAACGAACCGACCTTGGCCTGGCCGCAGATCAGACACCTCGCGCTGATGATCGGCCTGGCCGCGTTGGTGACGCTGATCAACCCCTACGGCTGGCGGCTTCACGTGGAACTCTGTCAGTCGCTGACGGACCGCTTCATGATCGAGGTCCTGCATGAATGGCAGCCAGTCTCTCTGCAGAGCCGAGCTGGCCTCACCTACGTGACGTACCTGGCTGCGCTCGGCATCGCGGTCTTGTTTCTCTATCGTCGAGTTGAACCGATACGGTGGATCATCTTGGCAGTGTTTCTGGGGCTGTCCCTGCGTCATTGGCGCAATGTGCCATTCTTCTTGCTAGTCAGCGTCTCCTTGTGGGCTGAGCTGTTGGCCGAGCTCGCAGTGCGCGCATCGGCGCGCTTCGCAACCGGTCCCGCTCGACAGAAGCAGTGGCTCCTGGCGCTGACGTTTGCCGTGGCTATTGGCATGGCGCTCATGGGTCCTGACCACCTCAGGTCGGTTCTTCGCTCAGGCCTGGCGCCGGCGGAATTCTTTCAAGGGACCGACTATCCCATCGAGGCAGTTCGCTGGATTCGTGAGCACCGGGACTCGCTCGGCACGAGGCTCTATAACGACTATGGGCTGGGTGGGTTCCTCCTCTGGTGGCTGCCGGGGGAGAAAATATTCATCGATGGCCGCATGCCGGCCTGGCGGGTCGGAGA
>Ga0209860_1000060_pt1 | contig 11698 bp, 9 predicted proteins | sample GWRWS2_40_50_FD_187243 | JGI IMG/M metagenome (GOLD analysis project Ga0209860, IMG submission 187243) | Riverbed sediment microbial communities from areas with vegetation nearby in Columbia River, Washington, USA - GW-RW S2_40_50 (SPAdes)... | ecosystem: Environmental > Aquatic > Freshwater >... | reverse complement strand
CGCCATCCTGCTGGAGCTGTTCACCGACTCCGGCATCGGGACCATGGTGGACTGCGCGGAGGGTCCGGGGAACCCCAAGGGGGTGCCCCGGTGAATGAGGGCGAGGTGATGGCGTGACCGGGCTGCCGGAACGGGAGGCGGCCGTGCTGTGGCCGACCTACGTGCGGCCCCAGGTCGAGTTCGTGCGCGGCCAGGGCGTGCGCCTGTGGGACTCGCGCGGGCGCGAGTACCTCGACTTCCTCGGCGGGATCGCCGTGGTCGCCGCCGGCCACGCCCACCCGCGGGTGGTGGAGGCCGTGACCGCCCAGCTCGGCACCCTCGGCCACACCTCCAACCTCTACTTCACCGGGCCGCAGGTCGAGCTGGCCGAGCGGCTGGTCGACCGCTTCGGCGGCGACGCCAAGGTGTTCCTCTCCAACTCGGGCGCCGAGGCCAACGAGGCCGCCATCAAGGTCGCCAGGCGCTGGGGCCGGGCCAACCGGGGCGAGGACGCGACCGGCATCGTGGCCGCCCTCGGCGGCTTCCACGGCCGCACCCTCGCCACCCTGGCGGCCACCGGCAAGCCCGCCATGCACCTGCCGTTCCAGCCCCTGCCGCCCGGCTTCTCCCACGTGCCCTTCGGCGACGCCGACGCCCTGCGCGCCGCCGTCGGCCCCGCCACGGCCGCGGTGCTGCTGGAGCCGATCCAGGGCGAGGCCGGCATCCGGGTCCCGCCCGCCGGCTACCTCCGGGCGGCCAGGGAGATCACCGCCGAGGCCGGCGTGCTGCTGATCCTGGACGAGATCCAGTCCGGCATGGGCCGCACCGGCCGCTTCTTCGCCCACCAGCACGAGGGCGTCCGGCCCGACGTGGTCACCATGGCCAAGGCGCTCGGCTCCGGCTACCCGATCGGCGCCACCATCGCCACCACCGAGGTCGCCGACGCCATGCGGCCAGGCGACCACGGCACCACCTTCGGGGGCAACCCGGTCGCCTGCGCCGCCGCCCTCGCCACCCTCGATGTAATCGAGCCGCTGCTCGGCGGCCACGTCGACAAGGTCTCGGCGCGCCTGGCCGACGGCCTGCACGAGCTGCGCGGCCGGCTGGTCGGCCGGTCCACCTGGGCGCCGCCCCGCGCCGACGACGCCGACGGCCTGCTGCCGGGCACGGAGGTGCGGGGCGCCGGGCTGTGGTACGCCCTGGACCTTGGCGAGGAGACGCCGGCCACCGCCAAGCAGGCCGCTCTCGCCGCCCTCGGCCGCGGCCTGGTCGTCAACCCGGTCACCGACACCGCCCTGCGCCTGGCCCCGCCGCTGGTCGTCACCGAGGAGGAGGTCGAGGAGGGCCTGGCCCGACTGGCCGCCGCCCTCGAGGAGGTGGGGCTGTGTCGCTGAAGGCCGCCCGCCAGCGGGCCCTCACCGCGCTGCTGCGCAGCAGGCAGGTCTCCAGCCAGGCGCGCGTGCTCGACCACCTGCGCCTGCAGGGCTTCGACGCCACCCAGGCGACCGTCTCCAGGGACCTCGAGGACCTCGGCGCGGTCAAGGTCAGGGGGCCCGACGGCCGCCTGGTCTACGCCCTCCCCGAGCCCGAGGCCGCCCAGGACGCCGCCCACGACGAGATCCGCCGCGTGCTCGGCGGCCTGCTGCTCGCCATCGTGCCGAGCGGCAACCTGGTCGTGCTGCGCACCCCGCCGGGGCACGCCAACGCGCTCGCCTCCGCCCTGGACCGGGCGGGCCTGGCCGGGGTCGCCGGCACCGTCGCCGGCGACGACACCGTGCTGGTGGTCTGCGCCGAGCGCACCCCCGGCCGGGCGGTGGCCAGGCAGCTCGCCGCCCTGGCCGTCGACACCCCCGCGCTGCCCGCACCCACCGAACCCTACCGAGGAGCGACCGCATGACCCGACCCGCTGGCGACCCCGTCGTGCTCGCCTACTCCGGCGGGCTGGACACCACCGTGTCCGTCCACCGGCTCACCCACGAGCAGGGCCGCGCCGTGGTGGCGCTGCTTGCCGACGTCGGTCAGGGCGAGGACCTGGCCCCGCTCGCCGCCAGGGCGCTGGACGCCGGCGCGGTCGACGCGGTGGTGGTGGACGCCCGCGAGCGGTTCGCGGCCGACTTCCTCGCCCCGGCGATCCGCGCCAACGCCCTCTACGAGGGCCGCTACCCGCTGGTGTCGGCCCTCTCGCGACCGCTGATCGCCCAGCTCCTGGTCGAGGAGGCCAGGCGCAGGGGTGCCTCGACCGTCGCCCATGGCTGCACCGGCAAGGGCAACGACCAGGTCCGCTTCGAGGTGAGCTGCGGCGCGCTCGCCCCCGACCTGGAGGTGCTCGCGCCCGTCCGGGACTCGGCGATGAGCCGGCCGGAGGCGATCGAGTACGCCGACAAGCACGGCCTGGACCTCGGCTGGATCAGCGAGGCCAAGCCGTACTCGGTCGACCAGAACCTGTGGGGCCGGACGGTCGAGGCGGGCGCGCTGGAGGACCCGTGGGCGGCGCCGCCGGAGGACGCCTTCGCCTGGACCGTCTCCCCGGCGGCGGCCGGCGGGACCCGCGACGTGGTGGTGGCGTTCGAGGCCGGCGTGCCGGCGGCCGTCGACGGCGAGGCGGGCGGGCTGCCGGCGGTGATCGCCACGCTCAACCGGCTCGCCGGCGCGGCCGGGTTCGGTCGGGTCGACATGCTGGAGAACCGCCGCGTCGGCATCAAGAGCCGCGAGGTCTACGAGGTGCCGGGGGCGCTGGCGCTGCTCGCCGCCCACCGCGACCTGGAGGACCTGACCCTGGACCGGGAGGTGCTCCACGAGAAGGCGCGGCTGGAGATCCGCTACGCCGAGCTGGTCTACGACGGGCTGTGGTTCTCGCCGCTCAAGGCCGCCCTGGACGCCTTCGTGGCCGAGACCCAGTGGGCCGTCACCGGCGAGGTCCGGCTGGAGCTGTCGCCCGGCCGCTGCCAGGCCACCGGGCGCCGCGCCGAGCGGCCGCTGTACCGGCCCGACCTGGCCACCTACGACACCGGCGACACCTTCGACCACGACGCCGGCCGCGGCTTCGTGGCCCTCTGGGGCCTGCCCACCCGGACGTGGGCCCGGGTCCACGGGGAGCGGGTCCACGGGGATGGGTGAGGGGGGTCCGGGGGCTCATGTAGCCGGAGGCGATAGCCCCCGGATGGGTCAAGGCGGGCCGCTGTGGGCGGGGGGGTTCGCCGGGCCGCCCGACCCGGCCATGTGGGCCTACACCTCGTCGCTGGCGGTCGACCGGCGGCTGTGGCGCCAGGACGTCGCCGGCAGCCGCGCCCACGTGCGCGCCCTGGTCGCCGCCGGCGTGCTCGACGAGGGGGAGGGCAAGCTCCTGCTCGACGGCCTCGCCGAGGTCGCGCGCGAGCTGGGCGCCGGCACCTTCGCCTGGTCGGAGACTGACGAGGACGTCCACACCGCGGTGGAGCGCCGCCTCACCGAGCTGGTCGGGCCGGCGGGCGGCAAGCTCCACACCGGCCGCAGCCGCAACGACCAGGTCGCCACCGACCTGCACCTGTGGCTGAAGGACGCAACCGCGGCCGCGGTAGAGGCCGTGGCGGGCCTGGTCGACGCACTGGCCAGGACTGCCCATGCCCACCCGGACGCGGTGCTGCCCGGCCTCACCCACCTGCAGCCGGCGCAGCCGGTGCTGTGGGGCTTCCAGCTCGCCGCGCACGGCTTCGCGCTGGTCCGCGACCTGGGTCGCCTGCAGGACGCGGGGCGCCGCGCCGACGTCTGCCCGCTCGGCGCCGGGGCGCTGGCCGGCTCCTCGTTCCCGCTGGACCCGGCCGCCACCGCCACCGACCTCGGCTTCGCCGCCGCGTTCGACAACGCCATGGACGCCACCGCCGACCGCGACGCGGTCGCCGAGCTGCTGGCCGCGACCGCCATCGCCATGGTCCACGCCTCCCGGCTGGCCGAGGACGTGACCCTGTGGGCGGGCAGGGGCTGGGTGCGGCTGCCCGACGCCTGGGCGACCGGCTCCAGCATGCTGCCCCAGAAGCGCAACCCGGACGTGGCCGAGCTGGTCCGCGGTCGGGCCGGCACCGTCCTCGGCCGGCTCGCCGGCCTGCTCGCCACCCTCAAGGGCGTGCCGCTCGCCTACGCCCGCGACCTGCAGGAGGACAAGGCGGCCGCCTTCGAGGCGGTCGACACCCTGGTCGCCTCCATGGGGGCGCTCGCCGGGCTGGTCGCCGGGCTGGAGCCCGACCGTGCCCGGATGCTGGCCGACGCCCAGGCGGGGGAGAGCACCGCCGTCGACCTGGCCGAGGCGCTGGTCCGCGCCGGCGTCCCGTTCCGCGAGGCGCACGCCGCCGTGGCCGCCGCCGTGCGCCTGGCGGCTGGCCGTGGCGCCCGCCTGGCCGACCTCGACGCCGCCGAGCTGGCCGCCATCCACCCGGCCCTCGCCGAGGTGGACCTCGCGGTCCTGGAGGTCCGCGGCAGCCTGGCCGCCAAGGCGACGCCGGGGTCGACCCACCCCGCCCGGGTCGAGGACCAGCTCGCGATCCTGGCGGTCGCCGCCGCCAACGCGCGCGCCTGGGCCACTGCCTTCCGCCCCACCCTCGACCTGGGCGGCGGCTGAGCCCCGAGGTCAGCGCATCGACTCGGCGATGCGCAGGGCCTCCTGCTTGGAGAGCTGGCCCTCCAGGCGCAGCGTCTGCGCGCCCGCCTGCCAGACGAGGGTGTTGCCCGCCAGCCGGGTCTGCTCGTCGGTGATCTCGCCGCGGGTGTCCAGGTAGGTGAAGAAGTGCGGCTCGCCGCTGAACCAGTAGCCGGGCTGGCCGGCCACCTGCACCTCCTCGACCAGCCCGCCGGCGACCACCTTCTTGATGAAGTCGGGGGTGAGGGTGCCCTGGAACTGGGTGACGAGCAGGCCCGCGTCGGTGTACGGGCTGGCGGGCAGCCCCGGCCGGGCCCGGTAGACGAGGTCGACCCGGCCGCCCTGCGGCTGGATCTCGTTGACGAAGACCGCGTCGGGCGTCTGGAACCCGGCCGCCGTCGGCACCAGCACCGGGAAGGCGACCCGGCGGCGCGCCTCCTCCAGCGTGACCCGCAGGCCGAGGCCGAGCTCCAGCCGCTCGCCCGGCCGCGTGGTCACCGTCGGCGTGGGCCGCTCGCCGCCGATGCGGATGTCGATGCCGCGCAGCCCCAGCCGCCGCGCCACCGCCTCCCGCGTGCCCGGGGAGACGACCAGCACGGCCGCCGCCAGCAGCACCGCCGCCAGCCCGGCGAGGGCGAGCCGGCGCCACCCGGGCAGGCGCGGGAGCCCCGCCAGCCAGCCACGCGCACGCCGGTCGCGCGGCCGCGATGCCGGTGCCGGCGCCTCGCGCAGCCGGGTCGCGACCGCCAGCGCCAGGTCGGGGGTGGCGGGGAAGTCGAGGTGGGCGCCGAGGTCGCTCAGCGCGCGCTCGAGCTCCAGCTCGGGCCGGCTCATTCCCCGCCTCCCTGCAGCCTGTGCGCGGCGGCGGCCCGCCCGTTGGCCTGCTCGGCCATGGCCGCCCGCAGGCGGCCGAGCGCCCGCGACAGCCGCGACTTCACCGTTCCCGGGCGGCAGCCGAGCGCGCCGGCCATCTCGGCCTCCGAGAGGTCGAGGAAGTAGCGGCAGGCGATCACCTGGCGGTCCGACTCGCCCAGGCGCCCGACCGCGGCCAGCAGCAGCCGGCGCTGCTCGGCGGCGAGCGCCGCCGCCTCGGGGGACGGGGCCGCGTCCCCCGAGGGGCGGTCCTCGGCGACCCGCAGCGCGAGGTCGTCCTGGCGGCGGCCGGAACGGCGGCGGTTACGGGCCTCGTTGGCGACGATCGTCAGCAGCCAGGGCCGGAACGCCGCCCCGACCCGGAACCGCGGCAGGGCGTACCAGGCCTTCACGAACCCCTCCTGCGCCGCGTCCTCGGCGTCGGCGGCGCTCCCGGCGATCACCCAGGCCGTCCGGAAGGCGAGGTCCTGGTACTGGCGCACCAGCGCCTCGTAGGCACGCGCATCGCCCCCTCGTGCCTGCTCGACGAGCTCCTGGTCGTCCAGTGGTCGGCCCTCCACGGACTGGGTCTCGCACACCGGTACACCGGCACCGCCGGATCGGTTCCGCCATTCTGAGCCCAGCCGTCACTGCCAGCGCGGGTCCTGACCGAGGAGCTCGCCGACCCGGCCGGCGGTCTCGGGACGGGCGAACAGGTAGCCCTGGGCGTAGTCGCAGCCGAGCTCGTCGAGCTTGGCGAGCTGGCGTGGGGTCTCGACCCCTTCGGCGATCACCGCCAGCCCGAGCGTGTGCGCCAGGCCGATGACCGCGGCGACCATCGCGTCGTCCTCGGGGTCGAGGTCGAGCCGCGCCACGAACGAGCGGTCGATCTTGAGCGAGGAGATCGGCAGGTACTGCAGGGACGCCAGCGACGAGTAGCCGGTGCCGAAGTCGTCCACCGACACCCGCACGCCGAGGGCGGAGAGTCGCTTGAGGGTGGTGGCGGCCGACGCCGGGTTGGCGGCGAGCGCCCGCTCGGTCACCTCCAGGCACAGCCGGTCCGGGTCGGTGCCGGTGTCGGCGAGCGCGCCGGCGATCAGGTCGATCAGGTGCGGCTCGGCGAGCTGGCGGGGGGAGAGGTTGACGTGCATGGTCGGCGGTAGCGGCCTGGCCAGCGCCCCCCGCCAGCGGGCGGCCTGGCGGCAGGCCTCCTCCAGCACCCATGCCCCCATCGGCACGATCAGGCCGGTCTCCTCGGCGAAGGGGACGAACTCGGCCGGCAGCAGCAGGCCCCTGCCCGGCTGCTCCCAACGGGCCAGCGCCTCCACCCCGACCAGCCGGCCCTCCTTGAGCGAGACGATCGGCTGGTACAGGACGCGCAGCTCGTCGGCGTCGACCGCCCGCCGCAGGGCGCGCTCCAGCTCCAGGCGCTCGACGAGCTGGGCGCGGACCGCCTCGTCGAACAGCTCGTAGATGCCGCCGCCGCGCTGCTTGGCGCGCTGCATGGCGGCGTCGGCGTCGAACAGCAGCGAGTCGGCCCGCCGGGCCCGCGAGCCGCTGAGGGCGATCCCGATGCTGGCCGAGACCACGATCTCCTGGCCGCCGACCGCGAACGGGGTCGTCAGGCCGGCGCTGACCCGCTCGGCCAGGCGGACGGCGTCGCGCTCGTGGCCGAGGTCGGGGCAGAGCACGGCGAACTCGTCGCTGCCGAACCGGGAGACGGTGTCGCTTGGCCGCAGGATGCTGCGCAGGCGACCCGCGACCGCCACCAGCAGCCGGTCGACGGCGTCGTCGCCGAAGCGCTCGGCCACCTCCTTGAAGCGGTCCAGGTCCAGCACGAGCACGGCGGCCAGCCCGGGGTCCCGCCCCAGACGCGCGAGGGTCATCTCCAGCCGGTCCAGGAACAGGCCGCGGTTGGGCAGCCCGGTCAGAGCGTCGTGGGTGGCCCGCCAGGCGAGCTGGTCCTCCGGGTGCCTGCTCTCGCGGAGGTCGACGAGCTGGCGGACCACGTGGCGGGGGCGCCCGTGGCCGTCGAGGTGCAGCGGCTCGCCGCGGTGGTTGGTCACGAGCCAGGTGTTGCAGAGCACCGAGATCGCCTCCCCGTCGATGCGCCGGCAGCGCTCCTGGAGCTGGTAGCCGGTGACCTCGCCGCCGAGCAGGCGCTTGAGCTGCTCCAGGTCGGTGTCGCGGTCCTCCGGGTGGACGACGGCCGCGAAGCCCGCCGCCAGCAGGGCCGCCTCGGAATGCCCGACGAGCGCGCAGAGGGCGGCGTTGACCTTGAGGAAGCGGCCGTCGGGGCCGACCAGCGCGGTCGCCACCGGCGCGGCGGCCAGCGAGCTCCACACCCGCTCCAGGTCGTCGCCGGCGTGGCCGAGCAGCCCGGCCGGCGGCGGTGGCGGGACCGGCGCCAGGCCGCGGCCGCAGACGTCGCGCAGCGTCGCGACCAGGTCGTCGGGATCGACGTCCTTCTCCAGGTAGGCGTGGGCGCCGTGGTCGAACGCCGTGCTCCGGAGCTCGTCGGCGGCGAACGCCGACAGCGCCACGACCTTGACCGCCGGGGTGCGCCGGCGCAGCTCGGCGATCAGGTCGGGCCCGTCGGTCCCCGGCATGGCGAGGTCGAGCACGACCGCGTCGGGCTGCGCGCCGGCGGCCAGCCGGAGCGCCTCCCCGCCGTCGCCTGCCTCCCCGACCAGCTCGAACCCCCGTCCCTGGAGCGCGACCCAGAGCAGCGTGCGCAGCTCGGGGAGGTCGTCGGCGATCACGACCCGGATCGGCGCCTGGGCGGCCTGTACGGCCGAGGTCATAGCCCCCCCTGGAAACGACAACACGGCCAGCCGGGGCCCCACCCGGCTGGCGCTGGAACCGGCATGCTGACGCGTCGAGCCCCTCGTACCAATAGACCAGATGAATACTCTTGGCCGTCCCCCGGGCGGCGGACAGCGGGGTTAGTACGCGGCGCTTCCCAGGGGCGGCTCTACGCCTTTCGGACTATTGCCTTGGCCCGCCACCGAGAGCGAGGATCGTGCCATTCGTCCGGTGCTTTTCGACAGGGGGGGCCTGTGCCGAGAACCGGCTTCGATCCACGCGCCCATGGATTCCACTTCGCCAACGACTTCGTCGACAAGGTCGTCACCGTGCCCGGCTACGGCGAGGTGGCCACCGACGGCCGCTCCGGCGGCATGGCCTACGCGGCGCTCGACTACTGGTTCGCCGGCCTGCCGGTCCCGTCCCACCGGCCCGAGGACTTCCCCGACAGGACGGTCCCCGAGGACGGCACGCGCCTGGCCGACTACCTCTACAAGCGGCTGTTCGACAGCTTCGCCACCTGGAGCGCCCGCCAGTTCGTGACCTGGACCCTGGCCGCCGACCATCCCACCTGGTCCTACAAGGGCGTGGCCGGCTGGACCAGCGACGAGCTCCAGCGGCTGCGCCGCAGCATCGACGCCGGCCGGCCGCTGGTGCTGGGCCTGGTCGGCGCGCGCGGCCTGGAGGAGATCGCCCGCAACCGCCAGGTGGTCGCCTACGGCTACGACGAGGACGGCGCCGGTGGGATGCGGGTGTACGCCTACGACAGCAACCTGCCGGAGCAGGAGGTCGTGCTCGACGCCGCGGCGGACGCCCCGCACCTCGAGTCGAGCGCGCCCGGCGGGCCGTGGCGCGGCCTGTTCGTGCAGGACTACGCCAGCGAGCGTCCGCCCTACGTCGACATCGGCGCCGCCAAGGGCATCTGGGTGAACTCCTGGACGCCCACCCTCGGCGGCAACTTCGTCGCCCAGTTCACCGCCCGCAACTACGGCGACTACCGCGCCCACCTGGCCGAGCTGCGCCTGGCCGTGCGCGGCCCGGCCGGCGAGAACCTCGACCGCTTCCTCGGCGGCGACGGCGACCCGACCCCGCTGGAGCCGGGCGAGGAGCGGGGCGTGTTCAAGGCCAGCGACGGCTTCGGGACGGTCGCCGGCAGCTACGCCGTCGCCGCCGGCTACCTGTCGGAGAGCGGGCGCTTCCTGGTGGTCCCGCCGATGGAGCCCGGCGCCGTCGACGAGGTCGGGGTCACCGTGGTCCCGCCGCTGCACCGCACCCGGGTCACGGTCACCTTCGGCCGCGTCACCGTCGAGGACGCCGCGGCGCTCGGCGGCCGGCTCGCCCTGTGCCTGGCCGTCGGCGACCAGACCGCGCGCTGGCCGGAGGACGGCGCGGTCGACGTCGAGGACGGCAAGGTCTTCGAGCTCGACCGGCGCTTCGACCTGGTGCTCAACCCCACCTCGGTGCTGTGGGTGACGGTCACGGGCGAGGGCGCGGCCGGCGCGCCGTCCGGGATCGTCCACGAGCCCTACCTGGGCCTCGACGACTGGGGCGCCGGCGACCACGGCTACCGCAGCCGGCTCGGGAGCCCCGACGACCCCGAGCGCCCCGGTCCCGACGCCGAGCCCGGTCCCTACTCGGTCGAGTTCACCGTCGAGCCGACGGCGCTGGACGCCTAGCGTGCCGCCCTCACCAGCCCATGACGCGGCGTTTGGCCGCGTCGGTCACGCCACGGGGCGTGGCCGCCAGCGCCGCCAGCAGCAGCCGGTAGCGGCCGGGGACGACGTAGCGGGCGGCGGGCCGGGGGGCGGTCGCCGCCCGCTCGATGGCGCGCGAGACCGCGGCCGGGGCCGCGGCGAAGCGGTACACCCGCTCCCAGGCGGCGTCCGTGCCGGCCACCGCGCGCGCGTAGGGCGAGCCGGGGTCCCGGTAGGGGGCCAGGCCCGCCAGCGCCCGCGCCGCGAAGCCGGAGCGGACCGCGCCCGGCTCCACCAGCACCACCCGCACGCCGAAGGGCGCCAGCTCCATGCGCAGCGCGTCGGTCAGCGCCGCGACCGCGTGCTTGCTCGCGTTGTAGGCGCCGAGCAGCGGCATGGTCACCCGGCCCATGACGCTGCCCACGTTGACGACCCTGCCGGCGCCGCGCTCGCGCATGCGGGGCAGGAACGCCCGCGTGACCGCCAGCAGCCCGAAGACGTTGGTGTCGAACAGCGCCCGCAGGTCGGCCTCGGTCAACGCCTCCAGCGGCCCTGGCAGGGCGTAGCCGGCGTTGTTGACCAGCACGTCCAGACCGGCCCCGGCGGTGCGCCGCTCGACCTCGAGCCGGGCCGCCTCGACCGAGCCGGCGTCGGCCACGTCCAGGAGCAGCGGCTCCAGCCGGCCCTCGCGGGCGAGCTCGGCGAGCGCGTCGGGCCGGCGACCGCCCGCCAGGACCCGGTGGCCGGCGCGGGCCAGCCGCAGCGCGGCGTCGCGGCCGATGCCGGATGTCGCGCCGGTGACGAGGATGACGGGCATGCGTAGGATGCTGTCATGACCGAGCCACGCTGGAAGCAACGCTATCGCGCCCCGTCGCTGACCCTGCCGCGTTGGGCCGTCGACGACCCCGAGCGCCTCGTCTACGCCTCCAACCTGTCGGGGTCGTGGCAGGTCCACGCCTGGGACCGGGCCGGCGACCGCCACCGCCAGGTCTCCGACCACCCCACCGGCGTGGTGGCTGGGACCGTGAGCCCCGACGGCTCGCAGGTCGTCTGGTTCGAGGACTCCAAGGGCGACGAGGTCGGCCGCTGGCTGCGGCAGCCGTTCGGCGGCGGCGAGGCGGCCCCGCTGCTGGACGACGTCGAGGCGGCCTGGACGGCCGGGCTCGCCCTCGGCCCCAAGGGCCGGGTGGCGGTCGGGCTGGCCGGCAGGGACGGCTTCTCGGTCCGGGTCGGCGAGGTGGGCGGCGGCTCCACGGAGCTGTACCGCCACGGCGAGATCGTCGAGCTGGCCGACATGGCCCGCGACGGCCGCCTGCTGGTGGTCCACCACGCCGAGCACGGCGACAACCTCCACCCCGCCCTGCGCGCCTTCGACGTCGAGGGCATGGCGCCGGTCGCCGACCTGTGGGACGGCGAGGGCTACGGCCTGTTCGCGGCCGGCTTCTCCCCGGTCGCCGGCGACGGCCGGCTGGCGCTGCTGCACGAACGGGCGGGACGCCTGCGGCCGGCCATCTGGGACCCGGGCAGCGGCGAGCGGGTCGACCTCGACGTCGACCTCCCGGGCGAGGTCGAGGTGGCCGACTGGTGGCCGGACGCCGGCGGGCTGCTGCTGCTCCACACCCACCTTGGACGCAGCGAGCTGTACCGCCTGGACCTGGCGACCGGGGCGGTCGAGCGGCTCGACCACCCGGCCGGCTCGATCGTCCGGGCGGGCGTGCGGCCCGACGGGCAGGTCTGGTACCGCTGGTCCTCGGGGGCG
>Ga0209860_1000056_pt1 | contig 11929 bp, 10 predicted proteins | sample GWRWS2_40_50_FD_187243 | JGI IMG/M metagenome (GOLD analysis project Ga0209860, IMG submission 187243) | Riverbed sediment microbial communities from areas with vegetation nearby in Columbia River, Washington, USA - GW-RW S2_40_50 (SPAdes)... | ecosystem: Environmental > Aquatic > Freshwater >... | reverse complement strand
CTCTTCAAGACCGAGCAGACCGGCGAGGAAACGGCCGAGGAGAAAGAAGAACAGCTCTACGAACCAATCCCGTTCCAGCGTGCCGCCCTCTGGATGGGCCTCTTCATCATCCTCTGCGCTGCGGCGTTGAAACATCTTCACCAGTAAGATCCGCTTCACCCCTCGGGCGCTCTCTGACGATGAGCGTGACCCACACCAAGCCATGACCGAGCTCCTGTCGAAAGACCATCCCATTCTTGAAAAGGGTTCTATGGAGCACCGGCCCTTTGGCATTGATCCGCAGGGGGAGAACATCCGCGACGTCAGCGGTCTGACGGTAAAGGCCAATGTGGAGTACCTGGAAGAAGCAGTTGGGAGAAGGCAGGGGCCGCAGGCCGGCGTTCGTGCAGTGGAACAACTCTGCCAGCTCCTCAATGAACGGATCCGCGACCCTTCGTACTATGTGAGCCCGACGTTTCTGAAGAATGTCTGGCACAGCTATTCATACGAGTTTGTGTGCTTCCTGGGCGAATTCTGCCGGCTTCTCTCCGACAATCCGCGGTTTCAGTTTCATGTGGGAAGGGAAAAGTTCATTTCCCCAATTATGCAAACCCTCGGTCGTCCCTTCACGGTTCCCCAGATTTACAAGATGTTCGGGCACTTCGGCGAGAAGTTCGCCAAGGCGTCTCTACAGTTCGAGGTCGGAGCGGTGACCGACCGCTCGGCGGTCCTGCGCATGAAATTCAACGATCGGGTGTATCAGCAATTCGGCCCCTACCGGAAACGCTGTGCCGATCTGATCTGCCAGTCCGCTAAGGCTGCGCTCGCAGCGGTGCCGGAACTGGTCCATCACCTGCCAGCGGCCACGATCAAGGACCGGACGTGCATTGCGGACGGAGCCGAGTACTGCGAATGGGAATTCACCTGGTCGCCGCCGCAACCAGGCCGTTCCGCATGGCCGGCCTGGGGACTGCTGGTGGGCGGCGCAGCGTTTGCGTACCTGCGTATTCGTTATCCGGAGATGCCGCTCGTGGAAACGCTGGCACTCGCCCTCGCCCCGGCGATGGCCTTGTGGCTGGCCAGCAACTGGAGAATCCTCCGCAAGGACGTGAAGACCGGGGAGGCGCTGATCCAAGAGCAGCTCCGTTTCGTCGAGGCCCGGCACGAGGAACTCCGCGAAGCCTATCTGGAGCAGGAAGAAGCAACTGTGGAACTCAGGAAGATGATCAGTCAATTGACGACGCTGCACCGCGCAGGGCTCCTCTTTAGCACAATGCTCGACCGCGAGGCCTTGCTGCAGAAAGTGCTGGAGACGATCATTCACGAACTCCACTACGATCGGGCGATGGTCACGTTATTCGACCGTGACCGGCAGGTCTCGCGCGACGCCCGCATCCTGGGCGTTTCGGAGGAGATCGCAGCCTTCGCTCGCTCGCTCGAGGTACCTGTCACAGATCCTGAGAGCGTAGAGGGCACGGTGCTCCTACAGGGAAAGCCGATCCTGGCAGGCACTATCCGGGAGGTGTGGGATCGTCTTCACCCCCTCAATCAGCGCCTCGCAGCGGCGGCTAAGGTGAAGTCCATGATCTCGGTCCCGCTGAAGGTCAAGGACCTGGTCCTCGGCGCCCTGACGGTAGATCGAATTCAAGAACACAGTCTCACTCAGGACGACGTAAACCTCATGGTAACCGTAGCCAGTCAGGTTGCCATTGCCCTGGACAACGCAGACGCCTACCGGCAGATCGAAGCGCTGAATGAGGGGCTTGAAGCCAAGGTGCGAGAGCGGACCACGGCGTTGGAACGGCTGAATAAGGAACTGGAGGTCGCCAACGAGCGGCTGCGAGAGTTGGACCAACTCAAATCAACCTTTGTCTCGATCGTCTCCCATGAACTTCGCACCCCCATGACCTCCATCAAGGGCTATGTGGAAAATATGCTGGATGGCCTGACCGGCTATCTAACCGAGAAGCAGTTCTCTTACCTGGGGCGGGTTAAGTACAACGTCGAGCGTCTCACGCGGATGATCAACGACCTCCTGGACCTGTCACGGATCGAGGCTGGCCGGGTTGAGCTTGCACTCAGACCTATATCGCTCTTCGATCTGGTCACCGAGGTGTTGGAGAGCCTCCAGGCGCTCGCCCGAGAGAAGTCCCTAATTCTGGAAGTACGTCATGCGGATCTTCTCCCCATGATCCATGGGGATCGTGACAAGCTCCACCAAGTCCTCACGAATTTGATCCAGAACGCGATCAAATTCACGCCCCAGGGCGGCGCGATTCTGGTCGAGTCCCTTGTACAAGACGACCAGTTCGTGCAGGTTTCTGTGACTGATACCGGTTGCGGCATTCGGCCTGGGGATCTCGCTAAAGTCTTCGAAAAGTTCTACCGGGGGGAATCAACCACGACTGATGCGCGCGGCGCGGGGTTGGGGTTGGCCATCGCCAAAAGTCTCGTGGAGCTGCACGGGGGCCGCATCTGGCTGGAGAGTGTCCCTGGCGCAGGTAGCCGGTTCTTCCTCACCATACCCATCGAGCAGACTCCAACGTGACCTGCGATATTACATTCCGCCCCCCGCCCGACCATGGTGAAAGTTGTGTGCCCCTGTATCAGATCCGAGTCTTGATGTAGTCAACTCGATACTTTTCATTTCATCCCCGGTACCTCTCCTCTCACCTCCCCTCCCCATCCGAGTGATCTTCATTTTTGAATCAATAGGTTCCGGCACAAGAATCTCTTGGTCGGAGAAGTCGAGCCTTAAGATCATTGTTGCCTCTCTGACTGCCGGGGGCAAGGTGTGACGTACTTCACAGCGACAACCAAGGTCTTATGGTACTTTGGCTAGGCAGAGAGCAACGCGGTGCTGGTCGAAGGGACTGCGAAGATGGCCAAGCCGTGCCGATCTGTCTCAGACAGAACAGGCGAGTTCTCATGAAGGCGACTGAGGCAATCACAAATCCTGATCGCGAGCCCGATGAGTCTGTCCGTACGATTTCCGAGCGGCGTCCGGGGTCCGGCATTCTTGTGTTCACCTCTTGCCTGCAACTGCTCCACAGGAATTCGCAGGCCTTAGCGCTAAGCCGACGCATCATGGAGGCTGAGACTGGGACAGGAGCAAGGGATGTGTTCCCCAGAGTGGTCACTGAACTCTGCGATGAAATCAAGAGGGGCTTACAGATCCGGATTGATGCTGGGAACTGCGCGCAGTTTCAGGTCCGGCGCTTAAGTGGCGATGCCCCAACAGCAGTTGTTTTACACGGAATAGGGTTACCTGATCGAGGAGGCTTGCAGCAGTCTCGCATTCTGATCGTGATGGTGGAGACAGGGCGTTAGGACTGAAGTGTCGAACCTCTCACAGCAGCTTTGGGCCATTCGGACGCGGCCGTTTCCAAAGCGCGCTGATCCCAAAGTACCCAAAAGCATCCTTCAGGTTTGAATAGAGCCGCTGGAAGCGTCCCATCTCCTGATTCGTGACATATTCCATCGTCAGCGCGACCCGCTCCTCCCCTTCGCCGAGCGGGGTCACGGAGTGCCAGAGCTTGTCCCCATTGAAGATCACCATGTCACCGGGCTTTGTCGTGAGCTCCAGCTCCTTGGTCTCGCGAGCGGGATCATCCTTGTAGAGCTGGTACACCAGGCGACAGTTCTCCGACTTATCGACCAGCCCCATCAGAATGGTATAGCGTGCCCCTTTGTAGTAGGACGTATCATAGTGGAAGCCGATGTGATCCCCCGGCTCCGTGTAGTAGTAGAGCGCGCAGGAATGGGGATCATTCTCCGGACAGAGCATCAGCCGCGCGCCTACGAGCCGGCTGAGAAAATCGATGAACGCCGGCGATCGGTACAGTTCAAGAAACTCGGGCGCCTGCTCGAGCACCGTGTAATAGCTGACGCTCCCTCCCTTCTTGTGTCCTGGAATGTAATTGCGATTGAGTTGCGGCTTCAGATGGTCGACCCTTGGGATCAGGGACTCTTCCACAATCGTTCGTGGAATGAACCTCTCAATGACGACGAATTCATTCTGCTCCCAGTAGTCCTTCCGTACCCGCTCGAAGTCGAGAGCAGCCACCGCCTGTTCGACTGCCTCCGTAATGACGCTAGTGGCTGTCTGAGTCATTCGCGTCCTTTCTCACTTGTGAGTTCTGAGCTCGCTCAACACTCATTAATCATCACTGACTCTTTACGGCATTCGCAAGGTGGGAGCTTTGACCACTTCCACGCCGGCCGGTACGGTAAATTGGAACAGGTCGTTTTTAAGGCCCTGGTTGGGTTTCAGATTGGCAAACTCAAACGTCGAGACGTTCCCGCTGATTTCGTGAATGGAGACAGTCTTGATAAAGAACGTCTTCGGTTGTAGCTCCAAGACAATCCGGTCGAGCGTTCGTACAGGCTCAGACTCCGCGTTTTGTTTCGGGAGGAGCGTGACCAAGGGCACTCCGCCCGCCCCGCGTTTTCCACCTGGAGTCGGTTCCACCTGGAACTCCTCCTCCAGTTGGGCCACTCCTTGGAGCAATTGCAAAGGGGCTTGGGAGGCAGCCATCTGGGTCAGCTTTCCCACCAGGACCTGCTGATGCTCCGGGACATACATCATGACCTCGTCCTTATTGACGTAAATCTCTTCGACGTTCGGATCGAGGTAATCCCATCGTAGCTGGCCGGGCTTCTTAATATACACCCGCCCGGATGAGGCAATCGGCGTCGCAAATCCCTCGATCCTCGTGCTTTGTTTGAAGTCAGCCTGCAAGTCTCGCGTCTTTTCGTACCGGGCCTGCACCTTTTTGACAACTTCCTTGACCTCTTGGATCGCTTTATCCTCTTTCACCTCATCAGCGGCCAATCCCGGCGACGAGGTCAAGACCCCACAGACCGCAATCATGATGCTCCAACTCTTCATGCTTGGGCCCTGCTGATGTTGCAGTTCCGATTGCAAGGGCGGCCCTTCGCAAGCCCAGGCCGCGCTCACTCCTCCTCGCCAACCGGCCCTCGCCGCACAATCACCTCGCGCCTGCCATCACGGGCCGGCGTACTGACGAGCCCCTCCTCTTCCATCCGCTCGATCATGCGCGCCGCTCTGGGATACCCCACCCGCAGGCGCCGCTGGATCAAGGAGGCAGAGGCCTGCCCTGAGGACAGCACCAGCTCCTTAGCCTGCTCATAGACCTCATCCCGCTCCTGCTCCTCCGCCGCTTCTTCTTGACGGAGCGATTGCACTTCCTCGCTAGAGGAGGGCATCGCCTGTTTCTTGATAAAGTCCACCACCTGGCGCATGTCGTCGTCCGCCACAAAGGATCCGTGCAGACGGGTGATCCGTCCCGTCCCTGACGCCAAGTAGAGCATGTCGCCCCGTCCCAGCAACGCCTCCGCACCATTGACATCCAGCACGACCCTAGAATCCGTTTGAGATGAGACCTGAAAGGCGATCCGGGCCGGAAAATTGGCCTTGATCAAGCCGGTCAGCACCTCGGTGGACGGCCGCTGTGTGGCCAACACCAGATGGATGCCGGAGGCCCTGGCCATCTGAGCCAGTCGTGCGATCTTGTCTTCAACTTCCTTCGGCGCCACTGCCATAAGATCGGCCAGCTCATCGATCATCACCACAATATAAGGAAGTGGCTCTGGCGGCGTCCTGGCTGGTTCGGCTGGGGTCGCTGGACCATCGTCCGGAACCATGCTTTCGCCTGCCGACAACCGCACCTCTTCAGAAAGAAACTGGATCGGCAGCTCCGGCTGCTCAGGGGTGTCCGTCGGAGCTGATGGCTGCACCACTCCTTGTGCTTTGGCAACTCGTCGATTATAGGACTCCACGTTGCGCACGCCTGCCTCAGCCAGCAGCTTGTACCGTCGTTCCATTTCCTGAACGACCCACCCCAGACCGCGGGCCGCTGACTTGGGATTGGTGATCACAGGCCGGAGCAGATGGGGAATCCCGTCATAGACCTGGAACTCCAGCATCTTAGGATCAATCAGCAGCAGCTTGACCTCATCCGGTCTGGCGGAGAACAAGATGCTCATGAGCATGGTATTCAGGCTCACGCTCTTGCCGGCCCCGGTGGCGCCGGCCACCAACAGATGCGGCATCGTCTTCAAGTCCGCGGTGACTGCCACTCCGAAAATATCCTTGCCGAGCGCGAGAGTCAGTTTAGAACGAGACCGCGCGAAGACTTCACCGGTCAGTATTTCTTTCAGCGAGACAGTCTCTCGGTACCGGTTCGGCACTTCGATGCCGACCACAGACTTGCCGGGGATCGGCGCCACGATGCGCAGGCTGGTGGCTTTCAGCGCAAGTGCAAGGTCACGGTCCAGGTTGACGATCCGCGCTACTTTCACGCCAGGCGCTGGCTCGAACTCGTACATCGTGACCACCGGACCAGGGTGCACCTCGGTGATCTTGCCTTCGATCCCGAAACTCAGCAGCGCGCGGATCAACACCTCGGATTGAGCCTTGAGTTCCTCGTCGCTCATCCGTTCCAGCGGACCGGACGGGTCGCTCAGCAGCTCTCGCGGATCCGGCAAGACATAGCCGGTCGAGACCCGCTTGGACGTGATGACTTCCGGTTCTTCTTCGAGGCGAGCAGGTTCCTCACCGGTTCTCGCCGCCACTCCTGTGGACGCTGGTTCAGACGGCGCCTCGACCGCAACTCTACTTTCATCGTCCTCAACCGGTATGGAACGATTGATCATGACTGGCTTGGGCTTGCCTTTTTTAACCTTCTCGCCTTTGTCAGCCCGTTCCGGCAGAGCCGGTGCGATTGCCGCCATGGCCTCGGTGAACGAGTGCCACCAACCGGGCACACGCCGCCGGAGATCAGCCAGCGAGATCGGCGTAGCGAGCAGGAGCGAAACCACCAGCCCGGCTGCCACGATGATATGGGCACCGGTGCTGGCGAATGCGCTTTTCAGGACTTCCGCGATCAGTTGTCCGACTAGGCCACCGGCCATCCCCCGATAGACGAGCCCGCTGACCACCGTCGGGACAGCGGTCACTTCGAGATGCAGCAGGCTGCTTAAGAACAGCAGCGACAACAGGGAGCCGCCCGCACTGCGCACCGTCACGGTCAAGGGACCCTCGACGAAACAACGCACACCCAACATCACCAGGAGGAAGGGCACGAGATAGGCTGCGGCACCCACCAACCGGAAAAGAACGACCGCGAGAGTGGCCCCTACTGTCCCGATCATGTTCCGAGTCTGTTTGGGTGAAGCAGCATCGGAAGGACCAAACCCGAACAATGCGACATCGCTGGGGGTGAAAGAAACCAGGCTCAGGAGGGTTAAGAGGCTTAGCGTGATCAGCAGAACGCCGATCACTTCATAGTGGAGATGGGAGAGCCGACGGGATGCACTGCGGGCGTCACCGCGCTTTGCCGTGCTGGTTCCACCCATGCGCGGGATGGTAGCATAGAGGCGAATTGAATTCAAAGAAGCATAATTGAGAGGGGCCCGCCTGCCCCCGTGCTCCCGCAACGCGCACGATCGGAATGTGCTCGCTGGATGCGCGCAGGAGGGACAGTCAGGCCCCTCTTGATTCAATTGCTGGGGAAGGGGGAGAGTAGTAAGAACGATTTCCCCAACGCATCCGCGAGATTTGCAAACTCCTCAAGCGTCAGAGTTTCCGCCCGCCGTGACGGACCAATCCCAAGCTGCGTCAGAGCCCGGGCCACCTGCTCAGAGGAGAGGCCTTCGTCCCGCAGAGAATTCAAAAGGGTCTTGCGGCGATGGGCAAAGGCGGCCCGCACCACCCTGGCAAACAAGGCCTCATCTTTGACCTGAACAGGTCGGTGCCTTCGCATCACCAGGTTGACCACAGCCGAGCCCACGTCAGGGCGAGGACGAAAACAGCTCGCCGAGACCTGGAAGGCCAGCGAAGCCTCCGCCGCATATTGCACCAAGACCGAGAGGATGCCGTAGTCATTCGTCGCCGGCTTCGCGACCAATCGTCGAGCGACCTCGGTCTGGAGCATCAGGACCATGCGATCAATCCGCTGCCGAGCTTCAAGCAGAGCAAACAGCAGCGGTGTGGAGACGTAGTACGGAAGGTTGGCCACCACAACCGTCCCTTGAGGCAGCGTCTCATAGGAAAACTCCAGCGCATCGCCAAGCCGAAGATCGAGATTGCGACAGTCGGCTAGCGCCTCAGCCAGATACGCCTCCAGCTTCGGGTCAAGCTCAAGCGCGATCACCCGCTTGGCTGCGGTGCAGAGCGGTCTGGTCAGGACTCCTCGCCCCGGTCCGATCTCCAGCACGATGTCCTCCGGCCGGATTGCAGCCAGTGCGATGATTTTGCGGGTGATGTTCGGGTCAACCAGGAAATGTTGGCCGAGGCGTTTCCGAGGAGGCGGGAGAGAGAGGGGCATGGTTAACCACTGTCTCTTTTCTTGATCTCCGCTGCCAGCGACACTAAGAAATTTCGGTACACCTCTGCATCATCGGTCAGTTCTTCCAGAAGATCATTGGTAAAGGACGGGCCCGGATTGGTGTCGGCAAACCGTTTGCCGTCGTTGGGTCCTACATGCTCAGCGAGCAGCGGGACGGTTCTGAGCTTCCACTTGGCCATGCGCTCGGTCGCCGCCACCGTATTCAGATCCTCTGTACCCTGTTTCACGATCGCATCCAGTTCTTTGATTAGCCGCCCAATCATGTCGAGGGCGGATGGCACGCGGTCAGACATTCTCTCGCTCCTTTCATCAGTAAGGCAGAAAAGCCCTCAGCGGACCTTGCCCTTCGACTTGGCCACAGCCAACCGCGACGCCAGCTTGATGGCTTCGATCAAACTGCCAGGATCGGCCGCACCTTTCCCGGCGATGTCGTAGGCCGTGCCGTGATCCACGGAGGTGCGGATGATTGGGAGCCCCACCGTCAAATTGACGCACTTGCCGAACGCCGCCAGTTTGAGTGGAATCAACCCCTGGTCATGGTACATGGCCACGACCCCGTCATACTCGCCGCGAACCGCTTTCCCGAAGAGGGTATCGGCGGGCAGCGGATCACTGGCCTGTATGCCTGCGGCCCTCGCACGGCGAGTCGCAGGCAGAATGGTCTTCCGTTCGTCGTCGCCGAACAGGCCGGCTTCCCCGGCATGAGGATTCAGCGCCGCCACGCCGATCTTCGGTTTGACGACACCAAAGTACTCGTGCAGGGCCTTATCAGCCAACCGGATTGCCTTGCCCACCAGCTCCGGTGTCAGCCTGTCTGGCAAATTCCGGATCGACACGTGCGTCGTGACGAACATGATCTTGAGCGGCCCACCGAGGATCATCATCCCGGCTTCCTTGCTGTGGGTGAGGTCCGCCAGCAGTTCCGTGTGACCTGGATACTGGTACCCAGCCAGGTTGATGGCCTCCTTGTTGATCGGCCCCGTGACAATTCCATGAATACAGCCCAACTCGGCCAGCTGAACGGCCTTCGTAATAAACGCGACGGACGCCTTGCCTGTGTTCTCCGCCACCATCCCCATACGGAATCGCCCAACCGGGCGCTCGAGCGGATCAAGAACCGGCAGTTCGCCGCGGCGCCCCAGCGGTCTGTCATGATCTTGCACCGAGACGACCCGTAAGGGGAGTCTCAGCGACCGGACTGTTTTGTCCATCACTGAGAGCGAGCCGATCACGAGGGGACGACAGAGGCGGCCGACCTCGCGACCAGCCAGCGCTTTGGCGATGACCTCCGGCCCGATTCCTGCCGGATCACCCATGGTGATCCCCAATATCGGGCGCGAATCGGGCTTCTGCTGTCGCTTCACGATAGCCAACCCTTCATTCCAACCGTTTACGGCGACGCGTTTATTTGGTTTGTTTGATTTGTCTAGTTGAACGAGTCGAACAGATAAACCAAAGAAACCAGACAAACTGGCTACGCGCCGTATAGGAACAGTGCATAGCCGATGTATAACAAGACGCTCCCGCCGAGCAGCCAGGGACGCCAGTGCCCGCCCCACAGCAGTTGCCCGAAGCTGACCCCTGCCGCCACGAGCGCGAGCCCCATCGTCAATAGGGCCGAGGGAGCCAACACCCACTCCGTCCCGATGAGACCCACCGAGACCGGGAAGGTACCCTGAAAAACCATCGCTCCCGTGACATTGCCAATCGCCAGCCTGTCCTTCCGCCGATACAGCCAGAGAAAACTGTTGGACATTTCCGGCAACTCGGTCGCCAGGGGAGCAATCAACAGGGCCAGCAGCAGCGGCGACACCTCCAGTTCGGCCGCGACCGCCTTGGCTGCCGTCACGAACAGATAGGCCCCGCTCGCCAACCCGACCAGGCCGATCAGCCCTTGCAGACCAATCAACCAGTAAGATGGCTTGACGGAGCGGCGGGCAAAGATCAGAGGATCAACGCCCGACCCCCCTTCCTGCTCCGATGGAGCGGACAGCTTGAGCTTCATATAATAGAGATAGAGTCCGATCAACAATGCTGCGGCGAGATAATGGACAGGTCGAGAAGAAATAAACGCGCATCCCACAGCCAAGCCATAGCCAACCAGAAAAAACTGAAGATCAACCCGCACTTCTCGGTATTCCAGCTTGAAGACGGCCGCCCGCTTCCCCATCCTGGCGTAGAGCACCAGCAATCCCGCCAGGATCGGCAGCACGAGCGTGCTGAGCATGAATGGGGCGCCAAGGATCGCACCAAGTCCGACCTCCGTCCGCTCCTGTCCGGTTCCGAAGAAGATGGCAATGATCGGGATCGAGGTTTCCGGCAGCGTGGTCCCCACCGCGGCGAAAATACTGCCGACCGCTCCCTCTGAGACTTTCATACGCTTCCCCAGCCATTCGATCCCGTTGGTGAACAGCGTACAGCCTGCCAGGGTGATCACGACGGAGGCAATGAACAGCGCGACGTAGCCCAGGACGGTCACAGCGGGACACTCCGCATCATCACGCCCGACCCCTCCGCGGCTTGGTGGACCCGCGCCTTCTGAAGGCCTGCATTGCCTCGTCCATAATCTCTCGCACCGGCCGACCGGTTTGCTCGGCGATCCGCTTACAGTCCCGGTATTCGGGGGTCGCCTTCGTCTGACCTCGTTCGGTCTCGGCCACTTTCACCCGCACCACTCCGTGACGTGTGTGCACCGGCTGGATCCGTCGCGGCAGGACCCGCCTGCTCATTTCCTGCATCCTGACACCCAGCGCGGTGGTCTCGCGCAACACAACGCCGGCCACCGCCTCAGCCTGCTCTCGCGACACCAGTGCAGCCAACACAATGCCGGGACGGCCCCGTTTCATGATGACCGGCGTGAGCGTCACATCCAGCGCGCCCGCAGCGAACAGCCGATCCATCACGGTCTCATAGGCCTGGGGATTGAGATCGTCCAGGTTCGTCTCCATCTGGATGACGGTCTCTGTGTTGCCGCGGGACGCCGGAAGCGATTCGCCCAGGAACACCCGCAGCACGTTCGGCCATCCTTCCGGGTCGGCGGAGCCGGCACCATATCCGATGGCGCTGGGACGCATCGGAGGGAGCGGACCAAAATCCTGAGCGAGCGTGCGCAGCAGCGCGAGCCCTGTGGGAGTGGTCAGCTCACGTCCAGGGCCGGCACTATACACGGGGATGCCGCGCGCGAGCGCCGTCACCGCCGGACCAGGAACCGGCAGCTGGCCGTGCGCAGAGTGCATCACGCCGGTGCCCAGGTTCACCGACGAGGAGGTGACTCGCTCGACGCCCAGCAGATGACACCCCAGCACGGTGCCCATGACGTCCACGAGCGAATCCACCACGCCGACTTCGTGAAACTGGACCTTCGACGGGATGATCCGATGGGCAATCCCTTCCGCCCGCGCCAGCCGATCAAACACGGCAAGGCTTTGGTCTTTCACTGACGCCGGCACCCGGCTAGATGCGATGATCCGCTGGATGCGACCGAGTGAGAGAGGGGATCGGAATTTGTCACGAATCAGCACGTCCACCTTGGTCGCGTGCAGTCCACCACGCGTGACCTTCTTGGATCGCAGGGCATA
>Ga0209860_1000053_pt1 | contig 12452 bp, 17 predicted proteins | sample GWRWS2_40_50_FD_187243 | JGI IMG/M metagenome (GOLD analysis project Ga0209860, IMG submission 187243) | Riverbed sediment microbial communities from areas with vegetation nearby in Columbia River, Washington, USA - GW-RW S2_40_50 (SPAdes)... | ecosystem: Environmental > Aquatic > Freshwater >... | reverse complement strand
ACTTGCTTTCAGTTTGCTCTTCGCCACTGTACTGCTGGCCGCGGTAGCGGTGACGGCGGACAATATCACCAAGGGGCCCGGCGATCGGCAGCTTGAGAAGGCGATCTTTGCCGGAGGCTGCTTCTGGTGCATGGAGGAAGCGTTCGACAAGGTAGAAGGCGTCGTCTCCGTGACGTCAGGCTATACAGGGGGTCGCAAACCGAATCCGGCCTATGAGGAGGTGTCAGCGGGCGGTACGGGCCATGCCGAGGCGGTTGAGATCCTCTACGATCCTGCCAAGGTAAGCTACGCGAAATTGCTAGAGGTATTCTGGCGCAATATTGACCCAACCACCCCGGATCGGCAGTTCTGCGACGGTGGGAATCAGTATCGCTCTGCCATCTTCTATCAGAACGAAACACAGAAACGGCTCGCTGAGGAATCGAAGCAGGCGGTGGAGAAATCGAAGCCATTCAAAGATTCCATCGTCACCCAGATCGTGCCAGCATCCGCGTTCTACGTCGCAGAAGATTACCACCAGGACTTCTACAAGAAGAATCCAATCCGCTACAAATTTTACAAGTACAACTGCGGGCGGGCGCAGCGGCTACAGGAACTCTGGGGAAAGAAAGGCTAGCAGGATGTTGAAAAAGGCCTCCAGCTTTGTTCTCGCATCGCTTAGAGGCTCAACGTACGGCAAAGAGTACGCCTCGCCTCTTCGCTCGCTGTGGCCTCGCTGGGCGACCTTTTTGAACATCCTGGACGGCTGGACCTGCCCTGTTTAGACACTCCGGCTCGACCGCACTAAGCCTCCCGTCTGCTTGGCTGCGGAACTCGCCCCATCACAGGCTGAGCCAAGACAAGGATCAGACAGTCCTCGCCGTCGTGGATAGTGGGGTATGTTTCCTCTATTGGGGACCCGGCAACAGCAGTGAAGGGAATAGGTCAGTGGTGAGGCAGTTTAGTCTGTTCCCAGCCATTCTGCCACAGTGTTTCGATGTGGTCGGCTCCAGTTTCTCTGAGGTGGGATTACAACTTGATGAAAGACAAGGGAGTAGGCTATGCGCCGTCCCCTGGCACCAAGCTTGCGACCCGCTCGTTTCCATAGAGACCCCCGCCTCGGGGGGGCGAGCCTATTCCGAAGGGAGGTGAACACTATATGAAGAAGATGTTTATGGCCATGCTGGCCTTAGTCATTGGGTTGTCCTTCGGTTTGGCGACTTTCGCCCAGGCTGACGAGCAGAAGCCTACCACTGCGACTGGGGAGAAGAAAAAGGACGAGAAGGATAAGAAGAGCGGTGAGGAGAAAAAGGGCGAAGAGAAAAAGAAGTAATCCCTCCTCCCGGATTGATGCCTGTAAACAGAAGGCCCTGGCTGACCACGTTAGCCAGGGCCTTCTTGTCTCGCGGCGCGGCGTTGTGAGACGCTCGTTAGCCTGATCGCTTTTGTAAATAGACAGCCTGCAGGCCCACGATGGTCTTGCCATCGCGGATTGTCCCATCCTGGATTTGGGCAATAGCCTTCTCGATCGGCAGCTCGACCACATTAAGCACCTCATCGTGATCGAGCTTCTGCCGGCCCTTCGTGAGGCCGGTCCCTTTATAGATGTGAATGACTTCATCTGCGAACCCTGGCGCAGTGAAGATGCTCGTGAGCAGCTCGAACGACGACGCGCGGTAGCCGATTTCTTCCTCCAGTTCGCGGGCGGCGCAGTCACGCGGGTCTTCACCGGGATTGAGCTTACCTGCCGGAATCTCGTAGATGAACCCACCCGCTGCATGCCGGAATTGCCGGATCAGGATCACGGTCTTGTCATCCTTCATCGGGACGATGGCGGCGGCACCGGGATGACGGATCACTTCCAAGTCCACCGTGGCTCCGTTGGGAAGGGTCACGCGATCCACATTGAGGACTACGACCTTGCCTTTGTAGATACTCTTGACGTTCTTCGTCATGCCCTCACGCGATTACGGATGGTCTCTTATAGAATGGGGGCTTAACCACGTCTGCCGGGATCGCCCGGCCGCGAATGTCAATGGCCAATGGGGTCCCGATCTGACTATAGGCCGTCGTCACGTAGCCCAGCCCGATCCCCTTTTGCAGGATCGGCGAGAGATTGCCACTGGTTACTTCCCCGATGGGATTACCGCCAGACTGGCCGACGGGCAAGATCTTGAACCCGTGCCTGGGAACCGCCTTTTCCAGCAACTCGAAAGCTGCCAGGCGACGAGTGACCCCCCCACCCTTTTGCTGCTGTAGCGCGTCCCGCCCGATGAACTCGCCTTTCTGGAAATCCACCACCCATTCCGTGCTGGCTTCCAGCGGCGTCGTGTCTTCGCTGATGTCGTTCCCGTACAAGAGGTAGGCCATCTCCAGGCGGAGAAGATCCCGAGCGCCGAGCCCGACCGGTTTGAGCCCCGCGGCCTTGCCGTTCGTCAGCAGCTCATTCCAGATCCGCAGCGCTCCGTTCGCCGGCACGTAGAGTTCGTAGCCGAGCTCACCGGTATATCCGGTCCTGGTCACGAGGGCATCCGCACCGAATAACTTGACCTCCAAGCACTGGCGAGGCTTCAGCGCAGCCAGTCCCAGCACACCCAGGGTCTCCAGGATCGAGCGGGACGCTGGACCCTGGAGGGCCAACTGGGCAAGCTCTGCGGAACGGTCCCGTATCTCGACTCCAGTGGCGTCCGATACCTGTTCCTGGAGCCAAGCCACAATTTTCTCCCGGTTCGACGCATTGACGCAGAGGAGAAACTCTTGTGATTTGACTCGATAGACGAAAATATCATCCTTGATGCCGCCTCGCTGGTTACACACCATCGAGTAGTGTGACTCGTGCACACGAAGTTTGGCGACATTGCTGGTGGTGAGCCGTTGCAGGAAGGGCAGCGCGCCCTCACCCGCCACGGCAATTCGCCCCATGTGGCTGACGTCAAAAAGACCGGCCCTGGCGCGGACGGTCTGATATTCATCCACGACGCCAGAATATTGAATGGGCATTTCCCAGCCGGAAAAGTCCACCAGCTTGGCCTTGGACGCCGTGTGGCCCTCGAATAGGGGGGTCCGTTTCATGCTACGGGCAACTTGGTTGTGGGCCGGTTCAATTAACGCAATCCCAGGAGCTCTACATCGAAGGTCAAGGTGGCGTTGGGGGGAATGACGTTTCCTGCCCCGCGTGCCCCGTATCCGAGCTGTGGTGGAACGGTCAGTTTACGCTTCCCGCCCACTTTCATGGTGCCCACGCCCTCATCCCATCCCTTGATGACTTGCCCGGCACCCACTCGAAAGGAGAACGGCTCCTTGCGATCAACGGAACTGTCAAATTTCCTGCCGTCGGCCAGCCAGCCTGTGTAATGCACCGTGGCGGTGTCGCCCAGCTCCGCCTGTCGCCCTGTTCCTACCACGAGGTCGATATATTGCAGGCCTGACTCAGTCGTCACGACTTGGCCGGCGGCTTCGTTGCTGCTCATCTTCTTCTCCTCCGCGAATGTGAAGACGGTCAGACCCACGAGCGAGAGCGCGCTGCTGAGCATAATCAGTCGTTGTCGCATCGTTGACTCCTTCCAGTCTGTCTGCAAGGGATTGCCGATTCTGTGTGAGTCGTGCTGTGGAGATTCGTGTGCCTGTGTGCGCTGCCTCGGACACTGTCAGGATTCCGGCTCCGAGAAGAGCGCGATGCTGGCGGTATAGCCATGGAGGAAGTTGCTGCCGCCCACTGGACCGATCTCGCCCTGCGCAAAAAAGCCGGCCACGGGAATGTCCCCCACACGTTCCCGGAGGGCCCCGGCATCGTGATGGGGACGTCCGAACAGGCCGTGTCCTCGTCCGCAACAACTGAAGACCAGCGCGCCCAGCGGCAGTTGCTGATGCGTAGAGCGGTCGGCGGCCAACAGGACATGCAGATCCTCACTCGCGGACTGGGCGTCGCGAAGGTGAAACTGGACAGTCTGCCCTTCCCTCACGACGTCGCCAATCGCCACGCTGCCGGAGGTGCGATCCGCGCCGATCAGGTTTCGCACGAGAAAATCACCCCGCTCGAACCGGTTGCGGTGCTCGTCAATCAGAAGACCGAGATGCAGGGCCCGGTGCGCACGGTGTTGTTCCTCACTGCTTAGTGACTCGAAGGTGGCTTGCAAGTGCTCCAGCGCTGGAGCGCCGCCCAACTCATGAATCACGTTGTTCTCCGCCTTGGTGATCACGTACCGCTCGCCGATCGGCCGGCAGCCCTGCGAGATGATCGTTCGAACGCAGATGGGGCCGGACAGGACGACCCCCACAAGGCCCCCGTCATACACCTCATCATTGACGAGCATGCGGTTTCCGCCCAGATCGTGGCCGCCTCCGGCTAACCCCCCGATCGCGGTTGAACCGGGACAACGGTCAGCGATCAGCGACAGCACTTCATCCACGGGCGTCGAAAAGGGGTCTGCCATCAGGACAAAGACCGGGGATTCCGTCTCTCGATCGAGGTCGTCTGGCCATCCCGTCGCCGAGAACTGATCCTCGTCCTGCCCGAAGGAGAGTCTCAAGGGGGTCAGGTGTACTCCAGGCAGGTGAGCGGCCCAGAGGGTGGCCCCGGGGGCATTTTCGATTTCCTCTGCGCCCGCGATAATCCCTTCGCCCGTACAGCCCACGAGCAGTCGAGGGCCCAGCTCCGCATGCACCGCCGCCGTGAGCTGTTCGGCCTGATCAGTGTAATGGCGGGAAAAGAACAAGAAGGCTAAGTCGGCTGCCCTCTCGCCAAGCCCGTTCTTCGCAGCCTGCCCGAGGGTCTGACCTGCCTGGGTCGCATCGCGGGATTGGGAGACCGCCACAGAGAACCGAAATGCTGTTGCCTTGCCGATCGTCATGATTCAGTGCAGGACTGAGCGATGGCTACTCCTCGAGATCGCCCGCGCGGTCGCCGCGCTCCTCCTGCAGCTTCTTGTAATAGCGCCACATGAACGAATGATAGTCGTCAAGCTGGGCCAGCAGGTAGTGCACCTCTGTGGGGTCTCCAGCCTCAAGGGCCCGCACCATCCGTTTCTGGAGGAATTCCGAAAAGGCCTGGGTCTTCTCCAACGCCGTAAGCAGCCTCAAGCCTCCGCCAATCTGGTAGTCACCCATGGGGTCCCGTGCCGTTCCACTCTGACCGCAAATGCGCAGCGTCACTACGCTGACCCGCGGCAGAGCCAAGCATAGACGCGCCTCTCCTCAAAATGCAAGCCGTCCTTCGCGGTGTTCTGGCAGGGAGGAGGTGGATTAGCGGTTGGTCGTCAGCAAGGCTCGAAGGCGGGACAGGGAGATGGCTTCCACGCGGCGCCCGTCCCTTCCCACCATGGTCGAGGCCATGGTCAGGGCATTCAGCACCGCTTCCTCGGTCGCTTCAACCGTCGCGCTGAGTAAGGGGTTCAGATGCGTGTCCGCCAGGTGCGTCATGACAAACGTGCGGTCTTTCGGATAGTGCGGGATCGTGGTGCCGGTTGAGAAGGCGAGCATGAAATCTCCGCTCCCATGACGCGCGGTGGCTCCTGTCCTGGCTAGGCCCAGCGCCGCCCGCTTGGCGAGCCGCCCGAGTTGGCGCGCGTCAAGCGGGGCGTCTGTCGCGATGGTGACGATGATTGATCCTTCTCCGCCGAAGGTTGGGCTGTTGCCAGCCGACCCCTCCCGTTCATATGACCGCCCGACCGGGACGCCGGCGACGACCAACTCTTCCCGGCGACCGTGGTTGGCGTTGACTAGAACGCCAACTGTATAGGCTCCGTCCTCTTCAGACAGTCGGCGGGAGGAGGTGCCGATGCCGCCCTTGAATCCGTAGGACACCATCCCGGTTCCGGCTCCCACATTGCCCTCGGCCACCGGTCCACCGGTTGCTCCATCCAAAGCGGCCAGCACATCCTGTTCCGACACGTGCCGTCCTTGACTGTCATTGAGCCGGCTGTCGTCGCATTCGGCGATCACCGGAGTGAGCGTGTCGTCGCTGATGCCGATCCCAGGGTATCGCTTGATCATCCAACTCATGACTCCGTCGGCGACGCGAGGAACGTTGAGCGTGTTGGTCAGCGCGATCGGATACTCAAGAAATCCGGATTCGGCCACCCAGGCTAGACCGGTCATCTCGCCGGTGCCGTTCAGGACAAAAGCGCCGGCCGGGACTTTCCTGTGCCAGACGTCTTCGCGAGGGATGATGACGGTCACCCCTGTCCTGACTGGCCCTTCTCCCGGCTTCAGTGGACCCTCTCCACGAATCAGGGTCACGTGGCCGACCTTCACGCCTGCCACGTCTGTAATGGCGTTGAGGGGGCCCGGCTGATAGCGACCGACCACGATCCCCAGCTCGCGGGCGCGTAGACGCGGTTCCTCCCCAGTGCGAGGTTGGGATCGGTCTGCTCCCTCTATCGGGCCGGCCGAAAGGAGCAGCATGGTCAGGGCGAAGAGCACGTCGCTCACTCGCACATGGTGGGAAAGTCTCATGGGTTCACCGTGATGGCTCATGCCTGTGGCCTGCTGAGGTGGTCCAACTTCTGGTTGCATGCTGGGCAGCGATCGAGAGCCGCCAGGTCGATGATCCACGAGCTGTGGGGACGACTGGAGGCCATCGTCCAGACCAACTTCGCCATGCAAGAGGGACAGCGGAGCACCGCGGTAAACCACACGAAGGTGGCGCAGCCCAGGAAGAGGCCACAGACCACCATCGCGACAAACTCACCGCCACTGTCCCCGAGCGAGAACAATGCCAGGGTGAAGCAGCCCAGTGTCCCGCCAAAGCCTGCCACGACCACATACAGCTTCCAGGCCTGTCCGGAAGCGAAGATCCAATTTGTCGGCTGCACTTTCATTGCCCCCTTGCTATCCTGCAGCGGCAGTGTTCAGAAGGGCAGACTAGAGGAGACCCTTCAAAACGGTTGAGGCAGGAAACTCGGAGCGCTTGACCGATGAGCGAAGGCGTACTCTCGAACGATCCAAGCCCGGTCGAACCACACCTCGAAGCGGTCAGTGCCGAGCCTTCCGCGGGAAAGGATGAAATCTGGATTCACCGGCAGCCAGAACTGGGCGATCCATCCGAAGTTGACCCGTGAGTATTTCACGTCAAGAAAGTGATAGGTGCCGACCGCGCCGTCGGCTGTCTCTTTGATCTCGCTCGGCGCTCCCAACTGTTTAACGACGTCGTGGAAGGTTGTCTGGCCGGGAACGATGAAGGCGGCCTCCTCGGGTTTGATCGGTTCGTTGATGGTCACCCGGACAAAACTCAAGGCTCCGCATCCGCAGGGCACCGTGGCGATCAGCAACATGACCACGATTCGCCACATCCTTCGTTCCCTATTCCCCAAACGGCCAGAACTGAAACTCGATCCTGCCTGTTCGCCTACCAAACACCACGTCTTCCACGATGCCATCCCGATTGAAAAGCACGTAGAGGTCATCACTCTTGATACTGAGGCGGGAGAAGTTCACCAGGATGAGGAGTAAGCTGCCCGCCTTGACGTCGTACCGGTAATACTGAAAAATGTCGTAGCTGTTGGCCTGGAGGATTCGATCCGGAGCGCCGAGCAGCGACACCACTTCAGCTCGTGTCGTCACCCCCTTCTTGATTGATTCGACGTGCTCTGACTTGAATTCTTCTCCAATGTTGCCCCGGTTGAACGCACAATCGGTCAGCAAAATGAACAGGACACTGAGGAGCGCACACCACACCAGCCGAAGCCGTCTCGGCATCCGTCGCCCTTCATGGCCCCTGCTCACGAATGGCCTCCTTCGAGCATCGGAGCCGTAGCCGCCGGAAAGTGACCGGGATCCTTAGACCATTGTGCTCTCATGATCTCCTCGCGGCAGGACGAAGTCCGTTTCGAAGACCTGGTACGGCGATGGGGATAGACCGACGCGCCGATAGACCGTCTGCGCCACGGTGTTGCTCGCCTCGACATACAGTCGGACGCCACAGACCTCCTCTTGGGCCCGAGCCTGGGCGAGGACGGATTCGTGCATCCGGCGGTACACCCCATGACGGCGCCAGGTCGGATGCACATAGACACTTTGGATCCACCAAAAGGTCGCATTGCGCCAATCACTCCATTCATAGGTCACCAGGAGCTGGCCAACGACGACCGTCAAGGATCCCTCAGGGAGTTCGGCAACGAGGTAGAAGCCTCGCGCGGGAGATTTCAGCACGGCCAGAGTCCCACGGCGAAGCCGCTCCGTATCCAGGGTGCGGCCTTCCGTTTCGATGGCCATGGCGGCGCTAAAGTTCACGAGCGCATTCACGTCACCAGGACGAGCAAGGCGGACGATGAGTTGATCAAGAGCGAACATCGTGGTGACCCTAAGATTGGACGCGATCAGCCGGGTTCGGCACGCTCGACAGCCGCAGCCACCCTGGTTTCGGGCGATAGAGGCCGGCCGAAAACTCCATCTTCATCGCGTCTTCAGGAGGAAGATGAACCGGAAACATCTGGTGCCTGGGCACAAACGCCAGATAGCCTGTAAAGGGGTGAATCGCCGTGGGCACGAAGATCATCACCAATGGCCCCAGTGGAGCGACCTGCAGAGCAGCCGGGGCCGGCCCCATAACGAACCCCAGCGCCCACAGGCCCTCGCGGGGAAAAGGGAACACCACGACCGGGCTGGCGCCGAATCGAGCGCGAAAGTTGAACAGATCGGTCATTCCTTTCAGAGTCAAATAGACGCTGCGCACCAACGGGATGCGCTGTAGCCATTCGTCGGTCCGGTGTAGCATCCGCTGGCCGAGTATGTGAGTCGCAATGACGCCGACCAGGAGAATAACGCACAACAGGGTCAGGATCCCCAATCCGGGAATATCCGACTCGATCGCAGCACCGAAGAGATCGACAATAAGGCCGTCGATGGTGACAAACAGCGTGTGCATGATCAGGAACGTTCCCCAGGCTGGCACCAGAATAAAGAGCCCAGTAAGACCATACCGCCTGATCCTCTGTGGCCAGTTCACCAACGGCCTCCCATGTGTGCGCCAGTTTAGCAGATTCCGACGGGTCATTCACAGGCCGGTCAACCGGGCGGTTTCGCCTTGATCTTGATGAGGGATTCATCTATTCTACCCCTGCTGCTGCCTCGTTCAAAAGAACTGACTTATCGGTGCCCGGCTGACCTAAGGGGGGCGTCATGGGAGAAACGACAGAGTCTGCTGGAAAGGTCAATATCGACAAAGAATTGCTGGCGATCCTGTGCTGCCCCGAGACCAAACAAGAGGTGACCCTTGCTGATGAGGGGCTCATCGCTCAGTTAAACGCTCGGGTCGGAAGGGGGGAGCTGAAGAACAAGTCCGGTCAGCCTGTGAGTGAAAAGCTCGATGGCGGCCTCATCCGTGCCGATCGAAAGATCCTCTATCCGATCAGAGAAGATATCCCCGTGATGCTGATCGAGGAAGGGATTCCCATCGAGAACCTCTCCTAAGTTCGGTCACCCTCGTTCCTTCTCGCAGTCGTGACACTACCTTCCGGCGATTCCTTTTGCCTCCTGCTTCTCAGAGAAAATGAGCCAGTCATGACCACAAGGCCTGACTCTTCATGGCTCCTGGGTCAACTGATCAAAGAGCCCCTGCGTTCAAGCGTGGCTCCTACGTGGATGAGCGACCGGAAGGCTGCCTCTACAGTGACATTTACGGAAGGACCAGACGGACCTGTTCTTGCTCCCTGTCAGTCTTGGAGCCAGTGGAAGTCCCGCACTCCCCGCACAAATATTCGTAAAGGTTCCCCGTTGGAAGCACGAGAAGCAACCGCTCTCGGGTCGGCGTGGCCCGGCGGCACGTCGGACAGTAGAGCAGGGAGGCCTGAAATGACCTGTACTGGTCCGGCGCCGGAGGATTCCTCCGCTGCATGGGCGGTTGTCCGACAACAGGCTGGCCGCGACGGGTGCGAGGGGGAAAGGGCCACCCGCTAGGGTCGTGGCTTTTCGGATGAGTAGGCATGGGGGGATTCTAGCCAGGAATCATTGAATCGGTCAAGTCAGTCTCGTGGCCGAGGAGGCACCAGTCTCTGCCTAAGAGGTTGACCGACTCCAGTTTCCAGAACCTCTTTTTGTCCTGCCTCTTACGACCCACCAGATCGAACGAACAAGCTGGACAGCTCCATAGACCGAGAGTCCGATCAGGAGTCCGGACAAGCCTGCATCGCTCCAAGGCCAGAGCTCCGGATCGTGCAGGATCACCCCGAGTGCGATGTGACCTCCCAGCCCCAGACAAATCGCAAAAATGATCCACTCGCGCAGCATGGAATTCTTTCCCAATCTCTCTTGCTCTGCCCTTCATGCAGGCAGGCCTGCAGCCAATTTCTTTCTTCTGGGAAAGGATCTTGGCGGGCCTTATATCAGACCGAGCTTTTTGAGGACTCTATCTCGGTAGCGGTGATCAGGCTGGATAGGTAGTCAGATACAAATGTCAAAGCTTCTTCGCGACCATCAGCCCGACGGCCTTTTTCACGGCGCTGCACCGAGAGCTCATGGTCAAGGTCCGATTTGACGTCGCTCAGCACCCGTTGAAGAGAGGAGGGGGTCAGATTCGCATCCATGTCTTCAAGCTCCTGGCACCGATCGAGAACCCAATTGAGCCCCTCGATTCTTCCGGCATAGTGCTCTTGGTCCGCCGTGTCGATCCGGGCCATTGTGGTCGCGAAGGTTTGCGCCTCATACACAAGGTTGTAAAAACTCGTCACGGCTCTCTGCAAGGTCGGATTCATGCAAGTCCTCTCTTATGGTAATGAATAGTCGTTCCTCATTATACATGAGGAGAGGGGTGGGACAAGCTGTTTTTTTCTGATGTTACGTGAAGAGGAGTGAGTGGAATTCGTTCATGTATCCGTAATAGAGGGGAGCAAAGTCCTTGAGGCTCCCAGGGCTGGTTTCCTTGAGGCGCTTGAAGAAGAAGATCTGATGACGTGGATCCAGTTGTTCGAGGAGTTGTCCCAAGTGGGCCATGGTGAAGCTGCCGGCCGGGACGCTCAGCACATAGTGCACCAGCCGCTCCACAAACTGCTGGGCGACGTAATCGCTGGTGATGAGTCCCTCAGGCAATTTGCCGGTCTCCAGAAATTCGTGGAAAGGCACGGCTTGGGCGGCAAACGGGATTGGCCCTGAGGATCGTGGCACTCTCAGCCTCCCTGCGCAGAAGCCAAATGTTATCACTCTACCCAAGGCACAACCGGCCGTCAAGCCATTCTGAACGGGGCCGATGGCTGAAGAAATCTGGCGACGTCGATCTTCTTAGAGGACTGGTTCGCACCCACAATTTCTGATTGTAAAAGTGGTAGGAGAGAGGGTACGGGGGCCCTCTTAGAAAAAAAAGGCAGGGAGCCCTGTGCGAGCCCCCTGCCCCTTCACTGCGAACTGGCGTGGGATTACAGCCAGTTCACGCGCTCGGCTGGCCGGATGTAGATCGGCTCCTCCACCTGGATGCGCGCCACCTCCTTGCCCGACTTGTTGAAGCCCAGCACGGTGTCGTTGTACATGTCAAACCGCTTGCCGTGAATCTGGGTCTCAAACACCTTCGGGCCCGGAATGACGTCATACCGGAAGATGATCTGCTGGCTGGCCCGCCACAACTGCAGCACCGCCAACAGCTCCCGGCTCGGCACCAGGTACTTCTCGATCGCGTTGTCCACGCCCGGCCCGAACATCTGCCGCGCGTAGCCCCGCGGCGAGTGCCGCGGCGGAATGTAGAAGCCGTTGGGCTCCGTCCCCCACTGCGGGTACAACGGCAGCGCCACCTGCTCCACCCGGATCGTAAAGTACAGCGGATGCCACCGATCCTCCGCCCACAGGCCGTCCTCCCCGATGCGCACCAGGCTCTGCATGCGAATCTTCCCCACGCACGCCGCCATGCAGCGCGTCTCCATCGGCTCCCCGCCCGTCAGCGGATCCTTCCCCTCGATCCGCGGGTAGCACGCAATGCACTTCTCGCTCACCCGCGTCGTCCCCCGATACATCGGCTTCTTGTACGGACACTGCTCCACGCACTTCTTGTACCCCCGGCACCGGTTCTGGTCGATCAGCACAATCCCGTCCTCCGGCCGCTTGTAGATGGCCTTGCGCGGGCACGCCGCCAGACACCCCGGATAGGTACAGTGGTTGCAGATCCGCTGCAGGTAGAAGAAGAACGTCTCGTGCTCCGGCAGGCTGCTCCCTTGCAACCGCCAGGGTTCATCCCGCGAAAACCCCGCCTTGTCGATGCCTTCCACAATCGCCCGCATCGAGGTGGCCGTGTCCTCGTAGATGTTCACAAACCGCCACTCCTGGTCCGTCGGAATGTACCCGATCGCCGCCTGGCCCACCTTCGCCCCGGCGTCAAAAATGGTCATCCCTTCGAACACCCCGAACGGCGCATGGTGCTTGCGGCCCACCCGCACGTTCCACACCTGCCCGCCCGGGTTCACCTGCTCGATCAACTGCGTGATCTTCACGTCGTAGAACTGCGGGTACCCGCCGTACGGCTTGGTCTCCACGTTGTTCCACCACATGTACTCCTG
>Ga0209860_1000052_pt1 | contig 12494 bp, 13 predicted proteins | sample GWRWS2_40_50_FD_187243 | JGI IMG/M metagenome (GOLD analysis project Ga0209860, IMG submission 187243) | Riverbed sediment microbial communities from areas with vegetation nearby in Columbia River, Washington, USA - GW-RW S2_40_50 (SPAdes)... | ecosystem: Environmental > Aquatic > Freshwater >... | reverse complement strand
GACCGTCGGTCAGGTCGTGGCTCTTGTGCTTCGGACTGAGTGTCATGTGCGGTCCTTTCCCGTTACTTTTTCCCTTCTCTCTTCTTCTCGTGCTTTTTCCCCTCGCTCTTCTTGTCTTCAACGTCGATGACCGCGCCTGAGTCGGCGTCGATATGCACTTCCATCACCTTCCCGTCGGCCCCCACGATCTCGACTTCCCACACGGTCTTGCCGTGTTTGCGCTCCAGTTCGGCTTCAACCACGGTCCCAGGCATCTTGTCTGATGCGGTCTTAATCGCATCATGGATCGTGACCTTCGCGGTCTTGGCCAGATCCGCGACATTGGATTCGTCTTCATCTTTCCCGCCTTTTTCCTTGCTCCAGGCCGGCACGCTCAGGACAAGCGCCAAACCAATCAGTGTCACCAACAACCCTGACCTTCTTCCAGCGATCTTCATGGCAAACCCTCCTTGTAGGGTATGGCTACAGACGATGGGTGAAAGGCGATCACCTCATGGTTTCGATTCTTTTTTCTCCGCGTCCTTTTTCGGTTCCATCTTCGGCGGACCACCATGGCCTCGTTCTCTCATCATGCCGCCGTCTTTCTCATCCCTGTCTGGCATCATCTTCATCCGCTCGTGCACCGCCTTGACTCGCTGGCTCTGTTCCGGGGTGAGGACCGCCATGGCGTCGCGCCTGGCTTTGATGGCGGTCATGCGCAGACCGACCTCCAGCATCTCGCTCTGCTTCACCTTGCTCTCAATCGCGGCCAAGTCTGCCTTGTCATCCTCGACCAATGCCTCGAGTTCGCGTTCGGCCACCATGATGTCGGCCTCGGACTTGATGCGCGTCCGGTCCAGGTCAAGTTGGATCGCCTTCAGTTTCGAGACCTGCTCCTCCGTCAATCCAAATTCCTTTTGGCTTCCCAGCAGACCACGAAGGAGATGGCCTGTGCTGGCGTGACGTCCTGTCATGCCATGCCCCCTGCCATACCCGCTCCCGTGACCCTTTGAGTAACCGGGTTCCGGCTCTGCCCATGCGGGAGCCAGCGTGAATCCCAGCATGACGGTCATGGCCACAACCCCGGTCAGCACTCTTGCCTTCATGATGCCCTCCTTGTTGAGATGACGCGGCTTATCCCTTTGCCACCGTCGTTCCCGGACAGGTGTTGATCCCGAACAGTTTCCAGGCGGGACAGAATCCCCATGCGCCGGTGACCAGGGCCACGGCTCCAACGATATAGGTCGCGATAGCGCCCCAGCCAGGAAGCGCTGCGAGATACCCGATGCCGATCAGCACGATCCCCAGCACGACCCGAATCGTGCGTTCGATGTTTCCCACGTTGCAGGTCATAGCGGCACCTCCTTGTTCAGGGCTCTGAACATGCCCCTCCAGTCGTTTGCACACCTGTTCATGCTTGGCCCGCCCGCAACAACAGATTGGCGCGAGGATCCGGATGGCGAGCTCGCCCGAGTTGCTCGTACAGCTTGCGGTCCTCATCGGTGAGAGAGGTCGGCATGACGATCTGGAGCGTGAAGAACAAATCGCCGCGTCCGCCCGATGCGGTCGGCAGCCCTTTCCCTTTGAGCCGAAGTTTTGCGTCTGCCAGGCTGCCGGGCGGGACCTTGACTCGCACCGGATCGGTGAGCGTCGGTGCCAAGACCTCGGCGCCCAACGCAGCTTCCCATGGCCACACAGGCAGGGTCACATGCACGTCGCTCCCTTGACGTCGAAACACTCCGTCCGAGACCACGTGGACCTGGAGGTAGAGGTCGCCTCGCTTTCCCCCGTGCCTCCCGGGCTGCCCTTTCCCTGCGACACGGACCCGCGTGCCGTCTTGGACACCTGCCGGAACTTTCACCTCAATCGTGCGAGTCTCCATCTGAATCCGGGACCCTCCGCAAACGGTGCATGGGCGGCCACGCTGACTGGCGGTCCCTCCGCAGGCCGTGCAAGGGACCTGCTCGGCAATCTCAACGCGCCGGGTGATACCGGTCAAGACCTCACGGAGGGTCAACTGGACTCCGGTCTCCAGATCTGCGCCGGGCGTGGCGAATCCCCTGAAAGCCGAGCCGCTTCCGGTGCGCGACCCTTTCCCGAAAATTGATGCGAGGATGTCGCCAAAGTCTTGCTCCTCACCGAAGGTGAATTCCGGCCTCATTTCTGCGCCAGCTCCGGCCTTTTGCCGGGCTTGCTCATAGGCCTCAGCCTCCTGCCAGCGATGGCCGTACCGGTCGTACTTCTTTCGCGTTTCAGGATCGCCCAACACTTCGTGCGCCTCGTTCAGCTCCTTGAACTTTTGCTCCATCTGCGCCTTCTTGGGTCCGCTGTGCAGGTCGGGATGGTACTGGCGGGCCAGGCGACGGTACGCCTTCTTGATCTCATCCGCGGTCGCAGTGCGCGGCACCGCGAGAATGTCATAGTAATCGCGCTGGGCGGACGCCATCACGCTCTTCCTCAACGTTTGGATATTGGACTGACTGGGTGCAGCTTACGGTGTCCGCCGCATCTTTTCAAGGAGGAGCGTCTGGCTTAGGGCAGATGGGCGATGGCCGGAAACCAAGAGCTAATGGCGAATGGCGTATCGCAGGATGTCAGAAGTCTTGCCATCAGCAATAAGCCATAAGCTCTTCGATCCAGCCACTAGCCATGAGCCCTCTGCCGTGTTAGTGCGGGGCGCCGGCCTTTGCGCGCGCCATCATCTTGCAGTAGGAACAAATCTCTGCGGTCGTGGGCTGACCGCAGGTGGCGCAGGGATGCAAGGTGGCTTGGTCCTTTTCGGCCATCGAGGTTGGGACCGGTTGGGCTTTGGCCTGCTTCTCAAGAAAGCCCCAGTAGAAGCGTTGCTTCGTGCCGGGCGATTCCGTTTCCAGTCGGTTCAGGACCTCCTTGTAGAGCAGTAACTTCGAACCCTTGGCCATGGGACACTCTTCCACGATATAGTCGATCCGGTTGAGCACGGAGTAGGCGGCAAGCTCCCGCTCAGAGAGCCGGTAGAGCGGTTTCACTTTTTTCGCAAAGCCCTCGACGGAGGCCGGGAGACTGGGGCTTTGCTTGTCCAAATATTCCTCCTGCCAGTGCAGCACGTTGCCCAGCAGGCGGGCCGCCTCGTCGTCCAGATTGTGGCCGGTGGCCATGACGTCGTAGTCCTGCTCCACCGCGGCGCGGTTGAACTGGTAGCGTTTGATCGTGCCGCAGGCCGAGCAGGTGGGCCGGTTGATCAGATCGGCCAGTTCCCTGATGCCCGCGCCTTCTTCCTCCTGAACGGTATGAATCAGCAACGTGGCGTGACAGGGTTTCGCGACCGTGTCGGCGAACCGCTCCACCTTCTCGCGGGATTTCGCTGAATACCCGGGAATGCCGAGGTCCACGTAGAGCGCGTCGGCGTGGTAGCCCAGCTTGAGGAGAATATCCCAGAGCGCCAGGCTGTCTTTGCCGCCGGAGACTGCAACGAGGACGCGGTCCGCTCGGCCGAACATCCGCTCGGTCTTGATCGCCCGCGCGACCTGGTCGTGCACGAACTCGTTGAAGCAGGCCTTACAGAAGGCCGCATTGTGACGCGGCAGCCCGATCACCGCCTTCGTCTTGCATTTGACGCAATTCATATGTTCCTTCGCAGGGCGTTAGGTGTTAGGTGTTGGACCTTGGCCTGTTCTGCCGTTCACGCCTCACCCCCTACGTCCGAACCACCGGAGATGACCGGTCGCACTTCCACCTGATCCTCGTCTTTCAACATCTCATCCTCAGTCACGAGATCGTCTCCCCGAATGACGAGGTGAGCTTCTGCGACCAGGTTCAGGTCGCGAAGGAGCTCACGCACGCGTTTCGGACCTTTGATCTCCACCCGCCGCTCAGGATGGCTGAGTTGAACCTGCATGGCCCCGATCATAAGCCTCCTGGGGGGCTAGGGGCAAGCAGTGTGTCTCTCGTGAGGCGTCAGGAGTCGTCAGATTTGCGCGTCGCGCAAGGACTTGGCCGCGTCCTCGGGCGTGACGGGGTTAATGTAGAAGCCGGTCCCCCATTCGAAACCCGCCACCTGGGTCAGTTTGGGGATCAGCTCGATATGCCAGTGGTAGAACTCGTTGGTCTTCTCGTGGAGCGGCGAGGTGTGCAGGATGTAGTTGAAGGCCGGCCTCGACAGGACGCGGTCCATCCGTCGCAGGGATTCCGCGAGAATCGGGGCCAGCAATTCGAAGTGTGTTTTCTGACTGTCCTCGAAAAACGCCGCGTGCCGTTTGGGGAGGATCCACATCTCGAAGGGAAACCGCGGGGCGAAGGGAGTGATGCACACGAACTCCGGATTCTCAGCAACCAGACGGTCGCCGTCGCTGAGTTCCTGCCGGATAATGTCGCAATAGATGCACCGTTCCCTCTGCTCAATATGTGCCCGGCAGCCTTCAATCTCGGCCGCGACACTGGTGGGAACCACGGGCAACGCGATCAGTTGCGAATGAGTATGTTCCAGCGTGGCCCCGGCCGCCGCCCCGTGGTTCTTGAAGACGAGGATGTACCGAAAGCGGAGATCCTTCTTGAGGTCAAGAATCCGGTCGCGATAAGCCCAGAGGACATCTTCGATCCGTTTGGACGGCATGTCGGCGAGGTTGTCCTTATGCTCGGAAGTCTCGATAATGACCTCGTGGGCGCCGATGCCGTTCATGCGGTCATACAGGCCGATCCCTTCCCGGCCCAAATCACCCTCGACCTGGAGGGCGGGGAATTTGTTGGGCACCACCCGGACGGTCCAGCCGGGCGAGTTCGGCTCGCCACCCTGTGGGCGATAGGCCAAAATTTCCTTCGGGGTCAGTCGTTCCTGGCCGGGGCAAAACGGACAGAGTGCAGTCGAGGCCTGTCGCGCCGCTGCGCCGTGACTACTCTGATAAAAGTCTCGTGGACGACCGGCCCGGTCGGTTGAAATAATCACCCACCGTCCCATGACCGGGTCTCGACGTAACTCAGGCATAGCTTCTCTCCAAGCTAGGCTAGAGGCCAGGGGCTAGAGGCTATGGGCGGCATGATCTTCCCTCTAGCCACGAGCCTATCGCCTCTCGCCTTCGTTAGACTCTCCACATGGTCGACTCAAAATCATGGTCCGGCACCTTCAAGACCACTGCATGATGCCGCGGATATCGCTCTGTCTCGAGCCCGTGCTGCGTCACGACGATGCTCATCCTGAACTCTTCTCCTGCCTCGAGGGTGAGATCCTTGAACGCCACGGCCAGTTCAAGGATCTTGCGCCGGTAGATGGTGTGGTAGCGGCCGACCTCGGAGAAGGCATGGTCGGGAGAGGCGGACCAGAGGGTGAAACTGTCCGGCCCCGGCGTGACCAGTGAAAAGACCACCTTGTGGGACAGGGTCGCCGTGAGCACATGCAGCTCGACCGCCAACCCGGTCTGATCGGCCAGCGCGTCGTCGTCGGGGTCGAGTCGCAGAAAAAGCGCATCAACACTACACCCGAATTCGATCGCGGTGAAGAAGCCATGTGACTTCCACATGGACCCGCGGGGAGGATTGGGATCAATGGCCCCGGCCCCCCGCCATTCGAAGAAATCCGAGACGAGTCCGTCAATGGTGGGAGAGAGCAGACTGACCGGCAGGCGAACCGGATCAGGTTCGCGCAACGCGTCGAAGTCTATCAGCGGCTCGTTCAGGATCTCCGGAGGCGTCGCACCGGCTCTCGTAAAGACGTTCCGCAGGTGCGTTCGAAACAGGCGGTCGAATTCCGCTTTGTAGTCCGACTCGAACTCGTCGCCGTACCACCAGAACCAGTCGCTGCCTTCAGCCGCGTACAATTCCTCCCACGCGTCGCGGGCCTGGTCCGCCGACAGACCGGCGCTCAGCTCGACCAGCCGCTCGCGCGTGTGCAGAAGCAGGTCCCAGGCCCGGTTGTCTTCCTGGTGGCCCACCCAGATCTGGAAATCCTGGTTGATCCAGGACCCGCTGTGCAGATGCTCGAGCCGGGCTCCATGGGGCACAACCTCCAGGGAGCGGCTCATGGTGTCGGTCGAAATCTGAGCGCCCTCGATCGCGCGGTGTGAGCCTTTGGTCAATTCACTGTACAGACGGGTCAGGAAGCGTTCCCCTCCGTCGTGATAATGTTCCCAGGGATTTTCCCCGTCCAGGATGATGGGGATCAGCAGCTGATCCCCCGGCGCCTCCTGCACGATGTGGGCGAGCCGGCGCAGCACGTCCTCCACGGCCGACTCGGACATGGTCTTGGCATAGACGAACCCGAAGGCGTCGGAGAGCTCGCGGTCCCGGAAGACGATCGCAACGTCTTCGTCTGGTTGCCCGACTGTATAAGGACGGTAGAGATCGTGCTGGCGATTCCAGTTATTAAGCGAACGGGCCAGCACGCCTTCATCCGTGGCCATCCAGCGAAGCCCTGCTCGCCGCAGGATCGGGGCCATCTCGGGGCACACAGATCCTTCAGACGGCCACAGTCCGGCAGGAGGCATGCCGAACAGCTCTGCATGGAGGGCCACGGCCTTGTGAATCTGCGTCTCCGCGTCGGCCGGCGCCTGGAACCGCCGGGGGAGGGCCGTCTCCGGACGGGACCGCCTGGCAAAGTCCGTATCGATCAGCAGAGGAAGAATGGGATGGTAGAAGGGACTCGTGGTCAGTTCAATCTGGCCGGACTGGGCCAGTCGCCGGTAGAGAGGGATGACCTTCGTGATGGCCTCCTGCTGGATGGCCAGGACCTCTCGCTTGTCGTCCTCGGTAAATCCCCGATCTTTGACGCGAAGCGCAGCTAACCGCGGGTACCGAGCCACCGTGCCGTAGCCGAACCAGGCCAGGTTATGCCACACCTGCAGGTCCAGGAGATCCTGGGTTGTAAAGGGACGGGCCAGCCGATCCAGGTCTTGTCCCTTCACGTCCGCGCCACGCTTGACCAACAGTTCATGATAGCGAGGATAGGGCCGGACCATGGTCCCCCAGTTCGCGGCAAAAAAATGGCGGACGATGAAGGCCCGCTCAGCCGGCGTGAGCTCAGCCGCCGGGCGCTGCGTGTGTTCGAGGAAGAGGTCGCGCACGGACCCCGACGTCGACTCCTTAAGCTGGACCAGCAGGGAGGGGGTAAAATTGACGGTGGCCCGCACCGCCGGGAACCGTTCGAGGAGGAAGGCCATGTCGAAGTAGGCTTTCGTGGCATGCAGCCGGACCCAGGGCATGCTGGCGGACCCGGACACAGGGTCCGTGTAGTAGGGCTGGTGCATGTGCCAGAGAAAGCAGATATGGGCGGTTTTCATGCTAGGCTTATCTGCAGGGATAGGCGCAGTCTCAGAGCAGTATCTCATAGGGCAGGCAGGGATTCAATAAATCGCCTCTGACTCCTCAGGCGACGCGCAAGGAATCATCGGGCAGATACAGATGAGGCAGAACAACAGAGACATGGCGGATGCGCTGACAGAAAGGTCTGGTCTGGCATGGTGGTATTGGCTCCCGGTGGTGGCCTACGCCGGACTGATCTTCTATCTGTCTTCACTCTCGGAGCCCGAAGAATACGTCCCGTCAGCGCTTGCCGAGCTTGGAGACAAGGTCCTCCATGCGGTGGAGTACGGGTTGTTGGGAGCCCTCTGTTACCGAGCTTTCCGTCATGGGGCGAACGCCTGGGCGGCGCGGTACGCATGGCAACTCGCCATTATCGCCGCTGCGGTCTATGGCGTGACCGATGAGGTCCATCAGGCCTTCGTGCCCTTGCGCGATGCGGACGTCCTCGATCTTCTGATGGATGCGATCGGTGCAGCCATCGGAGCCACCGTGTGGAGATGGACCGTCAAGTCCTAGCCACGGCTCTCCTTCACCAGGCGTAGGCCTCCGGCGCGGGCCCACCGGGACCGGGAAAAATCTCGTCGAGGCGCGTCATGGTCTTGGAGGTCAGCGTGATCTCCAGCGTCCGCAGAGATTGGTCCAACTGCTCCAGCGTACGCGGCCCGATGATGGGTGCCGTGACGATCTTCTGCTGAAGGAGCCACGCGAGGGCCACGTCCGCAGGCCGTTCTTCGATCTCGCGACAGAGCTTCTCGTAGGCTTCAAGCTTGGCGCGGTGTTGCTCACTGTCTTTCCTCACTTCGTCAGAGGCTCGACGCCCTTGAGAGGGTGGGGGTGAGGCGCCGGCCAGGAGGCCGCGAGCGAGAGGGCTCCAGGGAACCACGCCCACGCCGTAGGCCTCGCAGGCGGGGATGACTTCTAGCTCAATCATGCGTTCGTGCAAGTTGTAGAGACTCTGCTCGGACACCAGGCCCAGAAAGTGCCGGCTTCTGGCAATCTCCTGCGCCTGCGCAATGTGCCAACCGGCAAAGTTGCTGCTCCCCACGTACAAGACTTTGCCTTCGCGGTAGAGCTGCTCCATCGTCTGCCAGATTTCGACCCATGGGGTCTCGCGGTCCACGTGGTGCATCTGATACAAGTCGATGTGATCAGTCCGCAGCCGCCGCAGGCTCTCCTCGCAGGCTCGCTTGATGTGGAGGGCTGAGAGCCGGGCCTGATTCGGCCAGTCCCCCATCCGCCCGTAGACTTTAGTCGCGAGGACGACTTTTTCTCGACGCCCGCCCTCTTGCGCGAACCACCGGCCGATAATCTGTTCGGTGACACCCTCACCCGTCCGACCGCCATAGACATTGGCGGTGTCGAAGAAATTGATGCCGTGCTCCAGTGCCCGATCCATAATTTTGAAACTGTCCGCCTCATTCGTATAGGGCCCGAAATTCATCGTGCCGAGACACAGACGACTGACTCTCAGTCCAGATCTGCCCAAGTGAACGTATTGCATCGAGATGGCTCCTCCCGAAGTGATGTTGGTGTACTGGAAGCAGGATATCGGTTTTCGCCATTCCGTGACAAGCTGTGAGGCCCCAGCTATAATTCGCTCTGTATGCCTACGGTTGATCCTTCACCGCCAAAGCAGGCGCTGGCTCCACCGGATCGCGTGCTCGTCGCTGGGACAGTGCGGGCAAAGCTCCCCTTCTTGGCGGAATTCCTCACCGTGGCTCCGCTCGCAGGGGACGCCTCCAACCGACGGTACTTCCGGGTGCAATTGGCGGGCGGTCCGCCTCGATCTCTGGTTCTCATGCAGCTCGCGGAACCGGAGGCCTTCAAACAGTCAGAGGAGGCGGTGAGCGGCGCGTCGGTCTCGATTACCGAACTGCCGTTCATCAATATCCTCAATCACCTTGTCAAGGCCGACGTGGCGGTCCCGACGCTCTATTATTACGATCAAGCAGCCGGGCTTCTGTACCTGGAGGATTTCGGAGATCTGCTGCTGACCCAGGCCTGTGTCAATGCCTCACGGTCTGATATTGCCACGCTGTACCGTGGCGCCATTGATATGCTGGTGCGGATTCACCAGAAAGCGACCTCTCCGGTGAACCCAGCCTGTTTGGCGTTTCATCGGCGCTTCGACGTGCCGCTCCTGATGTGGGAGTTCGACCATTTTCTTGAATACGGGGTCGTGGCCCGTCAAGGCAAGCCCATGCGCCCGGACGATGAGCAGCCGGTGCGGGCTGAGTTTCAAAAGATCGCTGAGTTGCTGGCCGCACAACCCAGAGTCTTCACTCATCGTGATTACCATTCGCGCAACCTGATGGTAGATGGCGGTCGGTTGGGGGTCTTGGATTTTCAAGACGCCCTGATGGGCCCGGCCACTTATGATTTGGCCTCGTTGCTCCGGGACGCCTATATTGCGCTGGAGGAGTCGTTGATTGACGAGCTGGTCCAATACTACCTGGATCGGATGGCTGAACAGGGAGCCGTGTGGGCTGACCGGGCAGCCTTTCGCCGGCTGTTCGATCTCACCAGTATCCAGCGAAACCTTAAAGCGGCTGGCCGCTTCGTGTATATTGATCAGGTCAAGAAGAACCCGAAGTTCCTATCGGACATTCCACGCGTGCTCGGCTACGTGCGCCGCAACCTGACGACGTATCCTGAACTGGCGACGCTCCGGAAGCACCTCACACCGTATGTGCCTGAACTACAATAAAAATAGGCTATGGGCCATGGGCGATAGGCTATGGGTTAGCCCCTCCGGAGAGGAGCCTATTGCCTATAGCCTATGGCCCCTTGCCTGCGCGAGCGTGCGGTGCGAGCGATAATTCTGGCGGCCGGCCTCGGCACGCGCCTGCGCCCGCTCACCAACACCCTTCCCAAACCATTGCTGCCGGTCGCCGGTACGCCGTTGATCTTGTGGAATCTGCTCTTGCTCCGGCGACACGGGATCACGGAGGTCATCATCAACCTCCACCATCTCGGCCATCTCATCGAAAAGGAACTGGGCGATGGCTCGCGGTTCGGCATGCAGCTCTCGTACTCGCGCGAGCCGGTCATTCTGGGCACGGGTGGCGGTATCAAACAGGCGGAGCCGTTTTTCAACGGCGAGCCGTTCGTGGTGTTGAACGGGGATACCCTGCTGGAGCTGGACCTTGGAGCGCTGGTGAAATTTCACGCGCAGCGGGATGCGCTCGCCACGATGGTGCTTCGGGAAGATCCCGATGCGGATCGGTGGGGGGCGGTGGAGACTGACGGGCAGCAGCGTGTGGTCCGCATCATCGGTCGCGGACTCTCCGAGGCCGGTCAGACTGCCAAGCGCATGTTTGCGGGCGTGCATGTCATGCACCCCCGCTTGCTGAAGGATGTGCCGACGGGGCAGGCCTCCTCGATCATCGACACTTATGTGGACGCGATTCAACGCGGAGAAGGCATCCTGGGCTACAGGATGGACGGCTACTGGTCGGACGTCGGCACCCCGGAGCGTTACGCGCAGGCGAAGCAGGACGCGGAGAAGGGGCTCATCAGCTTGACGGCGCGTCAGGCAGTGCGCTGAACCGCGGATTTCTCCTTGGCCGTCATCAGGCGGGTCTTGCGGAGGGACATGAGGGTGAGTTGTTGCTCGGTCGGGGCGTAAGGGCCCTTCGCTTTGTCTCCGTAAGCTCTCAAAAATTTGTTCAGCACCTCGAGCGCTTCCGCTTGGTTCCCTGCCCGTTCCAGCAGGTCGACCAGCCGTAGGAAGGCCGGCACCAAAAACCTCGAGTCTCGATCCGACGTGGCGTTCTCCACGACAAAGCGATAGCGCTGGAGAGCAATGTCCGAATTACTGCCCTCATTGCGCATGGCTTCCAGCATGTGCATCGAGATGCGATCCATGGTTCCACTGACACCTTGCGCCCACTGTCCTCCGAGCAACGCGTCGAGTTCCTTCTCCGACAACTGAACCGACTTCGAGGATGCTTGCGACTTGAGCCGCTCCAGCAGGCGCCGCGCTTCCGGCCAGCCGCCGTAGAGCCCCACCAACAGACACCGGCATCCGGATGGATTCGTGCAGGGACTCTTCAGCGCGGTGAATCTCTTTTTGGTCGCGACGTACGGCAGGAAGGCCTTGCCGATGGCTTCCAGACACACCGGGCAGATGTTACCGTCCTTGGGAGTGATGTGGATGAACATCCGGACGCCGGACCGGTCCCAGAAGTCCACTGCTTGGATGCGGCCTGACCGCACCTGCATTTCATGAAAGACCCAGAGGGCCAGCAAGGCCAGAAGGGCGAGCAGGTAGGGAATGAGCTCGGTGAAGGTCATGGACGCCTGTCTTTGTTGAGTCCCATAGTAAGGGCTGTATTTCTTGTACCACGGCGTTCTCAATGCGCGAAGAAAAAAGTGATTTCCTGCATGGGGCAGAAAGAGAACCGTCCCGGTCGCCGGTATCCGGAGTGCTACGCGATGCCCGCCGGTCTGAACCGGCGCAGGCGGAGCGCGTTCCCCACGACGCTGACGGACGAGAGGCCCATGGCAGCCGCGGCCCAGATGGGATTGAGCATGCCGAGCGCCGCAGCCGGGATCAGCAGGATATTGTAGATGAAGGCGGCGAACAGGTTCTGCTTGATGTTCCTGGTGGTGGCGCGTGACAGGGCGATAGCCGTCACGACGCCCCGCAGATCTCCGCTCATGAGCGTGACGTCCGCGGTCTCCATGGCCACGTCGGTGCCGGTTCCGATCGCCATTCCAACGTCGGCCTGAGCCAGGGCCGGCGCATCGTTGATCCCATCCCCCACCATCGCCACGACCTTGCCTTGTTCCTGAAGCCGTTGGATTTCGCGCGCCTTTTGTTCGGGCAGCACCTCCGCCAGCACGCGATCAATCTTGACTTGCTCGGCAATGGCCCGCGCGGTCCGGGGATTGTCGCCGGTCAGCATGATCACCTCCAACCCGAGCCGATGCAAGGCGTCCACCGCCTCACGGGCATGGTCCTTGAGCTGGTCGGCGACCGCGAGCAGGCCGACGAGCTGAGGGGTCTGCGCCGTGCCGGGGTTGGCGAGACTCTGGACAGCCAGGTACATCGGGGTCAGGCCGTCGGACGCAAGTTGCTCAGCGGTCTTCTCAGCCTCCGCGCTGACCAGAATACCCTGCGCCTCCATCAGCCGGAGATTGCCGAGAGACACGTCCAGTGTCTGCGATCCCTCGCCGACCTTCGCGCGGATCCCGTGGCCGGGGATGGCGGTGAAGTCCCTGGCTTCCTCCAGCTTCAGGCC